>VFQP010005553.1_pt1 | contig 10920 bp, 11 predicted proteins | sample 3512351 | NCBI WGS metagenome assembly VFQP01 (sample SAMN10412372, study PRJNA504923) | tailings metagenome | isolation source: Relicate 1 Philex TSF1 revegetated site | place: Philippines: Tuba, Benguet | collected 2017-08-29
TGTCGGGCGGGTGCTCCAGCTGCTCCTGCAGCTCCCTCTCCTCCTCCCTCAGCTCCATGAGCTCCATGTCCGCCGCCACCACCGCCTGCACAGCGGGCGCAGCGCAGCGCCAGCGCCACCTCAGCGTCTTGTCAGCAGCGTGTCGCCGGCAGCGCCACCCCCGGCGTGCTCCTGGCATCTCATTTCGCAGGTTGTGTCCGTCCCCAGCACAGTCGGGCAGAAGCTGCAGACCTGCACGCGACGCCATGCGCCGCACACGCAAGCCCTAAGCCCTGAAACCGCCCCCTCCTCCTCCTCCTCACACCTGCAGCGCCGTGAGCTCGCTGCCCACCACCTCCTGCTCCACCAGCAGCACGTCCAGGTTCTCGGGCACGGGCAGCTGTCGCCGCGCCAGCAGCCGCAGCAGCGTGGACTTGCCGCGGCCGTTGGGCCCCACCAGGCCGTAGCGCCGCCCCGCCGCAATGGTGAAGGAGGTGTTCTCCAGGAGCAGCTTGCCCTTGGCGCGCACCGTCATGTTGTGCACCTGTGAATGAAAAGGGAAAAGGAAAGGGAGACGTTTGTTAGCGGCGCGAGTGGCGTGTCGACTTGCGGCCGTGCGCCTGCGGCAACTGCTAGCAAGGCAGTTGGGAGGAACCAGCCCCCCCTGAAGCGCACCCACAGCCACCTTCGCTGCCCGAAGGAGGACACACCTTGATGTCAGTGGCGCTGGCCGTGCCGCCCTCCCCACCCCGCCCCACCCACGCATCACCCTAGCGTCAACTCGAAAGCCGCGCCCCACGGCACGCACACCGAGGCGTCCAAACAAATGCAAATCCCCCCCCCCCACACACACACGCACCTTGATGTCAGTGGCGCTGGCCGTGGCGCCCTCCTCGCCCTGCCCCGCGAACGAGACGTCAAACACGTTGTCGTCCTCCCTCAGGGCCTCCAGCTTGGCCTGCAGGCACGCCGGGCAGTCACCTTAGGGTTTGGGGCGGGCGCCTTAGGGTTCGGGCGCAGGTGCCATGCAAGGGAGGTGCCCGCGGGCATGGGGGCGGCCTGTAGACGTGGCACCGTCACGCGCCAGGCACGCGGCCTCCATCCCCTCTCGCCCTCACGCCTTGACGTGCCCAGCCACCTCTTTCCTACCTCCTGCCTATGGAGCACACCCACCTGGTGCGCCTTCTCCATGGCCTTGCGCTCCTTGTCCGCCAGCTTGCGGTTGTCGCGGCTGCTCGCCTGCAACGCGGCAGCGCACACGCCACACACACACACGTCTTGCCTTGCGTTGCCGTCAGCACCGTCCGTTGGCACCGTCCATCCTAACCCTAACCCTAACCCTAACCACGCGCCGCCACGCGCCAGCTGCGCTCGGTCGCTGCTCCACCCTCGCCCTCACCCCCCACCCAACCCCCCCGAGCGAAAAGGCGCGCGCGTGCGACCTGCTCTAGCTGCACTTGCGGCCCCGCATCAAGCCCCCGCCATCACCTGCGCTCCCACCGCTCATGGCTCGCCGCTCCCCCTTGCGCTCCCCGCCCTGCCCCCCAAGAAAAGGCACTCTCGCGCGCACACCTGCACCAGCTGCACTTGCGGCTCGGCGTCCGCCCTCGCGCTGCGCTCATAGTCCTCGTCGTCGCTGCCGCTGGAGGGCAGGTCCATGCCCGCCAAGTAGTCGGCGCCACCGCCGCCCGCCGCCGCCGCCGCCTTGGGCGGGGGCCCGCGCGGCTGCGGCCTGGCGCTGCCGGGGCGTTCCGCCGCCGCCGCCGCCTTGCTGCTGCCGGCCTCCTTGTCCTTCTTCTTTTCCTTCTTGTCGCCCTTGTCCTCCTTGGGCTCCTTGTCCTTTTTCTTCTCCTTCTTCTCGCCCTTGTCCTCCTTGGGCTCCTTTTCCTTCTTCTCCTTCTTCTCCTTCTTCTCGCCCTTGTCCTCCTTGGGCTCCTTGTCCTTCTTCTTCTTCTCCTTCTCCAGCCCTGCGTCGACGCGTTAGCGTGGGCGGGCGAGAGCGCATGGTCGCAGCGAGGTGAGGTGCTGGCCACCAGGACGGATGCAGCGTGATCCTGAGCATGATGGCTGCGCTCTGGTTGCTGCTGCATGAGCCACAACATAGCGAGCCGCGGCTGCGTGGGGCCTGGTCTCAGGTGGCGCCCGCGCCGCGCTCAGCTGAGCCGGCCTGGAGTCCACCCGGCACCACCCCGTGAAGGAGCGTGTGGTGCTCGTGGCGCTGCTGCTAACAGGCACGCTGCTGGCTCTCCTGTGCGGCTCTGCTCAGGTGGTGCTGCACCTGGCGGTGGCGGCCGAGCGGGGCAAAGCGCGCACAACTGCTGCTGCGACCCGAAGCTCCATGTGAACGAGCTGCGCGCCATGCGCATCAACGTGGCTGCGACGCAGCGCGCTGCTGCTCCTCCCCTGCTGCTGCGGCTGCGCGGCTGTGGACGGGCCGCACCCCTTGTGGCCACGAGCGCGCCAGGACGAGCGAAGAGCGCGCAGAGACGCACATCAGCGCGCCTGCACTGCGGCACGCGTGATGGATCCGCTCACCCGACGTGCTGGCCGACACCGCTGCCATCCCGCTCAGGCGCGCTGCTCAAGCGCCGGCCTCCTGGTGAAGCGGCTCCGCTCTCTCTCCTTGATGCTGCTCTCTGTGTGCTGGTGATAAGATGATCAGATGCAGGCTTGGGGCACCACGGCCCAGGGCTGCGTGCCCATGCGTCAGAGCCCAGCGCAGAGCCGCACAGTGCCAGCAGAAGCAGTGCCAAACAGCTACACAGTGCCTAGTGACGGGGCCTCCTCCCAGGGGATTAGTGCTAAGTGCCTGCTTCGTCTTGCTGCCCAGCTGCGTCCCCTGCCAGTCAGGGCGGGAGGACAGGCCTGGTAACGCCAGCGCCGCCCCGGCCGCCGCTCTGCCGCTCCCACCAGCTGCTACCAGCACACTCAGGGCGGGAGGACAGGCGGGGGGGCTGCTGCTGCCAGCGTCGCCCCGCCCGCCGCCTTGCCGCCCCCACCAGCGGCGCCGCCGTCAGGCGCCGGCGAACGCGCGCCTTCGCTGCTGCTGCCCTCAGCCGCGCCCTCCTCCCCCTCCTCCTCGCCCACCGTGGCGGCGCTGCCGCCCGCGCCGCCGATCGCGCCGGGCGCAAAGCGGGAGCGGTGCTCGTCGTCCTCGTCCCTGCGCAACCCAAACCATCCGTACAGCAAAGCAAAGCAGGAAGGAAAAGGTCAGCAAAGGCCCGCCCCCCGGGTATCCGCCCTCCCCGTTTCGTTCCCGCCTTGCGGCGGTGGCGGGCCGCCCCTGTCGCGCAACAACTTGCACACCGTGGGCCCGCGCCCTCCACCCATGCACACAAAGCCCTCGCCTGTCGTGCGCCGCCCGGTGCCTCCGCGGCGTGGGGTGCCTCGAAATCTCCGGCGTCATGCCGCCCGGCGTCTCGGGCATGCCCGACTCCATCTGCGAGCTAAGCCCTAACGGGGCTTGCGCGCCGCCATACGCCCGCCCCGACGGCCCCGCCCCCGAGAGCGCCTCCCCGCTCGGCAAAATGCCGCGGAGGTGCGACGTCGACGACGCCGAAGCGCCAGACGGCCCCAGGCCCCCCGGCACCGGCGGCAGCGGCGCCTGATGCTGTTGCAGGTGCTGCTGCCGCGACGGGGACGCCAGCGCCGCCACGCGTGCGTGCGCCGGCGCCGCGCCGTTGCTACCGCTGCCTCCCGCCTCCGACTTGCGCTGCTGGATGCCTGCCGCCGCCGTCGCCTTCCTGCCGGCAGGCGGCTGCCACCACCACTGCTGCTGCCCCTGGTGGTCCGCCGACGCAAACGCGCTGCTGCCGCCTCCGGCACCTACCTCCTCCTCGCCCGCGGGGCGGGCCGCCCCGAACGGCGACGCCGCGTCCCGGCCCGCCGCCGGGCCCTCCTCCTCCGCCAGCGGGGAGAGAGGCGCGCCGCTGCCGCTTGCGCGCAGCGCTGCCGCCGTCGCCGCCGTTGTGCCCGGCGCTGCGCCCGGCCCGCTGGCCGCCGCCGCCGCCGCTCCCGCTGGGCTGGGGAAGTGAGGCGGTCCCACCTGAAGCGTCGTTCCTGGTAAGGGAGTCGCGGACGGAGTGCCGGCCAGGGCGCCGAACGCAAACGAGGGGTGGCGGGAGTCGAGGGAGGCGGAGGAGGCGGTGGCGGGGAGCACGGCGGCCGCGGCGGGTTGCGCGGCGGCGGCCGTGGCGAGGACGGGCGGGGGCGTGGTGGGCCGGGAGGTGTGCGAGGGGGCGGGGGAGGCGGCGGGGGAGGCGGTGGGCGGCGCGGAGACGTCCTCATCCCACGCGTCCTTCTGCGCAACGAGGTGCCAAGGGAGCCAAGGGGTGCGGCTGGGGGGTGCCTCTGCCTGTTGCTGCGCGGAGTGCGGTCCAGGACCGCAAGGCCGGTCCTGGACCGCAAGCCCTAACGCAAGCCCTAAGTGCGCACCTGGCGGCTCCACATGCGGGCGTAGAGGCCGCCCTCCTCCATCAGCTCGTGGTGCGAGCCAAACGCCGCCACCTGCCCCTTGTCCAGCACCTGAAGCCAACCACCAACCGCCAACCGCCACGTGGGAGTCATGCACTTTTCGCGCCAGGGCACGTCAGTCGCTCACTGGCGCTTTGGGGGGGACACACCCGATGCACACGGTGCGGCGCGGGGCTCTCGCTGGGCCTCAGGACAGGGCATCCCAAGACATCCATGCCACCACCAAGGCAGCCAGGGCACAGGAGCCTGGCCGCGTGGGCGGCGGGCGCAGCGGCGCAGGAGGAGGGCGGCTGTGGCCGGGACGTCGGAATGCAGAGGGGGGAGGGGAGGAAAGGTGACGCTCACCAGGATGGTGTCCGCGTCCTTGATGGTGGAGAGGCGGTGCGCCACAATGACGGTGGTCACCTTGCGCCGGAGCGCCGCCAGGCTGCGCTGGATCGACGCCTCGGTCAACGAGTCGAGCGCGCTCGTCGCCTGCATGCGCGCGTGCGGCCAAGCCACCGTCAAGGGTTCGCACAGGACGCGGTGGTGGTCCTCCCGGCCCCCACGCCTTGCGCTTGGGTGGAGAGGCAAACCTCTGGAGGGAGGGAGGGAGGGAGGGAGGGGAGAGAGCACCTAGTCAGCGCGCGCAGCCCTAGGGCAAGCAACCCTAGCTCGGGGGGCCGATACGCGGGCGGAGGCAGAGCACGCGGAGCACCTCGTCCAGGACCAGGATGGCGGGCTTCTTGAGCACGGCGCGCGCAAACGCCACGCGCTGCTTCTCCCCGCCGCTCAGCTTGAGCCCCCGCTCGCCTGCGCGCCGCGCAAACCAAAGGGTCACAAAAGAAGACTAAAGAGGCGAACCTTTGATGAACCTTTACCTCTTGCTGAAATCGTGCCACGGCGGTTCGTTGTGACGCGACGTGGGCCACCCTGCCCGCCACGCGCCCCACCGGCCGGCGGCGGATCGGGGACAGTTGGCGAGCAGTGGAGCCGGTGCGAACGCGACGGTCGGGCGTGACGGTCGTGCCAGCGTGCCATGCACGCGCGGCTGCCGGCGGCCCTAGCGGCCCCGCCCTGCCCTTGGCTCTGCGCTGCACCCGCCGTCCTCCTGCCGAGGCGCCCCAAACAGGCGCAAGCGTCCACGGGCGGAAGGCAGAGCACAACACACATCCCCGGCGGCCCCGCCATGCCCCCGCCCACCCGCGCCCCTGCCTCGCTTCTGTTCTGCGCTGCACACATCTGATGCGCTCCGGCCCCGCCGTTCTGTCCAAAACAGGTGCGCCTCGCAGCGAACTTACCCACACGCGTCTCGTAGCCTTTCTTGAACCCGACGATGGTGTGGTGGATGGCGGCCACCTCGGCGGCGGATGCCACCTCCTCCGGGCTGGCGCCTGCGGTGATGCGGCGGGAGGGGGGGGGGGGCCGCAGACGTCAGCACGCGCCAGACACGAACCAAAGGTGGCCCTGCACCGCCGCCGCAACTGCTGTCCATGCGAGCGGCGGCGCATGACGGTCACGTGGGCCGCAGGCCCTAAGCCCTAAGCCCATGCTGACCTGGCGCGCCGTAGCGGATGTTGTAGGCGATGCTCTGGTTGAACAGCACGGCGTCCTGGGGCACCACGCTGATGGCGCGGCGCACGCTCGCCTGCGCACGTGGGGGTGGACAAGCATGCGATCCTTAGGGCTATAGGGCTTGGCATGTGCACTGCGGGGCAGCCAGAGCGACAGGTGCTGAGTTTGCGGCCGCAGGTGCCGAGACGACAGGCCCTGGGCACGCGGCGGGCGGAAGCGCCCTGGCGCGGCCCATGCGCGTGAAGCCCTCACCAGGGTTGCGGCCTTGATGTCCTGCCCGTCCACCAGCACGGCGCCGGACCAGGGGTCGTAGAAGCGCAGCAGCAGCCGCAGCAGCGTGGACTTGCCGCTGCCGCTCGAGCCCACCACCGCCAGCGTGCTGCCGCCTGCGCACACATGCGGTGGCCACGCACACCTGCCTCAAAGACAAGCCCATCACCGCCAGCGTGCTTGCGCCTGCACACACAACACCACCACCACTGTCGACACCACTGCCACGCGCCCCCACCTCACACACAGCCTCCCCCCTCTCCCCCGAACCTGCCCCGCTCTCCATCACTCGACGCCACCCCCACCCGAAGCAACGCCTCAAGCCAGGCCAACACCCCGCACACATGAAACGGCGAAGCTGACGCCGCAAAGCTAGGGGCCCCAAACCCCCGCCTCATACAGCTTCCCCTCATGAACAAGCCTGCCTGGCTCTCCATCCACACAGTGAGCAGCCTTCAGTGATCACTAGTCCCCCCCGCGCACCTGAAATGGCAAAGCTGACGCCTCGAAGCACGGGCCCCGGCCCCGGCGCCCCCGCCGCCGCCGCCGCCCCGGCCGCCGCCGCGCCCTCCTCCTCCCGCTCCTCCCCGCCCGCCTCTGGCCCCATGGCGCACGCCCGCTCCGCCCGAACCCCGCCCGGCACCGACGTCCGACCGCTGTCCCGCTCCCGCTCCACTTCCCGCTCCCCGTCCGCGAGCAGTGACCCCGCCTCCCCCACCTCCGACGACTCGCGCGTCGCCCGCCGCCCCGCCTCACTGCGCTGCTCAGCCGCCGCCGCCGCCGCCACCACCTCCAGCACCACCGCCTCCCCGCCGTTCGCGGCGGCGGCGGCGGCGGCGGCAGAGGCGGAGGAAGCGGTGGGCGCCAGCGCCGACGTGTTTTGCGGCGGCAGCGGCGAGGCGTCGTCAGGGTTTGCGTAGGGCTTGCCCTTGCCCGCGGAGGACTTGTCCTTGTTCTTGCCGTCCTTCTTGTAGCCAAAGACGACGCTGTCGAAGGCCAGCGCGCCGTGCGTGATGCGCAGCGGCTGCGCGGCGGCGCGTCAGGGCGGGCGCAGAAAGTAAGCCCTAAACCCTGTGCACCGTGCTTGCAAAGCTTCCGTCGCGAGGAGGGGCGGGCGCGCGCAGGCATCACTAAGCCCCAAGCCCCTGAGCCCTAAGCCCTCATGCGCGCACCTTGGCGCCGGCCTGGTCCTGCACGCGCGGCTGCGTGGCCAGCAGCTCAAACATGTTCTCCACGTCCACCAGCGCCTTTTGCACCTGTGCATGGCGCGCGCCCACCACGACACGAGGGCTTTGCATGAGGGCTCACCGGGCCCGCAGCGCTGCTCGCGTCCAACCCTGCTTGCCTGGCCGCAGCAGAGCTGTGCACGTCGGTGCACTGCCGCCCTTCAGCTCCTTCCCCACCCCAAACAAGCTCCAAAACAGCTTGACTAAGCTGTTTTGGACCCAACGCAAGACGGCTGTTCTAGGCAAGGCAAAGCAAAAAACCTCCTGCTGACCTGGCGGTAGTAGGAGCCAAAGTACGTGAGCGGGACGTAGAGCTGGTTCATCATGGTGACGAAGAGCACGGCGTCGCCAACGGTGAGCGTGCCGCCGGCCACGCCGCGCACGCACACGACGCAGCCCGCCACCAGCCCGCCCCACACGCACGTGCCCTGCATGCGGGGGGGGGCCGCAAGGGGCGCATGTCGCAAAGCGAGCGGCCACACGGTCTGCCGTTTTGCAGTGCACCAGGTCCTGGGGAGGGGACAGATGCGAAGCGCTCTGGCAGGGCTCGTGCGCGGGCCGCGTGGCATGGCGGCCGCGGAGAGGCCTTCAGGCTGCCCTACTTGTCCCCCTGCTGCTATCCCTCCACAACAAAACGAACCGCCCAGTGGCCACTGAGGCGGCACAGGGGACGTCAGCCAGAGCAGCCCCACACAAACCAGCACACCCCAACCCTCGCTCACCTGGGCAATGGCCAGCAGGCTGAGGAACGTCAGCTGCCAGTACTCTGCCGCCTGCGCACCCACAAACCACGGGACGCGCCGCCGAAGAAAAAGCCCGCCTCACAGGAGGGACCTCAACAACGCCGTCAGCGCACCGCCTTCCCTAGCCCGCCGTCGCGGGCGCCGCAGACACCGCGACAGGCGGGCGCGCGCATGCCGGCGCCCGCATGCGCCAAGCCCGAACCGCCAAAGCCCTAAGCCCTAACCTGGTACTGCCGCGTGGCCATGTCGTAGCCCTCGAGCTCGAGCCACTCGGCGCAGAAGAGCTTGACCGTCTGCGGGGGCAAAGGGCACGCATGGCGCGCATGGGTGGGTACGCCCTACTCTGAGCCCTAAGGGTGCCGTGATGGCGCAGAGCCGTGGTGGCGCAGCGAGAGGTCAGCCTTGCTGGTGGGGAGCGAAGGGGCGCGCACAGGGGCGCGCACAGAGCAGACAGGATCCGCAGGGCGCGAGGGAAGGGAGAAAGATCAGGGAGGCAGGGAGGAGCAGAAACAGCAGTGCACCTGGCAGTTAGCAACGAGAGGTGTTGTAGCAAAAGGAGAAGTACCAGGGCGCAAAGGGCAGAACACCGCCAGCGCACCTCGTAGTTGAGCAGCATGTCTGTGGCGCGCGCCTCGCGGGCGTTGTCCAGCGCGTTCATGCGCTTGCGGACCTCGCCGCGCCGCTCCGTGATGATGACCGTGATGGGCACGTAGCCCGCCACCGTCACGGCCACAATGCACGCCGCCCACGGCTGCGTGCACACGTGCGCGGGCGGTTGCGGGGGCGGCGGTTGGTGGTTCGCGGCAGTTGGATGGATCTAGCGTCATCGGGCGGCGTGTGCGCGCGGGGCCGGCCGCAGAGATTCGAGGTTGCGGGAGGAGGCCGGGGCCCGAAAGCCCTGAAGGCCTCACCTGCATGGCCATGGCGAGGTAGGCGCAGGCCACCAGGATGTCGGCCATCTGCGGGACGACGTTGAAGAGCACGATGGAGACCGTGTCCTGGATGGCCGTGGTGCCTGCATATGGCAACTCGCATGGCGAGGGCACGGGTAGGGCTCAGCGTGGCGGGGTGGGCTGCCTCCCAGAGGCAGCGACGGCAACAGCGGCAGAGGGAGGGAGGGTGCTCGAGCTTCCGTTGGGCTGACGCCTGGCAAAGCGTTGCCAGGAGGGCTGAAGGGCACAGGTGACGGCGCCGCCACCTGATCGGCTTGCCAGAGAGCCAGCTGGGGCTGATGCCAGCCTGCTCACACCGTGGCCCAACAGCGCAAGGGCGGCGCACCTCTGTCGAGGATGCGCATGATCTGCCCCGTCTTGCGCTTGACGTGGAATGAGTGGTCCAGCGCCAGCAGGTGCCCAAACACGTCACGGCTCACGCGCCTGCGCCCGCCACGACGTCGCACCGAGCCACGCACACTCATAGCACAGTGTGTGATGGCGGTGCACCGTCCCAGCGGCGCCCTGGGGCCGCTGGTGCCTCCCGAGGTGCCTTCTGCCCTCGCCTGATCAGCCTCCACGCCACCCCCCTCTCATCACGCACCGGAAGGCGGCCTGGTTGATGGGCGCCCACATGATGTCCCGGCACGACGCCAGCAGCCCCTCCATGCCGCTGCCGCCCCGAAGGTACCAGCAGCCCAGGTAGGCCGCCGTCCAAGGCAGGAACACGTGCCAGAACGGCACCGTCGCCTGCACGAGTGTGCAGCAGCCATCACGCACAGCATGTCACCTGGAACCTGGGAACAGAGCCAGTCTGCTTGCTTGGCTGTGCTTGCTCCGCAACGAGAAAGGAAGGTCCCTTTGGTGGCTGGCCGTCCGTGTCCTTTGCCCTCAGCAGGCGCTTCAGCAGGAGGAGGAGGCGCAGGGCGGTCGCTTACCCGCAGCAGCTGCAGCAGCAGCGCCCGCGCGGCGTCGGCGCCGTTGCCTGCAGCGTCACCGCTCCCGCCCAGCCACCCGCCGCCGGCAGCCGTCACGTTGCCGCCGAGCCCGTCCGCACCTGAAGATGAAGGGCAAGCGCGACGCGACGTGTAAGTGCTCGCCACCACGACCTGCTTTGCTTTCTGTCACAGCCCCACTTTGTGAAGGCCCTCACTAGGAGTGACTAGTGGCGGTCGAGCGGCGCGGCGTCCCTCTCACCTTGGGATGTGTGGGAGGGCGGCGGGCCGGTGAGGAGGTCCAGCACCGCGCGCATCACCTGCCCACGCGCACCGCACATGCGCGAGAAAGCAGCAGCGCATGAGGCGAAAGCCCTGCTGTGGGCCTTGCGCGCTTTTGCCAGAGCCAGCGCTCTCGCAACCGCGCCCTTACCTGCGCCAGCGGGCCGCCTGGCAGGCCCGCCGCGCCGCCGCCGCCGCTGCTGGTGGCGTTGAAGGCGGCGCTGGAGGGCAGGTGGGCGCTGGGCTGGGGGCCGTGCAGCCCACCCGCCGCCGCCTGCATCGCCGACACCTGCGGAGCACGCAACGGGTCCCGCGTTGAGCTGTTTGCATCACTGAGCCTTTTGAGCAAGCAAATCATCATCCCGGGCGTTCCGCCAGGGCGAAAGCCAAGTGCCCAGAAAGCTCAGGTGCGCCACCGGGCCGAAGGCCATCGTGTGCCGAGGGCCGTGCACGTGTGCCGCGGTGGGGTTGGCGATTGGAGGCGCGCGCAGCAGCACGGTGCAAGCCTTGCTAGAGGTCACCTGCC
>VFQP010005554.1_pt1 | contig 10917 bp, 12 predicted proteins | sample 3512351 | NCBI WGS metagenome assembly VFQP01 (sample SAMN10412372, study PRJNA504923) | tailings metagenome | isolation source: Relicate 1 Philex TSF1 revegetated site | place: Philippines: Tuba, Benguet | collected 2017-08-29
GTGGAATCGAATTCGTTCGAAATGCTGCGCGGCTGCGTGCGGCATACCGGGCTGATCTCGTTCCAGATCGAGGCGGGCGTGGTCAAGACGCGCGCCAAGGCGACGGACGGGATCGTCGCGCGCCCGATCGACGAGCGCGACGCGCCCCCCGCCGATCTGATTCTGGGCCAGCTGCGCGGGCGCAACCTGCCGGTCGCGGCGGCGTCGTTCGCCGAGATGTTCGCCGAACAGCTCGGGACGTTCTAAGATGATCGCTCAAGAAATAAAGAGAGGCAGCGTATGGAGAAGTTGAAGATCACCGCCGGCGGTTTCGTCTTCGGCGCGAAATTCGAGGATGCGGCGCCCAAGACGGTCGCGAAGTTCCGCACGCTGCTGCCCTATCGCCAGAAGCTGATCCATGTGCGCTGGAGCGGCGAAGGTTGCTGGATCCCGCTGGGCGATTTCGATTTCGGCCTCGGCTACGAGAACCATACGAGCTATCCCGCCCCGGGGCAGTTCCTGCTCTATCCGGGCGGGATCAGCGAAACCGAAATCATCGTCGCCTATGGCGGCGTGCAGTTCGCCAGCAAGATGGGCCAGCTCGCCGGCAACCATTTCATGACGATCACCGACGGGATCGAAAACCTCGCCACCCTCGGCAAGAAAGTGCTGTGGGAAGGCGCGCAGCCGATTTCGATCGAAACGGCATAAACGAAAAGGGGCGGGCGTGTTCGGCCCGCCCCCGTTCGTCTTAGGCGACCATGCCGGGTTCGGCGGTTTCCAAGGTGAAGTTCGCCGACGGCGGCGGCACGGGCGAGGTCAAAGCCGGCAAGGCGCGCAGCGACGCGGGCAGCAGACCGCGCGATTGATCGCGCAGGAAACCCTTCAACGGCGTTTCCGCTTCGCAGAAGCCCGGCATCGCGGCGGCGGTGATGAGTTCGCGGCGCGACATGCTGGCCAGCAGGAATTCGTTCTGGTCGCGCCACACGCCCAATTCGCAGCGCGTGAAGCCGTACCAGTCGAAACCGTGCAGGCGGAAGGTCGAGCCTTCGACGATCGCGGCGACCGCTTTGATCTGCCAATGCGTGGCGACGTAGAACAGCGCCGCGCGCGCCAGCGCCTTGTAGATCTTCGTGTCCTTCGACACGTTGATGCCGCCGCCGAACCACCCGAGATGCGAGGATTCGAGTTCGTAGGCCGCAGGGGCCGACACCGCACAGGTGCGGCCTTCGCCCACCATCGCTTGTGCCTGGTCGCCATACCAGAAGGAAAGATCGCTCATCATCTCCGCGAGCGAACGTTCGAGCCACACGCGGCGCATGCCGATCGTCGCGACTGGGCCTTCGTCGGCGCGCGACGCGGTGAACACGATCACGTCGGCTTCGGCGGGATTGTGGAAGCGGCTGTCTTGCGCCGGCGGCATGCGCACCTTCGCGCGCTTGTCGTCGGGCAGCGCTTCCCAGAAGCGGCGCACGTCGTCGAGTTGGTGGCTGACGTCGATGTCGTAGCCATGCGCTTCGAACCACGCGCCGAGCTGCATCCAGCGCGTGAAGGCGATCTTGGGATCGAGAACCGATTTTTCCGGGCGTTGGAAGACGTCGAGGAATTTCATGGCTTGTACCTCCGGGAACGAAAAGGGGAGGCGGCCATTGAACACGATTCCGGCGACGACCGGAGGGGCGTCGCGCGTCAATTCGGCGGGCGCGACGAACTTTCTTCGAGCACGACGGACGTTGTCGCTACGAAGGTAGCGTCGTCGAGCCGGAACGGCAAAATTAACTTCTGATAGGCGGTCCAGTGCGTGCCGAAATCGACCCGCAGCACCCGCGCTTCGGGCTGGGCGCGTTCGGCCGCTTCGCGCGCGTGGCGGTCGATCATGGCGGCGTAGGGGACGAGCTGCGTGCGGTCGAGCACGCGCGCCCCGATCCAGCGGCGCGTGGGCACGTTGAAGCGCGAACCGATATGCAAGCACACCGCTTCGCCGTCGACGATTTTGAACAGCGACGTCGTGCCGCCCTTCAGCATCTCGACGAAATAATGCGCCATGTCGCCGGCGGCCCCGCTGTCGAGCACCGACCGCAGTTCGGGTTTCAGCTCGCCATAGGGCATGCGCATATCGACCCAGCCTTTGGGGATGGGCGTGCGCGCGCGGATAAGGCGTGCGACGACCGCGCCAAGTTCGCGCGGCTCGAATCTTTGCAACGGCGCGTTCGGCTCGCCCAAGCCCACCAGCGCGAAGCGCGCGCGGCTGGCATGGATCGCGTCTTCGAGTGCGACGGCCGCCGCACCGGTCAGCGCCATGCGGTCGAAGGTCACGCGCATGCCGTCATGGCCGACCGGCTCGATCCCCGCCCAGCCGAAGCCGCGTGCGACGAAGGCGCGCACGTCGCCATAACCTTCGCCCGGCGTGCCGAGGCGCCGGCGCGCTTCCTCGACCAAGCCGTCGGGGGCGGACAGGAATTCGCCTTCGTCGGAAATCCAGCCCGATTCCACGACCGCGAGGCGTTCCGCCGATTTCGCGTCGGGCGTGAGAATGACTTCGCGCAAGAAGGCCAACCGGTCGGTGATCGGCAGCGACGCGGCGATGGCCTGCAGCCAATCGGCGTTGACCTTGCGGGTCAGGCCGGCGCTCAAGCGCTCGAACGTGTCGGAACTGGTTCCGCAGATGCGCGCGGCATGGGCCAGGCGGATCCGCCGCCGGGACAAAGCCTCCAAAAATCGTTCGCGCACGTTCGGCATACAAATTTCTCCATACCCGCAGAACTGCGGGTGCCGGACGCCTAGGATTTCCGTCGAACAGTCCGGTCGTCCCAGGCCGGCATACAATAGCGCGGCACGGCGTCCCGGCCTAGTGCTCCCCGAATTCCCTCGGGGGACTTGGGGTGGCGCGGTGGCCGGAGACGAGAAAGGCGAGACCAACCCATGGAAACGACCACAATCCCCGTCATCGTCCCCGCGAATTCGGCGATTTCCCTGCCGCTCGGCCCCCATGGGCGGGCGAAAGGGCGCAAATCGCGGCCCTCGCCGCGGTCCTACAAGATCGGCACGGAGGGCGGGCGTACCAGCCTACGGCTGGAAGCCGAGTTCCAGGCCGCCTTGCGCGACATGTGCCGGATCGAAGGCCTGACCATGTCGCGCTTCCTGTCGGAACTGCGCCAAGGCCTGTCGGACGACGCGAATTTCTCGTCGAAGGTGCGCTGCGCGGTGTTGAGCTGGTTCACGCAGCGCGTCGCGCTGCCGCAGGGCCGGCCGGAGCGCAAGCGATGACAAGCACCGTCACGACAAATCGCCGCGATTGGCATTCTTCGGCGCGCAGTCTGACGCTGGTCGTACGCGGGCCCGGCGGGCCGCCGACGGCGGCGGAGATCGCCGCCTTGTTGGCGTCGATGCCGGCGACGACGGGCGGCGGCGAAGGCGGCGGTACGCGCTTGCGGGTCTATAACGTCGATTTTCCCGAACCGGCCCCGTTGTGCCGGGAATGCGCGCCCGCCGCCGCCGTGATTCAGCCGAGATTGGCTTCCGCGAACTCGTAATTGGCGAGTTTGTCGAGGAAGTTGGTCGTGAAATCCGGCCGGCGGTTGCGGAAATCGACGTAGTAGGCGTGTTCCCACACATCGATGACCAGCAGCGGCTTGCCTTCGCCCGTGGCGATCGGCGTGCCGGCATTGGCCGACTTCGTGGTCTTCAACTTGCCGTCCTTGCCGAGGATAAGCCACGCCCAGCCGGAGCCGAACTGCGTGGTCGCGGCGGTCTTGAACGACTCCTTGAACGCTTCGACCGAGCCGAAATCGGCTTCGATCTTCGCCTTCAGCTTGGCCGGCATCGCGCCGCCCTTGGGCGACAGCGACTTCCAGAAGAACGAATGGTTCCAGTGCTGGCCGGCGTTGTTGAACACCGGCGTCAACGCCGCGTCGGTGGCCGACAGCTTCACGAGTTCTTCGAGCGACTTGCCTTGCAGCGCCGCGTTTTTCTCCACCAGGCCGTTCAGCGCGGTGATGTAGGTCTGGTGATGCTTGCCGTGATGCAGTTCCAGGGTTTCCTGGCACATGCCGCGATCGGCCAGCGCGGTCTGCGCGAAATCCAAAGCGGGAAGTTCGAAAGCCATAGTGTCGCTCCTTCGTACGGATGATGCCGGATGCCCCGCGATGTCGAGCCCGGGAGGCGATCCGGCCGGCACTATTTTACCCCTTCCGGCGGCCTGTCAACCTTACGGGAATTACGTGTTTTCGGAGAACGGCACCAAAGATTCGCGCACGACGTTGCGCACCATCGGCCGCCACGAATAAAAGGCCCCGGTTTTCGACCGGAGCCTTTTCATCGAGCAATCCGGATTGGCCGTTCACTTCGTTGCGATGTCGGCGGTGGACAGTAGCGCGCCCAATGTGTGGCGGCGCACCAACGCCGCGATCGCGCGCCGGTCGCCTTTGCGCAGCAATTCGACCATCTCGAAATGCTCCTGCGCGGAGCGGCCGATCATTGACGTGTTGTAGCGCTCGCGCTGCATGCTGATCGGGATGCGGTCGCGCAGATCGAAGATCAGATCGACCAGATCGCGGTTGGGGCAGGCGCGCAGCATTTCGCGATGGAATTCGCGGTTGGCTTGGTCCTGCTCCGCAAAGGTTCCGGTCGCGATCGCGCTGGCGAATCGCTCGGCCGATTTCTGCATCCGCGCGAGGCTGGCGTCGTCGATCTCGCCCGCGACCATCTCCGCGGCGGCGACCTCCAGGATCATGCGGATGTTGACGACGTTATTGAAGCGCTGAGGATCGAATTCCTTCACGCGGTAGCCGCGATTGGGCAGCAGCTCGACCTGGCCACGCTCGGCCAGACGCTCCAGCGCCTGCCGGACGGCCAAGCGCGAAACACCATAGGTCTGTTCAAGGTCGATCTGCTTCAGCCATGCGCCGGGGCTATGGCGGCCAAGATTGATATCGCGCTCGATCTGCGCGGCGACATCTTTGGCGCCGGATGAACCGGTGGCAGGCGGCTGGGCTTTGGTCGCTTCCTTAAACACCGTTTTCGTCGCTTTCCCGATTCTCCGCTTAGAGCCAGCGCGAAACTACCGCAACACAACGCTATTGACATCGCCCAATCTTATAACCAATATTGGCGCCAATCGTGAGAACTAAAACAGGGCTGGCGTTCGGATATGTCCCAGGCGATCAACGATCTTCGCGCGTTCCGCATCGGCGTGGATTCCGGCGGCACTTTCACCGATGTTTGCGCGCTGGACGAAAAGACCGGCGAGCTGACGGTCTGGAAGGTGAGCAGCACGCCCACCGACCCATCGACCGGCATCGTCGATGCCGCGCGCAGCATGTATTCGCTGCTGGCGCAAAACGTTGGCGCCAAACCCAAGGTCACGTTCTTCGGCCACGGCACTACGGTTGCCACCAACGCGCTGATCGAACGGCGCGGGGCGCCGACCGCGCTGATCACCACGGCGGGTTTCCGCGACGTGCTGGAGATCGCGCGTCAGCGCCGGCCGGAACTCTATAATCTTCAAACGATGCGGCCCGCACCGCTGGTGCCGCGCGACCTGCGCTTCGAAGTGCGCGAGCGCGTGCAATACGACGGCTCGGTTCTTACCCCGCTGGCGGAAGAAGATGTCCGCGGCCTGATTCCCGCCTTGCGGAAATCGGGCGTGCGCGCCATCGCGATCTCGTTCCTGTTCAGCTTCCTCAATCCCGCGCACGAGAAACGCGTCAAAGCGATCCTGGAAAGCGAATTGCCGGACGTGTTCGTTTCCGCCTCGTCGGACATCGTGCCCGAATTCCGCGAATACGAGCGCACGTCGACCGTCGCGATGAATTCCTATCTCGGGCCCTTGATGCGCAACTATATCGACCGGTTGCAGGGCCAGCTGCGCGACATCGTGCCGTCGCGCATCATGATTACGCAGAGCAATGGCGGGTTGATCGGCGCCAATGTCGCGGCGACGCAGCCGGTACGCACCGTGCTGTCGGGCCCGTCGGCGGGCGTGATGGGCGCGTTGGAAGTCGCGCGGCGGATCGATCGCGGCAACCTCATCACCTTCGATATGGGCGGTACGTCGGCCGACGTGTCGGTCATCAGCGATTTCGCGCCGCGCTACAAGCCGATGGCGAATGTCGATGGCTTCCCGATCAAGATTCCGATGATCGACATCCACGCGGTGGGGGCGGGCGGCGGGTCGATCGCGCGCGACGATCATGGTTTGATGAAGGTCGGGCCGCGCAGTGCGGGCGCCAATCCCGGCCCGGTCTGTTACGGCCTGGGCAATACCGAGCCGACCGTCACCGACGCGAATGTGGCGCTCGGCATTCTCAATCAAAGCCATCTGCTGAACGGCCGCATGAAGATCGACGCCGACGCCGCGCGCGCCGCGATCGCGCGATTGGGCGCGCGTTTCGGTCTTGGCTGGGAGCGGGCCGCCGCCGGGATCCTTCAAGTCGTCACCGCGAACATGGTCAACGCGATCCGTGCGATGACGGTCGAACGTGGGCTCGATCCGCGCGATTTCTCCCTGTTCTCCTTCGGCGGGGCGGGGCCGCTGCATTCGGGCTATTTGGCGCGCGAGTTGGAAATCGCGGAGATCGTGATTCCCGCCTATCCCGGCATCATGTGCGCGATCGGCCTGCTGACCAGCGGCATGCGCATGGATTTCGTGCGCACGCATTATCAGGCGCTGACCCCCGATTCGGTCGCCGGACTACGCCGGCATTTCGCCGAGCTTGCCGATCTGGCGAACGGATGGTTCGCCGAGGAAGCGGTGCCCGCCGACCGGCGCAATATCAAGCTGGGCGTCGATCTGCGTTACGCGGGCCAAGCTTACGAACTGACCGTGAAGCTGCGCGACGCAACGGGCGCGACGAGCCACGAGGAATTGGCCGCCGCGTTCATCCAGGCGCATCGCGACCGTTACGGCTACGTCGTCGAGAACGAGAAGATCCAGATCACCGCCGTGCGCGCCGAAGCGTTCGAAACTTTGCGCTTCGATCACGACCCCAGCGCGAAACCGGCGCGCAAAGGGGCGGGTGCGCCGACCGGCTATCGCGAGATTTTGGATATCGACGACATGAAGTCCTATCGCACGCCGGTCTACGCCAAGACCGATCTGCCGCAGGAGGTCGAGATCGCCGGCCCTTGCGTGATCGAGCAGATGGACACGACGATCCATATTCTGCGCGGTCAACGCGCGACGGTCGATCGTCACGACAACGTCATCGTTACGACCGGCTGATCGGGAGAGTCTCATGCAAATCGATCCGATCACCACCGAAGTCGTCTCGAAATACCTGCAATCCGTCGTCGACGAGATGGGCAGCACCATCGTGCGCACCGCTTTCTCGACGAATATCAAGGAACGCGAGGATTGCAGCACCGCGATCCTGAACGAGAAGGGCGAAATCGTATCGCTCGCGGAGCGCATTCCGATCCATCTCGGCTCGTTGCTCGGGATCGGCAACTACGTGCTCGACCATATCGATCTTGCCGATCTGGGCGACGGCGACGTGTTCATCGGCAACGACGCCTATCGCGGCGGCGGCACGCATCTCAACGACATCGTGCTGATGCAGCCGATTTTCGTCGACGGGCGCTATGTCGGCTGGGTCGCGAATTTGGCCCACCACGCCGATTTCGTCGATCGCGGCCACAAGCACATTTTCCAGGAAGGCCTGCGCATTCCGCCCGTGCGGCTGTGCCGTCGCGGGATCATGCAGCAGGATATTCTGGAATTGATCCTGCTGAACTGTCAGGTGCCGCACGAGCGCAAAAACGATCTGGCGGCGCAGATGGCGGCCAACCGCTTGGCGGTGGAACGCTATCGCACGCTGTGCGCGCGCTATACGCTGCCGGTCGTGAAATCGGTCGAAACCGAGATCATGAACTACGCCGAGCGCAAGACGAGGGAATCGCTGTCGCGCATTCCCGACGGGATCTATCGCTATTCCTCGCGCTTCGACACGAACTTGATCGATCACGTGCTGGATCTTCGCGTCGCGGTCGAAGTGAAGGGCGGGCGCATCCATTTCGATTTGACCGGCAATCCGCCGCAAGTCGACGCCCCCATCAATATGGTGATGACCGCCACACTCGCCACGCTCTATTACGCGGTGAAGGCGTTGGTCGACGCGGATGTGCCACCCAACGCGGGCTTCCATCGCGCCGTCTCCGTAACCGCCGAGCCGGGGTCGATCGTCAATGCGGTCGAGCCGGGGGCGGTCTATAGCCGCACCGATATATGCCTGCGCTTGGTCGACATGATCCTGGCGGCCTTGGAGCCCGCGATCCCCGAACAGGTGATGGCGGCATGCACGGGCGGCGGCCTTGTGACCATCAGCGGCACCGATCCGCGTAGCGGGCGCTTCTACGTCTACAACGAGATGATGGGCGGCGGCATGGGTGCGCGCTACGCGCTCGACGGCATGGACGGGACCCAGGTCCACACGACCAATACCGGCAATCTGCCGATCGAAGCGCTGGAGCTGGAATATCCGCTGCGCGTCGAACAATATGGGCTGATCCGCGATTCCGGCGGACCGGGGCGCAGCCGTGGCGGCATGTCGATAAGGCGCACGGTGCGCACACTGGATCACGACGCGCTGGTCCATGCGGGCGGCACAAACTCCCTGCTGCCACCATTCGGCATTGCGGGCGGTGAAGCGGGGCAGGTGTGTCGCGTTGAACTGAGCCGCGTGGGCGCCAAGCTCGAGAAGCGCAAAGGCAGCTTGAAGGCCGGCGACACGGTGACGATGAATACGTCGTCGGGCGGCGGCTACGGCCCGCCGAAGGAACGGCCGCGCGACAAGATCGAACGCGATCTGCGCGAGGATCGCGTTTCGCCGGAGGCCGCTGCGCGGCTTTACGGCTTCACGTCCGGCGGCTGATCGGGACAGGCGATGACGTCGCAGGAGGTTCTCACCCTTTCCTTGGCCTGGATGCCGTTCCTGCTGGCAGGGCTGGGGATGACGTTGCTGCTGGCGACGGGCGCTCTCGTAATCGGCCTTGTCATCGGCGGAATTGGGGCGACGATCAAACTGCGCGCGAATTTGGCGCTGCGTACGCTGGTGGATATCTACACGACCATCGTGCGCGGCGTGCCGGAGCTGATCGTCGTCTATTATTTCTATTTCGGCCTCAACGAAGCGCTGAAGCAGCTTGCCGGATTCTCCGGCCTGCCGGCGGCGTCGTTCCAAGTGCCGGTGCTGGTCATCGCCTTCGTGGCGCTGGGCTTCATCGCCGGCGCGTTGGCCGCGGAGTTGTTCCGCACGGCCTATAAGGCCGTACCCCAAAGCGAGGTGCTGGCCGCGCGCGCCTTCGCGATGCCGCCCTTCCTGCTGTTCCGGCGCGTGCTGTTCCCGCACATCATGCGCTATTCGCTGCCCGGTCTCGGCAATATTTGGATCGGGCTGCTCAAGGAAACCTCGCTGATCTCCGTTATGGGCATCACCGAGTTGATGCGCGCGACGACGATCGGCGCGAACTCGACCGGTGCGCCCTTCGTCTTCTATCTGCTGTGTACGGCGCTTTACCTGATCGTGGCACTCGGCTCGGGCGGTTTGTTCGCCTGGCTCGAACGCCGGTATTCGGCGTGAGGCGCCCATGACCTACGTCGAAATCGCACGCGAGATCGCCGCCGGCATTCCGGTTTCGTTGGCCGTCGCCTTTGGCGGCATTGGGATCGGGTCGGTGCTGGCGATCGCGATCTGTGCCGCGCGGATCAGCGCCAGCCCGATCTTCAGCGGCGCGGCCTGGGTCTATCTGCAGGTCGTGCGCAGCATGCCGATGATCGCGTTGCTATTCCTGCTCTATTACGGGCTCAGCCAGTTCCAGGGCGTGCGTTCCAGCGTGCTGTGGCCGATTCTGCGCGAACCGATCTGGTGCGCGATCATCGCGCTGTCGCTGAAAACCAGCGCCTACATCTCCGAAGTCTATCGCATCGGCATTCTGTCGGTGCCGGCCGGCGAGGTTCTGGCCGCGCGCAGCTTCGGCTTCAGCGGTTATCGGCTTTATCGCTCGATCATCATTCCCTACGCCACACCCGTGGTGTTGCCGGCGATGAGCAACGAATTCGTCATCCTGGTGAAGGCGTCGTCGCTCGCCTCGCTCATCACGCTGATGGATATCACCGGCCTCGCCGCCGGCGTTTCGTCGGAAACGTTCCGCCCGCTCGCGGCCTTCTCGGTCGCGGCCATCTACTACCTGACCTTCAACGCCGTGATGATCGCCCTGTTCCGTCTCGCCGAGAGACGGTTGGCGAAATGAAAGGGACAAGCATGAGCACCGTCCTTTCCGCCCAAGCCATCGTCAAATCCTACGGCGCCAAGACGGTGCTGCGGAATTTCGGCGTCACCGCCGCGCGCGGCGACGTGATCGCGATCGTCGGCGCGTCGGGCTCGGGGAAGTCGACCTTCCTGCGCTGCTTGAATTTGTTGGAGATGCCGGATTCAGGCCGGCTGGAGTTCGGCGGCGATAGCATCGACATCGAAAGCTTCAAGCGTCTGCCCGCGCGCGAAGCGAACCCGCGCATCGAGGCGATCCGCCGCAAGATCGGCATGGTGTTCCAAAGCTTCAATCTCTGGTCTTCGAAGACGCTGCTGGACAACGTGATCGAAGCGCCGATCCACGTCCATAAACGGCCGGCGGCCGAATGCGTCGAGCAAGGCAAGGACCTGCTGAATTCGGTCGGGCTCTACGAATTCCGCGACTATTACCCCAAGCAGCTTTCCGGCGGACAACAGCAGCGCGGCGCCATCGCGCGCGCCTTGGCGATCAATCCGGCGCTGATCCTGTTCGACGAACCGACATCGGCGCTCGACCCCGAATTGGTGGGGGAGGTGCTGCAGGTCATGCAGAAGCTGGCCGAGGCCGGCTGCACGATGCTGGTCGTGACGCACGAAATGAACTTCGCGCGCAACGTCTCCAACAAGGTGATCTTTTGCGAAAACGGCGCGA
>VFQP010005555.1_pt1 | contig 10917 bp, 8 predicted proteins | sample 3512351 | NCBI WGS metagenome assembly VFQP01 (sample SAMN10412372, study PRJNA504923) | tailings metagenome | isolation source: Relicate 1 Philex TSF1 revegetated site | place: Philippines: Tuba, Benguet | collected 2017-08-29
GATTCTTCTCTTTGCCTCCTCTTTGCCTCCTCGAAACCTCCTCGAAACGTCCTCGGGATCCGGGAAAGCAAACAGATGGATCTGAGGAAGCAATAAGGAAGCAATAATGCCGTAAAGGACAGAACCGGCACGGTGTGACAGTGTGCAAACCCGCCCTGGCTTAACCCGACAGCGATGCTTCTCTGGCCCCCGCCATTTTTTGCAAAAAAAGAGCCCCGCTCAGGGGCCCTTAATCTCTTTATCTCTCGTTTTTACTCTTACGCTATCACTTCACCAATTCCAGTTTCGCCAGTTCCGCCGAAATAGAATCCACTTCCTCCGCCGTCAGCGACACTGAAGCCGCCTTCGCATTCTGCTCCGCCTGTTCCTTATTCCGCGCACCCGCCAACGCAATCGTAATGCCCGGTTGCGCCACCGTCCAAAGCAACACAAGCTGGCCAACTGACAACCCTTTCGATTCTGCCAATGGTTTTATTCTGGCAAGAAAGGCATTGGTACGTTCAATGTTCTCATCTTTAAAATAGAATAACCCGGCCCGGTGATCTCCTTCACTAAATGATTGCCCCGCTTTCATCTTGCCGGTCAGCAACCCTCTTTCCATTGGACTGTAAGCAAGTATAGAAAGATTGTTTTCGATACAATACGGCACCACCTCAGCTTCAATATCACGCTTGACCATACTATACGGCACCTGATTGGAAACCAGTGGCACGTATTTACTGGCTTCAGCCAGTTGTTCTGCGTTATAATTACAAACACCCGCATACCGGACTTTTCCCTGCTGAATAAGCTGAGCCACCGCCTCCATGGTCTCCTGGATCGGCGTAGTACTGTCCGGCCAGTGGATCTGGTACAGATCGATATAATCCGTCCCCAAGCGACGCAGACTATTCTCGCACTCGAGAATAATACTCTCTTTTCCGGCGTATTTATAAATATCGATATCCTTACCGCTGTTGTCTTTGGATGCAAATCCAAACTCCCCTTTCGCAAGATCCCAGCGCATGCCGAATTTATTGAGAATAAGCACTTTGTCTCGCGGCAATCCTTTGATCGCTTCACCAACGATCTCTTCACTCGTTCCCTGGCCATAGATCGGAGCGGTATCTATCGCATTCACTCCCAGATCATAAGAAGCCCTGATTGCCTCGATAGCATCCTTTCTTTCTGCACCTCCCCACATCCAGCCGCCGGCGGCCCAGGCACCAAATGTTATTACGGATGGAGTAAGCGTGCTGTTTCCTAATTTCCTGTATTCCATATCATGATTTTTAAAAATGTAAATGGCTAACTTAGTACTACGTCAACTTTTTGGCGCAAGTACGGTTTATTTAGAGACGTCTTATCAATCTGAACCATATTTCAACGATTATGAGGAAAACTAGTTCAACCAATTTTCAAAACCAGGCTTACCTGGAAGAAAAATGCGCACTCAATGAACTCATCTATCTGCTTAGCAAACGGTGGATCACGGAAGTGCTATTCAGCATTGAGGCAGGAAATGTCCGGTTCTCAAGCCTCAAAGAAGACCTTCGTTTTATCAGCGATAATATTCTGGCCGATCGTTTAAAACTGCTGGAGCAACATAAACTGATCACTAAAAATGATCATGGCCCGGAGTTTTCATCACGGATCGAGTATTCACTCACAGAAAGCGGATACCAACTCAGCGATCAACTGGATGTGCTTTGCAAATTCGCAACAGATAATGTTTATTTCCCGTCAAAGGCAACAGCCCTGGCGGAATAGCAAATACACACTATCATGCGCATTCTTCGAAAGATCTATAACGCACTTTCTGCAACAATTAAAGTCATCGGAGTGATATTTGAAGTTCTGGGTTAACCGGAAACAAAAACGTCAATTGTGATTATACAATTGACGTTTTTTATTAGTTTACCCAACTTGCCGGCTATTGTCGAAGGCAAAAGTCAAAAGTAAAAAAGAGACTTAACATCATCTTCTCCTGAAAAAAAGCCAGGAGCCTTGTTGTTTTTTACTTTTTACTTTTGACTTTTTAATTTCTACTTCTGATCGTTACGGCAATTTATATCGCTGAAAAAACTCCCACAACAGATCATTTGCACTGATCGCTGTTGACGGCGTATCACCAATCGCGCTTCCCGGCAAACCACCCGGCCATGCATGACCTCCATCTTTTGTCAGATAGTATTCGATAGTGGTACTGTTATTACAACCACTCCATTTCCGCAATGTATATTTTGCCGTAGTAGTAACCACCTGATTTGGAATCGTACAAACATTTTTCTGCGACCATACATTGAATACCGAATCCAACGGATGAAAATATGCTCCGGAAGGGCCTGTTCCATAACCGCCATTCACCGGCACATTTGTATCCTTTTCAGAATGCATGTGAAGGATCGGCACGGCCCGCGAAGCATTACACGGTTGTGTCACCATCATTGAACAACCACTCACCGCTATCGCTGCGATCTTATCCGCCATTTCACAAGCCAAACGATAAGACAACATGCCGCCATTGGAGTGACCCGTTGCATACACTTTCTTCGGATCGATCTTATAGCTGCCGGTAAGCTTGCTGATCAGCTGCCGGATAAAACCCACATCATTGATATTCTTTGCAACAGCATAATCACAACATCCCCCGGCATTCCAGGTCCGCGCTTGCAATAAACCATCGCTTTTTACACCGTCAGGATACACTACGATAAATCCCGAAGCATCTGCCTTCTGGGTCAGCAGTGACGTGCTCTCGAATTGCTCTCCACTACCACCGCCACCATGCATGGCGATAACAAGGGAAAAGTTATCCGATTCGTAATAGTTTGGCGGAAGATTGAGTGTATACGTTCTAACCAGTCCATCTACTGTAATAGACGCCTGGATCCGGTATTCTTTCTCTCCGGGAGGATTGTCATTTTTCTTACAACTGGAAAAAACTGATACGATTAGCAGTGCGGAAAGCAGCATTTTGGTTGACATAGGCTCAGTGTTGAGTTGATTGGACTTGTAGAACGGGAAAAGTTTAATGATAGTATCGGGTTTTCTTTTTATCTGATGGAGGTGAACCCGATACGATTCTGCTATTTGATTTGCGTAGGGGCCCCCTCTAAATCTCCCCCTTCAGGGGAGACTTTAAGTCGCTCAGTAAGGAAAATTCAATTTGATATCAGATTTTATGCGCGATATAAAATTAGCTTCTTAAATCGGAGTGTTAAGTCTCCCCTGAAGGGGGAGATTTAGAGGGGGCCCCTACGCCACACGCATACCATCAAACATTTTTTCAGGAATACAGGTATCTTCGACTCCTAATCCAAGTTAATAGCATGACACGCTTACTCATTCTGTTGCTTGCAGGATCAATCGCCTTGCCTGCACTTGCACAAAACAACGCTGATAATTATTTCAAACTCAACCGCGCAGGGTTCAATCAAAAAAATGCCTATACCACCACCGGCTATGTTGAACAACGCTGGCGCGTTCCCGGCAATACCGGGTTCAATGAAAGTATTTTCTATGTAGAGAAGATATTGCAGAATGCCGGTTTCGTTCTTCAAAAAGAAAATGAACAGGAAGCCCCGATGACTTACCGGATCGAAAAACGCCCCCTTAAACAAGACACCTGGGAACCAATCGACGCATCCGCAACAATTGAAGGACAGTCATCCCCTTTATTGTCATTCAAGACAAACAGGAATATGATCCCCATCAACTGTATGTCCACCAACGGAGATGTTACAGCAGAAGTTGTATACATCAATAAAAGCGAAGTGAGCAAGATCGGCACGATGGATCTTAAAGGAAAGATCGTGTTCGCGGAAACCTCCGCTGGTTCGCTCTTAACACCGGCAACCAAAGGCGGCGCAATCGGCGTGATGGGCTATAACCTTCCCGCATATACACAACCCGAAAAATACCAGACATCCATTCAGTTCGGCAGCATCTCCGCAAAAAGCACCATCTGGGCTTTGCTTTTATCATACGCTGCGAAAGAAAAATTGAAAGCCGCCTGTCAGAAAGGAAAAACAATGGTAAAGGTGAATATCCAGACCAAAAGTTATCCGACGGAGGAACTCACTCTTGTTGCCAATGTAAAAGGCACTGTAAAACCAGATGAACGTTTTGTATATAGTGCACACGTTCAGGAACCCGGCGCGAATGACAATGCCAGCGGCGTTGGTTGTCTCGCGGAAATGGCAAGACTTTATGCATCACTGATCAGGTCCAAAAAGTTTGTTCCGCAGCGTACCATGACTTTTCTCTGGGGAACCGAAATTTCCGCTACACAACGTTACATTGTTGAAGACAGCATCCGTGCAAAAGGAATTCTTTGGGGAATGAGCCTCGACATGGTTGGCGAAGACACGAAAAAAACCGGCGGCAGCTTCCTGATTGAAAAAATGCCGGACCCTTCTGCCATCTGGACCCGCGGCGAAGACAAACACACAGAATGGGGCGCTGGCGATGTAAAAGAAGAAAACCTCTTCCCGCACTACTTCAACGATTTCATTCTCGATATCTGCAACCAACAAGGACGTTTCGCAAAATGGACCGTTAATGCCAATCCTTTCGAAGGTGGCAGCGATCACACTCCTTTTCTCCGAAACAAGATCCCGGGACTGCTCATGTGGCATTTCACAGACGTGTTTTATCATACCGATAATGACCGGCTTGATAAAGTATCAGCCGAAACGTTGAAGAATGTTGGTGTAAGCGCATTAACTGCGGGAATGACACTGGTAAATGCAGATGAGAACACAGCTCTTGCTATCGGAAAAACAGTCGCCGCCGCTGCACACAAACGCCTGAATGCGGAATTCCTTCTCAGCCAGCAGGCGATCAAAGATGGTAAAGACGCCGCACAGGAAAAACATATCGTGGAAACATGGAAAAACTGGTATGTAGCAGCATTGACCACTATCGGCGATCTGCCGGTCAAAAAAGAAACCACACGGGTTGGATCAAACCTGAAATTTCTTGTACAGGATCTGGAAAAAACAACCGGAGAAATGCTGGAAAAATTGGGGAAATAAGCGCCTGCAACCAATCCAATAAAAAGGCTCACACAAACAGAACAAGTTTAAAAGGTTTAAATGTTTAATAGTTATGCTCAAAGGCAACGTTAAAACATTTAAACCTTTAAACTTTTAAACTTGCTCAGCTCCTATCTGATCCACTATTCGTAATTCATAGATGACTTATACGCTCCGTCAACCGGGGTTAGCAATACAAGATCGTTCTTTACTATCAGATCAAACTCCGGCTTACTTTTCACTTTGATCTTACCTGTTAATACAAGCAGTCTTATAGGACGCAGATCGATGACCGTCCATTTGGTTGAATCTGTCAGTGAGATGATATTCGGATACACTTCATATCCGTCATTATAAAAATCCGACACAGATCCATCTTCCTGATAACGATAGCGACGCATGCCATAAATATGCAACGACTTACCTCCATTTGATGCGGCAATCTCCGTTAAAAGATTTCCCACATCAAAATGCCAGTAATAACTTATTCCACGTTCTGCGTGAACGTTACCAAACTTTACGATCGCCTTGAAAGCAGCAGGATTTTTTGAGTATTTATAATACAGCAGTCCGAAGTTTTTCTTTACGTTGGCCAAACGAACTTCTTCACTCCGGAAATATTCTTTTGCCTCATTCAGCCCATAGATCAGAAAGCTCTTTCGTAATTCTTCAACAATAAATTTCGCATCAGCGTTTTGTAAAGCCACATGGTCCAGAAAACGACTGATCGCCGTGTCGTTTTTACATTCCGTTATATAGGCATACGTGTTGGTTTCAAGCTCCTGTTTGCGATGAAACGTTGCATTTTTCAACGCCGCTTCATGTTCTGCTTTTAAAGAGGGTTTTGTGCTGTATTTACCAAGTTCATTAAGCAGATAATCCACGCCATTCACATATTCCTTATCCAGACCGACCACAGTATATTTACTGGCAAATGCTGCAGCATACATGGTCACATCATTCTTCATCGCCATGAATTCCGCCGGGGGCGAACCAACTTTCATTTTAAATGCAGAGAGAAAATCATGCAGGCGTTTTCCAAATAGCTTTTCATCAGGCGTATAAAGCGAAGCCAGTTTACGGGAGGCAACAGGCCCTGTCTCCAGTAGAAAATGATTAAACCCGTTTTTTGCGGCAGCATTCAATAAATGCTTTGTAAAGAAAGACAGCAATGGAGAGCTGTGATTTTCACCAAGCATGATAAACTGCGAGCGTTGAATATCATTTTTCAATGAATCCCAACCTGCTCCACGAACAGAATTACTGTCCAGCTCAAACGTATACGCATACTGCTTTACAAAATTCTGGCTGAGAGTATCCTGGGAAAATGAATACGGTGAGATAAAAGCGAAGAAGATAAGGCAGACGACTTTCATGGTAATGTGGTTTATAATAACTGTATAACATTCGCTACATGAACGGAACATACCTTTCAAAGTATAAGAAAAATCCAAAATGTTGCACAACACTGAACCTTCAGGGACACAACTTTCTAAAAAACGACGCCTTACCGTTCCTACCGACTTTCCGGTAGAATAACCCGTAAGTCGGAAAGAGAGTATAGCTAGTTGAAATTTCTTGTTCATCTGCGTATCTATAGAGCGTCAGCTTCACCGTATCCTTCAATAGCCCGTTTTAACCGTTTCTTTATGCGTGCTGCAAGAATTCTTGGATAAACCACTTTCATACATTCGCCAAACCCAAGTATTTCCCGTTCCAATTCAAAGTTCATTACCACATCTATTCTGATCGTTGTACCATCTGCATCTTCATGCAACACCTGCTGTGAATGGTGAATCGGTTTGGTAATTATATAGGGAGCGTTCTTGCGGTCAACCCAAAGCAAGACCTTATGTCCGCGGTCATTTTCATTTTTGGTTACGCCGATCACATCAGAAAAGTATCTTTCGAAATCAACTCCGTTATATTCTGCATACGGTTCTTTGGTTAGCTCATGGAATGCAATAATTCTGTCGAGCGCCATTATCTGTAGTTGTGTCTGGCCTTTTATCTGCGAAATAAGAAACCAGCGGTTACGGTACTCTTTCAACAGATACGGATACGCCACCTGTTGTTGCGATTGTTGTGCTTTAAACGATTTGTATTCGATCAGCAGCGTCGTTTTATTCAGTATTGACTGGTAGAGCGGGTTGATATGTGACAACCCTTTCAACAGTTTGTTGTCTTCAAATTGTATACAGTTTCTGTGTTGCTTTGTCGATCGGTAAAGATTGTTTTCCAGTCTTGCGATCATCTCGCTCATTTCCTCGAAATAATTGAACCCGTTAAACTGTTTTAATACACCAACGATCTCTTTCATCTTTTCTACATCGGCATCATTGATCGGAGCATTGGTTATACTATAAGACGCATCCTCATACTGGTAGAACTTTTTCTCCTGCACGATGATGGGTGCATTATAGCCCAGTTTATCACTTCGCATGGTTTGAATATCCGCCTGGATGGTCCTGCGGCTGACGCCGGATGAAATTCCTTCATACTCGTACAATACAGCGCTCACCTTGTCAATCAGGTCTTCAAGCGTCCATTTCCGATAGCGATTGCGAAGGCATTCATCAATTGTTTTATAGCGGATCAGTGCGAGTTTGTTTGCAGACATATTGCTGAATTGGAATGATAAAGCTAAAGATTCAAATCTAGCTACGCAATATAACTGCGCAGATGTCTATCTTTTATCGAGTACTGTATTTATTTTCGGTCATAAACAACTAATATTCAGTATAGTAGAATTTATTAGGAAAAATAAATTTTCCTACGCAGTTTGGCTGCGTAGATCGGGAGGCATATTTGCTTTATCAAAGGCGGTCAAGAAGTAGTTACTTCAAAAACACTCCAAATGTTCACACTAATTCAAATTACCGCCATTGAAAAGAAGCAGTAGCTCAGTTGGTTAGAGCACCTGATAGATAGCATTGAAATTACCTGTCTTAATAACACAGGTCAACCAAAGCTTACTTCATCGCAGGGATCAGGGGGCCGTTGGTTCGAGTCCAACCTGCTTCGCAAATCATGGTCAACTTTCGCTTACTTCAACAAACCTGTTAAGTTTCCAGCGGAAGAATTACCAGATTTTTAAATTGAATAGTATGAAATCAGTATTAACTGCAAGCCTCCGTCAAAGTGCCGTTTACATTCCAACGGAGATCACTAAATCAGAAGTGGTAAAGCTTCGAGAAACCACTGTTCTACTCGCTGCAAATCTTGCCAAACTCGGCTATGGTATTTCTGAACCTTTATTAAAAGCGCTGAATGAAGCATCCCCATCTTTTCAATTACTAGTCCTTGAAAAAATGAAAGAGATTGCAGGGGTAGATAAAAACTGGACCCCATTGGTAAAAGGCTGGGATACGCCAACAGGTGAAACTGTATTGGACCATATCATCACTTTGTTTGCAAACAGGTTCAAGGTTCCGGGAACAACCTTGTCCTGCGGTCATACTATCCCCTATAACTCATTTCCCTTACATAGATATAATGGCTGCCCATTCTGTGGAACTCCGTTTGAAGCAGGGGAGATCCGGTTTTACAAGCAGAACAGTTCTCAGAAAATGCTTGAGCTTTGGAGAGAAGATGATGCAAGATCATTTCTTGCAGATCTCCTGAATGCTAAAACAGCCCTTGATGCAACACAGGTGGATAGCCTTAATATCCTGCTGAATGAGTTCGGGCTTCCTGAAGGTGTTCAGATCGGTATGAAAGAAACATTGATGTGTGTGATCGATTTTTATCGTGAGCCCGGAGAAGCGGAAAAAGTACAAAAGCTGTTTTCTTCTCCAATGGATATCCTGCGTTATCTGTGGTATAAGCATACCGGATATCTGCAGATCATTGAGCCAAAAACAATTGTTAAACGTACCGCAGAGAACAATCACCATGTGCACCGCCGTCAAAGTAAGTCCGCGGCTGCAATGATTGGAGCAAAAGCAAAATTGAAGCTGAAATATTCCCGCAAAGATTGTTTGATCGTTGCGGCATGGTTTAATGCGCTTCCGCTTGAGCCTGCAAAGATCTGTGAGATGATGCACTCAAAACGCGGAATGTGGGTTCGTATAATACGCGCGCTGCGCCTGGCGGAATATAGCAAACGTAAAGGCTTCGAAAAACTCGCGACAGTCCTCGACCTGTTCTATAAGGAAGAGTACGAAGTATGGCAGGGTCGTGTAGATCATTTCCGCCTGCGGTATGATGCGGATAATGCTTTCCGTTTGTTACAACAAAGACCCGGCTTATTTGCCCGTTCTCTTTTTGCGAATATGCTCTGGTTTGGAGCGGACGAAGCAACGATTGCTTTTGCAGATATCATTGGAAAAGTACCTGTGCGACTCGTGTTCACATTGGATATGTATGCCGATTCATATTTTGATGCAGGCAACCAGCGTTCTGTAAAACCATTAGGAGGTGTGTCAAAAAAGATCTCATCAAACCGTCTGTTGGGGTTATACGACCAGAAACAATTGGATGAAATGAAAGCAGCTGTTAGTGAGCTCTGCCGTATAGCAATACAGCAGCGTTTTGCAGCACAACAAGTAGCTGCAAAAACGATCTATATAGATCAGGCATTGTATAGCATTCCATTGCCACTTGGAGATAGAAGCGATGCCATCCAGGATATTCCTGCGGCAATAGCGGGAAGCCGTTTTAAAGTGGAAGGATCTAAAGTCCGTTTGTTTATGCAATGGGGTAAAGGACTTAAATCGCAACCATTGGATATGGATCTTAGCTGTTCAGTGCTGTATGACTATAAAAAAGAGAGCTGCTCATTCAGATCATTAAGCATTGCGGGTTGTAAACACTCCGGCGATATCCGTAGCATTCCGGCCATGGTTGGTACCGCCGAGTATATCGAGATCGACCTGGATGTATTGGACCACAGAGGTGCGAACATGGTGATATTTGCGTGTAACGCGTATTCTTCTGGCGGTATTACGCCAAACCTTGTTCTTGGATGGATGAATAGCGTATTCCCCATGAAGATCTCGGAATCATCAGGTGTGGCATACGACCCATCCTGTGTTCAGCACCAGGTACGTATCGTCAATGGACTTACAAAAGGGTTGGTATTTGGTGCGCTTGATGTAAAAAACCGGGAGATCATCTGGCTGGAAATGCCTTTTGATGGACAAGTAGTGGAAAACATCGGAATGGATACAGTCAATGCCGGTTTGAAAAAACTGCATAACAAAATGAGCATCGGTGAAGCGCTTGAGATAAAAGCCGACGCGCAAAAATTAGCAATCGTCCCTGCGGAAAAAGCAGACGAGGTGTATACATTACAATGGGCTCGAAATGCGGCGGCTGTTGCGAATTTGCTGTTCGGATAATATTGGATTAGGGGCAACTCGTGTGGGAGGACTATTTAAAAGTTTAATGGTTTGATGGTTTAAAAGTTCTGCGTGCGAAAGTTTGTTTTACGGTTTGAATTGTAAGTGTTTTTTTAGCCTGGTCGGCAGGAGCTCGCAGCATTTTATTAAAACAGCTGTTGTCTTCCCCACGTTGTGATCGTTATTTTACCCGGAGATTTTGTGTTTTTCTCATGGAATCGCTTAGGTGTTGAGCGATCTTTAGTGCAGAGAAATTTCTTAGTCACCGTCATTTTCAGGACTGGTGGAGGAGGGCAGTCCTGAAAAGGGCGGTGCGTTTTTTTATTTCATTGCTGTTATAATAAAGAGAGAAAAGTGAGTTAGAATAGTGGAATTATACGGATGAAAGTGGGCGACGACAGTCAGACGCAGGAATGTGGATGCTGTCGTATGCCTACTTGTAAGCAGGACCTTCAGCGCAGGATTGCTCCGCAAGCCGAAGCTTTCGCACAGGATTGCTTGTACGCCGGAGTTTCAGCGCAAGATTGCATGTGAGCCGAAGCCTTCGCGAAGAATTT
>VFQP010005556.1_pt1 | contig 10916 bp, 9 predicted proteins | sample 3512351 | NCBI WGS metagenome assembly VFQP01 (sample SAMN10412372, study PRJNA504923) | tailings metagenome | isolation source: Relicate 1 Philex TSF1 revegetated site | place: Philippines: Tuba, Benguet | collected 2017-08-29
TGGCCGAGAAGCCGAAGCGGCCGTTGGCCTCGCGCTGCAGGCTGGTCAGGTCGTACAGCAGGCCGCTGGCCTGGGTGGTGGGCTTGCTTTCCTCGGTGACGCTGGCGGCCTTGCCGCGCACCGCCTCGACGATGGCCAGCGCGTCGCGGTGGTTCCAGAGCCGGTCGGCGCGCAGGTCGGCATCGGCGTCGTCACCGGTCGGCTTCTTGAAGTTCGGGTCGAACCACTTGCCCGGGTACTCGCCTGCCTCGGCCAGGAAAGAGGCGTGGATTTCCCAGTAGTCGCGGCTCTTGTGCGCGCGGATCTTTTCCTCTCGCTCGACCACGATGGACAGCGTGGGCGTCTGCACCCGGCCCACGGTGGTGAGGAAGAAGCCGCCGTCGCGCGAATTGAACGCCGTCATGGCGCGCGTGCCGTTGATGCCCACCATCCAGTCGGCTTCGGAGCGGCTGCGCGCCGCGTCGGCCAGGCCACGCATCTGCTCGTCGCTGCGCAGTTGCTCGAAACCGTCGCGGATGGCCGCCGGCGTCATGGACTGCAGCCACAGGCGCTGCACCGGCTTGCCCAGGCCCTGGTAGCCGCCATTCTTCAGCCCCCCCGCGTACTGCTCGATCAGCCTGAAGATCAGCTCGCCCTCCCGGCCCGCGTCACAGGCGTTGATGAGGCGCGTCACGTCCTTGCGCTTGGCAAGACGCACCACCGCCGACAGGCGCGACTTGGTCTTGTCGATCGGCTTGAGCTCGAAGTAGGGGGGCAGCACCGGCAGGTGCGCAAAGCTCCACTTGCCCCGCTTCACATCGAACTGCTCGGGCGCGGCGATCTCCACCAGATGGCCGACGGCGGACGTCACCACATAGCGGTCGTTCTCGAAGTGGTCGTCGTGCTTGTCGAACTTGCCCGCCACCGGGGTCAGCGCGCGCACGATGTCCTGGGCCACGGACGGCTTTTCGGCAATGACCAGGGTTTTGGCTGAACCTTCAGTTTTCATCTCTACAATCTGCTTTCACGCGCGTGTACACGCGCACATGGGTACGCGCACACCCGCGCGCACCTGCATGAAACAACCTTACCAAATATTTCGGCCGTGACGAAAAGCCCCCGCCAGGCGCAGCCGCGCTCATCTTCCGCCAAGGCCAAGGCCGCACCTCCGGCTGGCCGCCGCATCCAGACCCGGCGCTCCGGCGTGCACGGCAAGGGCGTCTATGCCGTGGCCGATCTGGCCGAGGGCGAGACGCTCATCGAGTACATCGGCGAAATCATCAGCTGGGACGAAGCGCTGCGCCGCCACCCCCACGACCCAAGCGACCCGAACCACACCTTCTATTTCCACATCGACGAAGACCATGTCATCGACGCCAAGGTCGGTGGCAACTCGGCACGCTGGATCAACCACAGCTGCAAGCCCAACTGCGAGGCAGACGTCGAGGACGGTCGGGTGTTCATCCGTGCGCTGCGCAACATCCCGGCCGGCGAGGAACTGTTCTACGACTACGGCCTGGTGATCGACGAGCCGTACACCCCCAAGCTCAAGGCCGAATACCCCTGCTGGTGTGGCGCCAAAAAGTGCCGGGGCACGCTGCTCGCGCCCAAGCGGGCGGGGCGTGCATCGAAGCTCGGCTGAGGCCCTTCTCGCTCGCATGGCGGACACCCTGACCCATCACGCGGAGGCCGTGTGGCAGGCCGTGGTGCCCACGCTGCCCGGTTTCACTGTCGAGGTGCTGCCCAGCATCGACTCCACCAGCAGCGAGCTGATGCGCCGCGCACGCAACGGCACACTGGAGCCGGTGCTGCTCACCGCCGAGGAGCAGACGGCGGGCCGGGGCCGGCTCGGCAAGGGCTGGCACAGCCGGCCGGGCCAGTCGCTCATGTTTTCCATCGCACTGCCGCTGGCGCCGTCGAGCTGGTCCGGGCTCTCGCTGGCGGTGGGCGTGAGCCTGGCGCACAGCCTGCACCCCGATGTGCGCCTGAAGTGGCCCAACGACCTCTGGCTGCAGCAGCGCAAGCTCGGCGGCATTCTGGTGGAGACAGCAAGCACGGGCGAAGCAGCACAGGGCCTGCGCATGGTGGTGATTGGCGTGGGCATCAACATCGCCCGCCCCGAAGCCGCCGCCGTCGCGGCGCTGGCCCCTTCCGGCTCGTCCGTCGCCGCCATGGCGCCCGCCGGCCTGGCCGAGGTGCTGATGGGCATCACGCCCGGAGAAGCGCTGGAGCGCGTGGTGCCCCCGTTGGTGCAGGACGTGCTCGCGTTCGCCTCGCAAGGCTTTGGCGCCTTCGCCCAGCGCTTCGCCCGCCTGGACGCGTTGCAAGGCCTCTCTGTGCAGCTGTCTGATGGCACACGGGGCACCGCCTGCGGCGTCACCGACGAAGGCGCCCTGCAGGTGCTGACCGCTGAGGGCATGCAGACCGTGACCAGCTCGGAAGTGAGCGTGCGCCCATGCTGAGGTGGGCCGTCATCCTGCTGGTGCTGGCCAACGCCGGCTACTTCGCATGGACGCAGGGTTACCTCGACGGCATGGGCATGGCGCCGACCGAACAGCGCGAGCCCCAGCGGCTGGCCCATCAGGTCAAGCCCGAGACCTTGCGCCTGCTCAATGGCCCCAAGGGTGCCGATGCCCCGGTGGCGGAAGCACCGGCTGTTGCGCCTGTCAGGCTGGAAACGCCACCTCCCGTTGCCGCGCCAGCACCCGCTGCAGCGGTGCCCGCACCAGCGGCCGAAGCGCCCAGACCCGCGCCGTCGCCGCCCGCCACCGAGGCGGCCAACGCGCCGCGCGAATGCTGGCAGGCGGCAGGCTTTACCGAGGCCCAGGCGGAATTGCTGCGCGCGGAACTCGCGCTGCTGGGCCTGGCCGCCAGCAACTGGCAGCTCACCGAGAGCCGCAGCAGCGGGCGCTGGATCGTGTACATGGGAAGGTACGACAACACCGAGCAGGTTGAGCGCAAGAAGGCCGAGCTGCGGGCCCTGGGCGTGCAGTTCCGTGAACTCACCACCAGCGGCCTGGCGCCCGGGCTCGCGCTGGGCACCTATTCCACCGAGGCCGCCGCACGGCAGGCGCTCCAGCAGACCGAGCAGGGCGGCGTGCGCACCGCGAAAGTCGCTCAGGAGCGGGCCGAATCGGTGTCGTTCACCTTGCGCCTGCCGGCGATCACGGCGACCCAACGGGCGGCGGTGGACGGCTTGCGCGACGCCATGGCGGGCAAGGCGCTGCGCCGCTGCGTTTGAACCAGGGGTGTGCTCCCTGTTCCGGCAGGCCTCGGGCCGGCGATGATCTGCACCGTCATTTCACCCGTGCGGCCGAAATCGAGTTGCAAGCCGAGCGAGAACACGCAGTGGCGCCCCAATCCCCTCAGCGGCTCGCTCGCTAGCAACCCTGGCTAGGGACCTTTGAATGCAATCTTTAGCGTCTACGCACAAGACCGAGGAAATCCGCAGCTCAGCAATGCTCGCCTGTAGATGTGCCTGAAGTCGAAAGGACGCCTTCACGGAAGGCGCCCGGTCCGCAGAGAACTGTCCAGGGCCTGTTCACACTATTTTTTCCCCCGATGCGTAGTGGATCAAAAAGGCCATGCGCAGGGCGCAAAACGCAGCTAGTGCCTCCCCCGGCAAGGCTTCGCAACGGCCGTGCATGGCCGTTTTGGCAGCAACCCTTCGCACTTGGAAAATAATGTAAGCAGGCCCTAAAAGCGGTAGGTTAGCGCCACACCCACTTCGCGGGTGTCGTTTCGGGGCTCGTAGAAGCCGCCCGTTACGGCGGAGTCGTTCGCGTCCCAGGTGCGCAGAAACGGTGTCACCGTGATGCGCGAAGGATTGTGTGCGAAGTTGACATACAGCTCGTAGCCGGACGCGCCTTTCTGCTTCTTGTCCAAGCCACCCGCTATGGCAGAGTACTGATTGCCCCATAGAGCCGAACGGTAGTTGATGCCAGGGGAGATGGTCCAACTGCCTCTGTGAAAAGGCTTCTCCACGCCCATAGCAAGGTAAACGCGGTCGTTGACGCGCTGGTAGCCGGCTGGACCCGCCTCCTGGAGGTTGTCCGTCAGGCGGCGATAGCCTACGCCGACGGAGAACGCTACATCGCTCCATTGTGGAATCGACTGCCTGTAAGCGACAGACACCTCGAGAAGGAATCGGCTCTGTCCGTTGAACCTGAGTTCGCCGTAGTTGCCACCGACATAGCTACCCGTGTAATCCGAGTCGCCCATTGCAATTTCGCCAGCGAAGACCAGCTTGTTGTCTCGACCCAGATGGCGGGTCACAGAGCCTTTCAGACCGATGAGTGCGCCCTTCTCCTGCATGATTTTCTGGTTCGACGTGCCGAACTCTTCGTAGAGTTCGGTATGAGTCGTCACGCCCAGTTCGTAGCTGTAGCGGCGGGCCAGATTGCTGACTTCGATCCTGTCAAGGGGATCACCGGGATCCGCACCCCGGTCACCGCTGGCGTTGACGACCTTCAGCTCGCTCACGAGGAGGTAGCCCCGAGACATCAAGTCACCGGCGTCCCCCTGCTGGAGCGCCGACTGCGCCTGAGGGAGGTCTGCCCCGAAAGCTACCGCGCCTGTAAGCGCGACCGTGCACATGAATGTTCCTGAGATCCAGCGGCGCATAGCGTGTTGATGCATGGGCCGAAGGACCCGGGCGAGCAAAAGTTAAAGAAGTAACGAGACATTTTGACATGTCAATCTTTCTATTGAGCCCGGCCACGCAGGTTTCGGCATTTCCACACAGCTTTACAACACCTGCGCCCCATACCCCCCCGAGAGGTTGACAGCCGCTCGAGACTCGAACCAATCCAGCGCCTCATTCCACAACGGCAGCGCGTGGGGACGGAAGTAACCCATATGTCCTATTGGGCCCAAACCCTTTTGGCGCGGATCGATGGTGACGGCGCGCACCGCGGTGTTGCGGTAACCCGCCATGAACGCGTCGCGTGAGGCCGGCGGTGCCCAGGCGTCGTCGAGGGCGTTGGCGGCCACGATGGGAAACCGGACCAGCCCGAAGCGGTCGGTGACCGCCTTCATCTGCGGGTCGTCGAAGAAGTAGCGCGGGAAGCGGCACCACTGTCGCCACTGCCGGTAGACGTCCAGCGGCAGGTCCTCGCCCATGCCCAGCCGGCTCCAGGGCAGGTAACCGGCGAAGCGGGTCCACACCGGCCCCAGCACGCGCCACATGAAGAGCACCCGCAGGCGTTCCAGCGGCGGCATCCAGCCATGCCAGCCCGCGCCGGTGGCAAAGGTCCAGGCACCATCGATCCATTCCTGGTGCGGCAGCAGGCCCAGCGCATGGCCGCCATAGGAATGCCCCACCAGGTACAGCGGCATGCCGTCCTGGCGCATGGCTTCGACGCCCGCGGCGAGGTCAAGCCTGCCCCAGTCGAGGTAGTCCATGCGAAAGCCCTTGAGCGTGGCCGGCGCCGAATGGCCGATGCCACGGTAGTCCAGGGTGAGCACATCGAACCCGCGCCGCGCGGCATGCTCGGCAAAGCGCTTGTAGAAACCCTGGGGCACTGCCGTGGCTCCGCCCACCACCAGGTGACCACGCGGCGGTATGGGGCTGCGGTAACGCAGGGCTGCGAGGGCGTAACCGTCGGCGGCTTGCAGGGTGAGCCGTTCGACGCGAATCTCTGCCGGGGTGGATGCAGGTGGTGTGGTCATGGGGATCTCCGTCAGGGCAGGTCAGCGCGCGCCGCGCGCGGCCAGCAGGGTGAGCAGCGTCTGCGTGGCCTGCTGGATGGGTTCGGTGCTGTGGGCCACGCGCGCCTGCAGAAGGCCGCCCTCGTAGGTCGCGACGATCAGCGCTGCGACGCCCTGTGCCGAGGCCCGCGGCTCGCCGGCCTGCTCCAGCGCCTGCGCAATGCGTTCGCGCAATGTGGCGAACGCGCGCGCCAGCGCTTCGCGCAGCGCATGGTCGTCGGGCGTGCTTTCGAGCGCCACGGTGGCCAGCGGGCAGCCCGCATGAAACCCGGTGCTGCTCAGTCGCGTGGTGGCCGCCTGCATCCATTGCCGCGCAGCCTCGATCGGGTCTTCCTGGCGCGCCAGCAGGCCGTCCAGCCACGCCAGCATGCGCGCGACCACGTCGTCGATGGCGGCCACGGCCAGTTCGGTCTTGCCGCCGGGAAAGTGGTGGTACAGCACACCCTTGGGCGCGCCGGCCTGGGCCAGCAGTTCGGTCAGGCCGATGCCATGCAGGCCGCGCCGGCGCAGGGCGTCGGTCATGGCGGCGATGAGGCGTTCGCGGGTGCCGGGAGCGAGGGTGTCGGTCATGGAAAGGAATCTATAGACCGGTCGGTCTAGTGTCAATTCCATGCCTGTCGCGCAGGTGGCAGGCAACAAAAAAGGCGCCCGCAGGCGCCTTTTTATCAAGTGAGCTTGCGCTTACTTGGCGACCACGCGCACCATTTCCAGGCACTTGTTGGAGTAACCCCACTCGTTGTCGTACCAGCTCACCACCTTGATGAAGGTCTTGTCCAGCGCAATGCCCGCGTCCGCGTCGAAGATCGACGTGCGCGTGTCACCGCGGAAGTCGGTGGCCACCACCTTGTCTTCCGTGTAGCCCAGCACGCCCTTCAGGGCGCCCTCGGCCTGCGCCTTCATCTCCGCCTTGATCTCTTCGTAGCTCGCCTCGCTGTTGAGCTCCACCGTCAGGTCCACCACCGACACGTCGCTGGTCGGCACCCGGAAGCTCATGCCGGTGAGCTTCTTGTTGAGCTCGGGGATCACCACGCCCACCGCCTTGGCCGCGCCGGTGCTGCTGGGGATGATGTTCTCCAGGATGCCGCGGCCGCCGCGCCAGTCCTTGTTGCTCGGGCCGTCCACCGTCTTCTGCGTGGCCGTGGCCGCGTGCACCGTGGTCATGAGACCGCGCTTGATGCCCCACTTGTCGTTGAGCACCTTGGCAATGGGCGCCAGGCAGTTGGTGGTGCAGCTGGCGTTGGAGATGATGGTCTCGCCCTTGTAGGTCTTGTCGTTCACGCCGAAGACGAACATGGGGGTGTCGTCCTTGCTAGGGGCCGACAGGATGACCTTCTTGGCGCCCGCATCCAGGTGCTTCTGCGCGGTGGCCTTGTCCAGGAACAGGCCGGTGGATTCGATCACCACCTCGGCACCGACCTCGGCCCACTTCAGGTTGGCCGGGTCGCGTTCCTGCGTCAGGCGGATCTTCTTGCCGTTGACGATCAGGGTGTTGCCTTCGACCTTCACGTCGCCCTTGAAGCGGCCGTGCACGCTGTCGTACTGCAGCATGTACGCCAGGTACTCCGGCTCCAGCAGGTCGTTGATGGCCACCACTTCGATGTCGCTGAAGTTCTGGATCGCGCTGCGCAGCACGTTGCGCCCGATTCGGCCAAAGCCGTTGATGCCGATCTTGATCGTCATGTGTCGTCTCTCCTGGAAGGTTTCAAAAAACTAACAACTCACTTCGCGAGCACGGCACGCACCGTGTCCGCCACGTTCTGTTCGGTGAAGCCGAAGTGCTTGAACAGCACCGGCGCGGGAGCCGACTCGCCGTAGGTGTCGATGCCGACCACCGCCGCCACGCCGTACTTCCACCAGCCATCGGTGGTGCCCATCTCGACCGCGATGCGCGGCACACCGGCCGGCAGCACCGAGGCCTTGTACGCGCTGGTCTGGCGGTCAAAGGCGGTGGTGCTGGGCATGGACACCACGCGCACCGCGATTTTGTGTTCACGGGCCAGCAGTTCCTGCGCCTTGAGCGCAAGCTGCACCTCGGAACCCGTGGCAACGATCACGGCCTGGGCTTTTTTCTTCAGGCCCACTTCGGCCGGTTCGGCCAGAACGTAGGCGCCCTTGCTGATGTCGGAGAGGTCCTGCTTGGGCGCGTAGGGCAGGTTCTGGCGCGAGAGCAGCAGCGCGGTCGGGCGGCTGTCGTTCTGCAGCGCCACGGCCCAGGCCACGGCGGTTTCGGCGGTGTCCGCCGGGCGCCACACATCCAGGTTGGGAATCAGGCGCAGGCTCGCGGCGTGCTCGATCGACTGGTGGGTCGGGCCGTCTTCGCCGAGGCCGATGGAGTCGTGCGTGAACACGTGCACCACGCGCTGCTTCATCAGCGCGGCCATGCGGATGGCGTTGCGGCTGTAGTCGCTGAAGGTGAGGAAGGTGCCGCCATAGGGGATGAAGCCGCCGTGCAGCGCCACGCCGTTCATGATCGCGGCCATGCCGAACTCGCGCACGCCGTAGTTGATGTGGCGGCCGCCGACGCCCTGTTCGTTCTTCACCACGTCGCCAGCCATGTTGAAGCGCAGGCTGGGGGTGGACTTGGTGTTGGTGAGGTTGGAGCCGGTCAGGTCGGCCGAACCGCCCAGCAGCTCGGGCAGCGCGGCGGTGAAGGTTTCCAGCGCGAGCTGGCTGGCCTTGCGGCTGGCCACGGTCTCGGCCTTGGCGTGGGCGCCCACGGCGGCGTCCACCGCCACCTGCGCGAAGTTCTTCGGCAGCTCGCCCTTCATGCGCCGGGTGAATTCTTTCGCGAGCTCGGGGAAGGCGGCCTTGTAGGCAGCGAACCTGCCGTTCCAGTCGGCCTCCACGGCCTGGCCCGCGGCCTTGGCGTCCCAGGCGGCGTACACGTCCTGCGGCACCTCGAAGGGCTTGTGCATCCAGCCCAGCGCCTCGCGGGTCAGCTGGATCTCTTCAGAACCGAGCGGCTCGCCGTGCGCCTTGGCGGTGTTGGCGCGGTTCGGGCTGCCCTTGCCGATGTGCGTCTTGCAGATGATCAGCGTGGGTGTGTCGGCCTTGTTCTTCGCATCGGCAATCGCACGTTCCACGGCGTCGGCGTCGTGGCCGTCGATCGGGCCGATCACGTTCCAGCCGCTGGCGGTGAAGCGCAGTGCGGTGTTGTCGATGAACCAGGGCGTGACCTGGCCGTCGATGGAAATGCCATTGTCGTCGTACAGCGCGATCAGCTTGTTCAGCTTCCACGCGCCAGCCAGGGCCACGGCCTCGTGGCTGATGCCTTCCATCAGGCAGCCGTCGCCCAGGAACACGTAGGTGTGGTGGTCGACGATGGCGTGGCCATCGCGGTTGAACTCGGACGCCAGCAGCTTCTCGGCCAGCGCCATGCCCACGGCGTTGGTGATGCCCTGGCCGAGCGGGCCGGTGGTGGTTTCCACGCCGGGGGTGATGCCCACTTCCGGGTGGCCCGCGGTCTTGCTGTGCAGCTGGCGGAAGTTCTTCAGCTCACCGATCGGCAGCTTGTAGCCCGTGAGGTGCAGCAGCGCGTAGATCAGCATCGAGCCGTGGCCGTTGGACAGCACGAAGCGGTCGCGGTTGGCCCACTGCGGGTTGGTCGGGTTGTGGCGCAGGTGGCGGCCCCACAGCGCAACGGCCATGTCGGCCATGCCCATGGGGGCACCGGGGTGGCCCGAGTTGGCCTGTTGCACCGCGTCCATGGCCAGGGCGCGGATGGCGTTGGCCTGGGTCTGGGCGGACACGGCCGATGCGGCGGAAGCGGGGCGGGTGGGGGTGCTGGCAGCGTCGGACATGGGGTGCTGGGGAGGGTATGAAGGGAAAAGACAGCGCGGTGGCGCAAAACCATGGATTTTATCGACCCGCCCCAACCCCTGCCCCCACGGCCCACCTGAAGCGACGGGCGCGCTCATAATTCCGGATGCGTCCGGCCCCGTGAGCCCGGTTCGCGCACCGCCCATCGCCCATGACCCGACTTGCCACCGCCCCCATCGCGGCCATGCTGCTCGCCGCCGGTCGCGGCATGCGCATGCGCCCCCTTACCGACGACGTGCCCAAGCCCCTGCTGGTCGTGCAGGGCAAGCCGCTGATGCAGTGGCCCCTGGAGGCGCTGGCGACCAGTGGCTTCCGGCGCTTCGTGGTCAACACCGCCTGGCTGGGCGAGCAGATCGACGCCTTCTGCACCGACTGGCAGGCACAGCACCCCGGCACCGAGGTGAACGTGTCGCGCGAGGGGCAGGACTTCGGTTACGCGCTCGAGACGGCGGGTGGCATCGCACGCGCGCTGCCCTTGCTGGGCGACGTGTTCTGGGTGCTCGCCGGCGACGTGTATGCCCCCGGCTTCCCGTTCTCCCCGGCCAGCGTGGCCCGCTTCCAGGCCAGTGGCCTGCTGGCGCACATCTGGCTCGTGCCCAACCCGCCCCACAACCCGCGCGGCGATTTCGGCCTGAGCGCCGAGGGCCTCGCGCTCAACCAGGCCGGGACGCGCCACACCTACAGCACCATCGGCCTGTACCGCCGCGAGCTGTTCGAAGCCCCGTGGTGCGAGATCGTGCCCGGCAACCCGCAGGGCACGGCCGAGCCGCTGGCACCGCTGCTGCGGCGCGCCATGGACGCAGGGCGGGTGAGTGCCGAGCTCTACACCGGGCCGTGGGTGGACGTGGGCACGCCAGAGCGTCTGGCGGAACTGGGTTGACCGCGGGTGCCCTGGGACAGTCCACACAGAGCGGCATCAAAAGTCAGACAATGGAACGCATGGACTCGACCACCCACACCCATCTGTACGCGGAGCGCCGCGCCCGCGTGGCGGCCCGGCTCGGCGCCGGCGGCATCGCCATCGTGCCCACCTCGCTGGAACGGCCGCGCAACCGCGACACCGACTTCATCTACCGGCACGACAGCTACTTCTACTACCTCACCGGTTTCACCGAGCCCAACGCCTGGCTGGTGATCACCGCCGAAGGCCACACCACGCTGTTCTGCCAGCCGAAAGACCTCGAGCGCGAGATCTGGGATGGCATCCGCCTTGGCCCCGAGGCCGCGCCCGGCCACCTGGGCGTGAGCGAGGCGTTCTCGGTCGCCGAACTCGACCAGCGCCTGCCCAGGCTGCTGGAGAACCGGCAGACCCTGTGGTACCCGTTCGCCACCCACGAGGGTCTTGAGAGCCGCGTCAACGGCTGGCTGCAGCCGGTGCGCGCCCGCGTGCGCTACGGCGCGCTGTGCCC
>VFQP010005557.1_pt1 | contig 10916 bp, 6 predicted proteins | sample 3512351 | NCBI WGS metagenome assembly VFQP01 (sample SAMN10412372, study PRJNA504923) | tailings metagenome | isolation source: Relicate 1 Philex TSF1 revegetated site | place: Philippines: Tuba, Benguet | collected 2017-08-29
GCTGCGCGAGCCCGCCGGCTACTACGGCTACAGCCTGGCCCTGGGCAGCGCCGAGATGAGCCTGCTGGAGCTGACCAACGCCTACCGCGCACTGGCCAACGGCGGGCGTTTCACACCGGTGCAGCGCCTGCCCGGCAGCCCGCGCCCGGCGCCGGTGCGCGCACTGGACGCAGGTGCGGCCTTCATCGTCGGCGACATCCTGTCGGACAACCAGGCGCGGGCCCGCACCTTCGGCAGCGACAGCGTGTTGTCCACGCGCTTCTGGTCGGCGGTGAAAACCGGCACCAGCAAGGACATGCGCGACAACTGGGCCGTGGGCTGGTCGGCCCGCTACACCGTGGGTGTGTGGGTGGGCAACGCCAGCGGCGCGCCCATGCACGACGTGAGCGGTTCACACGGCGCGGCGCCGGTGTGGGCGGCGGTGATGCAGTTCCTGCACGAGCGCGAGCCCTCGCGGGCACCTGCGGCACCGGCCGGCCTGGTGCACACGGCCGTCAGCTTCGGCCCCGACTTGGAGGCCACGCGCCAGGAGTGGTTCCTGCCCGGGACCGAGCAGGCGCGTTACGCGCTGGGGACCGCACCGGCGGTGGCCACGCGCATCCTCGCACCGGTGAACGGCAGCATCGTCGCGCTGGACCCGGACATACCGCCAGCCAACCAGCGCCTGACGTTTCGCGCCGAGGGTGTGGGGCAGGGCGTGGGACATGCGGTGCGGTGGCGCGTGGGCGGGCGCGAGGTCGGGCGTGGCACCCAGGCCCAGTGGCTGCCCTGGCCGGGGCGGCAGGTGGTGCAGCTGGTGGACGCGAAAGGCCAGGTGCTGGACGAGGTGCACATCGAGGTGCGGGGTGCGGGCGTCAGGGCCGCCCGCCCGGCAGCTTCCAGGCCAGGTGGTCGCTGAAGCCAGGCGCCCCAAGGCCCACGGCTTGCGCAAGGTTTAGCATTTTTCCTAGAATGGGCCGGCGAATCCCGCCGTTCCCCATCAACCCATGGCCTTGCCACGCTGTGCCGCCTTGCTGCGCGCGGCGCGATCGCCGGAAGTCATGTCGAACCGTCTGCCGTTTTTCCGGGCCCCGCTGCTGGCGCTGGCCCTGACGCTGAATCTCCTGTCCCCCGCCCAGGCCCAGGGCGACGATGTTCTGGCCGTGTTGCCGTCCGCCCAGCAGGTGGTGGCCGACATGAAAGGCAACGGTTCGCGCGACAGTGCGGCCCGTGCCACCGCAGCCTTGCAGGTGATGGAAGGGCTGGTCACCGGCCTGGCCGGTTCGCGCGCGGCGGCCAAGCAGTTCACCGCGGCCGAACGGCGCCGGATCGAGGACTACGGCAACGCCCAACGCGAGATCTGGGGCCGTGAGTACGACCGCCAGCCGGCTTGCGAGGGCGAAGGCTGTGCGCGCTACCTGTATGCGAAGTGCGCCCAGGCCTACTATTTTTCGGCGCCGTTCTACCGCGAGCTGATCGACCGTTACCTGCCGCCGGCCTGGGCGGCCAGCCACGTGCCCAAGCTGCCCGGCCAGCTGTGGAAAACGGCGCTGGCGCTGCCGCCCGGCACCCGGGCACCGGCCACCCTGGGCAGCAGCCTGCCGTGCACCGGCGCGGCGCAGGCGCTGCTCCAGGCCGCGCGTGAAGGCGCTTTGATGGATCAACTGGGGCAGGCGGTGCTGGGGCCCCGCGCCACGCGCGACAACCCGCGTTACCGCGCCTTCCTGGCGCAGGCGGTGCCGGCGCTGGTGGTGGGCCTGGGCCTGCTGGCGCTGTGGCTGCTGGCCTACCTGCGCCAGTTCGGCAAGCGCCTCGCGCTGGACCCGGCCGATCCCACGCGGCTGCGCGCCCCCGGTTCCCACGAGCTGCACCTGGCCACCGGCACAGTGGCCGGCACCAGCAAGGGCATACAGACCATCACCACCACCTACACCGAGAACAACCGCGTCACCGGGCAAAGCAGCCAGACCGTGGTGCACGACCAGTTCTTCGTGCGGGAGCCCGACGGCACCGAACACGCCGTGCAGCTCAAGGGTCACGACTTGGCGGTGCACGACGGCCAGGTCATGTCGCTGGTCTGGGCGGGGCGGGCGGGCCAGAAAGGGGGCCGCTACCTGTTGCTGCGCAACCACTCGCTGCGCAGCAACACCCACTTCGAGCGCAACCAGGACGAGCTGCTGGGCGTGCGCCAGCGCTACACCTGGCTGACCCTGCTCACCTTGCTCGGACTCACCGTTTTCCTGGCGCTCAGCGTGGACTGGTGGATCAAGGGAGAGGGCGCGACGCTGATCGCCGTCACCCTCGGGCCGCTGTCGGTGATCGTGCCGCTGGTCATGGGCATCGTGCTGGGGTTGTCCAGGCGGGCGCGGCTGCGCGCCTTCCGGCGCGACCTGGACGAACGGCTGGTGCCCGAACTGGACCGCCGCACAGCCGCCCATTGAGCGAGGACGCCATGCAGGGTGTTGCCAGCCACTCCGCCAGAGGCACATCCACCCGGTGGCGGGTATGGGTGTCTCTGGCCGTTCTGGCAACGGGTGGGCTGATCGTGCTGGCCATGGCCTACCTGGAGCACAGCCAGGCGCGCACCCTGGCGCGCAGCGTGGCGCAGGTGCGCGAGTTCCGCGAGGCCCGGCTCGACCTGAACGCCAGCGTGCTGCGGCTGGGCTGGGCCACCGCCAACCACGACGCCCGGCAGGTGCTGGCCGAGCGCGCCGCCATACCGGCGCTTCTGCTGGGCCTGGAGGCCAGCCTGAACCGCTTCGAGGAAGACCCCGAGGCCCAGGAGCTGGCGGGCACGGCCCGTTCATTGCTGGTGGCTTTCCGTTTCCGCCTGCCGCGCAACGAAACCGAGGGCCTGGCCCGCCCGGCGGACCTGTTGGACACCTACATGGCGTTCGAGGCGGCGCTGAGCCGCCTGGACGGCCACTCGGCCGCTGCGGTGCAGGCGCTGGTGGCGCGGCAGCGGCACCAGTTTGCCTTTGCGGTGGTGGCGGCGCTGGGCCTGCTGGCGGGCCTGGGCGCGCTGGTCTGGCGCGACCTGCGGCGTCTGAACCAGGCCGAGACCGCGCTGCGCGAGAGCGAAAGCCGCTGGCGCCAGATGGTGGAACTCATGCCCCAGCTGGTCTGGCGTTGCGACGTCAAGGGCCGGTTCGACTTCGTCACCCGGCGCTGGGCCACGTTCTCGGGCCGTCCGGTGGAGGATTTTCTGGGCGACGGCTGGCTGGACCTGCTGCACCCCGAAGACCGCGACCGCGTGACCGCGCACTGGCTGCACGTGGTCACCTTCCGCGAGGAGATGCGCGCCGAGTACCGCCTGCGCCGACACGACGGCGTGTACCGCTGGTTCGAAGCGCTGGGTGGCAAGGTGTTCGACGACGAGGGGCAGGTGCTGATGTGGTTCGGCTCCTGTACCGACATCACCGAACGCAAGGACCTGGAGATCGAGCTGACCCGCCACCGCGACGAACTGGAGCTGGAGGTGGAGCAGCGCACCACCGAACTGGTGGACGCCCTGCGCGAACGCGCCGACGCGCAGGAACGGCTGCAGGCCAGCCACGCCCGGCTGGCCGAGGCCGAGCGGTTTGTGCGCCTGGTGACCGACAACGTGCCCGGGCGCATCGCCTACTGGGACCGCGACCTCAAGTGCCGCTTCGTCAACCGGGCCTATGCCGCCTGGTTCAACCGGCCGGCGGCCGACTTCATCGGGCGTGACATGCGCGAGGTGCGCGGCCGAGCGGATTTCAAGCGTTTCGAGGACCGGGTGATGGCCGCGCTGGCCGGCCGCGAGCAGGACTTCGAGCTGGAAGAGATCAGCGCCCAGCGTGAATACGCCATCAACCGAGTGCAGTACCGGCCCGACCGGCGCGACGGCGAGGTGCAGGGTTTCTTCGTGCTGGCTACCAACGTCACCAGCCACAAGGAGGCGGCGCAGCAGCTGCAGGTGAGCAACGCGCAACTGGCCGAGGCGCGCGACCGCGCCGACGCCGCCAACCGCGCCAAGAGCAGCTTTTTGTCCAACATGAGCCACGAGATCCGCACGCCGATGAACGCGATCCTCGGGCTGACCCACATGCTGCGGCGCGACATCCAGGACCCGGCCCACCAGGAGCGCCTGACCAAGGTGTGGAACGCCGCGCGCCACCTGCTGGACATCATCAACGACATCCTGGACCTGTCCAAGATCGAGGCCGGTCGCCTGTCGCTGGAGCAGGTGGATTTCTCGCTGGAGGCGCTGCTCAACCGCGCCTGCTCGCTGGTGGTGGACGACGCCCGCGACAAGGGCCTGGAGGTGGTGCTGGACGCCAGCGGGTTGCCCGATCGCCTCAACGGCGACCCGACCCGGCTGATGCAGGCGCTGCTCAACCTGCTGAGCAACGCCGTCAAGTTCACCGAACGGGGCTCCGTGCTGCTGCACGGCGAGCTGCTGTCGCAGAGCGACGAGGGTTTCGAGCTGCGTTTCGAGGTGCGCGACACCGGCATTGGCGTCAGCGCCGACCAGTTGCCCCGGCTGTTCGCCCCGTTCGCACAGGCCGACGACTCCACCACCCGGCGCTGGGGCGGCACCGGCCTGGGGCTGGCCATCACCCGCCACCTGGCCGAGCTGATGGGGGGCGAAGCCGGTGGCGAAAGCGAGCCCGGGCGTGGCAGCCGGTTCTGGATCACGGTGCGGCTGCGGCCGGCGGTGTTGCCGCAGGCCCAGGGCGCGCCGGTGCTGGGCCGCCTGCGCTGCCTGCTGGTGGACGACCTGCCCGAGGCCCGCGAGGCCATGGCCAGCATGCTCGCATCGCTGGGGCTGCGGGTGGACACTGCTGCGGGCGGGCCCGAGGCGCTGAACCTGGCACGGGCTGCCCAGGCCAATGGCGACCCGTATGGCGTGGTGCTGCTCGACTGGGCCATGCCGGGCATGGACGGCCTGGAAGCCGGGCAGCGGCTGCGCGCCGCGCTGGACCCGCCGCCGCCGCTGCTGCTGGTGTCAGCGCGCGACCAGGACAACCTGAGCCAGCTGGCCCAGGACGCTGGCTTTGCTGCCGTGGTGCTCAAACCGGTCACGCCGTCGCTGCTGCTGGACAACCTGATGCGGGTGCTGCAGGCCGAAGGCCATGCCGAAAACGTGGCGCGTACGGTGGACGACATCGAAGCCGTGGTGCGCGAGCGCTGCCGGGGCGCGCGCCTGCTGCTGGCCGAGGACAACCCGGTGAACCAGGAGGTGGCGCGTGAGCTGCTGCAGGCGGCCGGCCTGGTGGTGGACATTGCCGGCGATGGCGAGGAGGCGCTGCGCATGCTGCGCCGTTCGGCCTACGACCTGGTGCTGATGGACGTGCAGATGCCCCGGCTGGACGGCTTGCAGGCCACACGCCAGTTGCGCCAGCTGCCGGGCCTGGCCAGCCTGCCGGTGATTGCCATGACCGCCAATGCCTTTGCCGAAGACCGGCTGGCCTGCATAGATGCGGGCATGAACGACCACCTGGCCAAGCCGGTGGACCCGCGTGTGCTGTACGAAACCTTGCTGCAGTGGCTGCCCGAGCGCAGCCGCATTGCCCAGCCTGCGCCCGGTGGGGCCGTGCCCGTGGCCGGCGGTGCGCAGGCCTTGCTGCAAGGCCTGACGTCGCTGGACCGCGAGGCCTTGCTGCAGCAGTGTGCGGGCAAGCCCGAACTGGCGGTGCGGGTGCTGCGCCAGTTCCTTGGCCACTACCGCGACACCGCGCCCCGCCTGCTGGCCCAGCTGCAGGCCGGTGGCGACCTGGCCGAGCCGCGCCGCACCTTGCATTCGCTGCGGGGTGCGGCGGGTTCCATCGGGGCTTTTGTGCTGCGTGAGCAGGTGCAACTGCTGGAGGCGGCTCTGCACGCCGGTGCGGCGTGGGCCGACCTGGGGGACGCCGCCCAGGCCGTGGAGGTGGCGCTGGATGGCCTGATCGCGGAACTGGCTCAGCGGCTGGACGGCCCGACGGCCTGAGCGGGGGCGGCTCAGCTCTCCAGGCGTTCGAGCCGGTAGCCGTAGCCGTATACCGGCTTGAGCCGCCAGCCCCGGCTGCCGTCCAGCTCCAGCTTGCGGCGCAGCCGGCTCACGTGGGTGTCCACCGTGCGCACGTCCACGTCCACCGAGCGGCCCCAGACCTTGTCGAGCAGGTGGTCGCGCGAGAGGATCTGGCCCGGGTTGCGGAACAGCACCACCGACAGGTCGAACTCCTTGGCGGTGGTGTCCACCGGCGCGCCGCCCACGCTCAGCCGCTGGCGCTGGATGTCGATCTCGTAGTCGCCCACGCGCAGCACCTCAAGCGTGTGGGGGCGCGCGCGGCGCATGGCGGCGCCCACCCGTGCCAGCAGCTCCAGCGGTTTGGGGGGCTTGACGATGTAGTCGTCGGCCCCGGCCTGCAGTGCCGAGACCACGGTTTCCTCGTCTTCCTGGGCGGTCACCACCACCACCGGCAGCTGCCAGCCCAGGTTCTGGCGCAGCCAGCGGATCACGTCGCCACCCGTGCCGTCGGGCAACATCCAGTCCAGCAGCACCAGATCGAAGGTCTCGCGCTGCAGGCCCTGCTGGAACGCCGCCACCGAATCGAAACCCCGGCAGGTGTGCGCGCCGTCTTCCACCAGCGCCATGATCAGCTCGCGTTGTGCGGGATCGTCTTCCACGACACCAATGTGCATGCCTTGTCTCCTGTCGGCTAGAAACTCACGTCGACCACCACGTTGTCGGTGTAGGTGCCAGCCGGTGGTGTGGTCTGGCTCTGGTAGATGGTGGCGGTGTAGGGAATGGTCTGCAGCGTGGTGCCGTCGGCGGCCCCCGGGCTGGCGGCGCGGGCCGTGGTGGTGGAGCCCCACACCGTGTTGTCGGCCTTGAAGAGGTCATAGGCCAGCCGGTTGCTGCCGCTGGCCATCTGGCGCCGCCCGCCCGCCGGGTTGCTGCCGGCGCTCAGGCCCACGGTGTAGACCATGCCCTGCGTGCAGCGCAGCGAAATGGCCTGCGAGACCGTGGGAAACGCCGACACCAGCGGCGCGCTGCCGAAGTTGACCGAAGGCGCGGTGATGGTGCAGTCGTTGGTCACCGTCATGGAAACGGTCAGCGTGCGGGTGACGGTGCCGTTGTTGAGCGTGCCCAGGCACAGCCCGGCCAGGTTGACCAGGCCCTCGCAGATGTTCTGGTACTGCCAGGTCAGCTGCAAGGTGTCGGTGTAGGTGCCGGCCGGCATGTTGGGACCGGGCGTGGTGGCCAGGTAGATGGGCACCTGCGCGCCGCTGCCACCATTGAGCAGGGTCAGCACGTTGTTGCCGTTGAGGTTGATGACCACCGCACCGCCGCTGTAACTGGTGTTGAGGCTGGGCGAGCTGAACACCTGGTAGGGGATGCTGTTGCTGCCGTTCTTGAGCGTGAGGCCGCTGAGCGAGGCCTGCAGCGTGGCGCGGATGCTGGGCGTGCCGGCCAGCGCCGACAGCACCACGCTGCCGCAGGTGAAGGAGAACTGGCCCGATCCGGTGACGGCGGCCCCGTCCTTGACCCGCAGGGAGGTGACCGAGCCCAGCGCACCGCCGGTTTCGGCGAGGGTGCAGGCCTGGGTGGCGGGGGCCAGGCACAGCAGGGCGGGCAGGCAGCCGGCCGCCAGGGCGGTGGTATCAGGGCGTTTCATGGGCGTGCACCACAAGGGCATGGGGTGAAGGGGTGTGGGTCGTTGGCCCAAGGGCCAGTGGTGTGCCCGGTTGTGGCCGGCACACCAGCGGGCCTATGCGCAGCACCTGCGGCCCGCCGTCGGCCACCGCAAAGCTGACGCTGCAGCGGGTGTTGGCGGGGCCGCGCACGACCAGGTCGTTGCGGGCCTGGAGTTCGTCCAGGTAGACCTGGCCGTCCCAGCCGACCACGGTGTTGCGACCGCTTTGCACGTGTTGCACCGACCAGCCCACCGGCAGCGGCCGGCCGGCGTCGTCCACCAGGGTGATGCGGGCCGCCAGGCGGCGTTCAACATCCACGCGCAGCAGCGCGCCGGTGCCCGAGCGCACCGCCAGCCGCTGCTGCGGCTGCGGCACCTGCAGGTGGTCGGGCAGGTCCAGCGGGTCCACCTCGACGCGTGCCGGGTAGTAGCCCGGCACGTTGGGCAGCAGGAGGTGACCGGCGGCGCTGGTGCGCCCGACCAGCTGGTTTTCGTAGCGCACCGGCACATCGGGCACGCCGTCGGTGGAGACCAGGATGAAGGCGTCGTTCACCCGGTTGGCGGCGAACCAGCCGCCGTCCATGCGCACCAGCGAACCGCTCGCGCCCAGCCAGCCGGTCTGGCTGCGGCCCTGTGCGTACACGCCGCCCTGCAACTGGGCACGGCTGCCGCGCCAGGTCATGCCGGCCTGGCGGTAGTCGCTGCCTTCGCCGCTGGCGTAGGCCAGGTTCCAGCCCAGGCCGCCGTCGGGCGGCGGGTTCTCCGCATACGTGGCCTGTGCGCGTGCCCGGCTGCCCCGGTCGCGCAGCAGCGACAGGCCCAGCATGCCCCGGTCGCCCAGGGCAAAGGTCAGCAGCGCCTGCACGCTCAGACCGTTCTGGCCCAGTGCCTTGTTCAGGTTCACCGACAGGTAGGTGCGGCTGCCCAGTGGCTTGCTGTAGTTCAGGCTCAGCAGCCGGGTGCGTTGTGCATCGGCGCTTTCGATGTCGAAATAACCCGCCGCGATGGCGCCGGCCTGGCCCAGCGACAGGCTGGTATTGACCTGGCTGCTGCGCCGGCTGGGCCGTGTCGCGCCCACGTCGTAACTGGCCAGATCGCCATAGGCCACACTGCGCCGGGTGTGCTGCGCGCCCAGGCCGAACAGCCGGTCGTTGTACTGGTAGCCCAGGCCAACCTGGTGGCCGGAGCGGCCGCGCAGCTGGCTGTGGCTCAGGGACGCGTTGGCCACGCCCCAGGTGCCCAGGGCCTGCACACCGCCCACGCCCAGCACCGCCAGCGAGCGGGCCAGCTCGGCGCGGCCCTCCAGCGTGAAGCTGTCGCTCAGTCCCAGGCGCCCGCCAGCGCTGGCCACGGCCGGGCCGTAGTCGAAGCTGTCGGTGCCGTAGGAGCGGCGCAGCTTGCCCACCGCCACGCCGTAGTCCGACAGACCGGGTTTGAGCAGGGTGTTGGCCACGTAGAACGGCACGGTGGTCACCACCTGGCGGCCCAGCGCGTCGGTGGTGACCAGGGCGGCTTCGCCCGCACCGTTGATGTAGGGCACGGTGTTCAGGGTGAACGGGCCGGGCTGCACCGTTTCGGCGCCGGCCTTGTAGCCGTTGATGAACAGGTCCACCGCCGAGGGCACAGCGGCTTGCCCGGAAAAGCGGGGCAGGGGGTAGGTGATGAGATCCGGGCGGATGGCGAAGTTGCGCGCCACCCGCAGCCCGCCCAGGCGCACCGCGCTGCCCCAGGGCAGTGGCGCGGCGATCAGGTCGCCCACGGTGACGGTGCGCACCCGCTCGGTATCGGCATAGGTCCACTGCGTGTCGTAGCGCAGGTAGGTCTTTTCGTTGCCGCGCGCCCAGGGCCGGTAGACGCCGGTGTTGGACAGCGTGCCCCAGGCACCGAAGAAGCGCTGCTCGCTCCAGGCGGAAAACGCGGCGTCCTGCCCACGGGGGAAGCTGGCGTAGAGGTCGTAGTTGAACAGCAGGCCCGGGCTGCTGCTGGCCGGAAAGGGGCCCCCCAGGGCGGCGCCTTCCAGGTCCTGCGCGGGCAGCCAGTCGGTGGGCACGGTGATCAGCAGGCGCTGGCCGGTGCCGTCGTAGCGCACCGCCACGCCGGGCAGCTGGTCCACGGCCACGGGGCCTTCGGTGGCCGTACCGGTGCGCACGTGCAGGCCGCGCAGCACGCCGGCGTCGATCAGGTAGTGGCCGGCACGCACCAGCACCGGCACCACCTGCCCGCTGGCGCGTTCGTTGACCACCAGCTCCAGGAACAGCGTGGTCTGGGCCGGCTGGGCCCGTGTGGGCGGGGGTGGCAGCGGCTGGGCGCTGACCAGGGGTGCCTCCAGGGCGGGCAGGGCCAGCAGCAGCCAGCCGGCCCAGCGGCGGCGGTGCCGTGCGTGCATGCGCGGGCGGGCCGTGCGCATCCGTCCGTCAGGGCTGGCGTTCCAGGCGCACGGCATCGGGTGCACCGTTCACCCGGAGTTCGGGTGTGGCGCCCGCGGGTGGCGGAGCGGGCAGCAGCCAGCGCATTTCGGCGCCGGGCAGCACATAGCCCAGCAGGCCGGGGTTGATGGCCACCGGAGCGGCCGCACCCACCCATTGCACCTGGGTCAGGCGGGCGTGGGCGTTGCCGGTGTTGCGTATGGCGAGGTAGTGGGCCTGTCCCTCCTGCACGGTGCGCCATTGCAGCGCCGGCCGGGCGGCGGTGGCGGGGTCGCGCGCCCGCGCGGGGTTGGGCCGGGTCCACAGGCCCTTGCCGTGCACGAACAGTGGCAACGAGTAACGGATCTGCAACTTCACGCCGATGGCGTTGCTGCCCGTGGCGGGCTGGGCCCCATCGCCCGGGTTTTCGGCGTCGGGCAGTTCGTCCACCAGGATGCGGTAGGACACCTCCTGGCCGTCGGGCACCGGTGCGGTGTTCATCAGCCGCACCAGCTGGCGCTGCCCGGCCGGTATCACCGCCAGCGGCGGGCTGGCGATCACCTGTTCCTGCTCGGCGTAGTTGTCCTGGGCGCCGTTCTGGCTCCAGCGCAGCACGCGGATCTGCAGCGAGGCGTTGGTGTTGCCCCGGTTTTCCAGCCACAGCGCGGTGGCGCGCTGCCCGTCTTCAATCAGTGGATCGACCGGCCAGATCATGATGGAGCTGGCCGCGCGCACGGCGGTGGCGGCTCCCAGGCCCGCCATGAGCAGGAGAAGGGCGGCTAGCCAGTGGCGGGGGCGGTGGGTCATCGCGTGCTCCTGGTGGTGTGTGCAGGCCGTCACCAGCCGAAGGTCACCTGCACGGTGTCGCTGTACTGGCCCGCCGGCAGGC
>VFQP010005558.1_pt1 | contig 10914 bp, 12 predicted proteins | sample 3512351 | NCBI WGS metagenome assembly VFQP01 (sample SAMN10412372, study PRJNA504923) | tailings metagenome | isolation source: Relicate 1 Philex TSF1 revegetated site | place: Philippines: Tuba, Benguet | collected 2017-08-29
GAACCGTGCGCGCGCGCCCGTGTGGACCACCATCGCGCAGGTCGCGCACGGCGCTGGCCAAGGCGGCGTCAGCAGCAGCTAGGTCTTTTACTTGACGTCTAGGGCATCGTAGAGCAGGTCCAGAGCAGAGATTCTTTGAGCTCCACAGCTGCAAGCCGCCAATCCATGCAGAGATTCGCGCACGAGCAACGCGGCGAGTGGGAGGGCGCGCGCGCGGCAAGCAGATTTTCGTGAGGATGGCGACGCCGACGGTCCAGCAGGTGCTGGCCGATGGCGATGGCACCAAAGCGGGCGAGCTGCTCTTTACCTTGTTGGCGGAGACGGCCCAGGGGCGCGAGATGTCGACCGTGGTGGCGGAGATCGCGCAGGTGCGCGAGTCAGTGCGCCGCGGCCGCTACGCTGCGGGCTGCGCTCTCGCCGGTCCCTGTGCTGGTTTGGGGGATCTTGAAGCTGCACAGAACACGCTGCCCGCGCTCAGCGCCAGAGGCTCAGGCTCAGGCGGCAACACGCGTGCTGGTGGGATGCAATCGGATGGGGCGCGATGGGCCGGCCATGGGGCGACGAGGCAGGCGCAGGCGATGCGCGCTCAAGGGCGCTCGCCGGGGCGACACGTGCGCACGCGCAGGGCGTGGTGAGCAGCGGGCGCTGGAGCGCCACGGTCAAGCGCCTCGCCTACGACCTCTGCAAGGCGGTGCCGCTCTCAGACGCAGACACCCAGTACATCCTCTCGGGCATCAGGGTGCGGGCGCTGCAGACGAGCGGCGCACCTGCAGGGCACCTGGGCCCTGCCTACCGAACAGCACACTGACGCGCAGCCCCAGCAGGCAGGCAGCCTCGGTGATGAACAGGTCAATGCCACCAGCGCCCTGACCCTGGCGTGTGTGCGCGCGTTTCTTCCCTGATGTGGCTGCAGCTGGACGTCAACTCTGGCGAGCCAGAGGTGTCGGTGCTGGCGCTGCGCATGCTGCCGCACGTGCCGCCGCACCTGCTCTCGCACCTGCTCTCCATCGGTGAGCGCGGCGGCGCTTGGCTGACCACCCAGGGGAGGGGGGGCCTGGGGAGAGCACGCCGCAGGGCCTTGGGACAGCGCATTAGGACGCCGACACCGGTGCAGCAGGGCGGCCTGCTGCTCAGTCGGCAGCTGCAGGCACCACGGCAGGGGGCAAGGCGTGGATCAGGCATGGTGGACGCGAGCCGGGGCGGTTGGTGACCCGTGCGTCGTGCTTGCGATGTGTGTGCGCGGCAGGTGAGCTGGCGCGCCTGTGCGAGCCGCCGCTGAGCTCCCCCTGGGCGCACGTGCGCGCCGCCGCCGTCACGGCGCTGGGCTCGGTGCTGCTCATCCCCGACGTGATGCGGGCGGCGGCGGCCTCGGCGGGCATGGCCAACCAGACCAACGACCACTGGAGCAGCGTGGCGGACGCGCTGCTGGACGAGGAGGAGGACGTGGTGGCGGCGGCCGTGGCCGTCGTGCGCCAGCTGCTGCAGGTGAGCCTGTCTGAGGGGATTATGGGGCGGCCAGGGGCGAAGCTGCAGACGGACAGCAGCAAGGCGCTGCGCCTTTTGGTCGCTAGAGAGCAGCGGCTGCAGGGAATGAGGCAGACTCGTGCCTGGGTGTGGCAGTGCACCACCTAGGAAAGGTGGCGAGGTGGCGAGGTGTGAAAAGGTGTTGGCGCTGCTGGCGCGGCGTGTGCGTGCGCAGGAGGGCCTGGCGGCGGACGTGCGCACGGCCGAGGGCTTTCTGCTGGAGCGCCTGGCGGTGATTGCCGCCGCGCGCGTGTCTGCGGCGCTGGGGCCCGTCACGCACGCCTTCACCGGGCTGCCCTCCCAGGTGAGAGAGCCCTGCTCCTGGACGCCTCGCACCCTAGCACAGGTGCCCAGCAAGCGCTCCTCAAGAGGTCCAGCACAGGTTCCTCCGCTTGTTTCGGCACGACAGCGTGAGCGTGAACGTGACCTGCTTTGGCGCAGGCGCGCGTGGACGCGCTGGGCCTGCTGTCCGCGCTGGCCGAGCACGCCGCGCTGAGCGCGCTGTGGCGCCCCGTCGACGTGGGCGGCGCCGCCGGCCTCCCCTCGGGGACCACCCTGCCGGGCCTGTCCACGCTGGCACCCGCCGTGTGGGCCGTGGCGGGCGAGGCGCTACGCACAGGCGAGCCTCCCGTGCGGCTTGAGGCCGCCCGCACCGCGCTGCGCGTGGCGGCGCTGGCGGCGGCGCCGGCCACCGGGTCGGCCAGCGCGGCGGCGGCGGTGGCGGCGGGCACGGCGCGGCAGCCGGGCGCCACGCGGCTGACCGGGGAGGACGGGCCGGGCGTGGCGGGCGCGGCGGGCGGCGTGGCGCAGCCCACGGGCCTGCTGCTGGAGGCGGCGGCGGTGCTGCTGGATGCTGACGAGGCGCTGCCGCTGGCCGAGGCGGCGTCGGATGACCTGCTGGGCGTGGTGCTGGGCGGGCTGGGCGCGCTGCCGCGGCAGCTGCGGCCGGCGGTGCTGGCGAGGGTGTGGGCGGGCGTGGCGCGCGTGCGCAGCACGCCGGCCAGGGTGGCTCTGTGCGCGCGCGCCTGGGCGGCCGTCATCGAAGGTGAGAGCGAGCCGCATCCCAACTCTGGCAACGACGTGCGGAGCTTTTGTCCACATAGGCAAGCATAGCAAGTTGTGGTGTGCGTGTGCGTGTGTGCAGACGACGACGTGCGCCCCCTGCCGCTGACGGGCCCCGCCGCCGCTCCGTCGCTGCTGAGCGCCACGCTGGGCGACCGCCAGGTGGCGGCGCTGCTGGCGGGGCGCCCCGCCGCCGCGCTGGCGCACTCGCCCTCGCGCAACGCCGGCGGCGTGTCGCAGATGATCAACCAGCTGACGGACGAGCTCAAAAAGGTGCGCTGCGCGCGCTGTGCCCACGCCGCGTGTACCAGCTGAGGAGGAGTTGACCTCACCTGCCGTTGAACCACCGCCCGCTCTGTTGCGCTGCCACCTCCGCGCTCCGCAGGGTGCGCAGCACGCCGCCACCATGGCCTCGGCCGGCGCGCAGCAGGCGGCCGCCGCCGCCGCCGCCAGCGCCGACCTGGCCAAGCAGGCCGGCACCGCCGCCGCCACCACCGCCACCACCGCCGCCACCTCGGCCGGCCAGGCGGCCTCCACCGCCACGCAGGCCGTCAGCGAGAAAAAGTCACGCTTCTTCAGCAGCATCAGGCGGCGCGACAAGGACAAGGAGGACAAGGACAAGAGCAAGGGCAAGGATGGGCCGGCAGCGTCGGCGCCGTCGGTCGCGGCGGCGCGCGCGCCGTCGGGCCCGCCCGTGACGGACATCGGCAACGCGACGGGCCCAGCGGCGGCGGCGGCGGCGGCGGGCAGCGTGGTGGCGGGAGGAGGCGACGCCAAGGAGGCGGCGGCGCTGGCGGCGCTTCAGGGGGCCGACACGCGGAACTTGGAGAGGAGCGCGCACGGCGGCGCGCAAGACAGGTGCGCCTGGCCTGTCGTTGGCATCCCCTCGAACTTCTTGAAAGAAGTTTGGCGGGAAGTGAGCGGCGGGAAACGCGTGACGTCCCAGGGGCCGCGTGGAGGAAACCCGTGCGCATGTGACCCTGGCCGTCACCGTGCGCCGCAGGAGCGCACCGGGCGCCCCGCCGGCGTTTGGCGCGCACCGGCACGAGCTGGTGGCCACGCTGCTGCTGGCGCTGCACAGCGGCCACCCCGTGGCGGCGCTGGCCAGCCAGCTGTGCGCCGACGTGGCCACGGCCGCCGCGCACGACGTGGCGCCGGGCCCCGCGCTCACGGCAAAGTACAGCGCCTGGCAGCAGCAGCGCGTGCTGGGCTGGGTCAACGCCGTGCGCACGGCGCTGCAAGCCACCGCGGTGCGCCCCTCTCCCTCCCTTTCCTTCCGCGCTTCTGCATCTTGCTTTTCGCCTTTCGCTTTCCACTCGCTAAAGGAAAGATCGCCTTTCGCGTGAGGTGCGCATGCGTGCGCGCGCTCCTTGCGGTGTGTGTGCCTGCGCGCAGGCGTGCATGCAGTGGGAGCCCTACGTGGTGCCCAACGTGACGGCGCAGGTCAACGCGCAGCACGCGCAGCGCGCGCCCGCCGACTTCAGCACCACCGTTCAGGACTGCTGGCTCCAGCTGCTGCAGGCGGCGTCCGCCACGGCGCGCGCGCTGCAGGCAGTCAACAGGGCGCCGCCCACGCCGCCGCTGCCGCAGCTGGGCGCCTCGGCCTCCATGGCGCTGCCCACCACGCCCTCGCAAGCCCTGGGACCGGGGCTCACCTCCATGCCGTCAGACGCCTCGGCGCTCACGGCGTCGCAGGTGCGCACCTCTTGCGTACTCTCGCGCCCCTTGCCGTTCGGTTGCCGGTTGGCAGCGGCGCCGTCACATTGCGCCCGCCAGTGGCTCGCTTGCTGTCCCGAAGGCGCCAGAGACGCCGCTTTCGCCTGGCGCCGCCGCCGCCGGCGCGTCTGCCCTGTCGGCGGTGTCGGCGGGCGGCATGACGCTGTCCCCGCTGAGCCAGGCCGTGTGGACCGAGGTCAAGGAGCTCACCGGCGTGATGAAGCAGGTGGGTGCCTTGCGTGCGGAGCCTGTGCACAGGGAGGGACGCGTGTGGCTCAGCAGAGCGTGGTGGGGCGCGCGCTGCGATGCATTTCGGTGTGCGCGGCTGGTGGTGCAGATTGCGGAGCAGCAGGCGAGCACCTTGCGGTGCGCCTGTTCCAGCAAGCACTGAGGACGACTTGGTGCGTGGTGGTGGGTGTTGCGCGCAGGTGTTCCGGGACTGGGGCGCGCTGAGCCGCGCGCTGCGCCCGCGCGCGCTGTGGGTGCTGGCGCACTGCCTGGACCTGGCGCCTCACGCCGACGAGCAGTGGGAGCAGGGGCTGAGGGCGCTGCAGGACGTGCTCAACAGGTGCGCGGGGTGGGTGGGAAAGTGTGTGGGTGCTGGCGCACTGCCTGGACCTGGCGCCTCACGCCGACGAGCAGTGGGAGCAGGGGCTGAGGGCGCTGCAGGACGTGCTCAACAGGTGCGCGGGGTGGGTGGGAAAGTGTGTGGGTGCTGGCGCACTGCCTGGACCTGGCGCCTCACGCCGACGAGCAGTGGGAGCAGGGGCTGAGGGCGCTGCAGGACGTGCTCAACAGGTGCGTGGGGTGGGTAGGTGTCGAGGGGTGGGAGGTGACGCGGGCAGTGCGGGTGGGCGCAGGCATGCGGCTGGGAGCAGGGGTTGCTGCAGGAGGTGCAAAACACCTGAGGCTGCCGCAACGGGGTGCGGAGTCGTTGGCAGCCATTGCGCTGAGGCGTGACGCTTGCGCGTCGTTGTGCTTGCCCGTGCGCACGGCCCGCCAGAGCTGCCCTTGCCTCCTCTCTTCCGTGTCGCGCCCTCCCGCAGGCAGACGGGGTCGGGCAACGCGGCACGCGTGGGGGACCTTTTGGGCTCGGCGGCGCAAGGCGTGCTGCTCGTGTCTGGCCGCCTGGTGAGTGGCAGTTCGGGGCTTCTGCAGCAAGGTCCACTGAGGCGTGCAAACGTGCGTGCAGGGCTGGGCTGTGGCGTTGAGCAGCCGTGCCTTGTGCTTGGCAGAGTGAGCGTGTGGTGGCGGCAGAGGCGAGCTGCGTGCTTGGGTGCGTGGTGCGGTGCTGCAGGGCTGGTCGCGCGAGCGCGCCTTTGTGTTTGACGTGGTGGCGGCCAGCGCGCTGTGCGAGAAACCCGACTACGACGCGCTGGGCCTGGTGGTGGCGCTCACGGCGGCACAGGCCTGGGCCAAGCGCCTCCAGGTGCGCCTTTTCCTTTGGGTTGGGGGGCAGCAGAGAGGGGGCAGCCTACTGCCTCCAGGTGCGCCGTTGTGGGCGGGGGTGGTGGCGTGCGCGGCTCGCGCACGCTTCGTGTTGTCCGCGCTGGCGGTGTGCGATGGCGGATGTGGAGCGCGGCGACTGAACACGTGATTCCTGCTTCCTTTCTGCGCGCGCGGCGCGCAGGACGCGCTGGCGGCGTGCCCGGTCGAGTCGTCCAAGCGCGTGATGGGCGACGTGGTGTTCCAGGCGGGGCGGCTGGACGCCGTGCTGCGAGAGTTCATGGGCGGCAGCGAGGCCTCGGGTGCGGCGGTTGTGCGGCTCCATCCCTCCACCCTCAGAAGCCCCCCGCCTTCAGCGGAGGGCACTCGCCCTCGACGATCAAAAGTTGGCAACCGCTTGCCACTTCCCACCAGCCGGCGAGGTCCTGCCGTTGCGCCTGCGCATGGTGCCACCCCAGGGCATGAATGGCGAGCCCACCGCAGCGATCCGCTCCACACGGTGCCTCCCCTCCCCCCTCACTCACGCCACGCAGGCAGCCCGGTGCTGCGCGAGTGGGCCAAGCGCATCCTCCGCGCGCTGGCTGCCACGGCCGTCTTCGACCACCCCTCGGCGCGCGCGCTCGAGGAGCAGGAAGCCGCCGAGAAGGCGGCCCGGGAAGCTGCCGAGAAGGCGGCCGCCAAGGAGGCGGCCGGCAACGGCGCCTACGACGACGGCATCATCAACTCCTCCTCGTCCTCCGAGGCGGGCGACGTGGGCAACCTGCTGCCCGTCTCGCTGCCAACCAACATGTACCTGCCGGGCGGCGCCAAGGCGGGCGTGCGGCCGGCGCTGCCGCCGGCGTCGGCGGCCTTCACGGCGGCGCAGCAGGAGCGGCAGCAGCAGGGCCGCAACTCGCTGGGGGAGAGCCCCTCGCTGGGCGGCGACGGCGGGTTTGCGTCGGGGCAGGTGGTGGCAACGGGCGGGCCGTCAAACACGTTTGGCAACAGCAGGTGAGAGGCCGTTTGGAATACCTGCGTGTCGGATGGTTCGCAGCACCCAGGCAAACGGGCCAAGCGCACCGCACGCGCGAGCCCGGTGGCGGCGGCTATAGGCTCGCGCGAGTTGCGTGGTGCAGGGGCGTGGTGCGGTGACGTTGGTGCCGCCGTCGTGCTGTGCGTGCTGTGTGCGGCGGGCGCAGGGAGGCGACGGGCGAGCCGTTCAAGGCGCGGGCGCAGCAGCTGCACGGCAGCGTGCCGGCGCACATGGTGAGGCGCGCCCTTGCTCCTCCTTTGTGTCACCCTTGCTGGCGTACGCGCAAGGGGTCGATAGCGCAGGCCCATGCTCAGCCCCACCTCAGCGCATCCCGGCTTCAGCTCTCCGTGTGTCAAGAGTCTGCGCCTCGTGCACGCAGCCGTCTTTAGCGGTCTCAAGCACGTGCGTGCTTTGTGTGTGCGCGTGCGCAGGTGGCGTCGGGGTCGGGCGCGCACCCCTGGGGCTACCCCTTTAGCTCGGGGCCGCGCTCCACCTGCCTCTTCTACAGCAAGCGCTCGCGGCGCGCCCGGCTGCTGCAGCTGCAGCTGCGCCGGGCCGCCGCGCTGGCGCTGAGGGGCGGCGACGAGGCCGGCGCGCAGCCGCAGCAGCAGTACAAGCCGGCCGGTAGCCAAGGCGCGCACGCAAACGCTGGGGACGCAGTAGGCCTACGCCACAGTGACGCAGCAGCGAGCCCGTCCCGCGCGCCACGCCGCGTGCTTCGTTTGGTTTGCACGTCTGCCCGGCGCGTGGACGAGGACGCCACTTGAATTCACGCACGGCTCGGGATGCTGATGCACCGCCATGCAGGGCTTGCCGACACGCCGGCGCTGCCCGTGCACTCGACGCTGCGGCTGGACCACCCCACGTTCTGGTCGCTGCTGCCCTCGGCGGTGGCGGGCCCGGCGCCCTCGTCCACGGGCGCCGGCGGCGTGTCGCTGGTGGAGCAGTGGGAGCTGGGCGGCCCCGGCGACCCAATCCTGCTGGTGGGCGCCATCGCGCGCTCGGCCACCGACGCCGCGCAGCTGCAGCTGCGCATCACCGTCATCAACAGGTGCGTGCGCTGTTGACGCCCGCGCCCCCGCCCGCAGCGGCTCGCCGACAGGCAGGCAGGCCACGGCCGGTGCCATCAGCCGGTGCAGCCCGCGCCGGATGGCGCGGTCTCGCGCGCCACCAGGCAATGCGGGTGCCTGGTTGAGTGAGGATGCGGTGCGCCTGTCACCATGGCACTGTGCAGGAGCGAGGTGGACGTCAAGGGGTCGCTGGTGCAGGTGGTGGCGCTGGGGCCGGTGCAGCTGGACCGGCGCGCCATCAACTGGCTGGTGCCGCGCCTCTCGCCGCGCGACCGCGTCACGCACACCTTTTCGCTCAAGCTGCTCGGGTGCGCCTTTGGGTTTCCCTTGGGGACCGGACGGGTCAGGGGAACGCAAAGCAAGGCTGCGAGAGCTCTGGCGGTGGTGGTGGCGGCGGCGTCTTCCGCACGCCCATGCAATCATCTGTCCTCCCCACCTCTGTTGCGTTTCGTCGCCGTCGCCTGGTGTGGTGTGGCGTCCCCTGGCTGCGCAGGTATGGGCTGGTGCGGCTGTCGGTGCGGCTGCAGCTGCTGCACAGCGGCTCTGGCGCCTCGCAGACCATCCCCGTGCTGCTGCCCTGCCGGCCGCTGCGCGTGGGCCTGGTGCAGCACCTGCTGCACGCGCCGCTCGGCGGCGCGCCGCCCACGCCGCGCGACTTTTTCAACACGTGGGCCGCGCTGCCCGCGCGCGCCGAACTGCCCGGTAAGCGCGTGTGTGCGCCGCGGAGTTGCGCAGCTGCTCGGACACCTCGGCGGGGCCGGAGCCCACCTACCGGGCGTATCAGATGTCTCGCAACGCAACGGCACGGGAGCCAAGCACAGGCACAGGCCCACAGACACGCCACCGCTGCTGAACCACACTGTGTGGACCCCGTGTGCGCGCCGCGTGCGCCGTGCGTGCGCAGGCGCGTGCGTGTGGCCCGGCCGCGAGGGCGCCACGGCCGCGCTGTCGGCCATGCTCCGCTCGCCGCTCGTGTGCGTCACGCTCAACTACGTGGCCGTCACGTGCTCCTACCAACTCGCCCTGGCAGGCACGCAACACACCTCTCTCTCCCTCCCTTCACGCTCTCCTGCCCGCCGTTTCTTGCGCGGCGAGGCGCGGCGAGGCATGCGCCGCGAGCGAGCTGGGGCGGCAACTGTGCGCGTGGCGTGGTGGCGTTTGCTGCGTCGCTTTGCTGCTGTAGGGGAGACGGCGACGGGCGACGAGGTGCTCATCGTGGTGCACGCGCAGCTGGTGCCGCCGCCGCCCTCGCACTCTGCCGTGGGCGGCGCCTCGGCGCGGGACCCCGACCTGGACGCGCAGGCGGCAGCGGCCAGCCACGCGCGCGCAAACGGCGGCGACGACGGCGCCGGTGAGGCGCCGCCCGCTCTCCTGCCTTGCTGACGTCCTCAGGGCTGCACGCGACCACTGCTCGACACCTCGCCCAGCGTGAGGAAGGAGAAAGGAGGTTTCCTGTCTGGCGATTGGTTGCAGGCGGCAAGGCGGGCGCGGCGGCGCAGGCCCAGGAGCACGAGGAGGCGGCCGATGCGGCGGTGGCCGACGCGTCGAGGGAGCCGCACGCGCTGCTGCACGTGTCGGTGCGCTCGGCGCTGCCAGAGGTGGCGCTCGCCGTCCAGGTGAGCCCTCTCCCTCCCTCCCTCGCCCCTCTAACCTCCCCACCCCACTCGACCCGAGCGCGATTCGTTTCGTCCTGTCTGTCCCTCCTGCAGCAGCCAGGCCCACGCTGCTGCTGATGATGATGAGGTTGGCCCTGCCCGCCAGCTTGCCCGTCCCCTTGGCTGAGGTTGCGCCCTGTGTGCCTACCTGCCCGCCCTACCGTCCGTGCAGGTGAACGCCGCCGAGTTCCTGTGGGACCTGAGCGGCGGCGCGGCGCAGCCGCTGGGCGCGCACCTGGCCGGCGCGGCCATGGGCGGCGGCAACGCGCCCGCGCGCCCGCCGCTGCACCCGCGCGTGGCGGCGCTGGACGTGGCACACGCGCAGAGCATGCGGTGCATGCCGGCGGCGGCGGCGGCGCTGCTGGGCGGCGTGGGGCACGGCGCGGGCGGCGGCGCCGGCGCCGGCGGCGTGGCGGGCCTGGATGTGTACGCGCAGGGCCTCAAGGCGCAGAGCAAGGTGAGCCACCGCTTCATGGAGGCGGCGGCCATGGCCGAGTGGCAGCGGCTGGTGGGGCAGCCGCTGTGAGGAGGAGGCGGCGGAGTGGTGGGAGGGCGGCGTGGCGGTGGGGTGGTGGAGCAATGGGGACAGGCGGAAGGGCCATGCAGGTCTGAGATGGTGGTGTGTGCTTGTGACGGTGGAGAGCGCGTGATTCTGACGACGTGGCCGGCGGCGGGGCGATGCTGCGCGCCTGTCCCCCTCGCTCGGCGCGCCTTTCTGATGTCTTCTCTCCGAGTCTCCCCGAGACACGAAGCTTCTGTTGTGCGCACCCATGCACTTGCAAATGCGAGCCGCGGTGGAGGGCAGTGCGGTGGAGGTCGGTGGAGTGTAGCGCCGACGTCGAGAGCCTGCAAGAAGAAAGAGCTGCCAGCTGCCAAGAACCCCCACACAGGAGTCCTGAAAGGGGTGGTGATTCAGTGTTGGCCCACAAGCTGATCTACTGCATCCCACGAGCGCAATCGTGCATCAATGGTCTTCAAGCCCCCCCCCGCAGTGCAGGAGCTCAGGAGCAACCAGTAGGACGCAATGCATTCCCAAAAAGCACAACCAAAGACGTGTGCCTACCTCAAGAGACCTTTTCCACGGCCCCGTCACCTCAGGCGTCGCCGTCGCCAGCACCTTCACCCTCCGGCGCCTACGCCTCGTTTGCGTGCGGCTCCTCATCTTCCGCAGCGGCCGCACCAGCCTCAGCGGCTGCGTCCGCTGCCTGCTCGCCCTCCCCGCCCGCGCCTCCCTCCTCCTCCGCTGCGGCAGGGGCGTCCCCAGCCACGGCGTCCACAGCCTGCTCTCCCTCGCCCTCCTGCTCCTGCTGGTGCTCCTCCTCCACTGCGGCAGGGGCGTCCTCAGCCACGGCGTCCGCGGCCTGCTCGCCCTCGCCCTCCGCCTGCTGCTGCTGCTCCTCCTCCTCGGCAGCGGGTGCATCCTCAGCGG
>VFQP010005559.1_pt1 | contig 10910 bp, 7 predicted proteins | sample 3512351 | NCBI WGS metagenome assembly VFQP01 (sample SAMN10412372, study PRJNA504923) | tailings metagenome | isolation source: Relicate 1 Philex TSF1 revegetated site | place: Philippines: Tuba, Benguet | collected 2017-08-29
ACGGCGATCTGCATGCACTGTTCCTGGAAGATGGGCACGCCCATGGTGCGGCCCAACGCCTCCTTCAAGGCTTTTCCATCGTTGGGACCGGGGTAGTCCACCGGCTCCTTCTTCTGCCGCCGCCGCAGGTAAGGGTGCACCGCCCCACCCTGAATCGGCCCGGGGCGCACCAGCGCCACCTCGATCACCAAGTCGTAGTACTCACGCGGCCGCAGGCGCGGCAACATGCTCATCTGCGCGCGGCTCTCGATCTGGAACACGCCCACGGTGTCGGCGGCGCAGATCATGTCGTAGGTGGGCTTGTCGTCCTCTTTCTCGAGAATTTCCTGCATGGTGAAGGTATGCCCTTCTTTCTGGCTGATCAGATCCATGGCCTTGCGCAGGGCGGTGAGCATGCCCAGCGCCAGCACATCCACCTTGAGCAAGCCGAGCGCATCGAGGTCGTCCTTGTCCCACTCGATGACGGTGCGGTCTTTCATGGTGGCGTTCTCGATCGGCACCAGCCGCGAGAGCGGCAGTTGCGTGAGCACGAAGCCGCCTGTGTGCTGAGAAAGGTGGCGTGGAAAGCCCATCAAGGTGGAGGTGTGTTCCAGCAACTGCTGTACCTGCAGGCTCTCGGGATCAAGCCCCGCCTCCATCAAGCGTTCCACTGCGATGCCGTGACCATTCCACCAGCGCGACTGCTTGGCCAGTACGTTGAGCGATCCTTCCTGGAAACCCAGAGCCTTGCCCACGTCGCGCAGGGCGCTGCGTGGGCGGTAGCTGATGACGGTCGCCGTCAGTGCGGCCCGCTCGCGGCCATATTTCTTGTAGAGGTACTGAATCACCTCCTCGCGCCGCTCGTGCTCGAAGTCGACGTCGATGTCCGGCGGCTCGTCGCGCTCACGCGAGATGAAGCGCTCGAACAGCAGGCCCGTGCGCCCTGGGTCCACTTCGGTGATGCCGAGGCAATAGCACACCACGCTGTTGGCCGCCGAGCCTCGGCCTTGACAGAGAATGTTTTGCGAGCGCGCAAAGTCGACGATGTCATGCACCGTGAGGAAGTAGTGCTCGTAGGCCTTGTCGGTGATCAGTTCGAGTTCGTGCTCGATCTGTTTCGCCCATTCTTTGGGCGTGCCCTGTGGCCATCTCTTGCGCGCCCCTGCCTCGGTCAGTCGGCGCAGATGGCTCTGCGGCGTTTCCCCTTCGGGCACTACCTCACTCGGGTACTGGTAGCGCAACTCGTCCAGCGAGAACTGGCAACGCGCAGCCACCACCAGCGTTTCCGCCAGCAGTTCTGCGGGATAGAGGTTGGCCAGCGTCAAACGCAGGCGAAGGCGCTGTTCTGCGCTGGCTTGCAGCGCGAAACCGCATTCGGTGAGCGGCTTGCCGATGCGGATGGCGGTGAGCACGTCGTGCAGGGGCTTGCGCGATCGCACGTGCATCTGCACGTCGCCCACGGCCACCAGCGGCACGGCCGTGAGCTCGCTGCTCTGACGCAGGCGGTGAAGGCACATTTCGTCGTCGAAGCGAAACAACTGTTCCACGCCCAGCCAGCACCGGCCCCGAAATTGCCACAGCAGCCAGCGGGCGATGGTGTCCATCTGGTCTTGATCGCAGGCAAGGTCGGGCACGGCGATGACCACGCAGTCGGCGAGAGCGTCGGCGTCGATACCGTCGATCGTCAGGTGGTAGGTCCCCTTTTTGGGCGAGGCGCGGCGCAGGCGCGTGATGAACTCGCAAAGGTTGCCGTAACCATCCAGGTGGCAGGCCAGCACAATCAAGGTAAAGGGCGCATCGCAATGCACCTGGAACTGGCTGCCGATGAGCAGAGGCAGCTTGTGCTTCTTGGCGGCCACGTGCGCGCGCACCGCGCCGGCCAGAGAACATTCGTCCACCATGGCCAATGCGTGGTAACCCAGCTCCACCGCACGCTCCACCAGTTCTTCGGGGTGGCTCGCGCCGCGCAGGAAGCTGAAGTTGGAGAGACAGCGCAGCTCCGCGTAATCGGGCAGGACAGCCGTGCTCATGAAGTGCCCTCAAGCGAAATGCCCGTGCAGGAACCAGGCGGGCGATGCTTCCAGGCGCGTCTGGAACACCCACAACACCCCGGCCTCTGCAGACAGGGCCACCCAATAGTCACGCACCACGTTGCGCATGCGGTCTTCACCCTCGACGCGGTCCCACCAGCCGCCTTCCACGCGCTGCGGCCCGAGCAGCAGCGTGAGCTCACCCTGGTAGACCGGCCTCTTCCTGTCCTGCATCAGCAGGCGCAGCGGCACGGGCAGCAGGAAGGCCGGTTGCGGCAGGTCGGTGGTGGGTGCGCTCTGGCGCGGCAGCGGCAGCGCCGCCGGCTGCCAGCGGCACATCCATTCGGGGCGATGGTCTTCGCACAGCACCGGGCGCAACACGCGCTGCGGCCCCAGGCGGGCCGACAGCCGCTCCAGCACCAGGCCCAGTTTCTCGCCCTGGCGCACGGCGTCGGGCAACAGCGAAGCGCTCACGTCGTGCAGCGGCTGCACCTCGGTGGCCACCAACTGCAGGTCGCCCACGGGCGCTTTCAGTTCCACCCGCGCCAGGTGTTCGGCCAGCAGGCGGCACAGGTGCTCGATGTCGCGCGTGGGCTCGGCCGTGCCGATGGTGATCTCGCCGCCCTCGCCCGCCGCGCGCGAACGCATGGCGTCGTGCGCCCAGTGCAGCGTGAACGCGGTGACGCCCGCGCGCCGCGCCGCCAGCCAGCCGCTGAGCACGAGCAGCAGGCGCCGCGCGCCGAACAGCAGGGCCGGCGCCTGCTCCACGCGCGCCATGAGCTCGAGGCGTTCCTCGAACGTGTCGGGCAGCGCCACCCATTCGTGCGCTTCGGGTGCGCGGCCATAGGCCTGGTCGAGTGCCTGCAGCAACTGCGCATCGAAACGCCGGGCCACGCCACCACGCGGCAGCGCGCGCACATCGCCCAGCGTGCGGCAGCCGATGTGTTCGAGCGTGAGCCGGTGCGGGTGCACGGCGCTCAGCGTGGCCATGGGGAGGCCATCGAGCACGGCGTCCAGCGGGCGCTTGAAGCCGTTCTCGATGCCGGCCCGCGCCAGCGCGAGCGCCGCCAGGCCGTTGGGCGCCCAGGCCAGTTGCGCCACGCCCAGTTCGCGCCCTTCGGCCAGCACCCGATCGCGCAGGGCGCGCCGGCCGCCGAACAGCCGCACACTGGCCTCCACCTCCATGAGCACGGCTTCGTCCACCAGCGCCACGCGGGGCGTGAACTGCAGGGCCCAGATCGCCAGCGCACGCTGCGCCGCTTCAGTGCGCGAGGCTGTGCCGTGGTTCGGGCCGGGCAGGATCGCTGACCACAACATGGTCGACCTCTTCGCGGGGCATCCACCGGCTGGGCTGGCGCAACCGGGGCGTGATGAAAGTGTGCAGACCGCCGGGCACCGAGGCCAGGCGCAGGGTGTCTTCCAGCGGCGGGCCCTTGCGCTTGGCGATGCGCACGTGCAGTTCCCAGTCGAGCCCCGCATGGGCCTGCAACCGCAGCGGTGCGGCCGAGGACTCGCGCAGCGCGCGGCTGGGCCGGCACACGAACACCGGCGATTCGAAGCTGGCGGCCAGCACCTGCAGCCGGCGGATCTGCGCCGCTCGCGCCTGCGGCAGCCAGGCCACGAGCGCGCCGCAGGCCTGGGCCTTGATGAGCTGCTCGGCCGACCACAGGCGCTCGGCCGGCGATTCGGCCTGCACCCAGACCAGCCGGCGCTCGTCGATGCCTTCGAAGCGCAGGCCCGGCAGGTGCGGCGCCAGCGGCGGGCCCACCACCACCACCGGTTGCCCGGCGGCACAGACCCGCCGCAGCGCCGGTCCGAGCAGGCGCCATTCCAGCGTGCCGCTCTGGGGCGTGAGGATCTCGGTCAGCCCATGGCCGGGCCAGCCCCCACCGGGCAACTGCGCGTCCAGCGCCGCAAAACCACTGGGCCACACGGCCGACACCGGCGTGCCGAGCTGGTCACCGCGCCACAGGGCCGCCGCCACGGCCGCCGGCCACCCGCTGCCGGAGGGCACCGGGCGGGTGGCGGGGGAAACGGCATGGGGAGACGAAACGGGCTGCATGGCGCGGGCTGCAAGGGAAAGCCTCAATATACTGTATTAACGTACAGTACACGAAGCCCCCCTGCCTGTCCATCCCCGCGGCAGCACCAGACAGGATTTCAGGGCTTTACCGGATTGAGCACGAAGTCGAAGTCCAGGGTGGTCGAGCCATCGGACCGTTTCACCCAGTCGGCCACCAGCGACTGGCGCACGCCGAACACGGCATCCGAATCGAGGTAGGGATCCCCGGCGCGGAACACATGCGTCACCAGCGGTTCGTAGCCGGGTGCGCGGATCATGAAATGCAGGTGGGCCGGCCGCCAGGGATGGCGCCGGGTCGCGCGCAGCATGTCGCCCACCGGACCATCGACCGGGATCGGATAAGGCTCGGCCACCACGCTCTGGAAGTGGAAACGCCCTTCGGACGAACTGCGCAGCACCGCCCTGCCCTGTGCACCCGGCAGCCCTTCGCGCTGCACGTCGTAGAGCCCGTCGGCATCGGCCTGCCAGACGTCGATCTCGGCATCGGCCACCGCCTCGCCGCCGAGGCCACGCACACTGCCGCGCACCAGGCAGGGTTCTCCCGGTGCGCCGTTGGCCACGTCCGCGCCATGCTCCACGCGGGGCGCACCCTCCACATGGAAAGGACCGAACACCGTGGCTTCGGTGCAGCCGGCGGGTTTGTCGTTGTTCATGGCTACCGTCAGCATCGACAGCCCCAGCGTGTCCGACAGCAGGATGAATTCCTGCCGTTGTTCGTCGCACTTCTGGCCGGTGGCGGTGAGGAACTGGACACCCTGCATCCACTCCGCCTCGGTGAGCTTGACCTCGCGCGCGAAGGCGTGGAGGTGCTGCACCAGGCTGGTCATGATCTCCTTGAGCCTCGGGTCGGGCGTCTGCGACAGGCGCGCCAGCACGGCCTGGGTGATGTTGTACTGATCGAGGTTTCTCAACGCGTGTCTCCAGATCGCCTGCGGTGGGCCCACAGTGCCGTCACAATGTAGAGCGTTGGAAGAGACAGACCAATGCCTGCGGCAAAAATGACTTTTTCTGCAGGCGGAACAAAGAGGAGACCATGGATCGCTGGACCGAGATCGAATTGTTCGTGCAGGTGGCCGAGACCGGCAGCCTGAGCCGGGCGGCCGAGATGCTGGACCTCTCCAACGCCAGCGCCAGCCGCCACCTGGCGGCCCTCGAGGAACGCCTGGGCGTGCGCCTGGTGGAGCGCAACACCCGCCGCCTCTACCTCACGGACACCGGGCAGGAGTTCTTCCAGCGAGCCCGCGCCATCCTGGCCGACCTGCGACACGCCGAGTCCACCGTGAACGCCGCCGCGCTCGACCCCTCGGGCGTGTTGCGCGTCACCGCCTCGCTGTCGTTCTCCATGCACCACATCGCGCCCCTGCTGCGCGAGTACACCGACCGCTACCCCAACGTCACGGTGCATGTGGAGGCCGCCAACCGGTACCTCGACATCATCGACAACAACATCGACGTGGCGATCCGCAACCGCGAGGTCGAACCCGACTCGAACATCACCATCCGCCGCCTCGCGGGCACGCGCCGCATTCTCGTGGCCGCGCCGGCCTACCTCTCGCGCCACGGCACGCCGCGCACGGTGGAAGAGCTGCACCGCCACAAGCTGCTGATCTACACGCACGCGAACAACCCGAACGAGCTGCGCTTCACGCGCGGCGACGAGCAGCAGACCATCGAGGTGAAAGGCCTGCTGGAGAGCAACGACGGCCAGATCCTGCGCGCCGCCGCGCTCGACGGCATGGGCATCCTGATCCAGCCCAGCTACATCGTCTACGACGACATCGTCGCCGGCCGCCTGGTGCCCATGCTCGACGACTGGGACCTGCCCCGCCTCACCGTCAACCTCGCCTACCCCAGCCGCAAGCACCTCAGCGCCAAGGTGCGCACCTTCATCGACTTCATGGCCGCGCACTTCAAGAAGATGGACTACGAGCGCAAGTGGACCGGCCAGTTCACGGTGTATTGATCCCACCGCATCCGACACACCCCATGCCGAGAAACATCGAGATCAAGGCCCGCGTGGACGACCTGGCCGCGGTGACCCGCAAGGCCGCCACACTGGCACCACAAGGCCCCACCGAGATCGCCCAGGACGACACCTTCTTCCGCTGCGAGAACGGGCGCCTCAAGCTGCGCGTGTTCTCCGAAACCGAAGGCGAACTCATCTTCTACCGCCGCGCCGACCGGCAGGGCCCGAAGGAATCCTTCTACGTGCGATCCCTCACCGCCGATCCCGCCGGCCTGCGCGAGACCCTGGCACTGGCCTACGGCGAGATCGGCCGCGTGGTCAAGGCACGCACGCTGTACCTGGTGGGCCGCTCCCGCATCCACCTGGACCGCGTGCAGGGCCTGGGCAACTTCCTCGAACTGGAGGTGGTACTGGAAGACGGTGAACCGCTGGAGGCCGGTGTGATCGAGGCGCATCGCCTCATGGATGCGCTGGGCATTGCACCGTCGCAGCTGGTGGGTGGGGCCTACGTGGACCTGCTGGCCCAGGCCGGCTGACGCCCCCGCGCCCTCTTGCGCTCATCGGCCGGCGTCGTGGCCCAGTTGCCGCATCGGCGCGGCGAGCGACACCGCCGCCTTGTCATAGCCTTTCCACGGGGCATTCCCCTTGCGAAGGCGCTGGTCCACGCTTTGCACGGTCCAGTGCGCGCCGCTGGTGAGCCCACCCAGTTCGGACCACTCCACCGGCACCGAAATGCCCATGCCCGGCCGCGCGCGCGCCGACCAGGCGCACACGGTGGTGGCGCCACGTCCGTTGCGCAGGTAGTCGACGTAGATCTTTCCCACGCGGTTGCGCGGCCCGCTCTTGGCGACGAAACGATCGGGAATGGTCTGCGCCAGGTGCTGCACCACCGCTTGCGAAAAGCCCTTCACCGCGTCCCAGCCGTGCAGGCGTTTGATCGGCACGACGATGTGCAGGCCCTTGCCGCCGCTGGTCTTGAGAAAGGCAGGCAGGCCGAGTTCCTTGAGCAACACATGCACCAGTTCCGCCGCTTCCTGCACCTGCGTCCAGGCCACGCCTTCGCCCGGGTCGAGGTCGAAGGTGATGCGGTCCGGGCGTTCGATGCGGTCCTTGCGCGCGTTCCAGGTGTGGTACTCGACCACGTTCATCTGCGAAGCCGACAGCAGGCCTTCGGGGCGCGCCACCTCGATCAGGGGTGCGTGCCCCTCGTCGAGCGCCGGGTCGAGCAGCAGCACGCCTTTCATTTCCGTCTTGTCCAGGTGCTTCTGGAAAAACTGCTCGCCCTGCACGCCGTCGGGCGCGCGCACCAGCGCCACCGGGCGCGCCTTGAGGTGCTCCATCATGAAAGGCGCCACGGTTTCGTAGTAGCGCACGAGGTCGATCTTGGTGAGGCCGCTGGCGGCATCGATGACGCGTTCGGGATTCGTGATCTTCATGGCAGCGTGGGTGGCGGAAGGGGTTTCACGAACGATGGCCGCGGGCGGCTTGTCGCCGCGCAGTCCCATGAAGACCGCATGGCGCAGGCGCCCTTCCTGCGTCCAGCCGGCGAACGCCACCTCGGCCAGCAGGCGAGGCTCGACCCAGTGCGGCTTGCCCTCGATGGCCGCGGCCCCGGCGAACGGGCGCTGGTTCGTGGCCAGCGCCTTCAAGGCGGTGTGCAGCGACTTCAGCGTGCGCTCGTTGAAACCTGAACCCACGTGGCCCGCGAACTGCAACGCGCCGTTGTCATCGTGCAGGCCCAGCAGCAACGCCCCGATGCCGGTGCGCGAGCCTTTGGGATCGGTGAAGCCACCGATGACGAACTCCTGACGCTGACCGCATTTGAGCTTGATCCAGTCGCTGCTGCGCCGCGAGACGTAAGGCGCTGCCCTGCGTTTGCCGATGACACCTTCGAAGCCCAGTTGACAGGCCGAGGCCAACAGGTCCTGCGGTGCAGCGTCGAAGCTCTCGCTGAAGCGCAGAAGGTCCCCGGCATGGTCTTTCATGAGCGCGCGCAGGCGTTCGCGGCGTTGCTCCAGCGGCAGCGGGCGCAGGTCGAGCCCGTCGGCGAACGGCACATCGAACAGCACAAAGACCAGGTTCTGCGCCTTGTCCGCATCGAAGGCGTTCTGCAGGGCCTGGAAGTTGGGGACCCCCTGGTCGTCCACCGCCATCACCTCGCCATCGAGCCACCCGGATTGGAGCGGCAGGGTCGCCACGGCCTTGGCCAGTTCCGGCATGCGCGCCGTCCAGTCGTGGCCGTTGCGCGTGAACAGCTGCACCGCCTTGCCCTGCTTGCGCGCGAGCAGGCGGTAGCCATCGAACTTGAGTTCCCACAGCCATTCGGCGGCGTCGCCGGGCGGGGCGTTCACCAGCGTGGCCAGTTGCGGCGACAGCGCCTCGGGCAGAGGCGCCTTCTTCGGCGAAGCCATCTGGAGGCCGCTCACGCTGTCGGGCATCTCCTCCACCACGTTGAATTCCGCGGCAGGCCGTTCGTGCGCATCGTGCTCCTTGATGAGCAGCCATGGTGGTGACTTGCTTTCCGCTTCCTTGCCGTGCATGCGCACCAGCGTCCAGTGGCCGCGCAGCTTGTGGCCGTGCAGTTCGAACTTGAGCTTGCCCTCGCGGTAGCCCTTGTGCGCATTGCCCAGCGGCGTCCAGTGGCCCTTGTCCCACACGATCACCTTGCCCGCGCCGTACTGGCCGGGCGGGATCTGGCCTTCGAAGCTGTTGTAGGCGATGGGGTGGTCTTCCACCTGCACCGCCATGCGCTTGTCCTTGGGGTCGAGACTCGGTCCTTTGGGCACGGCCCAGCTTTTCATGGCGCCATCGAGTTCCAGGCGCAGGTCGTAGTGCAGCCGGCTCGCCCAGTGTTTCTGGATCACGTAGCGCAGCGCACCGGGGGAGGCTTCGCCGCCCGCCGCCGGTTCGGGCGTGACGGCGAAGTTGCGCTTCTTGCGGTAGCGCTCCAGGGTGTCTGCCATGGCCGGCCGTGCTGCCCGCACTCAGGCCGCGCGCCGGGCGGGTGCCTTGCGCGCCGCCGTCTTCGCCGCGGCCTTGGGCTCGCCCTGGCCCGTCCGCTTGTTGCCCAGGCTGCGCTTGAGCAGCGCGGTGAGGTCCAGCACGTTCGACGAACCACGGCCCACCTCGCGCTCTTCCTCGTCCACCTTCTCGACCCGCGTCACCTTGCCCGCCGAGGCCTTGGCTTCCACCAGCTTGTGGATCTCCTGCGCGAAGGAGTTGCGGAAGCTGTCCGCGTCCCAGGGCTGGGTCATGTCGCCGATGAGCTGCATGGCCATCTTGAGTTCGGCGTCCTTGATGCCGGCAGCCTTCGCGCCGAGCGGCGGCAGGTCCAGTTGCTCGAACGAGCGGATCTCGCCGCCCCAGCGCAGCAGGTTGAGCACCAGCGCACGTCCGCAGGGAATGAGCACCGCCAAGTGCTGCTTGGACTGGATGACCACCTTGGCCACGCCCACCTTGTGGCTCTGCTGCAGCGACTCACGCAGCAGCGCGTACACCTTCTCGCCGCGCTTGAGCGGTGCGGTGTAGTACGGCCGCTCCAGGTAGACGAAGGGAATTTCGTCGGCGTCGACGAAGGTCTCGATCTCGATGGTTTGCGTGGTCTTCGGATAGGCCGAGGCGATCTCCTCCGGCGTGAGCACCACGTACTGCCCTTCCTCGTATTCGATGCCCTTGACGATGTCGGCCATGGCGACTTCCTTGCCGGTCACCTTGTTCACGCGCTTGTAGCCCACGGGCTCCATCGAGCGGCGGTCGAGCCAGTCGAAGTCCACCCCCGATGAGGCGGTGGCGGAGTACAGGCCCACGGGAATGTGCACCAGCCCGAAGCTGATGGCGCCTTTCCACATGGTGCGGGTGGAGGTGGGGGCCTGGGCGACGTCTTCCGCCTTCTGGGTCTTGCGCGCCGACGCGCGGGCCGTGGTGGGCCTGGCGGTTTTTCTGGCGGTGGTGGTCTTGGCGGTCTTGCGTGTGGCCATGGCAGGCTCCCGTTGCGGGCAACACATTCAAGTTAGCACCCGTCCCACAGCCGGGCTGTAGGACGGTGCTGATACGGTGCCCAGGGAAACCGTCAGGCCGGCCGCACGCCGTCGAACGCGGCCTGCAGCAGCGCCCGGATCGCGCCCCGCTCCAGCGGCCTCGGGTTCGGGTACTGGTTGCTCATGGCGATGTCGCAGGCCTGGTCGAGGTCGTCGGCCTTCATGCCGATGTCTTTCAGCGCCACGGGCGCGCCATTGGCCCGGGCCAGGTCGTACACCGCCTGCGCGGCGCTGGCACCGCCCAGTGCGCGGCGGATGCGTTGCATGGCCTGCGGCGCGGCGGCGGCGTTGTAGGCCAGCGCGTGGGGCAGCACGATGGTGTGGGTCTCGGCGTGCGGCAGGTTGAAGCTACCGCCCAGCGTGTGGCAGAGCTTGTGGTGCAGGGCCATGCCCACGGTGCCGAGCACGATGCCGCACAGCCAGGCGCCATAGAGCGCGTCGGAGCGCGCCTCGGGATCGCCGGCGTCGGCGCGGATGCGCGGCAGCGCGCGACCGAGTGCGGCAATGCCTTCTTCGGCCATGAGGTCGATCACCGGGTTGCCCTCCACCGAATACAGGCCCTCGGCGGCGTGGGCGATGGCGTTGATGCCGCTGGTCACGCTCAGGCCCACCGGCAGCGTCAGGGACAGCTCGGGGTCGTAGATCACGGTGCGCGGCAGCACGCGCAGGTCCTTGCCGGTTTTCTTCAGGCCGGCTTCGGTGATGCCGTAGATGGGCGTCATCTCGGAACCGGCGTAGGTGGTGGGGATGGCCACGATGGGCAGGCCCGAGTCGAGCGCGATGGCCTTGCCCAGGCCGGTGGTGGAGCCACCGCC
>VFQP010005560.1_pt1 | contig 10910 bp, 7 predicted proteins | sample 3512351 | NCBI WGS metagenome assembly VFQP01 (sample SAMN10412372, study PRJNA504923) | tailings metagenome | isolation source: Relicate 1 Philex TSF1 revegetated site | place: Philippines: Tuba, Benguet | collected 2017-08-29
GGAACCTGCTATGGCACCCGTTTGCTGATTGAGCATGGCTTGAATAGAAGCCGATGATACCACCAGGCTGGCAGTGGTTTTATTAATATTCGCAATCACCGATTGCAGGTTGTTCTTGGTAGCAGGATCGAAAATGGTATTGATATTGCGTAATACAGAATCCAATGTTCCCACCGTTAGTTTTACCTGATCACCAATAGGGCCTAACTTATTCATAACATCACCCAGCAATCCGGCATTGGCGGCTGTAAGGATGGTATCTCCAGAAGACAAATAGGTTTTAGCATCACCCAGTTGAATCTGGATGCTGGCATTGCCCAGGGGATTATCTTTAATGGTGGCGATGGAGTTTGTGGGAATATTGTATTTATCTTTTAATTTAATGGCCACAACTATGCTCGACAGGTTGCGGTCGCTGTTTTCGATATCGTACACACTACCTACCTGAAAACCATTAATGAATACACCATTGGATACCATGATACCCTTGGTATCGGTATAGGCGGCATAAATAAAGTTACCGGTTTTGAAAAGGGATCTTCCCTTCAGAAAATTGAATCCAAGTATCAGTAAAGTGATGGCAATGGCAGTTAGAGCCCCCACTTTTGTTTCATTCGATATCTTCATGGCACAAAGCTAAGGTTTAATCGGGTATAGGAAATCCTCCGATCATTTTTTACGTGGACTATTGCCCGCACCGGTGGTGACGCCACTCATCTGGTTTTCCAGTGATTGTTTGTAAATGCGTACTGCCCGGGTAATCACTTCACAAATTTCAATTTGCCCCTTATCACTATTCAGATAATCTTCTTCCTCCGGATTGGATATAAAGCCTGTTTCTACGAGAACCGAAGGCATGCTTACTGCCTGTAATACCCAGATGCCCTTTTTCCGCTGCTGCGCCTGGCGGCTGATGCGGCCTACTTTCTGGAATTCTTCTTCAATGGTTTGGGCCAGTTTAGCGCTTCTGGTAAAATATTGTTGGGTAATGATGCTTGCGAGCATTTTTTTGGTGGGGTCATCAGCATCAATCTTCTTACGTTCAGCTATGATCCTGGCCGAAACGCTATCGAGGTATTCATCAAGGCCTTCATTGGCTACGGCCTTTCTTTCATCAGTTTTATCAACCCCATATATGAAGGTTTCTGTACCCATGGCAGGACTGGGAGATGTCCAGGTGCGGTAATCCTTAACCTTTTGCTTAACTGTTTTTCCCTTTCTTTTTACTGTTATAGTCTTATAGCCAACAAATTCCCGGTGTTTTACACCAGCGGCCGAGTTTACGTGTATACAAAGGAACAGGTCGCCTTTTGCCTGGTTGGCAAAATCTGCTTTTTGGATCACCGTCTGGAATACATCTGTTTTACGGGTCATGATGATCTCCACATCGGGGAGAGCCTGTTTCAGCATTTCTTCCAGTTTTAAAGCAATTTCTAGTGTTAATTGCCCCTCGGTAGAATAGCGTCCACGTGCTCCAACATCGGTGCCTCCATGTCCGGCATCAACAATAATCCGCTTCAAACCTTGCTTTTGCTGGGGTAATTGCTGGGGAACGGGTTGTTTGGGAGGGGTGAATGCCCATACCAATACCAGTATAAAACTTAACAAAGCAAAAGCAGCATATTTTTTCCGCATCATATCAATTCGTTAAAGGATCTTGCGCAAAGTTCCGTTTACACTTATCAAACACTATTTTTGCGACGTGATAATGAGCAAACGCTGTAAAATTAACGTAAAAACCAGGCTAACTATTGTAGTATGCGCCTATTTGCTCATATTAACATTTCATAAGCAAGTAGCCATGGCCCATGGGCATATACCCGTTGGCACATTATTACCTGCTGTTTCCGATACGATTCCCGCTAAAGATACAGGTACCATCAGCCAGGATTCAACCCGCAGGAGAGATTCTCTCGTAAACCGGGTGGATACCATGCTCATTTCCAAAGACTCGATTGATGCCCCTATTAAGTACCGGGCACTTGATTCTGGTGTGCTGATTGTAGATACCCGTGAGTTTTTCCTCTATGGCAAGGCCAATACCGACTATAAAGACCTGAAAATGCAGGCAGCTACCATTCGGTACGATCAGCAATCTCAATTGGTAAAAGCCTACGGTGCACTCGACTCTACCGGTTCTCCTGCCAGTAAACCAGAGTTTACACAAGGGGAGATGAAATCCATCAGTGATTCTATCTTCTACGATCTGCGCTCCGGTAAGGGATTAACCAAGAATACCTTTTTTCAAGAAGGTGAGATCTATGTGAATGCCGAAGTACTGAAAAAGATCAATGATAAAGAGGTCTTTGCCAAAAGAGCCCGGTTCACCACTTGTAACCTCGATACCCCACACTTTGCCTTCAGAACCAGCCGCATGAAGATCATCAATGAAAAGATGGGGATCTCAGCAGCAGCTTTCCCTGAGTTTGAAGGAGTACCCATCCCCATCGGGATTCCCTTTGGTATATTTCCATTGTACAAAGAACCTCAGGGGGGGATTTTACCACCGGCTTTTACTGCCAGTGAGGATTTTGGTCTGGGATTGGAAGGATTGGGCTATTATTTCATGTTTGGTAAGCAAATGGACCTTACGGTAAGAACCAATTTATATTCCTATGGAGGATGGCTCGCGAATTTCAGCTCACGCTATGTAAGGCGATATAAGTATACCGGTTCTGTTAACCTCACTTTACAAAATACCCGCATCCTCAACCGCTCCGGATTTAGTCAGGAAGAGTTTACCAAAACCCGCTCTTTCATGCTTAACTGGTCGCACAGCAGGGATGCAAGGGCTAGGCCTGGAACCAATTTCAGCGCCAGCGTAAACTTTGGTAGTACAAGGTTTAACCAAACCCTGCTCAATAACCCTTTTCAAAATTTTCAGAACCAGTTAAGTTCTACCATTAACTATACCAAAGACTGGCGTGGCAAATACAACCTATCGGTGAATGCCAACCACAACCAGAACAATAATACCCGACTCGTAAACCTGAACCTCCCCACAGTAAACTTTAACGTGGTAACTTTCTATCCCTTCCAGCAAAAGGAAAGGGTAGGCTCGGAGAAATGGTATGAGAAGATAGGGATAGGGTATAGTGGTAACCTGCAAAACCAACTATCATTCTTTGATACGGCTTTTAATGTTCGCCGTTTACTCGATACCTTACAATGGGGCGGACAGCATACCATCCCCATCACCTTATCATTACCCGCACTCGGTCCAATTACGGTTGCACCCAGTATTTCTTATGAAGAAAGATGGTATGGCCAACGAATCATCCGACGCTGGGATAATACAGCGAAGAAAGTAGATACTACCATACAAAGAGGCTTCTATACAGCCCGTCAAATGGCATTCGGACTCGGACTCAATACCCGGATTTTTGGTACCTACAATTTTGGAAAAGGTGAAAACCAAACGAAAATCCGACATGAAGTAAGGCCTACGCTTTCCTTCAGTTATCGTCCTGATATGGCGGCCAAATACCATAATACCGTTCAGGTTGATACAACAGGACGTACCCTCCGATTCTCGCAATACGATGGGGGTATCATCGGATCATTTTCAGAGGGCGCTTTTGGAGGTATCGGTTTTGGCATCGATAACCTGCTTGAAATGAAAACCAAGGATAAATCGGATAGTACCGGAAAAAAGGATAAGAAAATTAAACTGATTGATGGTTTTGGTTTCAACTCTGCCTACAACTTACTGGCCGATAGTTTTGCTCTTAGCAATTTTAGTTTCTATGCCCGTAGTACTTTGTTCAATAAGATCAATATCACAGCGGGTATGAATATGGATCCCTACGAAGTAGACAATCGTGGATACCGTGTAAACAAACTGGCTTTCGACTTATCTAAATTCAAATTCGGACGTATCACAGGCGGTAACCTGGCTGTATCTACCTCATTCTCCAGTAAACCAAGAGATGGTCAGGAAGGAAACAATAAAGATATTCCGGTCGATCCCTTTATGACGCCAGAAGAGCAGCAACGTCAATTGCAATTTGCACAGGCCAATCCTGCTGAGTTTACAGACTTCAATATTCCCTGGAACATTAATCTGTCTTATTCCCTCAACTTTAACAGGGTATTACTACCCGACTTCAGTGGGTATAAAACAGAAACATTCTCCAGTCTTTCTTTCAATGGCGATTTCAGTTTAACTGAAAAATGGAAGATTGGTGGAACCGGATATTATGATGTGAACCAGGGAAACCTGCAGCAATTAAGTATGTTCATTACCCGTGAAATGCACTGCTGGCAAATGTCTATCAATGTTACTCCTATAGGGTTATTCCGATCCTTCAATATTACCCTGAATCCCAAGTCGGGGATCTTGCGCGATCTTCGCATCAACCGCAGCCGCGTATTCTCCAACTCCCGCTTCTAACCTCACCTTTGTGCTCACCTTTGTGTCCTTAGTGTCCTTTGTGGTTTGAATTTTCTTCGACGTTCTGCGAGCCTGCAGATAATGCAAGCATTTTTGAAACCACAAAGGACACTAAGGACACAAAGGTGAGCACAAAAGTTAGTGGTTGGCGTAGTAATTCCACATGAGTTGGAAGATTTCTTCCTTAAGCTGCCCCGCTGTTTTACCGGTTGATGGAACTGCCGGCAGGAAATGCATTTCGAGTTTATGTGGCATCAGGTAAAAAGGAATATGTGCAGGCAATACTTTTCGTGTATGTAATAAAATAACGGGCAGAATAGGTTTGCCGGTATCTACGGCAAGTTTGAAAGCCCCATCATAGAAACTCTTCAATGGTTGCCCGGTTTTATTTCTTGTGCCTTCCGGATAAATCAGCATATCGAGCCCCAGGTGCAGCATTCTTTTCATTTCGTCATAACTCTTTCTTCTGCTTTCATCACTTTTACGATCAACCAGAACGCTGCCGAATGTATAGATAGAACCGAAAATGGGCACTTTGGCAAAACTCTTTTTGGCAATTGTTTTGTTAGGGCGTGGCATGAAGGGGGTGCTCACAGGAACATCCATCAAACTATTGTGGTTACAAACAACTACATAGTTGGTATGCGCTTCAAAATATTCATCGCCCTTGGTGTACAGCGGACATCCAATAAGCCGAAGGTATATCCACATCCAAACACGGGATACATGGCGGTGCCAGGCAGCTTTTGCCGGGTCGGATAAGAAGAAGCAGGGTGAGTAGAACAGAAATGCAGGGAACATAGTGATCAGAAAAATTACCAGTCCCCAGATCGCAAATATGCGGCCTGCAATGAGTTTCCAAATGGGTGTATGTGGGCGTTCTACAATTGTTTGTTTCATGATAGTTGCTACTTATACGATCTTCCAGTCAATAGGTTCCAATCCTTGTTTACTGAGTATTTCATTGGTTCGGCTAAAATGCTGACACCCAAAAAAACCTTTGTCTGCACTAAAGGGAGAGGGGTGTGCCGCTTTTAATACATGGTGTTTGGTTTCATCTATCAGTACCTGTTTCTCCTGCGCGAATCGTCCCCATAGTAAAAATACCACGCCCTCTTTTTCATTGGATATTTTTCGGATCACTGCATCTGTAAAATCCATCCAGCCAATCTTGGCATGACTGGCAGGTTCATTAGACCGAACAGTTAGTGCAGCATTGAGCAGTAGAACACCCTGTTCGGCCCATTTGGTGAGGTTACCACTTTGGGGAATGGGCATGCCAATATCCTTATTCAGCTCTTTATACATATTGACCAATGAGGGGGGCGGTTTAACACCATCGGGAACGGAGAAACTAAGACCATGCGCCTGACCCGGACCATGATAGGGATCCTGACCCAGTATGACTACTTTCACCTGATCGAAAGGTGTTTTTTCAAAAGCATGGAACATCAATGATCCCGGCGGATAGATGACAGCTCCGGTTGCACGCTCTGTTTTGAGGTGGGCAACGATTTGCAGGAAATAGGGTTTGCTGAACTCATTGCGGAGAACCTCTTTCCAGGATGCTTCTATCTTTACGTCCATGCGTGTTACTTATGCAACGAAAATACAGAAAGCCCGCATAGGTTCAGCAAATAATCGGAGACCTGATTAATACAGGATACTGATGCTGCCTGAAATGGGTTTCAGGTGTGGTGCCGCTTTGATCACATAATAATAAACACCTGTAGGTAATGGTTTGCCATCATTTCCGCGTCCATCCCAATACCTGGTATAACCATTGTTTTTGTACACTGGTTGACCAGTTCGCGTAAACACTTCAATAATGGCATTTGGATAATATTCAAGCAATGGAATAATCCAAACATCATTGATCCCATCGCCATTAGGAGAAAAGGCATTGGGAGGAGTAATAACGGCATCCTCAATGGTAACAGGGATAGGTTTAGTAATACTGCAACCAAAGGCAGTGGTTGCTTTCACAAAATACCTGCCCGAACTAAGCACCCTTTCCGGATAAATCAATGGCTTGGTAGCCAAACTATCTTCCCAATAGGAGTATTGCCAATCATTACTGGATGGAACGGTTTGGGTGATATTGATGGTTGACGGTAGTTTGACTGTAGCCGGCGTGGTTACCGTAAAATCAGGAAGCGGGTTGATGATCACTTTGGTTGTTTTGATCACATTACACCCTTCAATAGAACGTGCCCGAACGGCATAATCGGTTGTTTGTGTAAACACATACTCTGGTGGAATACTATTGGTAGTGGCAGTAGCATCAAACCAATAACTCACAGTAGCAGTAGGGTCAGTCCCGGCTGCTGGATTGTGTTTACTTAGTTCCAACTGACCACATTCCGTTAGCTGGTTTACCACCACCACAGGCGGTTTAGAAATAGCAACCCCCACAGCTTTAATATCGGTACAACCAAATTCATTGGTGGTTTTAATAAAGTACATACCTGGCACGGAAATTCTGCTCACATCCTCAGTAACTGGCTGGGTGGCATTGCCATCCTTCCAATAAGTGTATGTCCAGGTAGCACGGCCACCCACATATATCGCAGGATCACTGAGGTTGACCGTATTAGGTAAACATTCGGGTTCAGGTGATTTGGGTTGTAGGGTAGGGTTGGGGTTTAGGTTTACAATGAGGGGCTTGGTATCTGTACACCCAACTTTATTTTCTGCTTTAACATAATAGGTTCCCGATGTAGATATTGATTTCGGACTTGACACAAAAACTGTCTCGCCAATATCACTGAAATAACTGTATCGCATACCCGGGGTACTTCCGGCGGTGATGTCAGGAACTGTGAGATCTATGCCGGGTTGCTGGCAACCGTCTACCCGATTTTTCATCACAAACTCAAACGGCTCAAATGAGCGGGTAATGGTAGTGTATAGGGTATCCAAACATCCCTGATTAGGGAAGGGCGTTATTTCAAGTGCCAATACAGTTCCTGCTGGAAGAGCTGGTGTAAGGGTAAGGATATTCTGTGATCCCAATTCTTTTGAAAAATCTGAATTGAACCAGCGATACCCCTGAAAGCCATAAGGGGCAGTGAGTTTGGTATTGGTATTGTCTGTACAAAAAACGTTTCCTGTTATAGGCGTTGTACAGTTTTCATTGATATCAAGATAGGCGTAACCAAAATGACCACCTGGCGCACAATCATTGATGGTAAACTCTAGTCTTAAAATTTTATTAGCAAACCCAGATAGCTTTAATGTTATTGGCGCCCAGCTTTTATAGAATACTTCCTGGTTTACATTTGATTGAAAAAAACCAGGAAGGTTCTTGGAAGCAATAAAATTGAATGAGCCGCAATCTATGTATTGATTATCTGTAACATTGAATACTTTAACATCGAGTTTAGGCTGTAAATGTGGTTGATGTTCTCTGTCTTGCAAAACAACTGCATAGTTATAAATGATGCTGTAATCCTCTAACTGCGTATCTGGTGCTTTAAATGTATAAGTGAGTTTGAAAATATCTGAACCTCCAGATGGTAATCCTATTTTAACGGAATATTTGCTGCCATTTGGACTGTTGACAGGAAAGAAACCAAACTCATCTAAGGTTTTATCCTTTGCTGCAGCCTCATTATCAATAATCTGAAAATTAGTATTTTCTCTTGCAAAAGTTGGATTCATAGATGTAACTTCTCCGGTTGAGGTAGAAATTTTTCCTGCAAATAATTCCCAATTATCAAAAGTTCCATTTTCAAATCCCATATTAACAGGACACTGTGCAGTAACACAAGAGCAGGTAATGGATAAAAGCAATACTATGAAAGTGAACCTGAGCATGACTAATTTCTGATGTCAGTTTTGGGGGTACTTAATTAGAATCAGACAAAAGACCATCAGGATGGTCTCATCGTTGCCTGTGCGTCATAAGAGATTGGATAGCTGCTTTAAAGATACAAAAAAATCACTAAATCGACTAGCCAAGGCCCATGTCGGATTTTTCCTGTTTTCAGCTGGTGTAGGCAACATTGGCACGGTTTTTCATATCTTTCTGTAAATCCTTTCCATGAAAAAAATAGCCTATCTGCTATTCATACTTGTTGTTGCCTGTAAAAAAGAGACAACGGTAGATGTGATCAGTGGCCCGCAGAGCAATACGGATAAACGCAGTATTGGAGAATCGGCCAATGAACTCTTATCCGCTTCAGCATACGATAGTTTGGTGGTTGAAATCCAATACATGCCCGGCATGCGCCCACAAGATGCGACCGTGAATAATCTTACCAATTTTCTACAAACCTATTTGAATAAACCTGCCGGTATTAGTATACGTTTCAAAGCTGTGACTTCTGCCGGCAAACCGTCACTCACTACCAGCGATATCGCAACATTTACCGATCAGCAGCGCACGGCCTATACAAACGATGGAACCATTGCGGTATATGTGCTTTTTGCCGATGCCGATTTTACTACCAGTGGTGTGGTAGGCATTGCTTACCGGAATACAGCCATCTGTTTATTTGAAAAAACGATTCAGGAAAAAAGCGGAGGGGTAGGACAAGTAAGCAGGGTAAAGGTTGAGTCGGGGGTGTTGCTGCATGAAGTTGGGCACTTGCTGGGACTCGTTAATAACGGCACTGCCATGGTGAATACCCATGAAGATCCGGCCAATAAGGCGCACTGTACCAATTCGGATTGTTTGATGTACTTCAGTATCGAAACCTCCGGGCTGATGAATATCTTCAATAATACCATCCCTTCCCTCGATGCCGCTTGTGTGGCCGACCTGAAAGCCAATGGCGGAAAATGAGGGACTATTGTTAAAGCCACATAGGTATAATATCTTGTGAAGGTATTACTAAACCTATGCTGCAAGAATTTCCCTTTTATCTGGGTATCATCATACTCATTGTGCTGCTCATTATGCTCGCTAATAAAATACGGGTAGCCTATCCTGTATTGCTGGTATTGGGTGGATTAGCGGTTAGTTTGATTCCCGGTATCCCGGTTATCAAGATTGATCCGGAACTCATTTTCGTGATCTTTCTGCCCCCTTTATTATACGAAGCTGCCTGGTCTATTTCCTGGAAGGAATTGTGGAAATGGCGACGCATTGTAACCAGCTTTGCTTTTGTTGTGGTATTCCTTACTGCTATTGCAGTAGCTTTTGTAGCCAATCGTTTTATCCCCGGCTTTTCCCTGGCGCTGGGATTCCTGTTGGGTGGCATCGTTTCTCCGCCCGATGCAGTGAGTGCAGGATCTATCATGAAATTTGTACGTGTACCAAGTCGGATCAAAGCCATCATTGAGGGTGAAAGCCTGTTTAATGATGCTTCTTCTCTCATCATCTTTCGTTTTGCCCTTGCTGCCGTAGCTACCGGACAATTCATTTGGCAGGATGCTGCTACCAGTTTTTTATGGATGGTATTTGCCGGTGCCGGTATAGGTATACTGCTCGGTTTCATTTTTTATAAGAGTCACCGGCTGCTGCCCACCAATCCTGAAATGGATATTGTATTAACATTGGTTGCCCCTTACTTTATGTACATCGCTGCCGAAACCGTACATAGCTCGGGGGTACTGGCTGTAGTGAGTGGCGGACTATTTCTGGCCAATCGTAAACACCTCTTCCTCACCAGTGGTAGCAGGATTAAGGGATATTCGGTTTGGGAAAGTTTTTCTTTTATCCTCAACGGACTGGTATTCATTTTAATTGGACTCGATTTACCTGAAATCACCAGCGGACTCGAAGATGTGAGCATGCAAACGGCGATTGGTTATGCGCTGTTGATCACGGCGGTATTGGTGGTGAGCCGTATTTTATCTGCTTATGGTGCCGTATTGGTAACCATGATTGCGCGAAACTTCATTAATGTGGCAGAGAGGAGTCCGGGTATGCGAACGCCTTTTCTGTTGGGCTGGGCGGGTATGCGCGGTGTGGTATCATTAGCCGCTGCCTTATCCATTCCCGAGCAATTGGCAGATGGAACACCATTCCCACACCGCAACCTGATTCTCTTTATCACATTTGTAGTAATTCTGGTAACACTGGTTGTGCAAGGACTCACCCTGCCATATTTCATCAAAAAGATTCCCATTCTCAAAAATGGGGAAGTATTGCCGGGCGATGAACATTATGATTTGTTATACCGGCAACTCAATGATCATAGTCATCGCTATGTATATGATCGCTATGGCCCTACCATACAGCAACAGCCTGCCCTTAAATACATCATCTCAAAATGGGGCGATGATGCAGTGAGTAAGGAAGGCATTTGTCTTACGCCACAATGTAAAGACATCCTCCTCGAAATGATCAATAAACAAAGAGAATGGTTACAGGAATGGAACAGGAAGGAAGAAGTGGAAGAAACTTTTGTGAGAAAGCATTTGTTTCGGTTAGACCTGGAGGAAGAGCGGTTAAGGTATATGTGATGAGTAAGTAAGCAAGCTGTTTGAACAGGTTCATACATCACCTGTTCAAACAGCTTATCTGAATCATCAAACCATCATATTAACAAGCTCATATCCAATCATC
>VFQP010005561.1_pt1 | contig 10905 bp, 8 predicted proteins | sample 3512351 | NCBI WGS metagenome assembly VFQP01 (sample SAMN10412372, study PRJNA504923) | tailings metagenome | isolation source: Relicate 1 Philex TSF1 revegetated site | place: Philippines: Tuba, Benguet | collected 2017-08-29
CACATGTTAATATCTTTAAGGAATTGGGCTTTTTCGGGTATGAAAGGCAGACGATGGACCATAGACGATAGACGATAGACCATAGACGATAGACCATAGACTACAGACCGCGGACAGTTGAAGGCCGTTAAATAATATAGAAGTAGCGGGTGAAGATTCCCGTAATGCTTGACCTCGCGAGACTACCGCTTGCGGTCCGCGGTCTATGGTCTATGGTCTATCGTCTATGGTCTATGGTCTATCGTCTATCGTCTATCGTCTATGGTCTATCGTCTATAGTCCTTCCTCTTCTCCCATGCCTCACTAAAAACGGATGCCACTCAGTAAACTGAATGGCATCCGTATTCAATAGAAACTAACTCTCCGTTTAGTTCTTTGGCTGCAACTGGATCTCGCCTACTTCTGTGGGCTGCCCTTCTGTTACAACAACATCTTTTTTACGCGTATTTGCAAAGGGTTCCTGCGCTTCGATGATCACGCTGTAGGTTCCCGGCTTCACATCTTTAATTTCAAACGAACCGTTCTGTACATCTGCACGAAGTGTATCTGTTGTAGATATAGCCCATGCACGAACTGCTTTGTCAGCCGGCGTTACTGTTCCCTTTACAGAACCACCTTCGAATGCTTTAAAAGAAAATAATGAAGCTGCTGAAATTGCAATTGCTGCGAGTGTTAATCTGGCTTTTTTCATGGTTAGTAATTTTTTGTTCATGTAAGAATATAATACATGTTAGCAGGCATTATCACTAGACAGATGCTACGTCTATTCACAACTGCAACACGGATATCAATTCCTACCTAGAGTGATGAATTGAATATGTTAGCGACTAACCTTTTGCAAGGACTGTGCCATAGCATAAAACAATAATATTTTTACAGCACATAACATGCTAACAAACTAAAACAGAGTTGATAACAGTATAAATGTTAAAAGCGGATCAATAGATCTTTCATGATAATGATAATGATCTACAGATCCGCCCTAACGATTACATTCCGGATCGTTTAAGACAACTGTTTTTCAAGCAAACCAAATTCTTCGATAGGATTTGCATGTTTATGTAGTATGCGATATACACAATTGATCACCGGCATTCTTACCGGAATATCTTTTAATAAAGGCACTAATTCTTTTGATGCATGAAACCCTTCGGCAACAGTAGCCATCGATTGTAATGCCTTACTTACCTGTATACCTCTTCCTATAAGTGTACCAAGTATCCTGTTCCTGCTTTGCTCCGAATAGGCGGTGATCAACAGATCGCCCGCATAAGAAGAATTGAGAAAATCTCTTTTAACAGGTAAGATCTTTCCAAGAAACTCACCCACTTCACGCATCGCATTGGATACAAGTACCGATTGAAAGTTCTCACCATACTGCAAACCATTTGCAATACCAGCTGCTATACCAATGATGTTCTTTAATATTGCAGCAAACTCCACTCCAACTGGATCTGTATTTTTTACAACCTGAATGTATGGGGTATTTAATGACAAACTGATCCTTTCTATCCAGCGATGATCTGCACCACTGACCGTAATGAAAGATTTTTTTTGCGACGCTACTTCTTCCGCAATACACGGACCACTGATAACTGAAACAGAAGATTCTTCCCGGCTGAGCTTTCTGCTAAGATACTGACTGGGCGTGCATCCGCTGCCAGGGATAAACCCTTTTATGGACACAGCCAGTTGTTTATCCGATAACCATTCCTTATCGAATCGTTGAAGACTTGGTTCAAGATAAGCCGACGGAACCGCGAAAATCACCAGCTCTGATCCTTTAATAGAAAGAAGAGGGTCCGCTGTTGGAAATATATACTGCGTACGAAGAGCAGCAAAACTCAAATGCCTAGGATTATAACCGCTTGTTTGAATAAAGGATTGTTGCTCCGAATTTCTCACCAGCCATGACACAGCGGTGCCGCTATCTGAAAACATCTTCACAAGCGCTGTGGCCCAACTGCCACTGCCTATTACAGAAACACGTTTTAACATCTACGAAAATACTCCTGGTGACAAAAACGTTTGATTAAAATAGAATTAGAATGAACAAAAAATCGTTACCCCGGATGACACAGATAGATCATACGATGTATGGTAAATCCATTCTGTTACATCCGGAGCATCGATAATCATTCAAAACCTACCTGGATCCTTCGGCACGCTGAAGATTTTTTTCCAGCATCTGAATATACTTTGGAGCATTTTCATTTGCCGGATCAAGCTCTACGATCTTTTTGAAGTAAGCGATCGCAGCCGTATAATCTTTCTTTGTATTTGTTTCGTAGGCAGCCATATAATTGTAGGCTTCAATCATCCATTTTTTTTCTGTCGCGTTCGGGTTTGCTGAATCGATTGAGCTGATCAGTTGCTGATAATAGGGGATAGCAAGCCCTTCAGCCATAGCTGTATCTATCGCCGCATTACTGCGGGCCTGCCAGTAATAACCATACGTTTTTTGCTCAGGATACCTGGCTGCATACATTGCAAACACACTATCTGCACCGGCATAATCAGCTGCTTTATAAGAAGCCAGCCCCCAGTTGAAAAGATGTACGTTTGTTGCCTTCTCATTACCTGTATAAAACTTACCCAGCCACTTTGCTTCCGCGGCATTGTCATTGACTTGCTTTGCAAGTCTTGCAAGCGTTTGATAATAATCACGGATCGCGTCTTCTTCCTTCACCAGTTCCAGGCCTTTTTCAAGATAAGACATAGCCGAATCTGCTTTGCCGTTTGCGATAAACAGTGCACCCATATTCTCGTAATCTTTAAGGATAACATTCGTATCGGCTTCATGCTGAAAATACTGCTGCATGAAGTTGATCGCTGTGGCAGAATCTTTTTGTTCCTGGTAAGAATAAGCAATAAGTTTATACAATCTGGCAGGCGCCTTCTCACCATCACGGGCCAGCAGGCTGGTAGCCAGATCAATCGCAGGCTGATATTGTTTGGTCAGATAAAGCAGGTCAGTCTGATCATAGTCATGCTGAGCTGTTTTGTCTGATACAGATTTATATTTATCAAAATACTCCATTGCTTTGGAAGGCTCAGTGTACAGGTAGTGATTGTACAATGCATAATAAGCCGGAGCAAATGACTGATTTGCTTCGATGGATTTATTAAAGAAATCAAGATACATTTCGGCATTCTTTTGTGTCAGGAATATTCTTCCCAACTGAAAATATGCGTTGGCCGATTTTTTATCTACACCGATTGCTTCCTGGTAAGCCTGGTAAGCTTCGGACCCTTTGTGCATTTTGCGGAATGCATTACCCTGCAAAACAAAAAGGTCTGCATTCTTTTTATCACGCTTTTGTGCTTTTTCCAGCATCTCAAGTGCATACGGGATATTACCGTTGTCTGATTCGATATGCGCTTCTGCAATTGCTGCCAGTATCCCGGCATCTTTTGATTTCGTTGCGGCGACTGCTTGTTCGAAATAATGATTTGCGCTATCCGGCTTGTTCGTATTTAATAACAAGCCTCCATAAGCCACAAGGTAATAAGGATTCTCCTGCACTGACGCCGGAGCAAGCGCAAGCGTATCTGCCGCTTCACTGGCAAGATCCTGTTTCAGATACGTATTTGTGAGCAAACACCATGCTTCCGCATTGTTGGGTTGTTGGTTAATGACTGAATGAAAAGTATTTTCAGCACTTGCATAACGGGCGCTTTCAAGGAAAGTCTTTCCTTCTTCAATCGATTGTGCGGAGAGCATCAATGATGCATTCACACAGCTGATAAACAGAGTGATCTTTTTCATGATGGTAGTCGTATTTCAGGTTAACAAATCAAACAGGTTGTATTGCCAGGATCTGCGTACGCGAATCCGATGGCAAAAGGTCAGAGATATACCGCGCAGGAAAAACACCTGCATTCGTTTCTTCACCGGGATAAACAATAAGCATATCCGCATTTACTTTTTTGCAATATTTCAACAATGCCTTCGCGTGATTATTCCCACGCAACACATCGTATTCAACAGAGCCCGGCCAGCTCGTTTTTAATAGCCGGAATGTATTCAGTAATGAATCTTTTGAATAGGCATCATCTTTATCATGGTTCAGACAGGATACAAGCCTGATCGTACAGCCGGGTGTATCCCGCCATGCATCCAGCAGTTCAAGTTTCTTTTTGGGAAACTTCGGACCAACAGGTATTACAACGGTACGGATCGGATTCTGTAATGAGCCCGGTTTAACCGTAAGAACCGGCACGCCCGTAACCGCAGCGATTCTTGCAGGGATCACCTTCCTCCCGAACGGCAGCAGCCATCCTGATGAATGCTTTGCTATCACCAGCAGATCGGCTGATAAACGCGTCGCTTTTGCGGCAATAGCCTTCTCAACGGGTTGAACATTATCCGTCCAGGTTATTACCCTTATCCCCGGTCTTACTTTATTGATCCTTGCAACAATCTGCTGCATACGCTGATTGACACGGTCATTATAATTGCTATCTGGAAGACCATTCATCTTTTGCAGCATCCGTACATGCCATGAAGCACGGCGAACATGCAGCAAATGAATATCCGCGGAGGAATCTTCCAGCAACCCAAGTGTTTTTGCGATAGCCACTTCTGTGTTGAGTGTGAAATCAACCGGTATAAGTATGGTATTGAACCTTGCGGACATGCGATAAATGTATACGCCGTCGCTTAGGCACTGATTAACTGTGAATTAGAAAATTATTAGAAGTTAATTGAGAAGACAGTGCCGGCTGGAAACCAGAAGGTTTCAAAGGTTTAATAGGTTCAATAGGTTTAATAGGTTTAATAGGTTCCAAAGGTTCCATAGGTTTGATAGGTTTAATAGGTTTAATAGGTTCAATAGGTTCAATAGGTTCAATAGGTATGACAGGTTCCGAATAAAATGATTTGTCAAACACCTTAAAAGGTTATTGTTCGCGAGCGTTTCAGGAAATACGAGAACCGAACTTCTCAAACCTGTCAAACCTATTGAACCTATCAAACCTTTTGAACCTATTAAACCTTTGAAACCTATGAAACCTCCCAAACCTTTCCCCCGTTCGCCGCCGATGTCGTACCTTGCGCCTTAACAAAATGTACAACATGGAGGAGTTAAGAATATTGCTGGTTGAAGATGAGGTCAGGATCGCAGATACGTTACGTATGGGTCTGGCCGAAAACGGTTATGAAGTTGAAGTTGCTTATGATGGACAGATCGGATGGAGAATGTTCCAGACAAAACGCTTTAACCTGCTGATACTGGATATCAATCTGCCGGGTATTACTGGTTATGAATTGACAAAGATGGTCAGAGCACAGAATGAAAATGTCCCCATCATTATGCTCACCGCTTTAAGCTCGCTGGATGATAAGATAGAAGGTTATGATGCGGGCGCGGATGATTATATCATCAAGCCTTTTGAATTCAAAGAATTGCTGATGAAGATCAGGGTGCTGATGCGCAGAACCGCCGATGTTCAGGCGCCAGTTGGCAATCTTCTCCGTGCAGATGATCTGCTGATGAATCTCGATACAAAAGAAGTGAAAAGAGATGACACGGTCGTTCATCTTACCGCAAAAGAATTTCAATTGCTGGAATACCTTTTGCGTAATAAGAACCGCGTTGTTTCCAGGGCGGATATAGCGATCAATGTATGGGATATCGACTTCGATACAAATACTAACATCATTGACGTTTACATCAACTACGTCCGTAATAAAATAGACAAACCGTTTCCGAAAAAACTGATCCAGACCCAGGTCGGAATGGGCTATATGTTAAAAGAAAACTGATATGCCAGTCCGGTACCGCATCATTCTGTTATTTACATTGGTCGTATTCTTCATCCTGGGAATTGTATGCGGTTCCATTTATTATTTTTCCTCGACATCCCGAACAAAGATGATGAGGAGCCGGCTTACCAACCGGGCGATCACCACTTCAAGATTGCTGAGACAGTCGGAAGTATTTGACCGCGCGCTTGTGCGCAGGATCGACTCTTCTATGTCGATCAATTTAAAAAGCAAAACCGTCCAGGCGTATAACGAAGAGAACAAACGCGTGTACAGCTATATGAATAGCTGGAATGATTCCATACACAGCACACCAGCTCTTCTCGACGAAGCCCGCACAAAAGGCTCTGTCTATTTTCAGGATGGAGAGAAGGAAGGCGTAGCCTATTTCACCGCCATGCCGGGCAATGACCTGGTGATCATTTCAGCAGCAGTGGATGAAGACGGCAAAAGAAATCTCAGTTCGCTCAAACAATTACTCATCACCAGTTTTATTCTCGGTATCCTGATCTCGTTTGCCGGGGGATATATTTTCTCCACACGTCTTCTACGACCGGTAAAAAAGATTACAGAAGAAGTGACGGATATTTATGCCTATAACCTTGCCCGCCGCATACAGGCAGGTAACACAAAAGACGAATGGTATAAACTCACCGTTACATTGAATGATCTGCTTGACAGGCTTAATCAAAGTTTTGAAATGCAGCGAAGATTCATCTCAAATGCTTCGCACGAACTGTCCACACCGCTGACCCTGATCTCCAGCCAGCTCGAAGTATCATTGCAACGCACACGCACGGATGAAGAATACCGGAAAGTTATGCAGAGTGTAGTGAATGATGTTCACTACATGAATAACCTTGTACAGACTCTGCTGAAATTTGCTACAGCCTCCGGTAATCCCGGCGGACTCAATATTGATCTGTTACGGATCGACGAAGTGCTGATGCGCCTTCCGGCCTCCATACAAAAACAAGACATGTCATATTCCGTTTCACTGGAGTTCAACAATCTTCCGGAAGACGAAGACAAGCTGCTGGTATTTGGCAATGAAGAATTATTATTCACCGCATTCCGCAACATTGCGGTGAATGCCTGCAAATATTCTCCCGACCATCATGCCGAAGTAGTTTTAACCGTATCGCCCGAGCTGTTCACCATCGCCATCATCGACAAAGGCCCCGGTATTCCCGACAGCGAAGTCGAAAACATTTTCCAACCGTTTTACAGAATGGAAGAAACAAGATCCGTCGGAGGCTTCGGCCTTGGTCTTTCCCTCGCCAGCCGGATCATGAAACTGCACAAAGGCGAAATCAAAGTAGACTCCCTTAAGAATACAGGAACCACGTTTGTTTTGGTATTACCGGTAGCAGGGAAACTCTAAAATCGTTGTCCGGCGACCGTTCACCGTTGTCCGTTAAACCTCACTGACCGTCGTAACTGGCTAAGGACAGATCCGCGAAGAAATAAAATTTGTTGTACTACTATCTCTTCCGGACAACGCTGAACGGTCAACGGACAACGAATCTTACTCTCCCGTCTTCACCGCCTTCCCCTCAACCATTCCAATAGCAGCTTTATGCAAGATCAGTTTTGAGTTGGCTGTATCCATAGACACTTCTACCCAGCCGTAATACCATGCGTTGTTTTTCCTTACTCTCAGGGCAAGATATTCATGACGGGCATTCTTCCAGGGCTTTTCCCAGTAAGGAGTGCCGACAAGTCCGATATTTTTTTTTGCCAGTTCCGCCTGCCCGATCACATACCATTCGAAGCCGGCAGAGGGTTGCGCTGATATCATCTCGCCGATGCCAAAACGGGGCGAATCATTTTCGCCACCGAGCATTAATGCGGCCTCAGTTCCGGTGGAAGCAAAGAACAAAACTTCGTCTTCTTTTTCATTTGGATTCCCGATGTACCAGGTGGCGAATGCAATGTCTCTTATGCCATCGCGGTTAAGATCGATAGCCTGGGATTGCCCTTGTTTCACTTCGGCATCGTTCAACTGCGTGATCATCATTTCGGGAAGGACCCTCACGTCATCAGGCACAGGCTTTTTAATAACAGCATCACGCTTGCTGCAGGCGCTTAGCAGTATAATGGTGAAAGAAAAAATAAATAGAACTTTCATGGTAAATGTTTAGAACACTTACAACGAAACGCTGATGAACGTTGCATCATTTTTTGTTAACGCGGATGAACTGTACCAATCGATGTATGAAACAGCTCAGAAAGATTGATCGTGGTCGAATGACTGGCCTGTCTCTTTGATCAGATCTTATCGAGTGCCTGAATAGCTTTTCTCATATCGATACCTTTTCCAAGAACAGGACTGAACAGATCACCACGATCTTTCAGCAAGCCGGGAACATTGTGAATGGTAAAATCCTTCATCGACAATCCTTTTTTTACCTCATCCCATTGGAGAGGCATCGAAACTGTCGCGCCCGGTTTTGGCCTGGCAGAGTAAGGGGCAGCAAGTGTTGCCTGTGGACGGTTCTGCAAAAAATCCAGATACATCTTTCCTTTTCGCGCAGACACCGCCCGTTCTATACTTGTAAAATCAGGTATCTGCTGATGAACGATAGATACGATCAATCTTGCAAATTCCTTTGAATGCTCATAGGTGTATCGGGCGCCAAGCGGTATATAAATGTGCATGCCTGTTGACCCTGAAGTCTTGGGATAGGAGGGTATACCGGCCTTTTTCAATATTTTATACGTTACTTGAGCCGCTTCGATCACTTCATCAAAACCTGTTCGTTTTCCGGGGTCGAGATCGATGATACACCAGTCAGGGTTCTCGGGCTTCTTTACCGTACTACTCCACGGATTGATCTCGATACAACCCAGGTTAACCATATAAAGGAGGGTAGCTTCATCATTACAGATCATGTAGTTTTTCTGTTGATCTTCATCTTTGCTTTTATAGGGAAATAGATCGATCCATTCAACGATCTTACCGGTAACATCTTTCTGATAAAAACTTTTTCCGGTTATACCATTTGGATAACGGTTGAGCGACTCTGGCCTGCCTTTAAGATAAGGCAGTATGAATGGAGCCACCTGGTAATAGTAATTGATCAGTTCACCCTTTGTGATCTTTTCTTTTGGCCAGTATATTTTTTGAAGATTGGTGAATTGCAGTTCTTTTCCATTCAGCTTTTTTACCTGTGTTTTTTCAGTTGGATTAACAATCGTTTTACGGGATGTTTTCACGGGCGTGGCGGCCAGCTTACTTTCAGATCCGGCAGTCTTTTTTCCTGCCGAAACTTTCCTGACCGGTGAAGCCTCTTCGCGTTTTACATTGCGGGCATTTTTGTCATCGCGCATTCCTTCAAATGAAGGATGACGCATCACACCATCACTCGTTACTTCACGATAACTTACCTCGCAAACAAGTGAAGGTTTCAGCCAGGTAGCTTTAGCTTTCGGAGGATCAGGTCTGAAACGGGAGGGCTTGTTAACGTCCGGCTCAGTGGTGAAAGGAGATTTCTTCGTCGTGATGGGTTTGAACAGTCTGATCATTTCCTTTTGTTGTGCCTGGGAAAAACCCGTTCCTATCTTTCCGGTGTAAACCAGTTTGCCGTTTTCAAAAACGCCCACTAACAGCGAACTGAATGGTTTGGCTGTTCCTTCATTACGTGTATAACCACCGATGACCACTTCATGACGAAGGTTTGTTTTCATCTTCAGCCATTCACGCGTCCGGACTCCGGGAGCATATTCACTATCCGCTCTTTTGGCAATGATCCCTTCAAGCCCCATTTTACCGGCGGCTTTTAATAACTCCGTTGCGGTGGAGTCGAATGATTCGCTCATACGGATCATACCATCGGCCGGCAGATGTTCTTTCAGGATCTCCCGGCGTTCTGTCAGCGGAAGTGCTGTAAGATCTTTCCCTTCAAGCCAGACAATATCAAAAACGTAGTAAAGCAAAGTTCCATCCGCCTCGCTTCGCCAGTTTTGCAAACTACCAAAATCAGATTGCCCTTTTTCATTGATCACCACTATTTCACCATCAACAATAGCCTGCAGTCCCCATTTTTTGACGGCATCGAAAATGGGGTAAAACTTATCATTAAAGGATTTATTATTTCGTGAGATCAGTGCTGTCTTTTTCCCATTCATCAGAGCAACTGCCCGGTAGCCATCCCATTTCACTTCGTATTCCCAGCCGGGCTCGTCAAAAGGCTTTTCAACCAGGGTGGCGAGCATAGGAGAGAAGGATGCAGGAAATGCAGCCCGTTTTCCGGGAGTTGATGTTTTCTTTTTACGTTTGCGCGATGCAGGCGAAGTAACACGCTTTCCTGCCGTTTTAGTTTTTGCGGATGCCATAGCTTATGTTTATCAAAATAGAGGCCGGATGATCAATAATGACAGACAGCGCTCATAGTATGCTGGATAATTCATGTATTCCGGTCGATTTCAGGAAGCTGTATGTTAAGTTTCCGTGTCCGTACACGTTTTTTCCATTACGCAAACGTTTGATTAGTACAAATCGTAGATTTACAGTCCATAACGGGTATTTTTTCTCTTGGTAATCAATGCGCAGCGTCTTATGTTTGTATCAGAAGTTGATTGATAGTACATATCAATCCATCCAATATCAAGCGAAAAGCCGGTTCCAATAAAATCCTTTAAAAAACCAATCCAATATCGGTCAACTTCTTCTTTTTACCGTCCAGAAAAAGATTCAGAAGGTCATTGCGAAGAGCAGTGGCCTTTTGCTTTTTTAAGAACTTCCTGTATGGCATTTTCACTGTATCAGTGATCCTTTCGGATCAAGCATAAAAATTGAGGTTTCTGTGGATCAGGATCAAAAGTCGGGGAAATGACTGAATGGCCGGGCTTCCATCATTTTCCATCCGGGAAAGTCCCGCCAGCTGTTCACGAATCGCCTGACCGTTTTATGTCATAAGGAATGATTTGCTTTAGCGTAATCTAACGGTTGTAACAAGCTCTCCACTTCGCCAGTTTCTCCTGCTGACTGGTTGTCGCTGATCCGCTGCTGTTCTCCGGGAAGTAAGATGGACTGTTTTTGCAACAGCTATTTGTGATGTTTTTCGGGAAGCCCTGCTGTTATTTTCACCGGAGAAATGGTGATTATCCCTTGTTTTCAGCTCCTGTCCGGAGCG
>VFQP010005562.1_pt1 | contig 10900 bp, 17 predicted proteins | sample 3512351 | NCBI WGS metagenome assembly VFQP01 (sample SAMN10412372, study PRJNA504923) | tailings metagenome | isolation source: Relicate 1 Philex TSF1 revegetated site | place: Philippines: Tuba, Benguet | collected 2017-08-29
TGCGACGCTGCACAGCTGTTGATTTGCTGCTAACATCTCATGCTTGACAACCATCTGGATTGCACCTCATGCGCGTAAGAGCTTTGTCCTGGCCCTGCAAATGCTTCCGCAGCCTTGCTGCATCTCGGCACAGCCTCTCCTTGCTGCCTGATCAACTGCAGATCTCCTGAACCGCACACCGACCCCTCGCTCTTTGTTCCTGTGCTTACTCTGCACCTCATCGCCTGCCACACGCACAACCATCCATCAGTCGCACGGCATGTCCTCTCTTTTACTCTGGTCAACACTGCAGACTAGCATGCCAACCTGATGCGTGCACCCTACCGGCTCCTGTGCTGTTGCTGCTCCCATTCAAGGCACCTCTCTCCCTTGCACTGATACTCCTCCCTGCCCAGTCCCAAGAACCACCCCTTACCTGCCATGCCCCTCCGAGTGTGACAAAGAACCTGACTTTGTCATCACAAGACGCAGCAAAGGTGCCCAGTTACGCGCGACGGCCGTGCACAGCGCGGCGCGCCCGGCTGGCGCCGGATAGGCCAGCCCTCTGCTGCAGCTGCTAATGCCGTGCAACTTCCCTCGCAACACCTTCACCATACATCTGTTGCTTGGCGTCCTCAGAGCATTTCCCGCTACACCCCAGCGCTTCTCACCTCGCCACAGTCCGGAGCAGGCACCATGGCGGCCCCCAGCTCAAACATATTTGCAGCTCTTACAAAGACGAAGAGCAAGAAGGCCAAGGCGCCCAAGGAGGCGGGAGAGGAGCGGGAGTCCAAGGCCGACAAGCACGCAGAGCTCGAGGCGGCCATCTTTTCTCAGAGCGGCACTGGCCTGAGCAACTGGGCCGACGATTCAGAGGAGGAGGAGTGGGGGGCGCCCCACCCGGCGCCCCACCATGAGGAGGGCTGGGAGGCGGTGAGCGAGGCCCTCGGGCGATGCTGATCGGGCATGCACCAATATGTAGAGGGCATGGCAGATCGGTATAGCTCGGCAAGTCGCCAAGACACCTGCCCGCCACCCCGCATGCGGAACTCCTTCCCCAACCCTGGCCTGCAGGCCAAGGGCGGCTACAGCGCGGCCAACTACGGCTTTGATCAGCAGGAGGAGGAGGAGCCCGAGACGGAGAGCGAGGACGAGGTGAGCTTGCGGGCGCCGGCTGGCCGCAAGTGGCGGCTGCTCTGCTTTTCCGAAGTTCTCAGCCAGGGCACACATGCATGGGGCCCAACTTTCTAGAGACACCTATATGCAGCTGAGCATGCTTGCGGGAGCTCTTAAGGCATGCATTGCAACTCATGCATGCTGACATGCAGCTCTTGATGCCCGCGTCACCCAGTGCGCGCAAGTGGCTGTCATGCGCGTATCGTTCTCATGCACCTGTGGCAGAGGCACACCCATCCGTTGCCGCAAATGCATCAGAGGGAGGGATGGTCACTTGGCTGGCAACACCCAGTGTGCTGACATCGGCCCTTGGTTGGCCCTCCCTGCACCCGCGGCCTGCAGTCTGAGGTTGATATTGACATAGAGGCCGAGCTGGGCATTGAGCTGCCCAAGAGCGATGACGAGGCAGAGGAGAGCGAGGAGGAGGAGGACGAGCAGGAGGAGGAGGAGCAGCCGACGGCGCAGGGCGACGCGCAGCAGCAGGCGGACGCAGCGGCGGCTAAGGCGCTGCAGCAGCAGCTTTCGAAGAAGGTGGGCTTGCCAGGGGTGGCTGTTGCCTGCGCTGGCGGTGCTAGCGGTGCCGCTGACCCACACGTGAGCAGCTGCCTGGACTGTCGCAGGATCCAGTGTGGGTGCACAACGGGTGCCCGCATCGCTGCCTGCAAAGCATGCCTGTCCACGCGCCGCCACCTGCACGATGCGTCAGGAAGAGCGTGTGGCTCATCACCCAGCAGCTCAATAGCACAGCCGCGTCGTGCTGGCACGGCGCGCACGCCATTGCTGCCCTGCTTGCGGGCAGGGACTGGGCACTTCGGACCTTGACCCCCCAGAGCGCCATGCCCGGCCCTGCTGACGTTTTCCTGTTGGGCACCCTGCGCCACACCCGCCCTGCAGGAGCAGAAGAAGAAGGAGCTGGAGGACCTGGATGCTGTGCTTGCCGAGCTGGGCCTGGAGGCCAAGGCAGCGGAGCAGGCAGCGGCTGAGGCGCCCGCCGCCGCGGCGTCCAGCAAGGCCGCCAAGCGCAAGGCGAAGAAGGCGGCCGGCGGCCAGCAGGCAGCTCCGGCCAATGGCAGCTCTGAGAACAAGGTGAGCAAGGGGGAGGGCCGGGGCACGACGCGGCGCAGGCGGGGCGGAGCGGGCGCACGAAGGGTTTGGGCGCCTGCACGTTGCAGGCGTTGCAACGCCTGCGAATTGCGTGAAGCTTCGGATTGTTGTTTGCTTTGCAGTGTTGATCTCACAGGCAGGATCAAACCTGCCCTGTCTCGCTCCTTTGGCTCTGGCCAACGGCTCGGCCCTGAAAGGCGTTGGTCACGCTTAGTGCTGGCCTGACGTCTGCAACCCCCCACCCCCACCCCCCACCCCCCCAATTCCCCAGCAGGAGCCCGAGGCGGCGCAGGAGGAAGAGGAGGAGGGCAGCCCGGGCGGCCCCGCAATCGACGCCGAGGCAATCAAGGCCAAGAAGGCGGCAGCGGCAGCCAGGAAGAAGGCGGCCGCCAAGAAGAGCGCCAGCGCTGCGGCGGCTGCAGCGGCCGCTGAGGCCGCCAAGGCGCGCGCCAGGGCGGCCAAGAAGCAGGACAAGTCGCGGTACAATGAGATGCCCACGCGCTAAGCCGGCGGCGCCTGGGCTGGCAGTCGGGTCGACAGGCATCCCGTGCCACGACTTTCCCTGCCAGCCCAACTGTGCAGCTTACCCCCTTGGCCCCCAGTTTTCGCCCTTGTGTGCTTGCATAATGTGTGCCGCGCTCGATGTCTGGTTGGGTCAACGTCCCTTAATCTTCTGCTTTCTGCGCGTGCTCCACATTTGGGCCGCGGCCTAGCTGCTCCCTCTAGTGTTGGCTTGCTGCCATGCAGGAAACATGCCTCGCATGGCCCTGCTTGTGCGCTGCCCCTCCCGCTTTTGCACTGTCCCCACTGCTGCCACACTGCGCACGCTCCTTGCTCTTCCATCACACCCCCCTGTTTCTCCTTGCTCTGCATCTGTGTCTCTTGCTGCTGCCTGCTGCTCTCCTCGCCGCTCTGCTCTGTGCCGCACACCGCACGCTGACGCGCCAGTTTTCCCTCCCATCCCCGCTTGGCCCCTCATGCCCCTGGGCCTCTGGGATTGCGGCGGCACAGCAGGTTCCGCCCTGCCCTTCAATCCCCCAATTCTCTGCTGCCCTGCGCTTCTCAGCCCGGTGCTGCCGCCTCTGGCCCGCCCTCCTGCCCGGCTTGGCGCTCCCCACAGGCCGGGCCCAGTAGCTGCCCAGAGATGTGATGCGAAGCAGCCTCGCTGTATCGACACTTGCTGACAACAGCGCGCGGTCAACAGTGCAGTGGGCTCATCGAGCCAGCAAGAAGGAGGTTGCACAAAATGAGAAAGGAATCAGCAAGGCTAGGAACTGGGGACACGGAGCGCACAGGCAGAGCTGGGCAGGAGGCCAGCGGCATGCGGTATACGCAGGCAGCTGGACCAACAGCCCGACAGGGGCAGCGGAAGCAAGGTGGTCAAGCAGTCATGAAATGGTCGTAGATTTGTAAGGTAGCATGAGCGGTAGAAGTACATTCCTTCATGCGCAAACCCGGGCTGTGGGGCAGGGGCTTGCAAGCCCGGCCTGCCGGGCCCCCCAGCCAGAGCCGCGGCAATTGCGGCAGCAATGCTACACAAGCAGTCAGGGTGCTCAGGCAGCGAGGTGGCCTACGCCTTGCCCTGCTGCAGCTGCATGTAGTACACTGCCGCAAGCACAATCAGGAGGGGCAGAAGTGCCTTAATGAGCGAGCTCAGGCCGCTGCTGCCCGGCGAGGCGGCTGCAGCGGGTGCCGCACGCTTGGGAGCCTTCTTTGGGGGGGCGCCGCCCTGCATGAAGCGCGGAATGCAGCAGCCAGCACAAGACATTGAGCCGGCAGCCGTTTGCGTCATGGCTGTCAGGCACACTGTGGCTCGACAGCCACCCAAGTACGGCAGCATGTGGCAATGCTTCGGTGAAGCAGCGTTGCTCTGGCTCGAGGGCGCTGCAGCACTGTGAACAAAGCAAAATCTTGGCAAACTGCAACACAGCAGGGAGTAACCATTAGCCAACAGCCCGCGCAGCATACACAACCCACTCGGACTCACCGCAAAATCGCCGATGTAGTACTTGTCCAGCATCTCCTTGGCTGCGCGGCTGTGGCCAATCTCCTCAAACTCCTCGGTGGCATCCTTGCCTGCACACAGAGAGCGACCACTGGTGGTCAGGCGCTGGCGGCAGGCAGCGGCGGCGGCAGGGGCAGGTGCGAGCGGAGCGACGGCCAACAGTGGTTCCATGCACACTCACCAGAGTTGCTGACCATTGTGTCAAAGCCGCCGGGGTGCTCATCCAGGAAAGGTGTCACATCATAGACCTTGCCGTCGATGATCAGCCAGCAGTCCTTGTCGTCGCAGTGCTTCAGGCACTCTTCAATGGTGTAAGTCTTGGTGGCCATGCCGGCGAGCTGGGAGGCCAAGGGTGCGCAAGGGAGGGGCCGGCAAGTTGTCACAAGGGCTGCGGCTGCTGGGAGGCAAGATTGATGCCAGTATGTCAAGACTGAGCAGTGCGGCGATTGGTGGACTGCTGCATTCCAATCGGCAGGGCCCACTCAAATCCAGGACACGCAGCCCTGCATGAGGGGTGCTGGGCGGTCAAGCGCTCTTAATCCCGGCGATCTACGTGCAGCAGAGTCAGATCGAACCCACAGGTTGCGGTCGCTGGCGCCAGACTTCCATCTCTCAGCACTGACCATGTCCGCTGCGACAGACACTGCTCGCCTGCTGGGTATTGTTCACGATGCACAGCACAAGGTGTGTGAAATAGTCAGCCCGATGCGAGCAGCTCTGCAGGGGGATGTGCCGCCTGGCCGATGGCGCTGCCGCCTGCTGCTGCCCATCCGCCGCTTCTGGCGCTGCACGCCATTGGCGCTCTCCTCCGCAATGCCTCTACCTTAAGACTCATGCACTTGAGGCTCATGCACACTCTGCTGGACCTTTACATGTGCAGCTCACCCAGCTGGAGGCCACAGCGCGCAGCCTCCTGGAGGAGCTTGCTGCCTCGGGGGCAACCACCACGCCACGCCTGCGAGAGCTGCTAGCTGCTGGGAGCCGGCTGGTGACGGAAGTGCAGGTGCGATGGGAAGGTGCCAACCAGTCCGTTGCTGTATTTGGCATGCGCAATCGTCACCAAATTAGGCCGGGCCCACCTGTTGAGCAGCTCACTTGCATCAGCTGCAAGCCTATGCGGCCCTCGGTCTCCCTCTCTCCCTGTGCTACAGGCCGCAGGCAGCGAGCTGGCGCCACGCCTGCCTGCGGGCACAGCGCTGCCGGCAGCGCCCAACCAAGCAGCCGTGGGTGGGTTCCTGAGCCGTGCGCATGCTGTCAACCGCCATCGCCTAGGACTGCAAGTTGCAGCATTTTCCCGTGTGCCCAGCACCTTAACAATCCGGAACCTCGGCAGTCGCGCTGCAGCTCTAACGATGCTGTCAGCAAATGCGTTCCCTGTGTGGCACCCCTGATTCGCAGAGGCCGTGTGGGCGCGACAGCTGCAACCCGAGCGGCAGCCTGGAACCGTGCCAACCCCTGTCGCCCGTCCAGCAGCCTCCCTGGCAGAACTGGCTGCCAGCCTGGGCGCCCTGCCCGCCTGCCGCGTGCGCTTGCTGACGGGCGGTGCAACAGCGAAGCAGCCGGAAGAGGCCACAGCCGTGCTGCTGCGCTGCGGGCGCGCTTTTGCCGCGGTGGTGCACCTTCAGCGGCCCGGAGGGCTGGAGCCGCTGCGCGTGGGTGTGCTGTCAGCAGCAGAGGCTGACGACGCGCTGTCTGGCGGCGGCACCGATGGCAGCAGCGGCTGTGCCCTGCTGGGCGCATCGACCCGCAGCCTGTGGGCTCCCTCTCAGCATTCCGTGTTCCAGCGGCTGTCGGGGCAGGCGGCAGCCGCGCTGGAGCACTTTCCGCAGCAGGCACAGCGGGCGCAGCAGGTGCAGGCGGCGGCAAGCCCGCTGGAGATGCTGCTCCTCTGGTTGGCCACCTGTGGCAACCTCTTTGAGCCTGGGGGCACCACCGGCGGCAGCCTGCTGCTGGCAGATACAGCAGCAGCGGTGAGCGGCATGCTGCCCCTGCGGCGGCCCTACCAGCTGGGCTGGGAGCAGCTGTGGGCGGCGGCGCTGAACCCCCACCTGCGCCAGGCAGAGCCTGCAGGCCCGGCGGGCGCTTGAGCGCCACACAACGCTGTTCCTGTGCACTCTTCTATCTCTTTTGCCCAGCTCTTCCATGTGGATGCGCACTTGTGGACTGCACGTTGCTGGCACAGCAGCGCCCTGGGGTGGAAGATGCGCCTCTGCTCGCAACAGGCAACGCCAGGGGGTCGAGAGGCAGCAAAGCAGGGGACGGGCAGTGGCTGGCGGCAATGCATCCAGTCAGCTGGCATCGCCCTCGTCGCCGCCACTGCCAGGCGACTTGACCTGCTGCAGCAGCATCGCTTCGAGCTGCTCAGGCGACAGCTCCCCCGCCTGCACCTGCTGAGCTGTGGCAGCATCAATTTGAAGCTCTCGGACGCCGCCAGTCTTTCCGTCCAGCATCACCACTGCCCAGTCTGTCTCGCTCACTTGCAGCAGCATCATGCTCTGCTGGGCAGCAGGCTGCACGGCGGCGGGCATTGGAGGGGGGAGCGTGGGCTAAGTGAACAAGCATGCTGAAGGCCAAGCTTTAACTAAATCTATAGCAATGCCACAGGGCAGCGAGCATGTGAGGCGCACACTGATCGGAAACGGAGAGAGCAAGAGCACACACAGCCAGTGCAGCTAATATCAGAGGTCTCACCATCGGTTGCTGCGCAGGGCCTTGACTGCCGGCCATTGAACCCCAGTGGGTCAGCAGCAGATGTCCTGTATTCAATCCAAGCTAGAGTTACAAACGTAACTCGACCGATCTAGGCAAACAGCACCGGCCGAATGTTCAGGAGAGGACATTCCAGCTGATGAGAGGCAGCGGCGGTGGTGAGCTCGTGCAGGCGGCAGCGGCAGGACAACGACACTGAGCAACCATGCCCGCTGGTCAGCCACCACCTGGACTCCTTGTTGCTCGTAATCACAAAGGGATGCTCAGACAGATACTCGACGGCGCTGGCCACAGTCGTTTCACTCTTTCGACAGTGCCCGAAACACCAGCGCGTTTTGAAACTGAACAATTGGAAGAATACGCCGCCAAAGAGCCGCTGGGTTTGCATTTCAAGCGTGCTAGTGATGCTGCCCCTGCCGCAGGATCGCAAGACGCACAGGAGCCGCAGGGCGCAGCTGTCTCAACCTCAGGGGCTTGCTGGCACCAGGTTTACATGAAAGGGGAAAACTCAAAACTAATCACAAAAACTGGGATCCACTGATCTAGAATCGCTATGCGCTAAGCAGGGAGAGGTGCTACACTTGGGCAGTTCACAAGCAGATGGCTGACGACGGGAGGCAGGGGTGTCAGGGTCGGTACAGGGGTCTGGTCAGTCGAGGTGTGCGACTCGTGCAATGCAGGCGCACAGCCAGGGCTCAAAACTGGTGCTGGACAAGCAGGTGTGAGCATTGCTGCCAGCTCCGCTTGTGCTCGTGCGGGCCGAGCCGCTCCGCCTTGAACACGGGGCCGACTGCAGCAACGCCGCTGAAGCAGTGCAGGGGCGTCACTGCGTGCCCTGCTTCCTGGTGGGAGAGGGCCTGAACCAGGTGCCGTGGGAGCTGGCCTGCAAAAGGGAACACAACAAGCGCCAGAAATATAAGAGACGCCTGTATCAGGCACGCGCACACTGGAGTCCGGGGCATGCTGAGGCGCAACACGGCGCGAGCGGTGCAGGTGTGCAGACACGGTCGTGTGGCTTGCCTGGCCAGTGCGCCACACCTCGCCGACACGCGGGCTGTGCTGCAAGTAGGAGAGGGAGCAGCAAAAGGCTGGTCAGGCGTGCGGCTCCTGGGGCAGCGGTGCCTGGTGACTGGCCTGGGGCAGAGGGGTGCTTCTGCTGAAGAGCCGACAGTCTATGCAGCACTCGACCCCACTGCAAAGAACATGTACACACAACCCTGCCAGGTTCCCAAGCCACACGCCGCGCTGACTACTGGCTTCCTGCAGAACAGACGAACCACCGCAAACGCACCGGGCTGCAGGGCGAGCTGGGCCCATAGTTATAACGGCTCAGGCTGTTCCGCTGCAGGCCGTTGCCAGCGGGCGCGCCTGCAGGGCGAATAGCCGGGCAGCGCAGGTCAGGAGCGGGCAGGCTGGCTTGAGGTGGATTTCTGGGTGCTGCACTTTGCACTGTCTCCGCAAAAAACTCTTACCGGTCTGGATGGAGGTGAAAGTCATCTTCTCCGCCAGTCCCTGCAAGAAAGGAGGGCGGCGTGGGGTTGATGGCCTCCCTTGCAGGGCTGGGATTGGGCTGGGCGGCCAGCAGCAGTGTGAGCGGGCAGCGGCGGTTAGCAGAGGGGTCATTCGGACCTCGACAGGGCCCAGCTTCTCTGCGGTAACGCGCGGGACGGAGCTCGAGGACATTGCTTGTGTTTGAGGGCTACCGAGGAGCTCTGCAGCCAGGGAGATGGGAGGCCTGCGCTGTTGGAGTGTGGGGTAGCGTACGTGGCGCTGCGGAAGGCCCGAAAGTTGCGACGACACCGTGTGGAGGCCTTGAGCCGACGCATCGGGACAAATGCGCGGGCGAACAACACAATTGCACCAGGCAGCGACCAAGCAGACCTACCGGCGTTTCCCGACACGACGCGAAGCGTGGCAGACGAATTGGACAGGCGGAGAATGCATCTGAAGCAGCCATCGCCGCGTTATATCGTTGCTGCGGCGTCTGCTGTCCGCCTCAGACTTTGGATTCCAAGCCACTCTAGGCTTTGAACGACCGTATTTAGGGAGCCATACAACGATACTCTCATATCGGAGCGCTCTGGAGCGTCAGGGCGGCAGCTTTGCTTGCAAGGCGCCGGCGCCTTGCCGCCGCATGGGTGGTGACAGCAACACACGACTCCGCCATCTGCTGTCAATGGATTTCGATTCCCTGGCTGTAACTGGTGCAACAGTGGTGCGGCCTGGTGTGTGTCTGACATCAGCTCAGCTGTCGTGCAGCGCCGGCAACACTGCGCTCTGCAGTCGGGACGAGGAGACGCCTAGTCCGCCTGAACTGTCGTTGCATCGTCAAAAGAAGTTATTAAGCAGCAGAGGGAGCAGCAAAATACGGGAGGCATTCGTCATTGGGGAGCATGGTACACATCTGAGCAGGGTACAGGACGCACGTGCGAGGTACTCAGCGCTGCCAGGCCAGCTCTGCTGCGGCGCATGCCCAGCGTAGCGTGGCCGCGGAGCTCTGGCTGCGATGCCCAAGCCCTCAGTCCATCATGTCCACGCTGCCGCCGTCGTCCTCCTCGTCCCCATCGCCCTCTGCAGGCGGGTAGGCGGGCAAGCACATACCGCGCAGCTCAGCCCAGTTTCAAAGCCGCAAGCAGCGGGGCAAGCGCAATCCGAGGCCTCAGTGGGCCCCGCCTTGAGGGCACGGTGCCATCGAGCAAGCAGGGCGCTCGACCCGACGAGCTGGGCCTCACCTTCCAGGCCCAGCGCTGCCAGATCCTCCAGCAGCTCCTCCAGCGGTACCTGCGGTACATCGCCCTCGTCCTCATCTGCGGGGGGCAGCCAGGACGGGCACGCAGCCAGGGTCGGTGCACCGCGCTGGGCTGGGCACACATGCCCGGCGCTCACAGAAGCGGGCCGAGTTTCGCAAGGGCGTAAGACGGAGCTGTGCGTGAGCCTGGGAACCGCGTGCGCCGGTCAGGCTGCAGCCTGCATTGGCCCAGTCCAAGCGCGGGTCAGGTGCATGCCAGAGGGGTGGAAGTATGCCTGGCGTCCAGCGCCCAATTCCACCCACCCGTGTCTGCCATGGCTGCCTGCTGCTGCTGCTGTACTGCAACCGGGTTGAAGCCTGGGTCGCGGTACAGCGCCACCCGGGCGCGCATCTCGGGATCCTCCTCAAGCTCCTGCAGTGATGGAAGGCGCCGGAGTTGGATTATGAGGCCAGAGAGAGGGTCGGCAGGAAGGCAACATGCATTGCAGCCCGTGGGGGTGGCCTCCAGCATTGCACAAGGGCAGGACCCGCTCGCATCAGGCAGGCCAGGCAGCAACTGAAGGGAGTGGGTGGGGCGGGTGGGGTGGAGCGTCCGCACCTCGAGGAAGCGCTCCATGTCGGCTGCCTGCTGGTCGGCCACCGACACGCCGCGGCCGCGGTGGGGCGCGCCGGCCCCCGCCTCCTCCTCGCCAACCTCCACCTGCAGGGGCAGCAGGGGGGGTGGCGGGCGTCAGCAGACATGGCCAAAGCGTTGTTCGCGAGTCTTTGGGGATGGAAAGAAAGCTGGGATCTGAACATAAGAACATCATGCATCAGGGTGAGCCCCAGCCCTTGCAGACAATGGGCCCACCCTCTGCACTGCAGGCTGGTCCCACTTCAGACCGCCCTCCCTCCCATGCCCAGCCGGCACAACGGCACGCACCGCCATGCGCTTGAGCTTCCAGGGCCGCTGCTGCTCGCCACGCGCGCGCCGCCGCCGCCGCTTCTCCTCGTAGCTCTTCCGCACCAGCACGGCGTCAGGCAGCGTCAGGCCCTGCGGCGGCGGGTTGGCAGCAGGGGTGCATCACTAAAACACAGCAGGCGACAGGCTGCTCAGGGCCGAGACTCCGCGGCATGCTCAGAGGAGTGGCGTGGACCAACCCGGGCACGGCCGACTATCTGTGGGCCCCACCCCCCAT
>VFQP010005564.1_pt1 | contig 10891 bp, 10 predicted proteins | sample 3512351 | NCBI WGS metagenome assembly VFQP01 (sample SAMN10412372, study PRJNA504923) | tailings metagenome | isolation source: Relicate 1 Philex TSF1 revegetated site | place: Philippines: Tuba, Benguet | collected 2017-08-29
GCAGGAAACGCTCGTCAAAGCGTGGAACAGCCGTGACTCCTTCCCCCCCGGCACGAACTTCAGGGCGTGGCTTTTCACCATTCTGCGCAACGTCTACTTTTCGCAGCACCGTAAGCTCCGGCGTGAGGTCGACGACCCGGACGAGCAGTACCAGAACTCGCTGGCGGTTCAGCCCGAGCAGTATGGCTACCTCGACCTTGCGGATTTTCGCGCCGCCCTCGGAACGCTGCCATCCGATCAGCGTGAAGCGCTGGTGCTCGTGGGAGCGGAAGGCTTCTCGTACGAAGAAGCGGCCGAGATCTGCGGCTGCGCAGTCGGAACGATCAAAAGCCGAGTCAATCGCGCGCGCAACCGGCTTGTTGAAATGCTCGATGATCCCGAGCTCCGGAACGCCGGCCAGTCGGGCGGCGCCACTTCTGATCCGCTGGTAAAGGACACGGCACGAGGCTGATGGATATGAAATTCGGTAACTTGCTGAGAATTCGATGATTTTCGCCAGGGGAACTTTCGCGTCGCGGCAAGCGTTGACCGCTTGGGTCGCGGCTCGCCGGTTCCCGGCTAGAACCGCTACGTAGGGAGAGAACTTCATGTCACTTGCCGAAACAATTGCTCCTCAACTTCCGTACCTGAGGCGCTTCGCTCGTGCGCTGACCGGTAGCCAGGAGAGCGGCGACGCGTATGTCGTCGCCGTTCTGGAGACGCTGGTTGCCGACCCGCAAAGCTTCCCCCAGGGCAACATGAAGCGGGTTGGGCTCTACAAGTGCTTCCTCAAGGTGTGGAACTCGATCAGCATCAACCGGGAGCCGACGGCCCCGAAGACGCAGGCCGATCGAAGCCTCGAGGCTATCACCCCGCTTCCGCGCCAAGCATTTCTGCTGGCGTCAGTAGAAGGGTTCACGACACAGCAGATTGCCGAGATCCTCGACTGCTCCGCGGGCGACGTAACCCGTCTGATCGAAGAAGCCGGTGAGCAGATTGCGGAGCAGACCGCGACCGATGTCCTCATCATCGAGGACGAGCCGCTGATCTCCATGGATCTCGAAGCCCTCGTCAAAGGTCTTGGGCACCGGGTCTCGGGCATCGCGCGCACGCATCGCGAGGCGCTCGCCGAGGTCAAGAAGAAGCAACCTGGCCTCGTGCTCGCCGACATTCACCTCGCAGACGGCAGCTCAGGCCTCGATGCCGTGAACGAGATCCTTCTTGGTTTCAATCTGCCGGTCATTTTCATTACGGCCTTCCCGGAGCGGTTGCTCACCGGAGAGCGCCCCGAGCCGACGTTCCTCATCACGAAGCCGTTTGAGCCGAACACGGTACGTGCGCTCGTCAGCCAAGCCCTGTTCTTTGGCACCGATGCCCACATTCCGGAGAGCCCGGCGGGCGTAGGCAGCCAGCGCGGCCCGCGTCTTGCTACGTCGCAGCCCGCCACCGCGCGGGCGGCACGGCCCTGAGCAGCGGCTGACATGACAATGTCAGCCCAAAGCCGTGGGCGGGATGCATCCCGCCCACGGCTTTAGTGTGCGCCGGCTGGGCGATATGGCGCTCCCAATGGCGTGAGGCATTTTTGTATTGAATCAGCGGCCGACGTGGCTCACGTTCGGTGATTGGTTGGGCCCGCACCGCGGGCGCGGGCATGTCAGACTGGTTTGAGACTGCTGCGGGTGATTTGCAGATGGCGCGTGTGCTTGTTGTCGACGACGAAGCGCTCATTGCCATGATGCTCAGCGATCTTATCGCCGAGTATGGACATGAGACGGTTGGCCCTGCGCATAGCGAGGAGCAGGCCCTGGAGCTGGTCGCCTCGACTCCCATTGATGCCGCGATATTGGATGTGACGCTTGGCGATCACAATTGTTTCGCCGTAGCCCGGGCGCTGGGCGAAAGGGGGATACCTTTTGCTTTCGCAACCGGACACGGCGCCCAATCGATGCCAGACGAATTTCGCGAGAGGGTTACCGTATCCAAGCCGTTCGACTTCGAGGTCGTGCGCAAGATTATAGACCAGCTCGTTGCTGCATCGCAGGAGCATCTCTGATCCCAAGTCTCTGTCGTGTCAGCGCCTCGACTTCATCGCCTGATGGAACTTTCCGGAAACGGAGGCGCTCACTTTGAACGACGCCGGCCTTCACATCTCAAGTATTTCGATGACCGACTTCTTGCAAAGCCCCGCTATTCTCATAATCGACGCGGATCCCATACGCGCGGAGGCCTGCAAAAGATTACTCAAAGATTTAGCGCCGGTCGTTGTGACAACGGAGGTGGGCGAAAAGACAGCGCTGTTGCTGCGCGAACGCCGTTTCGCGGCTGTGATCGCGCGCCTGGATAGTCCGGCGGAAATCGCTGATCTCGTGTCCAACGCGACCGGCGTGCCCGTTGTCTTGCTTGCGGAAGATCCGGACGTACTGAAGGCGGAGAAAATCGTTGCCGCAAAGGATCTCGATTTCCTCTCGGCTTCCGCCGGGCCAGATCTCTTGCGGAGCAAGGCCGGTTTGCTCGTGGAGTTGGCGCGCACTCGCCAGCAACTGGAAGAAGCCACCCGGTTGCTAGAAGCCGAAAAGCGTGCGGGCGAGGCGCTGAAAGGCATCATCGGTGAGCAGGTTCATCGGAGCAAGAATCTCCTGGCCATCATCCAGTCGATCGCGGTGCGCACGCTTGCAGACGGCCGCGACATTGCCGATGCGCGCGAGGCATTGGCGGGGCGTCTGAGGGCCATGGCCCGCGCCTACCAGTTTCTGACAAGCGCAGGCGGGAAGGGGACCGAGATCTCAGATATCATCGAGGCGGGGCTCGGCGACGCGGTGCATCGTGCGACGACGTCAGGGCCGCCGGCCCGGCTGGCGAGTTCGGTCGTCCAGACATTCGCCCTCGCAATTCACGAGTTGACGGCCAACGCCAAGAAACATGGTGCGCTGGGTTCGCCCGACGGCTCCATTGCGATCGGGTGGACGTTTTTCGAGAACGGGCAGAACCGTTTTCTCGAGGTAGCGTGGACCGAGCGCGGCGGTCCGCCGGCGCATCAGCCGCCGCAATTGGGCTTCGGTCTCGCGCTGGTCTCATCGCTCGCGCGGTCGACGTCGCCCACGCCGAGCTTCGTGTTCGATCCGCTCGGCTTCTCGTGCCGAATGCGGCTCTCGCACGATATGATCCTTGCCGGCTAGGGTGCGGTTGCCCGCTATGAGTCGAGACGGCGCGGCGTGGTGAAGTACTGCAGGTGACCGCTGGCGCTGGTGACGTCCTTCCAGTCGGTGGCATCGAACGTCACGACCGCGAGGGCAGCGGTGGGAAATTCCCGTGCCATTGCGGCGAGCATCTTGTAGTCGCCCTCTCCCACCAGCTCCAAGGCGAGTGCTTGCAGGCCTGGATTGTGGCCAACCAGCAGGATGTGGGGCTCGGTGCCGCCATGCTCGGCCAGTTGGGCCCGAATTGTATCGGGCGTGGCGAGATACAGCGCTTCTTCGTACACGATACGTGGCGCCGGCGGGCCTAGCTCAGCCAGCAGGAGGCTCAGCGTAGCGCGCGTTCGCAAGGCATCCGAGCAGAGGGCGAGGCTCGGCCGCAGCTTCTCGCGCCGGATGAACTTCGCCACGCCCGGTATAGCTTTCACGCCCCGCTTTGCAAGCGGGCGGTCGTGGTCCTCAAGCTCGGGATCGGACCAATTGGATTTTGCATGGCGGAGAATGGACAGAGTCAGCATTGACCCAACATGGCGAAACGCCATGCTTCGTCAAGGGGCTGGGCTCTTAACTGCCGGACGAACGAGGGCGGGCCGTTAGATCTCGCCCTTCAAGCCCTTCTCGAAATACTTATGAATGATCTTGTCCTGGTTCTGCAGCAGCCAGTCGATCGAAGGCTCGTTGGTCATGGCCTTGTGGATCGCGCGCGTGGTGGCTTCGCGGTGGATGTCGAACAGGATCTTGTGATCGAGGTTGTCGATGGTGGCGACCGAGGGATTGAGCCAAACCGAGACGATGATGCCAAGGTCGTTGGCCTTGTCCTTGGGAATGTCGCCATTGCGGACAGCATCGAGCACACCCATGGCGGTGGCATACTGCACCGTGCCCATCAGGATGTTGGTGTAGCGCTCGCTGGTTACAGTGACCTTGCTCACGCAGATGGTGGCGGGGCGCACCATGACGTCGGTGTTGAGGAGCGCGAGCACGCGGCTGTGACCTGCAACCTGGTTGCCGAGCAGGTTGGCAAATGCGGTGCCAAGCGGACCGTCCATCTCGCCAATGGCGACCTCAGGCTCGGCTGCGGTGCCGGGCGGGCCACCTGCGACGAGGGCTTCTCCGACCCGAATGCCAATGCGTCCGCTCATGTCAGTCTCCGTGGTGATGGTCTCGTGGTCGGGTTAGGCAAACTCGGCGGCCGAGTCCGACAGCCAGTGTGCGAAGCTGTCTACGTAACTCCGGAACATTGCAAGTTCATATGTCGGCGCGGTGTCGAGCTGCCATAGAACGACGCCGATGTGGCTGGCATGCGTGATCGCCGCGTCGCCGGGCTTGAACGCGCGCGGATCGAGGTCCACGGGGACGCCCTTGGTCAGGACGTCGCGTGCGCGAGGTCCCGAGATCCGAACGACAACGCGGCCGTCCGAAATGTCGACGATCGAAGCAAGGCTGGGAACGGTCTTTTTCAGTTCGACTTCGAGATCGCGGTTGTTCGTGCGCTCGGCGATCGCGAGCCACTGATCGGGCCCAGCCCATACGAAGGCGATCCCTTGCCCCTCGGCGCGGCCAGGGCGGCGCGGCAGATCCACGCCGTAGGCCGTGCGAATAGCTTCCGCCAGAGCATCGGCCTTGCCCTTGAAGGCGCCGAGGTTGGCCATCGTGAGATTTTCGCGCGGCTCTACAGCCAGGCCTTTGGTTGCCGGCGGGCTCCAATGCAGGAACGCCGACGCTGCTGCCAGTCCCTGATTAGCCACGGACGCGTCCTCCTTCAGGATCCACGAATACGGGTGAAACAACCTCGACCAGCGTGTCGCCGTTGCGCACAGGATCATACGCGCGGACGATTTCGCCGATCCGATCGGGGCCGCGCTTCAAGAGACCGAGGCCGACCCAGTGTCCGTTCGAGGGTGAGTAGGCGACGGACGTCATGTAGCCCTCGTCGTTGCTGGCGATCGGAGCCGCATCGCGGGCGATAAAGTGTGCCCCCGATCTCAGCCGCTGCGTACGGTCCACGGGGCGGAAGCCGATCAAAGCCGGACGATCTGGATCGACCAGACCCGGGCGTTTGCCGAGGACGTGGCCGATGAAGTCCTTCTTGGTCGACACCATGCCGCCAAGGCCGACGTCGCGCGGCGTGGTCGTGCCGTTCAGCTCAGGTCCGCTTATGTGACCCTTCTCGATGCGCATGACGCCGAGCGCCTCGGTGCCGTATGCGCAGGCACCGAATTCCGTGCCGGCTTCAGCAAGGCGACGCATCAGTGCGTCGCCATAGCGTGCCGGGACGCCGATTTCGAAGGCGCGTTCGCCGGAGAACGAGAGACGGAACAGCCGGGCCTTGATGCCGCCGCAGACCGTGATCTCGCCAACTCCGAGGTAGGGGAAGCCGGCATCCGTGATGTCGAATTCCGGATCCACGACCTTCTGCAGCAGCTCGCGGCACTTGGGACCGGCAACCGCGTATTGCGCCCACTGCTCGGTGGCGGAAACGATCTGCACGTCGAGCTCCGGCCAGAGCCACTGCGCGCAATACTCCATGTGCTGCACGACCTTCACGGCGTTGGCCGTCGTCGTGGTGATGAAATAATGGTTCTCGCCGAAGCGGGCGACGGTTCCGTCGTCCATCAGGACGCCGTCTTCGCGCAGCATGCCGCCGTAACGTGCCTTGCCGACGGCGAGCGTCTTGAGGCCATTCATGTAGATCCGGTCGAGGAATGCCGCGGCATCGGCGCCCTGGATGTCCACCTTGCCGAGCGTGGAGACGTCGCAGATGCCAACCGAGTTGCGAACGGTGCTTACTTCACGCTTCACCGTTTCCAGCCAGTCCTTTTCGCCGGGACGCGGGAAATAGCTGGGACGCAGCCAAAGTCCCGTCTCAACGAACACGCAGCCGTTTTCCTTCGCCCACTTATAGGACGGGGGAAGCCGCGCCGGCTTGAAGCTCTTGTCGCGGTGATGGCCTGCGAGCGCGCCGATGGCGACCGGAGAATACGGCGGACGCGCGAGCGTCATGCCGGTTTCCGGGATGGATCGTCCTGTGAGCTCAGCCATGATGGCGAGCGCATTGACGTTGGCGGTGCGGCCCTGGTCCGTCGCCATGCCAAGCGTCGTGTAGCGCTTCAGGTGCTCGACGGACCGGAAGCCTTCGCGCTCCGCGAGATCGATGTCGCTCACCGCGACGTCATTCTGCTGATCGACGAATGCCTTGCCCTCGGGATCGGGCACGCGCCACATCGGCGTTATGGCATCACTTTCGTCGACGGCCTTCGGAACGATGACCGAGACGGCGCTGAACCCGCTTTCAGCAGCGGAGGACGATCCTGCAGCAGCACCGCTCGATAGCGATTTCGCGAGGCCGAATTCGCCCGCGGCTGCTCCCACGACGGTCATGTTCGGCGGATAGGTTCCGGCGAGGAAGCAGTGCAGCCTGTCGTTCCAGCTCGGCTTGCCGCCCGTGTGGGTCGTCAGCTGGATGTTGGGATTGTAACCCCCGGACATTGCGATCAGGTCGCAGTCGAGCTGAACGCGGTCGCCGGTGTGTGTCCGGATCGTCGCGCCGGTCAGCCGCTTGCCGCCGATGGCACCCGTTACAACGCCGCCCAGGATCACACGAGTTCCCGTATCACGCGCGATGCGTTTCACAGTCTCGGTGGCCTCGGCGCGGCTGTCCACGAGAGCCACGACATCGGCGCCCGCGCGCTTCAGGTCGACGGCCGTCGTCGCGCCATAGTCGTTGTTTGTGAAGATGATCGCCCGATAACCGGGGACGACGCCGAAACGGTTGATATAGGTGCGGACGGCGCCGGCCAGCATCACGCCGGGGCGATCGTTGCCGCCGAACACCAGCGGCCGTTCGGTCGAACCCGACGCCAGCACGACTTTCTTGGCGACGATGCGCCAGAGACGCTGGCGCGGGGCGCCATTCGCCGCCACGGCGAGATGATCGCTGACGCGCTCGATCGCACCGTACGTCGAGCCGTCATACTGGCCGAAAGCCGTCGTGCGCCGCAGGATGCGGACGTTCTCGCTGCGATCCAGCTCGGCTTCAACCGTCCGGACCCACTCGCTCGCAGGGTTGCCGCCGATTTCAGATCCGTCATCGACGGCGCGGCCGCCGAGGTTCGCGTTCTCATCGACGAGGACAACGCGCGCGTTGGTTCGCGCGGCCGCGAGGGCCGCCATCAGGCCAGCCGGTCCACCGCCGATGACGAGCACGTCCGCGAAGGCAGTCGCCTTCTCGTAGATGTCCGGATCGGCCTCGTCCGAGGCGCGGCCGAGACCGGCGGCGCGGCGGATGGCAGGTTCGTACAGCTTTTCCCACAGAGCTGCCGGCCACATGAAGGTCTTGTAGTAGAAGCCGGCGACAAAGATGGGCGACAAGAGCGAGTTGATCGACATGACGTCGAAGTTCAGCGACGGCCAGCGGTTCTGGCTCGCTGCGGCGAGGCCGTCATAGAGCTCCGCCATCGTTGCTTTGGTGTTGGGCTCACGGCGCGAGCCGGTGCGCAGCTCGACGAGCGCGTTCGGCTCTTCGGAGCCGGCGCTCAGGATACCGCGCGGCCGGTGATACTTGAACGAGCGTCCGGTGAGCGTCACGCCATTCGCCAAAAGGGCGGATGCGAGCGTGTCGCCGGGATGCCCGGTGTACGTCTTGCCGTCGAAGGTGAAGCGCAGCGTGCGCTTACGGTCGATGAGGCCGCCCGTTCTGATGCGGTTGGGTTGTGCGCCGTTGGTGGCCATCAGTTGCCATCCTTCGCTTGAGACTTTTCTTTGAGGGCGACCTCACGAGCCGCTTCGACGGACGAAATGACGTGCGTCGAGACATTGCGCGTCACTACGAGCCACGCGTGACATCCCGCCGAGTGGTACCAGAGCTCACGGTGCTGGCCCGGCGAGTTGGTGCGCTCGTAGACGTAGCGCGTGAACTCTTCCATGGCCGTCGGGCTCGCGAAGTCGGGTCGTTTCACCGAAGCGTCGCCCGAGTACACGAACTCGTCGAGACTCCGTTCGCCGCAATAGGGACATGCGATTCTCATCGCCGGGATTTCCTCTCGGGTTGCGTGTCAGTGCAGGTTGGGATGCGGGCCCATGCCCTTCTCGTCGATGGCATGGCCGGTGGCGAAGCGGTCGAGGCGGTAGGCGCGAGCAACCTCATGCGGCTCGTCGCGCGCGATCAGGTGAGCGAAGCAGAAGCCCGATGCAGGTGTTGCCTTGAACCCGCCGTAGCACCAGCCTGCGTTGAGGTAGAGGCCGGGCACGGGCGTGGTGTCGATGATGGGACTGCCGTCCATCGACATATCCATGATGCCGCCCCAGTGGCGAAGCAGGCGGACGCGGCCGATGCGCGGCATCAGTGCCATGCCGCCCTCGCAAACGTCCTCGACGACGGGTAGGTTGCCGCGCTGGGCGTAGCTGTTGTAGCCGTCTAGGTCGCCGCCGAACACGAGGCCGCCCTTGTCGGACTGGCTGATGTAGAAGTGGCCAGCGCCGAACGTGACGACGCCGTCGATGAACGGCTTGATGGATTCCGTAACGAAAGCCTGCAGTACGTGGCTCTCGATCGGGAGGCGCAGATCCGCCATGGCGGCGACGCGCGAGGAGCTGCCGGCGACGGCCATCGCCACCTTTTTCGCGCCGATGTATCCGCGGGAAGTTTCCACTCCGATGACGCGGCCGTTCTCGCGCTTGAAGCCCTTCACCTCGCAATTCTGGATGATGTCGACACCGAGCTGGTCGGCGGCGCGAGCATAACCCCACGCGACCGCGTCGTGGCGGACCGTGCCGCCGCGCTTCTGCAGGAGGCCGCCGTGGATCGGGAAGCGGCCGTTCTCGAAGTTCAGGAAGGGCACCATCTTGCGGACGGCGGCCTGATCCAAAAGCTCCGCATCCACGCCATGCAGGCGCATGGCGTTGCCGCGGCGTGCGAAGGCGTCGCGCTGGGCGTCGGAGTGGTAAAGGTTCAAGACGCCACGCTGGCTGACCATGGCGTTGTAGTTGAGTTCCTGCTCCAGGTTTTCCCAGAGCTTCATCGACAACTCGTAGAACGGGATGTTGCCGGGCAGCAGATAGTTGGAGCGGACGATCGTCGTGTTGCGCCCGACGTTGCCTCCGCCGATCCAGCCCTTTTCGAGGACTGCGATGCGCAGCTGGCCATGGTACTTGGCGAGATAGAACGCCGTGGCGAGGCCATGGCCGCCGCCGCCGATAATTATGACGTCATAGTCCGACTTCGGCGCAGCATCGCGCCACGCAGGGCCCCAGCCTGTGTGGCCGCGCAAGGCTTCGCGGAGAACGGAAAAGATCGAATAATGGGCGCCTGACATGGGCTGGCTCGCTCCCTCGGATCTGAGGAGCCTATGATTAAGAGCGGATGGGGTTGTGGGCCATATAAGTGTTACTTATAGTACCCGTCATGCGTGAGCCTTCGCCCACCCTTCCGTTCGACCTCCGGTCGCTCGAAATCTTTCTCGCGGTTTGCGAAACCGGCGCCATGTCGTCGGCTGCGCGTGCGCTCGGGCTGACGCAGCCAGCGGTGTCGCTCGCGATCTCCGAACTCGAGCGCAAGCTCGGCTTCGCGCTGTTCGACCGGACCGTGCGGCCGCTTGCGGTGACGGTTGCCGGTGGCCTCCTGCGGCAACGCGCGAGCGTTCTCATCGCGGAGGCGCGCGAAATCGGACCGCTGTTGCGCGAGACGGAACACGGCAAGCTGCCGCTGATCCGGGTGGGGCTGGTCGATTCCCTGGCGCGTGTTCTGACCGATCCGCTCGCGACGTATCTCGCGACCAAGGCCGACGAAGTTTCGATCCTGTCGGGGCTCACGGCCTCACACGCGAGCGATCTTCTGACGCGCCGTCTGGATCTCTTCCTTGGTGTGGACGATCTCGAAACGTGGGCAGGGCTGGAACGCTGGCAGCTCGCCCGCGAGCCGTACGTCCTGCTTTTGCCCGCAGGCACGGAAGCGCCGCGCACAGTCGCCGGACTCCGTAAGCTCGCTCAACAGCAGCCGCTGATCCGCTTCAGCTCGCGCTCCCAGACCGGCCTCGACATCGAAGCGCATATTCGCAGGCTCGGGATCGAGGCGCCGCGGTCGTTTGAATTCGATTCCCCTTATGGCGTTGCGTCGATGGTGGGGGCGGGGCTCGGGTTTGCCATCACGACGCCGCTTTGCATCAAGGAGGCCGCGCTGCGGGATGCGACGTTTGTCTCGGCGCCGCTTCCTGGAGCGCAGATTTCGCGAAAATTGACGCTCGTCGCGAGGCACCGTGAGCTTGGACGCCTGCCGCGCGAGCTTGGGGAAATGGCGCGGGGCGTGCTGCTCGAGGCGGGGGCCATGAGCTAGGCCGGTCCGTCGCGCGCTTTATGAAATTGCAGTGCGACTCACTTCTTGTTACGTCAGGAGCGGGCCCCGTAGCTCAGCTGGATAGAGCACCAGATTCCTAAAATTATGGATTGCCTGGGAGAAGGGAGCCTGGCTCTCTGTATGTGCCTAGCGGCGCAAACCTGATGCCTCTGTTCAACTCTTTGCTCAATCGCTAGTGCATTGTTTGGGCAAACGGCTACATCTGACAGGCACTTTTTCGCAGACTTGTATATTCAGGATTGTTCTACCCTTTGCACATCGCAGGGGCGTGTGTCTCAGGGTGGCGGCAATCCCTTGCATGATGATCACAAAGCATTGGGATCGACGGGGAAGGAAACTGCGCCGTAATCCCGTCCAGACCAGACGC
>VFQP010005566.1_pt1 | contig 10889 bp, 15 predicted proteins | sample 3512351 | NCBI WGS metagenome assembly VFQP01 (sample SAMN10412372, study PRJNA504923) | tailings metagenome | isolation source: Relicate 1 Philex TSF1 revegetated site | place: Philippines: Tuba, Benguet | collected 2017-08-29
GAAGAGTTTGGGGGAGGAACGTGATGCCTGCACTGCGCACTGCTCACGCACTGCTCGCTTGGTGGCCGTGATGCACTGAAGCTGCACTTGATGTCAACGCGCGCTGCGTGCGCTCTAGCACCTTGTGAGACTTTCTCTGGTCAGCAGTGCAAGCAGTGGTTGTGTTGAAGATCAGGATCAAGTTGTCGGAGATCGTACTGCGATCGCCCACCGCGCCCACCACGCCACGTCCGCGCTAGAAACGCCGAGCACCCGCGACACGGCGCGCTGCAGCGCATTCGCGCATAGTCAATCACAGCACAGAGCAAACCCAGCGCTCGAAACTCGCTCCTCTAACCGACTCGACACAGCAGAAAGTCGTGATCGTCGCAAGGATGCAGCCCACCACATCGAGCATCGAGCCGCCTCTGTACCCCCAGGAGCTCGCGGCCAAGCCGCAGGCCGTGCTCGTCACGGGCGCTCGGGGCTACCTCGGTGCCAATCTCGTCAAGAGGTCAGAGGGGCGATGCGCCGAGTCGAGGAAGCCCGCTCTTTGCCAGGCGGTGGAGATGTCGTCGTGACGTGCAGATCACAATCCTCTTGCTCTTCTTGCTTCTGACACACACGCAGGCTCCTGGCTGCGGGCCACACGGTGCACGGCACGGTGCGCGACGTGGCCAAGGCCACGGCCGAGCTGAGCGTGCTGCCGGGCGCGTCCGAGCGCCTCAAGCTGTTCAAGGCCGACCTGCTCAAGCCCGACGGCTTCAAGGAGGCCATGCAGGCGAGCCAGATGAATGTGCCTCTCTCAGGCAGGAACCCCTTGGCAGGAAGGGGTGGAGGGAGGGAGGGAGGGGGCAGCACTGCAGGTGCTGGACCGAGGGCGCTGCGCGCGCGGGTGGTGGAGCTGCTGCCCACGCTGCCCGAACTGCCGCAGGGCTGCACAGTCGTGTTCCACACGGCGTCACCCTACAATCTAAAGGCAGGCTACGGCGAACAGGCCCGCAAGCGCCTGCTGGAGCCGGCCGTCCTGGGCACCGAGCACGTGCTCAGTGCGTGCGCCTCGGCGCGCCGCCAGGCAGCACTCAACCCAGGTGGAAAGAGTGCTGCGCACCACGGAGCGCCCTGCGCTGCACCCTGCCCTGTGCAGGCGCGGTCAACGAGGTGGAGACGGTCAAGCGCGTGGTGCTGACCTCATCGGTGGCCGCCATTGCGCACTCGTACCGCGACCACCCCGTGGGCTACCACGTGACCGAGGCCGACTGGAACACGCGCTCCAACCTGGACGACCAGCCCTACAGCTACAGCAAGACGATGGTGCGCGGCCAGAGCTCCGCTGCTGCACACGCTGTGGCGGGTTTGGGGAGCTCATGCCTCGCTGCCCGGTTGCCTTGCCACCCCGCAGGCAGAGAAGCGGGCCTGGGAGATTGCCGGCAAGCAGAGCCGCTGGGACCTGGTGAGGAGGCGCTTCTCACACTGCGCGACCGAATCGTGCCCGCAAAGATGCTCTGCGTGCCACAGCTCACGAGCACGCCGCCTGCCACGTGCGCACGCCGCGCTTCAACGTGAAGGTGACCATCAACCCTTTCATGGTCATGGGCCCTCCTGCCACAGCGCGCGGCGAAGGTGAGGGGCCCCGCTGCACACAGGGCGGCCACAATGCTTTCGTGGCCCACCCTCCGAGCCGTCAACACGTGCGCCACTGCTCCTGCTCGCTGCCGCAGGCCAGAGCGTGGACATGTGCCGCAGGATGCTGGCCGGCGAGTTCTCCTTTGCCTGCCCCATGATGGGTCAGTGACGCTGCTGTCACGCTGAGGGTGGCGCTGTGAGACAGTTTGGAGGACGGGCTGCGGTGGCAGACAGGTGAAAGCAAGGGTGCGGCGTGGATGCCCGCGCAGGCTACGGCACGGTGGACGTCAGGGATGTAGCTGCGATGCACTGCCTGGCGGCCTTCAGCCCCAAGGCGCACGGCAGGTGAGAGCGCTCAAGCAGGCTGCTGGTGGAGGAGCGGACCGGATCTGCCGCGGCACGACCGACTGGCGTGACCTTCGGTGCCCTGCCGCAGGAACATCGCGAGCAACCACGCGTACACGTTTGCCCAGATGGTCGCGTTCCTCCACGAGCACTACCCCAAGCAGGTGCGTGGGGGCAAGGCGCGTGCAAGGAGCTGGCCAGCACAGGCCAGCGACAAGTGAGGGCGCCGACTCACTGCTCAGGCGGCATTGAACTGCCAATCAATTGAGCAGGTGAGCACGCCCAAGCTCACCGCGCCCCGCTGGCTCATCATACTGCTGGCGCCGCTGCTGGGCGTCCAGCGCGACATCGTCAGGTGCGTGCGTGGATGCGACGTTGGTGGTGGGGCGGGCGGGTGGGCTGGGAGCACGTGGCGGCCATCAGCGCCAACACCCAAGAGCGGTGGTGCTGCGTGGACGCGCAGGGCGGGCGCCGGCGGCGTGGCCTATGCCTCGGGTGCGTTGCCCGTTGTGGTCCAAGGTGCGCGGGTGCGCGTGTCAGCGAGAGTCAGTGCGCGCTCACGATTGTTTGTTCGGAGAACTCCGCTTGGCTACGCGCAGGCGAGAAGGCCATCCAGGAGCTGGGCGTGACGTACATCCCCATCAAGCAGAGCCTCAAGGACATGGGCGACGCGCTGGAGGCCTTCAAGCTCATCCCGCCCATCCGCAAGTAGTGGAAGGGCGGCGCGAGGAGCAGCTGCACACTGCCGCGGCGAGGCGGTGCCGGGGGCAGCAGGGAGGAGAAGAGTTTGGGGGAGGAACGTGATGCCTGCACTGCGCACTGCTCACGCACTGCTGTCACCGGCGCCTTGAACTGCATGCGTTCCAACTCGTGTTTGCTCTCGACAACAAGCTGCATGCAAGAGCAAGGGCGCGGGAGGCCAGCTCTGGATGCAGCTGTCCCCGCTGTGACAGCTGCTAGATGAGGTTGACCAAGTCAAACCTCCTCCTCGACGGCACGATTAAAGCGCACAGCGACTCGCACCCGCGAAACCTCAATGGCTGCCATGACGCCCCCGCTCGAGGCCGTCGAGAGGCAGGCGCCTTCCACGGTCCTCGTCACGGGCGCGACCGGGTACATCGCCGCCACACTCGTGCAGAGGTGCAGCTACACCTCTGCAGCACTGTGCAGCACCGCAGATGCATGATCCGCGCACGAGATGGCTAACCTCAACACTGGGGAGGCGCGGACACCCGCCGCTCGGCGCGATCGATCACCGCGTCACGGCGCTCATGCGGCACCCCACACGCAGGCTGCTGGCTGCGGGCCACACGGTGCACGGCACGGTGCGCGACGTGGCCAAGGCCACGGCCGAGCTGAGCGTGCTGCCGGGCGCGTCCGAGCGCCTCAAGCTGTTCAAGGCCGACCTGCTCAAGCCCGACGGCTTCAAGGAGGCCATGCAGGCGAGCCAGCTGAATGTGCCTCTCTCAGGCAGGAGCCCCTTGGCAGGAAGGGGTGGAGGGAAGGAGGGAGGGGGCAGCACTGCAGGTGATGGAGGGCGCTGCACGCGTGGGTGGTGGAGGTGCTGCCCACGCTGCCCGAACTGCCGTGCAGGGCTGCACAGTCGTGTTCCACACAGCGTCGCCAGTGTCCGTCGGCGGCGTCTACGGCCCTCAGGCGCAGCGTGAGCTGGTGGAGCCCGCCGTGCAGGGCACGGAAAGCGTCCTCCGTGAGTCACCCGCCACGTTGCGCCTGCCTGCCGGTGCACATTAGCATCACCCCCGGCCCCGGCCTGACATTGGCCGGCGGTGCGCCCCTGACTATGCGTCGCAGGCGTGGCGGACGAGGTGGGCAGCGTGCGGCGCGTGGTGCTCACGTCAAGCGTGGCGGCCATGGTGCACAGCGTGCTGGGCAAGCCGCCCGGGCACGTCATCACCGAGGCCGAGTGGAACACCGAGTCCACGCTTTGGGACCAACCTTACGCCCTCTCAAAAATGCTGGTGCGTTGTCATGTAGCTCAGCTGCTGCGCCCGCTGGGCGGTTTTGGGGCGTCATGGCGCTGCGCCCGCCTCGCTGCCCGGCTGCTTTGCCGCTCCGCAGGCGGAGAAGAAGGCGTGGGAGATCGCCAACGCGCAGCGGCGGTGGGACCTGGTGAGGGGTCCACGCAGCAGTGCGCCTGAGGCGCTCTACCACCTGTCCTCCAAGTCCACTGGGGATGCGCCGCCAGCGCAGCCCCTCCCTTTCTGCTGCTGCCGCAGGTGGCCATCGCGCCCGCCGTGGTGATGGGCCCGCCGGCCACCGCCCGGAGCGCCGGCAGCGAGAGCGTGTCGGTGCTGCGCAAAGTGCTGAGGGGTAGGTTGAAGGGGTAGGTCGGCCACACCTCGATCAACCACGGGCACGGTGATGCGCTCGCGCTCTCACTTCACGGGTCCCTTCTCTGCGCAGGTGGGTACTCGTTCCTGTGCCCTACCATAGCGCTGGGCATAGTCGACGTGCGAGACGTGGCAAAGGCGCACGTGCTGGCGGCCTTCACGCCGTCGGCCAGCGGCAGGTGGGGGAGGCGGCCAGGCCCGTAGGAAAGAGCCTGCGCTGCCTCGCACTCACGGGCCCTTTTGCTCGCCCCGTTCCTCTTCATCACCCCGTGCGTGCAGGTTCATCGTCGCGCCGCAGACGGTCCGGATGCGTGACCTGGTGGCCCTGGCCGCCGAGCTCTTCCCGAAGCAGGTCCGGCCGCCGCTGCTGCCGCTGCCGAAGTGGCTGGCGCTCATCATCGGGCCTCTGCTGGGCGTCGGGCGCGACCTGGTCAGGTGCGCGCGCCCTGACTCACGTGCGCAGCTCGAGTGCACCTGGCCACCCCGGCTTGACGCCCCGGCTCGCACGTGCTGTGCACCTGGTGTGCAGGGCGAGGTTCAACGCTTTTCCCCGGTACAGCGTTGAGCGGGCAAAGGCGCAGCTGGGCATGACATTCCTGCCGCTGCAGGACACGGTCCGCGACACCATGCTCGCCTTGACCGCGCTTGGGTTGCGTCCCTGATGGCGTGACCTCTCTCTCCCCCTGTTCACGTCGTGGCCTGTTCGGGCGGATGACTTCTGTCCAGCATCCCTGCTCGCCCTGATGATCATGCTGCAACTCCACTTCACCGAGCGAGCATTCGCGACCACATCACGTCGCACGATGGCAGTCCTTTTCAGCAGGCCGAGCGCGGGAGGCGGCAGCGCGGCGGCGCCAGCGACTACCAGTGGTGGCGTCTCGTGGCGCACGGGGCTCGCGATTGCCGTCGCCACGCCGTTTCTGCTGGTCGGGGCGTCAGCGGTGCGTGTGTGATGTATGGCATTGCGAGCATACGCGTCTGCGGCGTGCCCCTTTGCTCCTTTGTGGGTCTTGCAGCAACTGGCGCGGCCAGGTATCCGCGGCGTGCCCTGCCGCACCCACCCCAGCAGCATCATTTCGCTCGCATTTCGTCCTGCGCAGGCCGTGCACGCCTTGGACATTGCGTGGAAGCGCTGGAAGCTGCGGCACATCCCTGGGCCTGCCCCGACGCTCCTTCTCGGCAGCCTCCCCGAGCTCATCAGGTGAGTGCTTAAAGGCCCTGTGGGCGTGCCGCAGAAGCTCATTGAGGCAATAGGGAGTCGTGCCTTGCACGAGGGAAGGTTGACGGGGGATTTCCCTCGCGCGGCTGCGGGCACCTTCACGTGCGTCGTCACGCCTTGGGAAATCAAGGCCAATTGCGCCAACTCGTCTGCCGTCGTGCTGCGGATCGTGTGGCGTGTGATTGCTGGCGCCCCACGCAGGTATGGCGGCTCCTACAAGGCCATCCCCGAGTGGAAGGAAAAGTACGGGCCCGTGTTCAAGGTGCGCCGCTGCGCAAGCGGTTGGGGCGTGCTGCGACGCCAGCGTTGCTTGTCTGCAGTTTTCCACCTGCTCAACCTGCTGTCACAACCCACGCCGCAGTTCTTCATCCTCTCGCACCCCTTTGTCGTGTTCACCGACGCCGACGTCAACCGCCAGGTGGGAGGGGAGGGGGCGTGGTTGCTCGCCCCGCGGCCCAGGCCCTGGGGAACAGAGTGCTGATGCCAGTCAAGCACCCCCCGCGCGCATGCGCGCAGATCGCCTTCAAGTTTGCCAACCACTCCATCGTGGGCAACAAATGGGGCCGCAAGATCAACGGCAGGTGCGCGCGGCGGGCGGCCCCTTGCGCTCGCTTGACTCGCTGCGCATCCTGTAGTCCTGGGGGCCCCCACCGCGTACTTGACGGCGGCGGTGCTGCTTCTGCGCCCGGCAACCGACGCGTGCAGGAGCGGGATCCTGGACGAGAACGGGCTGCTGCAGGCGCGAGACGCGCTGTGGCGCCTGCTGCGCAACGCCTGGCAGCCGGCCTTTGCCCCCGGCACCCTGGCCAGGTGAGGCGGCGCGCACGACAGGACAGGGTGGTGGAGGCGGGTGCTGGCGCACTGCGCCTCTCTTGCTGAGCCTTGACGACCAAAAGGCTGCCACAACGGCGGTTGCGGAAGGCCAGCCACACTCGCACCGTGGGGCCCGCCGTGCCCTGCGGCATTCTCTCGCCTTTGTTCCCTTTCAGCTTCTCACCCCAATTCATCCAGGTGCTGCGCTCAGCGTCATGCTGCGTCCTTTGCGCCTTGCGGCCCGCGCGTTGCCCACCGCGTGACTTGAGCCCCCTCATCTCCCTGCGCGCGCCAACTGCTTCTCAGGTATTATGACATCATGGTGTCGACCGCCGACGAGGTGGTGCACCACCTCAACGCCCAGCTGGAGGCCTCGGGCGGCGGCGCCAAGGCCGCAGCGGCGGCGGGCGACGACGACGCGGCCTACATCGACATCCACGACACGCTCAACAAGATGACCTTGGACGTGGTGGGGCGCTCCGCCTACGGGTGAGCGTTGCGGGGGGGGGGGGCATGCATTGTCGTGACCTGCCCTGCGGTGTTTGCGCTGCGCTGGGGTTTGTCTGGACGCCGCCGTGGGGCCGGAGCATGTCGGACGTCTCGCAGCACACAGGCAAGCGAGCCAAGCACGTGTGCACGAGTGTGGCCGCTGCCTTGCGCGACGACGGCGTTGCACGTGCTGCCCGCAGGGTCAACTTCCACTCGCTGACGCCGGCGGGCGAGGTGCCGGCCGACGCGCCGGGCCCCGCGCTGTCCAAGGCCTGCAAGGACGTGTTCAGCTCCACCACCGTCCAGGTCCGCAGTGGTGTGCCACCGCGGAGCGACTGGCCTTCAACCCAACTCGCGCGTAGAAAAGACTCGCTCGTGCCTCTCGCGCCCGCTCGCAGACCGGCAGCAAGTGGGGGCTGGCCATGGCGCTGCTGCCCCCGCTGGGGCCCGTGCTGGTGCCCCTGGCCCTGCTCTTCCCCGACGAGGCGCTCGTGCGCATCCGCAAGGTGAACGAGCGCGCTGGGGCGCCAGGCTGCAACAGAGCGGGCAGGCACAGAGTGCAATGTTTGCTCCTCACAGCGCGGGCCGACGCGTCGCCCGCTGGCGCCGTCTGCCGCCCACGCGCAGTCACGCCAGTTCATCGTGGACACGTCCAGCAAGCTCATCCAGGCCTTCCGCAGCAAGCTGCTGGCCTCCCCTGCGGCGGCGTCGGGCGACGCCACCTTGAAGGCGGCCGACGACGACGGCACGGCGGCGCCGGCGGGTGCGTCTCGTCCCCGCCTGGCGTGCGCAGCAAGCAGCCTGCACGCCCGGGAGTCATGGCAGGGTGGCGCGCACCGCGTGCGCACACCAGCGCAAACAACCCGTCGTCGCCACACGGTCGCCGCAGCGCATGCACACACACGAACGGCACCTGGGGCACCTTTGCCGCGCCGCCGTCGTCATGTTGCGGCGCGCTTGGGCACTCTCTCGCCCCACATGCAGGCAAGCTGAGCGGCGTGGAGCCGGGCAGCTTCATCGCGCTCATGGTGGAGGCCGACGCGCGCGCGCGCGCCGCCAGCGAGCGCGCCGCGGCGCCCACCAAGGCCCCCAAGGAGGCGCGCGGCTCGCCGGCGTCCAGCGGCGCCGCCACGCCGCTGCCCTCGCCCGCCGGCAGCGCGTCGGGCACCCCGCAGCCCTTTGTCATGAGCGACGTCACCATCGCTGCGCAGGCCAACACCTTTATCCTGGCGGGTGCGTTGGGACGTTTGCGGCTCGGGGCGCGACTCGGGGTGGTTCATGGTGGTGTCGTCTTGCGCGCTCTGATCTTGGGGCCGTGCGACAAGCAGCCAAAGCCGAACTGTTGCTCTGTGCGCTCGGCGTGCAGGCACCGAGACGACGGCCAACACGCTCTCCTTTGCCATCTACCACCTCGCCAAGGTGCGGCGGGCGTGGTGCGCCTCTTGTCCCTGGGCGCTGTTGGGGCAGCCACGCGCTGGCGTGGCTGGCTGGCGTGGAGCTCATGCTTGCCGCGCAAACGGCTGCGGGCGCCGTTGGCGTGTGTGCGTCGGGGCACCAGGACGGACAGCGCGTGGGTGGTGCTTGTCACGTGCGCACAGCACCCCGAGGTGGAGGCGCGCCTGGTGCGCGAGGCGCTGGCGCATGGCCCGCCCGGCACGCCCATCCTCCTCGACGACAAGGTGCGGTGAGGTGCCGCCAGGGCGCGCTTTGTTGGGGCTCCGCCTGCCCTGCCCGCCTGACCCTGTGCACCCTGGCGGGCAGAGAGCGCGCAGCACTTCTTTGCCCCCCCGCTCCTGCATGCATGCACGCAGTTCCCGTACGCCGACGCCGTCATCAGCGAGACGCTGCGCGTGACGCCGCCGGCGCCGGCCACCACGCGCGACATGGACAAGAGGGAGGGCGCAGAGGTGTGCGGGCGGCGGCGCCCCTGAAACGTGGCAGCGCAACGCACCCGTGCTCTCTGCCCGTGGCTGCTCTTCTTCTTGCACGGGAATGGCGTGCGACGTGAGCCAGCCAGCGCGTCGCCCGCTGCTCCGCCTCGTTGCTCGCGGCAGGTGGGCGGCGTGCACCTGCCCTACCCATCAGCGCTGCTCATCCCCATCTTCACCATGCACAACAGCGACGAGTACTGGCCGCGCGCCGGCGAGTTCCTGCCCGAGCGGTGGCTGCCCGAGGTGCGGCATGAGGGAATGGGGGCGCCGTGCCGCAGGGGCAGCGCGCGCTGCTGTCCAGCCCGCCATGCGCACTGCACGCTCGCAAGGAGAGCTGAGGCGGCGGGCGCGCGTGGTGCTGCTCCCTTTGCGCAGAACGAGGTGGAGCTGGGGCCGCGCAACCCGCACGCGTACATGCCGTTTGGCGCGGGCAGCCGGCAGTGCCCCGGCTACAAGTGAGTGCCCCACATCCATCCATCCCTCGCGCGCCGCTGCGGCTCACGGACCACGCCACAGGGGCGGTCGACGCGGCGAACCGTTCCTGCACGCTGTCTGTGCCCTGCTTCGCCATCGCTGCAGGTTCGCCCTCCAGGAGGCCCGCATCGCCCTGGTGACGCTGTACAAGAGCTACTCGTTCCAGCTGCACCCCGACCTGGTCGCCAAGCCGCTGGCGCTCTTCTCAGGCATCACGCTCTCGCCCAAGCACGGCATCAAGGTCAAGCTGCTGCCGCGCCCTGCGCAGCTGCAGCCGGCCGCCGCGGCTTGACTCGCTACACACGAGCTGTCATCGCGCTTTGAACTTTCGAGCCCCCGCCAATCCCGTGCAAAGTTCCCCACGGCGCCTCAGTGCAGCAAGTCGCGTGCATACCAAGCGCAGCAGTCCTGTGGCAGCCTGCCAGGATGGACAAGATCAAGGACTTGAAGAACTCGATCGTCAAGACCGTGACCGGCAAGGATGCGGGGTACCACCACAACCTGCTGGGCGAGTCGCTGCCGGACCTGCTGCGCAAGGCCACGGCCAAGACGCTGCTCGCTCCCGATGAGCCCGTCAACCAGCAGGTGCGGCCGCGTGGGGCTCTCGTTGCCTTTGTGTGGGCGCGTGGTGGGGTTTTTGCGCTGGCAGGAACAGGCGAGAGCGGGAGGAAACCGGGAGGCGTTCTCCTCCCGGTACTTCGCGCCGTGGTGGTGGCTCGCGCGGGCCGAGCGCTCCCCCTGCGGAGGGGGGCCCGGTCGTTCGCCCCTGCGGGTGATCGTGCGAGGTGCCACGGGCATCGCGTAGAGCAGGGGCAGCGTCTCGCAGCTGCTGCGGGGCGCCGCGCTCGCGAGGAGGCATCGCGCTGGTCGCATTGGCGCGAGCTGCTCTCGCTGCGCAGCGTGTGGGATGAGGGCATTCCGTTCATCAAGCAGCGGAGCGAGAGGAGCACGAGAAGGAGGGGTGCGGCCCTGCCGACTCTTTGCCGACTCGCGCAGGTGGTGGACACGATTCAGCAGGAAGCCGCAGCCGGCAAGGACACCAAGGTGCGCGCCGCCGTGCTTTCGCGCTCCTCCGGGATGCTGACCGCGTCATTTGGCTTCGCGCCGATGCCGCACGCGCCGGATGACTCGGGATTTCCAATGGCTGCCGCAGGAGATTGTGAGCCTGCTCAAGAAGCGGCTGCGCACCGACAACCCGCAGAAGCAATGGCTCGCCGTCATCCTGGTCGGCAAGGTGCGCCCCCGCCACCCGTTCGTGGAGCACACAGCACGCAGCGCCCACTCGCGCGACGCCGCGACGTGGGGACATCGTGGCCCTGCGCGGCGGCGCCCAATGTCCGCAGGTGATGCACGACTGCGCCAACATCCTGGGCCTGCACCAGGAGGAGCTGCTGCAGGAGGTGGCGCGCGTCATGGCGCGGCCGGCGCGCCCCGAGACGGACGCCGGCAAGCAGGCGCGCCACGCGGCCAAGGAGCTGCTGCGCCGCTTTGGCCGCGCCGGCACCACGGCCTTCCGCGCCGCGCAGCAGGACATGTACGGCCGGCCCGTGCCGCCGCACGGCGCCACCGCCACGGGCTACCCGGCGCACGGTGCCGTGCCCTACGGCGCCGGCGCCTACGGCGCCGCCGAGTACGGCGTCGCGGCGGGCGCGGCAGGTGATT
>VFQP010005567.1_pt1 | contig 10889 bp, 12 predicted proteins | sample 3512351 | NCBI WGS metagenome assembly VFQP01 (sample SAMN10412372, study PRJNA504923) | tailings metagenome | isolation source: Relicate 1 Philex TSF1 revegetated site | place: Philippines: Tuba, Benguet | collected 2017-08-29
GTTTACTTTGGAGGTTTATATGTTCGAATTACCTGAGTCTGGCTACCTTAGGCTTACTCAAATTCTTGGCGACAAGAAATCAAATCCACCAGTACTGCCAATTATCCCAATAGGTAAATCCTCCTGGTGGGCTGGCGTCAAATCTGGTCGTTATCCTCAACCCGTGAAGTTAGGGCCTCGTACTACTGCGTGGCGGATAGAAGATATTCGTCATTTGATTGAAAACGGCGTTTTTTAATTATGCAAGCACGGAGATTGGCATGAATGAAACAAACATCAAGCTAATTTTCAAGGTATTTCAATTAAGGATATCTGAAATAAGCGAGTTGCAGGGAATGGGGCAGAGTTATATCCAAGGTCAATTAGAAGAAGCCTGCCACCAATTGGAATTACAACATAAAATAGCAAAGGAATTTGCATCATGAATTTTAATGAAATTATCAATCAATTCCAAGCTGAGATGATAGCAAAGGGAATTACTCCACCTAAAGAAATTGTCATTGATGCGCGACTGCATCGTTTTCATGTTGATGGAGATAAGCGTTCATCAAAAAACGGGTGGTATATCATTTTTAACGATGGTATCCCGTGTGGTGTATTTGGAAGCTGGAAATCTGGCATAACTTACACTTGGTCTGTTAAAAGTCAACAATTAATGAGTAGTTCGGAATTTTCAGCATTTCAAAAACAAGTTAAAGAGGCAAGATTTAAGGGTGTCCAGGAACGAAAGAAGCAGCATGAAGAATCTTCAATATTAGCCGAAAGACTATGGTGTTTGGCTTCTGCTGCTCATCCTAAGCATCCTTATTTAGTTAAAAAATTAATACCCCCATTTTATGCTCGTCAGCGTGCCAATCATCTAATTTTGCCAATTATTGATTTCTCTGGAAAATTATGGAGCTTACAATATATTTCCCCAAATTCTGATAAATGGTTTTTGCCAGATGGTTTAATTAAGTCTCATTTTATTCCGATACAAGGGAGGCCTGGTGACGGCAAAAAAATATTAATTTGTGAAGGGTTTTCTACGGGCGCAACATTGGCACAAGATTATCCGAGTTATTGTGTAATTGCTGCTTGTGATGCGGGAAATTTGAAGCCAGTAGCAACGATTATTCGTCATAATTTACCTAAAAATGAAATAGTCATTTGTGCTGATGATGACCGTCTAAATTCGATTAATACTGGGTTAGTAAAAGCTCGTGAAGCATCCATTGCCACAGGCTCATTAATTTTTAAACCTAAATGGCCAGACGATGCTCCGAATGATTTAACTGATTTTAATGACTTAGCTTGCTGGGTCTCTCGCAGAGGAGAACAGCATGTCTAATACTGCTTTTATGAACCACCATGGAACCAGGGGAACTCAGGGAATAACTAGCAATGACAAGGATTCTGTTGGTTCCCTGAATAAAAATGCGCAGAGAACCGAGGGAGTACACTGCCCAGCCGTGGAAGTAATTTCACCCATAGAAGTTTTTGAAGCGGGCCTGCATTCACCAAATATTGAGCGACCAACTTACCTTACTCACGATGATTGGTTTTTAATAGATGGTGTTAAATTCAAGCCAGGCTTGTATTATCATGGGATTGATAATACGGATTCAGATAATCCAGTAAATATTTGGATTTGTAGTCCTATACATGCCGATGCATTAACCAGTAATGAACACGGTGCAGACTGGGGCTTACTTTTACGTTTTATTAATCCCAATGGGAGGTGGCGAGAATGGGCCATGCCTAGCTCTATGCTTAAAGGTTCTGGTGAAGATATGCGTGGTGAATTATTGTCTCTGGGGGTGCGTATATCACCAGATGGAAATAAACAGCTTCATCGTTGGCTAGCTAGTCAAGAACCTAAAAATCGCATAATCGCGGCAATGAGAACAGGATGGCATGACAGCCCTGAAGGAATCACATTTGTTCTTCCTAACAAAGTAATTGGCGCAGATAATGTTCGTTTTCAGTCTGAGTATGCTGTTCATGATGACTTCATACAAAAAGGTACTTTGCAGGACTGGAAAAATGAAGTAGCTGCGCTTTGTCAGGATAACCATATTTTGTTACTTTCTGTTTCTTCTGCACTTGCTGGACCATTGCTGAAAATTGCTAAGTTACAGGAATTAGGTGGTGCTGGAATCCATTTGATGGGGGATTCTAGCCGAGGCAAAACCACTGCATTGCAAGTTGCTGCCAGTGTTTGGGGTTCTTCAAGTTTTATGCGTACTTGGCGAGCGACAGCCAACGGATTAGAAGCTACTGCTGCATCACGAAATGATACTTTCCTACCTCTTGATGAATGCGGAGAAAGCGACCCCAAAGAAATTGGTTTGATTATTTATTCTTTGGCAAATGGTGTCGGAAAACAGCGAGCTAAACGTACGGGTGGTACTCGCGAATCTGCTCGATGGCGAACCATTATATTATCTAGCGGCGAGTGCGCTATGGGCACACACATGAGCGAGTCGGGGAAGCGAATAAAAGCAGGTCAACAAGCTCGGTTACTTGATATACCGGCAACTAATTTTGAATTTGGTGCTTTTAATTACCTCCATGGTAGTGATAGTGGTCGGGCATTTGCGGATAGATTAAAACGCGCCACGAGTAAAAACTACGGTCATCTTGGTATGGAATTTGTAGAAAAATTAATCTCAGATAAACAAGATTTGCCAGCTTTGTATGCAGACACTTGCAAATTACCCCAATTTTCAACTAATGATGGAGTTGAATCTCGCGCTGTTGGAACATTCGCTTTAATTGGAATGGCAGGAGAATTGGCTACTGAGTATGGTTTAACTGGATGGAAAGAAGGGGATGCAATTAATGCGGCAATTGCCGCATTTCAATCATGGAGAAAATATAGGGGTACTGGCAAAACAGAAGACCGACAAATTTTGCAAGCCGTTCGTGACTTCATTTTACAGCATGGAGATTCACGGTTTTCCAAGCTGGGTAATTCAACCTCAGAAAATTTACATACTAAAAATAGGGCTGGATGGTGGAAAGAATCCGATATCGATGAACGGGTATACTTATTTAATGCCCCCGCTCTTCGTGAAGCTGTACCAGGATTTGAAAGTACTAAAATTTTAGATGTACTTCAAAAGGCTGGTTGGATAACAGAGCATGACAAGGACAAGCGCTCTAAAAAGACAGCGGTGAATGGCTCAAAAACAAACTTTTATTATATTCGTCCTAATGAGGATGATGGGTTATGAGCTTGCGTACCCTTTTAAATAAACTATTGGTTCCCTCGGTTCCCTTAATCAATAGCAAGGAGGGAACTGAGAATAGCCTAGTAAATAAAGGCGGCTTCCTAAGTTCCCTTGGTTCCCTGGCAAATGAACGTAGACAGGGAACGGTTAGTACTAATATAACGACACAAGAACCGATAGAGATTAAGGCTGTGTGTAAATGTGGGCGTTATCGTCTTCCATTTTGTTCTTGTGGCCTGAATAATTATCAAAGCAATTTAACAGATGCCAATGAAAAATAAACCCTATACGGATCAGTCTTGAGTTTTCATCAAATTATCCATTTTTTCGTTAAGTTCAGTAAGAGCAATAAGCCTAGCATTTGCTCCAATTAAGGAAGCCACTTGTCCAGCTTCAGCGGGTGTTATCATTCCAGATGTAACAGCCTGCAAAGCTTCTTTTCCAACATGGGAAATTGCTTGAGTATAGCTAGTACTATTATCAGGCATATTAATTTGAATCGGCTCATCGTTTGGTTTGGCTGGCAGCATGCGCTCTAAAAATAAGCGCAACATAGCCTCATTACCATTGAGAGCCATATCAATAGCTACTTTAAATAATGCTTCTTGATGAGGCGCAACTAGTGCGCTGAATACTTGCTGACGAGTACCTGTACCCTTGGGACGTCCATTGGGGTTCCCGCTTTTTCCTGTTTGAAAAGTCATCCTATTCTCTTCTTTTCCCTTGTTATTAACAATAAATAACAAGCTTATTTGGTAATTAGTATTTTATCTTAAGAGGATAGTAATATCGATTAATGGGGGCTTTTAAGTTGGCGAATAGAAGGAATTAGGTCGCTGACCTCAACTTGAAGAGTAATCGCTATTTGTATTAGGTTCTGAATCGACATATTTTGTTCTCCTCTTTCGATTCTCCCAAAATACGTTCTACCTAACTCCGCTTCAGCAGCAAAAGCTTCCTGGCTGAAACCTTTTTGTTTACGGATTTCTTTGATTCTTTTACCTATTTTAATTAGGTTGGGGTGTCTTTTGTTCATCTACAAAAGTTAATCGCAGTGTACCCAATCAGGCCACACCTAATAAGTGGCATTTTTGCGGCAGATATTGTACAATCACTCCTTTCTATGGATGGTAAATTTTAAATAACCACAAAATTAATTGGTTACTATCCGGTGCGAAATAATTTTCTCGATAACAATAATAAAAAAATCGGTTGTAACTTCTCTGTATAATGAGATTGTAATAATGAAATCAAAAATTTTATTGTTGGTCCTAAGTTGTTGTTTTTTCCTACTTTCAATATCCGAAAGCTGCGCTAAAAACTTAAATACTAATAAATCGTTTAAAAACTGGAAGGCTCTTGGGTATAGAAGTGAAGATGAGCAGAGGCATCTCTACCAAGCTGGTATAATTTATTGGAAATACGCAACAGAAAAAATAGGTGAGGCTGCCTTTATTGAAAGCCTGGAGAGCTGTGTGAGAAGCAACCCATTTTGTGCGCATATATTAGGCGGACATTATTACGATAAGAAGGATTGTGTTTCTGCGTACCCATTATTGTCAAATCATCCACTAGATTCATTAAAATATAAAGCGGACCCATATGGCGAAGAGCGTGAATTCGCTCTCGGATGGATGTTGGCTAATGGTTGTGGCGTCATACAGAATTATGATAAAGCTATTGAGCACTTTAAAAAATGTGCCTATCTTGGGGAGAAACGATGCGCATGGAATGTCTCATCATATTATGTTGAAAAAGCAAAGCTATCATCATCAAAAGCAACAAGAAATAACTTTATTGATAATTACGTCAATGCATATGTGTGGCTCAGAATTTCCCAAGGACTAAAGAGTCAATGGCCAGATAAGTTACTTGAAGAATCAGTATCATCACTTTCAGTTAAGATGCAAAGAACCCTTAGCGAACTATCTTTGCTCACCAAAGCTGATATTGTTGCCTCCAAAATTTGTTCCCAAATTCATAATTGTACACAATGATTCATAATGAATGAGCAATGAGAGAGGGTCGTGGTATTGGCAGAACTTATTAACTTGTAAAGTGAGCTTGAAGAAAATGACCAGCTAGCTTAATTGAAAATGTTTTCCAACGCCTGAGCTAAAGTTTGATGTAGTTACTAGATTTTTTAATATAGTCTTCTTTTTAACTCTATAATTAGTACAATTAATGCTAAAGAGATAACTATGACCACAACCTTTGTTATTGGCAACGGGATTGGTAAGGCCTTAGATTCTGAATATTTCTCACTTGAAACAGGGTTGAATTCTTCATGGCAGTCTTTCACCGCGGAAGAAAAGAAAATCATTGCATTACGTAATAACCAATGCCCACTCGCAGAAGATGAACTTGAACATCAACATATTACTTCTACTGCATGTAAAAAATTATTTGAGCATAAAGAAGCCAAATTCAATTTTTTATCGGAGCAAGGAGAGTGCTTTCCGACAATCTACCAAGAGTTTATTTATCGTACCGCGAAACATTTTTGCGAATATACAGGAAGGCTTCCTGAAGAATTTATTGATAAGCTTTGTCATTATATAAAATCAGACTCCCCTAGCCATATTGCAACCTTAAATTATGATAAATTGCTTTATGAAAGGTTGATAGAGAAAGAAATCTGCAAAGGATATACAGGAGACTTAGTTGATGGCATTCATAATAATTCCGGCATTTTTTCTTATGAGAACCTTTTACGAATAACAAAAAATTTCGGTTGGTATCTGCACTTACATGGTTCTCCTTTATTCAGATCGGATAATGGAGGAATTCATAAAGAGAATATTAATTCACACTTAGCTGATAGCTATTCTCAAGGGAATGGTGAACATGTTCATATTGTTTTAACCCATTCAAAATACAAAACTGATGTAATTTCAGGAAGTGCTCTATTAGAGGTGTATTTTAATTTTTTTATTAATGCACTATCAGAAAGCCAAAAAATTATTTGTATTGGTTATAGTGGCTTAGACGAGCATATCAATTTTGAAATAAAAAAGTGGATAACAAATAGTGTTATGACCAATATTAAAACGCAAGTTGGAAACCAGTATTTAATTGAAATAGTTGAATGGGATAAATGTGGTAATACTCAAGATTTTTGGGAAAATGCACTCTTTCCAAAATTTAATTATGAGAAAATTAGCCTTGAAGACCATATTAAACTTCAAATTAAACATTTAGCCAATATTTTGGAGTATGATTTTAATCTCAATACCTAACTTTTTTATTTATGCTAACAATATTTAAATGTCTCGTTCATTCAATAAAAATCTGTAACACCATTTTTTCTACTTAGCTGATAAACAGATGTATAAGTGGCAATTTCTGTGTAGAATTTTTTGCCTAAACTCGTTTTTTGCTCTATGCAAAAAATAATCCGTTCGTATGGTTGTTTATTGTGTTCGAAATGACAATAAATATGGGGCATTATGTAATATTCATCTCCATCCCAATTAACTCTTTCAATTGAGTCGAATGGAATTTCTCCAACTTTAAAAGCTAAAACATCTCCTTCTTCGGATGATTTGGGATACCTTAGTCCTTCTGGGGTACTTATTAATCTGACAGCGCTAAGTCCAACTAGAATACCTCGGTAATAATTATCTAATAAGCCAACTTTAAACCACGGTGAAATACCTTTTCTTTCTTGAGCCTCAGGATAAGCATCAATTCTTTTTACATCTCTAATAATTGCATTTGGTGTATAGTTCTTTTTCCAAGCTTGGATAAAAAAATCCTCAAATTCCTTTCTGAAAGATTCTCTCTTATTAATTTTCTCAGGATTTGTTAATCGAGGTAGAAAAGACCCTCGTAAAAATTTAATTATTTGCTCTTTAAAAGTAATAAGAGTAACTATTCCTCCTATAATTGCTATAACCCATTTTACATGGTCCATAATTGTCGTTAGCATTTGAGAAATATTCAAAATAATATCCTAACCTTGTTTACTACTTTATTGAGTAGGGCATGTCTTATTGGTTATGGTAGCAATCAATTTATAGGCACCCAGATAGGCACCAGACAAGATTCTACAATATTTATTCGAGTGGTTTTTATGAAAATTCCTTTATTTTTCATGGCGTCCCGGAGAGGATTCGAACCTCCGACCTGCCCCTTAGGAGGGGGCCGCGCTATCCAGCTGCGCCACTGGGACGTGTATGGAGATATGTTACCATATCTTTCTTTAGCTCTAAATAAATACGTATTATTAAAGTTAAACTTTTGGTGTTTGATTTGAGTCTTTATTAACCTGTTGATTTATCTCTTTTTTGCAGTATGAGTACGTTTCTTGAAAAATTGGAATTAAGAAACCAAATCTTAATAAACTGACAGGTATTTGCAAACGTTTGATGATAAAAAGGCTCTGTGTATAAGCAGTGGGATTGGTTTTAGATTCTTGCCATAGTTGAGAAATCAATGTTCTAGAGCATGGAGTGGAGGCGTTGGGTGCTACTGCTAATTGATGTTGTCGAACGTAATTAAAAATAGAAGAGCAAATAATGGCGCACATTGAGCCTAGCATGTTGCACAAAAAAGAGTATTGAAATAAAAATATCTCTTTCTCATGGTGTTTTAATGATAAGCGCGTGTATTCGTAAACCATTGCATTTACCGCATCCCGAGCTATGATGGCAGGCGAGCCTCTGAAAAATGGTTTGATGCCTCCAGCTTGAAACATGGTCCAGGCGTTTTGTAACCAATATTTTTGGGGGTGAGGTGTCGCCCATGTATAGGATTTTACTGTGAGGAGTGGAATAGAGAGCATGCCGTGTGCTGCGCCCACGCCGAGTGCAATATAAGCCCGTTGTTCGATAGGATCTCTTTGCTGCGTGTGAATTAAATAAGGGTTTAATATTTGTGTAATGTGATCTAGTAATAAAAAATAGGTGGATGTTCCCATAAACGTTTTATGGGTAGAGGCTTGGATGAATCCATGATATGGATGAGGGTGTCGAAAATTTTCAAGAGTCCAAAAAGTTCTTTTGTGTTTTGCTGCAAGAAAAGATGCTCTATCAAAGGGATGAGAGATAATCATTCCTGATATGGCAGAGAATGCAGCCGAAGCTGCATTGATGGTGATTTCCATATTTTCAGGATTCATGATGTATTTCTTAATAAAAAAAATGGGAAAATTTTATCTTTTTAAATTCAAAAAACAAGGGATTATTTGTTTTAATTATTTTATAGTTTACATGTTGACATAATTTGGGCCACCACCACCCTCAGGCGTTGTCCATACGATGTTTTGTTTAGGATCTTTGATGTCACAAGTTTTGCAATGAATACAGTTCTGACCATTAATTTGCAATTTTGGCTTATCATTTTCCAGAATTATTTCATAAACACCGGCAGGACAATAACGTGTTTCAGGAGAGCCATAAAAACTATAGTTTACCGAAATAGCTACTGATTTGTCGCGAAGGTGTAGATGGCAAGGTTGATTTTCATCATGATATGTATTGGATAAATACACCGATGAGAGAATATCATACGTGATGGTGCCATCTGGTTTGGGGTAATCGATGGGAGAAACACTGGTGATATTTTTTAATCTCTCGTTATCCGCATGATGCCCCAGTGTCCATGGTAATTTTCCACGTGTTAGGTAAGTTTCTATGGCTGCGATGGTTAGTCCGGGTAATAATCCGAAACGAAATCCTGGTCGAATATTACGTACTTGATAAAGTTCTTGATGAACCCATGATTTTTTAATTTTTTCTGGGTATGAGACATTGTCTAGGACTGAAGCATTATCTTGTAAAAGTAATTCAAAGCAAGTTTCAGCGCCAATCATCGCGGATTTCATGGCCGTGTGAATGCCTTTAATTTTAGGAACGTTTAAAAATCCAGCGCTATCTCCAATCAGTATACCCCCTGGAAAGCTTAATTTAGGTATAGATTGCAAGCCACCTTCATTTAAGGCTCGAGCCCCATAACCAATGCGTTCGCCATTTATCAACAGATTCCGAACAAAAGGGTGAGTTTTAAATTTTTGAAATTCTTGAAACGGACTTAGCCACGGATTCTTATAATCAAGCCCAACAACTAGACCTAAGGCGATACGATTATCACTTAAATGATAAATAAACGATCCACCATAAGTCGCGTGATTTAATGGCCAACCTACGGTGTGAATGACTGAACCAAGTTCATGTTTTTCAGGCAAAATTTGCCAGATTTCTTTAATGCCTAATGCATATGTTTGTGGCTGACAATTTTGACGCAACTGATAGTGGTTCATCAATTGTTGACTGAGTTGTCCGCGGCATCCTTCGGCAAAAAAAGTTTGTTTAGCTAGGAGATGCATACCTGGTTGATATTGATCTGTTTTCTGTCCATTTTTATCGATACCCAAATCACCTGTGGCAACACCAATAACACGATGTTCATCATCATATAAAATTTTAGCTGCGGCAAAGCCAGGGTATATTTCGCAACCCATTTTTTCTGCTTCTGCGGCTAAAAACTGGCATAGCTCGCCCAGACTAATTATAAAATTGCCATGATTTTTCATTGGCGATGGTGTTGGTAATTTTATGGCATGTTTACCCGTTAAGTAATAAAAAGCATCCTCTGTGACGGGAGTGTTTAATGGTGCTTGTTGCCAACTATCAGGTAATAATTCATTTAGTGTTCGTGGTTCAAGGACTGCGCCTGATAAAATATGCGCACCGATTCTAGATCCTTTTTCTAAGACGCAAACACTTATCTCTCGCTGATGTATTTTGGCCAACTGTTTTAATCGAATGGCTGCAGTTAATCCAGCCGGGCCGCCACCCACAATGACGACATCATAATTCATGGTTTCATGAGTCACGGGATTTCCTTATACTAAAAATAAGCGTATGGCACCAAATGAATTCCCTAGAATCCCATCAATTTTTAACTTTGTCTATAGTATATTTAAATCAAATTCAATCGATGATTCTTAAGATCGAAGTTAAATTCAAAAATTATGTTATATTCATAAAAAATTTATAATTGGTGTACATCATGTTTAGCGGCATTACACAAGGAGTTTTCCCTGTTACAAGTATTTATCGTCAACCAGGCTTGTTAAGATATACGGTTGATTTATCTCCTCTGTTATTAAAAAATCTGAAAAAAGGGGCTAGTGTATCTATTGATGGTGTTTGTCAAACTGTGGTTGATATTAGCAAAATGAGTGTTTTATTTGAGGCGATTCAAGAAACATTAGACAGAACAACATTAAACGATTTATCTTTAGGTCAGTTGGTCAGCGTTGAGCGAAGCCTTTGTTTAGGAGATGAAATCGGTGGGCATATGGTTTCAGGCCATGTATATGGTGTGGCTACTTTATTAGAGTGCATACAAAAAATTGAGTCACTATCATTGGTTTTACATTGTAAACCTGCGTGGATGAAATATATTTCACCAAAAGGTTTTATTGCTGTTGATGGCTCTAGTTTGACGGTGGGTGAAACTGTCCCTACAAAAGGGTTGTTTAGCATACACCTAATTCCAGAAACGTTACGTCTCACTAATTTTATGCATAAAAAAGAAGGGGATCGGTTGAATATAGAATTTGATACTCAAACCAAACTAATCGTGGATACAGTCGAGCGGATTCTAAACAAATAAAAAATGCCACAATAGATGTGGCATTTTCTTTGAATCAAACTATTTGTGGCG
>VFQP010005568.1_pt1 | contig 10888 bp, 10 predicted proteins | sample 3512351 | NCBI WGS metagenome assembly VFQP01 (sample SAMN10412372, study PRJNA504923) | tailings metagenome | isolation source: Relicate 1 Philex TSF1 revegetated site | place: Philippines: Tuba, Benguet | collected 2017-08-29
GCAGCGCGCACCTTGACGGCCTCCAGCATGGCCGTGCCTCCAAAGTTGTCCAGCAGCTGCGGGTCGGCGCCCGCCTCGAGCAGCGCGCGCGCCACGCCCTCGTGCCCGTTGTGGCACGCCAGCATGAGCCCGTTGCGCTTGTCGTAGTCGGCGGCGTTGGGGGAGATGCCGGCGCCCAGCGCAGAGCGCACGCTCGTCTCGTCGCCGGCAGCGCAGGCGTTGAGGAAGTCCATGATGATGTCTTGGTCGACCTTGGAGACGTACCTGTTGGAACGAAGCGTGCCATGTGCGCGCAGGCAGCGGCACGCTCAGCGTCAGGCCAGCCTGCAGGTCAGGTCAGGCGCCACCACAGCTGGAGCGACACTCACTTGGCCAGGCTCTCCTTGACCTTGGGGAGGTTGTCCAGGACCGGACGCTTGTGCCGGTCCAGCTTGCCGTGGATCTGGATCAGCAGGAGACAGCACAGGCCAGTCGAGTTGGCGCCCGCTTTGCGTGAACAACTGCTCGCTGGCGCTGTGGGTGCTCCCCACCTCTGCCATGGCGGCCGTGGAGACCTCGCTGGGCTTCTTGTCCCGCAGCGCCAGCTGCTGCAGCACCGTGACCAGCTCGTTGGTGAGGTTCTTCTGGTGCTGCCCCAGCGCGCCCAGGATGACCTTGCGCGCCTCCTGTCCACACGAGTCGCACGCGCACGCGCCAAGCACAGCGGCGAGCGTGCATCGTTGCTCCCAGCGCCTCGGAGAGCGGCTCAGCGTGGGGCGCCGAGGAAGCGAAATCGCACCTCCTCGGCGTTGCGCTCCACGTTCTCGAGCAGCTTGCGCGTCTGCTGCGGGTATGTGGCGAGCAGCTCCTGATACACGGCGCGGCTGACCACCAGCACCTTGATCATGGTCGTGCTCCACACGCTCGACACTGCCGGCACCTCGGCAAAGAACGGCGTCTGCGCGGGTGGGTGCGCAGCAGCGCGAGGGTGAGGCGTGCCTGTGACGACCGGTCATGTCGGTCGCATCGCAGCGCGGCACGCAGCCCTGAAGATGATCCCACTGCGCCACCCACCGCGCCGAAGCAGTCGCCTGCGTTGAGCTGGTCGTTGGTGGCCATGAAGCCAGGGCGCGTGACGAGGGGCGGCGCCGTGCCTGGGCCGCCGCTGGTGAAGCTGTCCATGGACGCCATGGAGCCCATGGACTCGTTGCGCGAGAGGGAGGTTTGGCGGCTGAAGCTCATGCGGCTCGTGCGCTCGTCCTCCACGTCGCTCGTGATGGAGCAGTTGCTCTCGACGCGCCTGCGCGTGTGCACGGGTGCACGGCATCGGCGCAACCGGCCACTGGCACGCTTACGGTGTGGGAGGAGGCCGCAGCACCTCCCCGAGCGCACTCTGCACGCACCTCAGGAGCGGCGGCTTCCCCTCCTCTCCGTCGCGCCCGTCGAAGCTCATGCGGCCGCTGCCCGCCGCTGAGGCCAGGGTGGGTGCGTTGCCGTGCTGGCTCTTTTGGCGGGCGCGCTTGAACGCGGCGGTGGACAACGCACGCTTGGACTTGCGGTCCCCCTTGCCCTTGCTCGAAGGCATCTTGCCGCCCGTCATATTGGTCGCCGAGCCCTCCAGCAGCACCATGAACTCGTTCACGTTGTCGCCCTCTGCGATGACCTGCTCAGCACGCGCAGCACGCACACACCAGGCAACAGCAGAGTGAGCGCACAGCAGGGCGGGCCCAGCTGCCCACCCACAGCATGATGTGCTCGTGAAAGAATGACGCACCTGTTCCTGAGGCATGAACTGCTCCACACGGCCGAGCGAGAGCACGAGGTCGAGGAACTTGCTGTTGCAGCCGGCAAAGAGGTAGCAGTTCTTGACGCTCTCCATGTAGAGGTGCCTGAGCACGCGCCGCCGGATGGTCTGCGGGTAGATGGCCAGCACCTGCTCGTCGCTGGCCTGCTCGTTGTGGAAGTGCAGCTCCGTGTGCGCCTCCATGGCCTTCATCAGGCGTTCCGGGATGTCGTTCAGCTTGCCGTAGGCCCGCAGGTTGGTGACGCGGTCGCGGAACTGCTTCATGCGCTTGTCGCCCTTGACCATGAGCATCGTCACCGTGCCTGCAGCAACATGGCGTGGTGTTTGGCAGCACAGGCAGGCGGTGCAACCTTTAGCCCTCCAGTCCAGCAGTGCCCTGGTTGGGAGACAGACCCGCACGCTCAACGTACCGAGGATGTAGGCGGCCAGGAGCAGGTTGAAGAGCAGGAAGCCCGCCATGACGCACGCCTCTGGCACGCTGGCGACGAAAAAGTCGTTGTCACCGAGCCCCGTGAAGGCAGCGAGGGCAAAGTAGAGCGAGTACACGTATCTGCACGTGAGTTGGCGAGAGGAGCACACGCAGATGGTTGCCAGCGCACTGCAGCAGTGATGAAGTCAGGTGCCCGCACGCTAGTCACTCACTTTCCGGCGATCGTGGTCGTTTCGAACCGGTCGTAGTTGCGCCCGATCCAAGTCTCTGGCGTGAAGCCCTCCACTCTCCCGAGCCAGTAGAAAATGCACCCTGCCGAGCACAGCGTGCCACAGCGTGCCATACGCCGCGGCACGTCCCCCGCTTCACACGTTTGTGCCGCCGCGGCGGAAGCAACCCAACCACTCACCGGCGACGTGGCACGAGCCCAGCACGTACAAGTTGTTGCGCAGCACCACGATGGCCGTCTGTGGGAGGAGCATGCGGTACTCGATCATGCTGACAAAGGCGGTGATGCGGTACAGCCGACCCTGCGGCCACGTCGAGCAGCGAACCACCCACCATCAAGCCAAGGCGCACGCTGCACTGCGTGGCTGCTGGGAGGCTCGTCATGACTCCTGCTCACCAGCTGCAGCAGGCGCAGGAGGGATAAATACAGGTACGTCCGGTTCGAGGCGTCGTCGATGCCCATGCCCGACGCAATGATCTTGGTGAATGGGAGCAGGTAGATAAGGTCTGGCACCAGCATCGTCCTGCGTGCTCACATCACGCACCAACTCTCAGTCGCTTGCTGCATGCACTCGAGATCCATCGCCGTGCTACAGGCCCCGCGCCCGCACCTGGCGTAGTGCTTGGCGATGTCGCTCCACTGCGCCATGGCCACGCCCGTCTCCGGGTCTTCATACTCGACGAAAAACCTGTCCCACCAAGACAAGGTCAGGTCACGCGGTGCAGCGCTGCGCCGTCACTGAGCAGGGGCCGAACCACGGCCTCCCATGTGCAGGCAGCTCGGCACGATGACGTGCATGCACGCGGGGGACTGACCTGGAGACCATGTCCAGCGCAAAGACGGTGAAGAGGAACCACTCGATGCCGTACCACGCGGCAGAGCTGCACGTGTGCGCCAGGGACAGCCACACACGCCAGTGCACACAATCGCGTGGCGCGCTCAGCAGCGCTGGCTGCCACGTGGGGCAAGTGCGCCGCACGCATTCCACGCACTCCATGCCAGGTGTGCCCCAGAAGGCCAGCAGGAAGGGCTCCGTGAAGGCCGTCAGCATGGCGGCCGCCACGCACAGCCAGCCCCAGCGCTCATACCTGCGACCAGCCGCAGCCACGCTTTGGGGCACGTGTGCACGACCCAAAAGCGAACGGCTCACACGCGCCCTTTTCGCGGGTCCCCAAGCGCAGGTCCGGAGGAACCGGCCACCAAGCGCAGCAGCAGCGGCACGCACCATGTGCTGTCCGGGCTGATGCGGGGCGGCCCCAGGCCGCCGGCCCAAGCCCTCAGCGTCCACACCCAGCGTTCCAGGCCCTTGGGGCTGCCTGACCCGCTCGGGCGCGACGCCAGCGCGGCGTTGCCGCCGTGGCCGCTGGCCTCCCTGCTCCGGGGGCCGCCGTGGGCCGACGGCTCCTGGCTACGTGGCTGCTTCTCAAAGCTGCCGGCGCCCAGCTTGAGGCCGGGGCCCAGCTGGAACGCGCTCGTCACCTGCACCGGCGGCACCGCCACTGCGGCTTCCCCCGACACGGAGTTGAGGCTGCCGTTGTTGCTGGGCGGCCCGGGCGCCGCCGCCGCGTCGTCCAGCCACGGGGAGATGCCGGCAGCGGCCAGCTTTGGGGGCGCCGGTGAGGTGGGGCTGAGGGGCGCGTCGGCGCTGGACACGAACTTGGCGCGGCCCTGCACGCACTCAGGGCGCTCCTTTCTTGCCGCCTTGTGCGCTGCTGCATCGATGTTCACGGGGCGCATCCATGAGGGGCCCGCACGGCGAATCCGATACGACTCGACGCCTTAGCTGGCCACGCGGCGCCGTCTGGTGCTGCGCTGAGCGGCGCCGTGCTTCTCTCTCGCGCCTGTGGCTGCTCCCGCGGGTGGCGTTGGTGCTTGCCGCGGACTCCGTACCGTCGGGCCAGCGGGCCTCGCTGCACGCACGACCAGATTTGCCAGCGCACCTTGGGCTTTGGGGGCGGCTTGTCCTCCGTCAGCGCCGCCTCCCGGTCGCTGGGGGCGATGCGCGCCATGGCTGCCCGCTGGTCGCGCTCCTCCAACGCGTCGTGCAAGCCGTTCAAGAACTGGAGGAGGTCGCACGACGCATTGAAGAAGCTCGCTCGGACGCTTGCACGCACTGGACCAGGGTGCGTGGACCAAGGTGTGATCAAGCCTCTGGCGCAACAGCAATGGTGCGTCGCCAGGGTGTGCGCCCATATGGCCCCTGGTGCGCGCATGGGGCCACTCAAGGGCATCGCGTCAGGGCGACCCGTACGCCGCCCTCGGCGCCAGGCAGAAGCAGAAACGCGGCCCTCCCGCTGCTGCTGCCGCAGCCCCCCCGCTCCGCCGACCACCCGCCGGCGCCTGTCCTGCGCCCTGGCTAGGTGCGCGCGTCGCCGCCGCCGCCGCCGACGACGAAGCGCCCGTCACCTCTGCCACGTCCTGGCTGCTCCACGGCGCCAGCGCGTCGCTCGCATCGGCGCCCTCTGCACCCGAGCCCCGCTGCAGGCGCCCCGTGGACCCCTCCCCCTGCCCTACCGCCGCCGCCGCCGCCGCCACGTCGCCACCTGTGCTCAGCCGCCAGGGCGGCGGCGGCGGCGACGCCCGCCCCGCCAGCGGGCTCACACCGCCCGCCGCCGCCGCCCGGCCGCCGCTCGCGTGCTGCTGCGAGGACTGCCGGCGGTGCGCCCGCTGCTGCTGCTGGGGCGTGAGTGCCGCGATGGACTGCTGGCGCAGCTCCTCGGCAATCTCGGCCCACACGCCGCCGCCCGCCACGCTGTCGTGGTCCTCCTCCCTGCCGCCGCCGCCGCCCACGCCCACGCCTGAGGCACCCTCCTCCTGCGGCAGGCAGCAGGCAGCAGCAGGGCGGCCCGGCAACTCGACTCAGCAACTTCGCAGGGAGCGGCGCAAAGCGGCGCAAGGCCTGCGTGAGACTCGGCAGGCATCGCCCTCGTGGTAGGAGGGGCCCCGAACCCCGCGCAGCGCGCAAAACAGCGCAGCGCTCACCTGCAAGCCGCCCGACGATTGGGGCAGACCGCTGCAGCTGCTCGTCGCGGCAGGGCCCTGCGACAGCAGCTCCTCCTCTTCCTTGTGGTGCTCCGCCTCCTCCTCGTGCCACCGCTGCTGCTGCCGCTGCTGCACCGGCGCCGCCGCCGCCGCCACGGCGTCTTCCTCGCGGCGCTCCTCCTGCTCGTCCTCCTGCTCCTCCTCCTGCTGCTGCTGCGCCGGCGCCGCCGCTCCAGCGGCGTCCACGCTAGGGTCGCCGCCAAGGTCGGCCGACGCGCCCGTGGGCTCCAGTGGCCAGGGCTCCGGCACCAATCGACTGCTGTGCGTCGCCGCCGCCGTCACCGCCTCGTGCCGCTCCAGCCCGCCCTCCTCCGCCTCCCACCGCTGCTGCTGCTGGTGCGGCGGTGGTGACGACGGCGTGAGCAGCGGCGCGGCGGCGCCCACGTCAAGGTCTTCGCCGCCGGCTGATGCCTGTGGAGGCTGCACCCGACCCAACGGCGCCGCCTCCACGCTGCCGCACGCCTCTGCCTCCGCCCCCGCCTCCCACTGGGGCTGCTGCTGCTGCGCCTGCTGCACCTCGCATACGTCCCCGACAGCCTCAGTCGAAGCGACTGGAAGTGTGCCACGCGCCGCCGGCGTGCCTGTGCGCCCGTCCGCCGCCGCGCCACGCTCCTCCCCCCGCTGCGGCACGTGCGGCGCCTCGTCATCGCCGCCCACCGCCTCCGCCGCCCCGCCCACACCGCTCCTCCCCGGCACGACGGCCCCAGCCACCTCCAGCCCCGCCACCCAGCCACCATCCCCGCCCTGCACCGCCCCCCCTCGCTCCCCTCCACGCTCGCCAGCCCACTCCACGTCGCCCCCGCCACACGGCTGCTGCTCCGCGCCACCGCGCCCCTCTGCCGCCGCCACCTCCCCATCATCGGCAGCATCCGCAGGCCCCACCGCCACCGCCACCGCCGCCGCCACCGCTGTGAGAGCGGCCACGCTGAAGTGCGACTCGGCCCAGGCGGCAGTGGCGGCGGGCGCAACGCCAGCCTCCACCTGACACGCCTGGCTGACGCGGCGCGCCGGGCTGGTCTGCGTCTCCACCGAGCATTTCTCCGGCCCCTCGGCGCCGCCCGCGGCAGGCGCCGGCAGCGCTGTGGGCGTGCCGCCCTCGTCGCCAACGGCGCCACCCGCCTGGTGGTGGTGGTGCTGCTGCGGCAGCTGCTGGCCAGCGGCGGCGGCGGGCGGCGGCCGCTCGCCCTCCTCACCCAGCGCACTGCTGCTGGCGCCGCCGCTGCTGGCGCCGCGCGGCGCGACGGCCAGCACCGCCGCGACCGCCGCGCTCCGGCACTCGAGGTCCTCCGCGCCGCCCTCCTCGTCCTCCTCCTCGTCCACCTCCAGCACAGACTGCTCAAAGAGAGGCAGCGCGGGCGTCGGCGTGAGCTCCTCCTGAAGCCAGGGCCCGCCGCCGGCGCTGCCGCCGCCCGCCAAGGCGACGTCCACGTCAGCGACAGTCGCTGCCGCCGGCGCGCCGTCGGGCGCGTCGCCGTCGTGCATCTGCGCCTTGACCTGGCGCATGGCCGCCTCAGCCCTAAACGGGCAGGCGGCAAGCACACCACGGACGGAGCGCGCCGTGAATGGTGGCTCGCTCGAAGCCTGCACTGCGGAGGCGAGGTGAAGACCTCAGCGTGACCCACCCCACGGGCCACGCACGGAGGAGTCGGCAGCATGCGAGCGGCGTGCAAGCGCACCAGTGCTGGATGGCGTCCAGCACCGCCATGGTGCTCCGCCCGCCGCGCTCCAGCGCGTACTGCAGCTCGTTCGGCGTCGGCATCGGCGCCTCGCGCCCCGCGCCGCCGCCCCACGACCCGCCGCCGCCCATGCTGCCGCACCCTAGCCCCGACGCCCACTCGCTGCCAGGCGTCGCCGCCACTCCCGCCGCCGTCGCCGCCGCCGCGCACGCCGTCGCGCCGAGGGTACCCGGTGTGGTGAAGCGCCGGTCGCCGCCGCCTGAGGAGGAGGGCGCGGCGGGCAGCGAGGCGGGCGCGCCGTAGCGGCGGCGCAGGCTCACGAACGGCGTCAGCGCGCCCCCCGGCGTGCCCCCAGCCTCCCGCCGCTCCTCGCTGCCGCTCTCACCGCCCTCGGCAGCCACGGCGCCGCCCGCCGCAGGCGTCCACGGCGGCGCCGCCGCCTGCCGCCGCAGCTCCGGGCTGCCTCCCTCCACGCCGCCGGCGGCCGCCGCCGCCGCTGGCGACGCGCCGCCCGCGCTGCCGCCGCTGCTACGCCCCGACGCGCCGGCGCTGCGCGCCGCGCCGCCCGCCGGGCACGTGGGGGACACGGTGCTGCGTGCGGAGGCGCCGCCGCGCGCCGCGCTGCCCTCGCGGGTGCGCCGCCGGCAGTCCTCCAGCAGCGAGGGCGAACGGCTCAGCACCACCTCTGCCGTCAGCTGCGCCAGCAAACGGCCCAGCAACCCGTCCGCCACCGCCCCTCCGACGCCGGCATCGCCCACGCCGCCGTCCCTCGGCCCCGCCCACAAGTCCTCCGACGCCGCCGCCGCACCCCGCTCCCCACCCACCCGCCTCCCCGCCTCCTCCTCCTCCTCCCAGACGTGCTGCGCGTGCTGAGGGCTCGACGGCGAGCGCACGGGCGCGCCAGCGCCAACAGCGGCCTGGTCGGGTCTGGCTGCCGCGCCATCCCGCCGCCGCCTAGCGTCGTCGTCGTCGTCGCCGTCGCCGCGGGGCGTCTGCAGCTGCAAGATACGTTTCACCTTGCGCCCCAAGGGGCCGGTGCTGGGTGGCGCCTGCTGCTGCTGCTCCTGCTGCGGTGGCTGTAGCACGACGTCCGACTCCCACGGCACCGCAATGGCGCCGCCGGGAACGTCCGCCTGCTGCGGCGGCGCCGCAAGCGGCGCGCCCCAGGCACTCGGCGGCTCCGGGGCGGCAGCCGCTGCCGTCGCCGCGGCGGCGGCGAGGGCGGGTAGAGGGAAGCTGCCGGGAAGCTGGTGGGAAGGTGGCGGCGGCGGCGGGTGGCGGGGGCTGGGTTCGCCGCTGCTGCACCACGACTCGGTGACCCGGCTGGGCACCACCACCACCACGAGAGGGTGTTGCGGCGGTGCGTGCGCCGCGGTGGGCTGCGGGCGCCCAGCTTCGGCCGCTGCTGCGGTGTGCAGTGGGCTGGCGATGGCGGTGGTGGTGGCGGTGCCGGCGGGGGAGGCTTGCAGCTCCTTGGGCGGCATGGCCACGTCGCCATGCTTGGCATGAGAGGCGGCGGGCAGCCACCTGGCCCTGGGGCGCCTGCCGGCGGGGCCGGCGACGGCGGCGTCCGGTGGTGGCGGGTGCGGCTGCACGTCCCGCCGGTGCCGCTCCTCCTCCTCCTCCTCCTGTTCCTGCTGAAGGCGCCAGGCTGTGGCGAAGGGCGGCGCGTCGCTGGCCGCGGTGGCGCCGGTGGGCGGCGCCAGGAGGTGCGGCGCGGGGGACAGCGCGAGCTTGCTGGCGGGCGTGCTGGCGGTGGGGGAGCTGCAGAGAAGCTGCCGCACGACGGGGTCGGCGTGGTGGGCGGCAGGTGCGGCGGCGGCGGCGGCGGCGCCGGGCGTGAGGCTGTGTTCGTGGCTGTGCTGCGGCGCGTCCTGGCTGCCGCGCTCGCTGCTGTGCTGCGCGCTGCTGGACCAGCGGAGGCGGCGGTGCTGCTGCTGCTGCGCGCTGGCCAGCTGCTTCTCCGCCGTGGTGATGGACGCCTGCGAAGGTCAGGTGGGCGCCGTGGCGACGTGAGTGAGGCACTGGCACAGTGCTTGCGTGAAGGTGATGCTTGTGGCAGCTTGCGAGCGCACCTCGAGGTCCCGCAGGCGCTTCTGGTGCGTCTCAACCAGCCGGCGGTAGGACCCCTCCTCTTCCAGCACGCCTTGCAGGCCCTGGTCCTTGAGCCGCTTGATCGTGCTGTGCGCGCCCAGCAGGCGCAGTTGCAGCTGCGCGGCGGTGACAGGACGTGAGGGTGAGGGAGGTTGCGCGCCTGGTGCACGACGCCCGCTGGGTCATCCGCGTGAGCTGGCGTCTGCCCCCGGCATCCGCACCTTGCTGCGCAGCTCCTGCTCCTTGGCTAGACGGTCTCTGAGCGCGCGCACTTGCTGCGAGCGCGCGAGCGGAGCAGAGCGAGGAGCACCTGGTGCGCACTCCGAGCACGCGGTGCTGCGAATGCGCAAACTGTCTGTCTGCTGGCCCCACCTCGCGCGGAGAGAGCCCCTCGATGTCCTCCGCCGGGCTGCCGCGATGCTGCTGATGGCGCGAGGCGAATGCGGAGAGCACGGGCGTGGAGTGCGCGGCCAGGGCGCTGCGGAGCGGAGGCCCTGCTGGCGACGCTTGCTGCTCCTCCGAGTAGTCGTTGAACAGAGCATTGGTGTGCGTGAAGCGCGCCTTGGCTGGCGTGGCCGCGTGCTCTCCTCGCGCCGGCGACGGCGTCACGGCGAGCCGGCCCTGCTTGTGCGCGGTGGGGGGCGAGCTCAGGGGCGAGTCCTCCCGTCGGCCTGGAGTTGCGGGGCTGCCTCCTTCGTGCTGCTCATCCTGCTGCTGCTGCTGCTGCTGCTGCTGTAAGGACCGCTGCTGGTCAGGTTGTGGGTCAGGGCGGCCCTCCGTCTTGAGGAGCGGGCTGAGGCGGAACGTGGAGTGGTGCACGCGCGGTGGCGGCGTTGCCAGGCCGCCACTGCCAGCCCTGCTGCCTCCAGAAGACGGCATGTCGACAACCAGGTCCCTCGTCATGTGGTCAATGCCGCCTGCGCAGCTCTCCACGCTTCTGGAGCGTCTACGCATGAGTGCGAGGTCTTGGCGTGCGATGAGCTCCTCTGGCAGGCTGAGCAGCAAGCAGCAACCGATTGGCCCTACTGGAAGACACAGTGCAAGCCAGCAGCGCTAGCAGGACCTCCTGAAGGCCATCACCGTCATCGAGGGTTGCTCCTGAAGGCCATCACCGTCATCGAGGAGCGCACGCTTCAGGCGCAATGGCGCAGCAGCCGGAGCCAGAGGTGCGCACAGTTGCTATGTGCCTTCGCGCGTCTTGAGCCGGAGCTCTGCGCGAACCCGCTGCACCTGCTGCTCGCTCGCTTGCTCCGTGATGCTGCAGGTGCTCGCCAGCGTCGGCAGCAATGGCTTGGGCACGCTGGTGCTCAACAGGTGCGCGTGTGATGGAGCCCTGTGACAGGGCGTGGGCGTGGGCGTGGGCGCGTGGGCGTGGCGCGCTGTGACCACGCGCCCCTGCCGACGCGGGCGTGACACCCTGTGGGACAGTCCTGCACAATTCCCTCTGCACACTGCGCAGGCCCAAGGCCCTCAACTCCCTGAGCCGCGAGATGGTGCGGTCGCCAGCGCGCTTGACAAACCCGCCCGCACGAGGCGTCAGCAACCACCCACGCCACACCCTGCCCAATGCCGCTGCCCACTCGTCATTTGGCGTGATGCAGGTGATGGTGCTGATCGACACGCTGCGCCAGTGG
>VFQP010005569.1_pt1 | contig 10887 bp, 9 predicted proteins | sample 3512351 | NCBI WGS metagenome assembly VFQP01 (sample SAMN10412372, study PRJNA504923) | tailings metagenome | isolation source: Relicate 1 Philex TSF1 revegetated site | place: Philippines: Tuba, Benguet | collected 2017-08-29
GGGGCTCAGCCTTGATGCAGCGTTGGCAGCCTGATGCTGTGCTGATGGGGGGGGGGTTTGGGATGCTTTCTGCGCGCGACTGAGGCGGGGGTGCGGCGACCTGCGCATGGGCGACGCGCGCCCATCCCAGCCAAACCGCATGGCCAAACAGCAGCCAATGGCGCAATTGGGCCTTCACCTGGGCCCCAGTGGCTGTGGATGGGGCGTTGCCTGACTTTGTCAATCGTCGTTGTACGCGAGCGGGACGGGAGCAGCGGGACGGGGGCGGCACACAGCCACAGAAAGCCCCGTCGTGCGCCATGCATGGTGTCCCTGCGCAGCGGTCTGCAGCAGGCGCGCACGGCTCAAGCCGCACAGATCTGCGCCGCTGGCAGGCGCTGCGGCAGGGGCAGCCGCTGCAAGCACAACCTGGTGCGTGATCCCAGCTGCTCAGGCACTGACTGGTGCGAGGGCCGCACTGGCTGGCTGCGTGTACGCCGTCCTGTGTGCGTGGACGGGCGGCCGCCCTCCCAAGCGCACCAGGGTGCCGCCACGGTCAGGCAGGCTGTCAACCGCATGGCGTGCAGCCCCTGCGCGTAGCCAAAGATCATGGTCCCGCGACTCGAGAGCTGTCGTTTTGTGCGTCCCGACGGTCAAAATCCACGGCACAAGGTCAAAGAGCACGGCAAGGAGAGCACCACAGCAACAACAACATGGAAGTCCCCGACAGGTCGCGCTCTCGCTCGCGCCTGGGCCGCGTGGTCCCGTTCGTCGGGGCGCCCGTGGCGGAGGGCACCACCTCTCCCCAAGTTGAGGCGCCGCAGGCCGCCAAGGCGCCGCAGCAGGGCAGCAAGTTCCGCGCGATTGGCGGCGTCGTCGTCGCCCTCAAGCGCTGGAGCAGTGAGTCGCGGGACGGAGGGCGGGGAGCGGATTGAGCGCGAGAGCTCCCCAGGCACGTCGTGCACGCGGTCACCGCTGCGCAGACGCGCTGAACCCGTCCATCGACTTTGGCGCGCACAAGCGGGACCAGGTGAGCCACCTTGCGGCGCGGCGGCCGGTCGTCATTTCGGTACTGCTAAAGGTGGTGAAGCTGCTCACCCGACACGCTCTACTGCAATGCCCGCGCCGCGCGCAGGAGCAGCAGGAGGAGCACCAGCACCACCACCAGCACCCCGCCGTGGCGGCCAGGATGGCCATGGCGGCCGGGGCGGGGCGCGCCTCGTCGACGCCCGCCGGCGGGGGCACGCTGACCAAGACGGGCAGCTTCCGCCGTGCCGACGACCAGGGGAGCGGCGGCAGGACGTCCTCGGGGCGGCCCAGGGAGCCCGGCCACCACCACGGTGAGTGTGCCATGTAGTGAGGTGGCCAAGGGGTGGCGCGCGTGGAGGGAAGGCGGCTGGGTCGGCGGGGGTGGGTGCGGGCGGGCGGGCGTAGGGGAGGGGGTGGCGCTCACCATGAGCGAGGGCGTCGCTCGTCGTGTGGCGTGCGGCAAACCTGCAGCGGCGTCGGGGGCGTCGGGATCGTTGGAAAGGATTGCCAGCACGCCACGGGCGTGGACGGTGCGCACCACGCCGCGTGGTTTCACTCTGTGTGGGCGTCAGCGTGGGCGCGGGAAAGAGGGGCGGCGGCACGCCCATGGTGTGTTGGGCAAAGCATGCCATGCGCCACGCGGCGTGCGCCTATCCGTGCGGGTGCGCTGGAAAGGGGAGCACTGCGCTGGCTCCTGAGCCCCGGGCGGGGCGCGCCACGCCGCGTGGGCCAATGCGCGTGCGGGCACGAGAAAGGGGAGCAGCAGCAGCACACAGCGTGCCCTTCCGCTAGGTGCGCCACGCGGCATGCGCTAGCCTGTGAGGGCGTGGAACAGGAGGAGGGGGGCAGGTGTTGGAGCATCGGGGGACGGCGGCGTGCTGCGAGCCTGGGCATGCATGCGCGCTCTACAGCGCACTGCAACGGTCGGGCGCGTGGGCGCCACGGGCGTCAGGTCATGGGTGGGGGGAGGCACGCCCGGAGCCTCGGCACGGCACCACGGTTGCGTGCGGCGCAACAGATGGGGCGTGTGGGTGCCGTGGGAAGGTGCGGGTGGGGAAAGGCACGCGGGGAGCCTGAGCACCGCACCATGGCTACGTGCGGTGTGATGGAGGGGCGCGTGGGCGGTGCGACGGAGGGCCTCATGGGCGGCACGGGCGTCGGGTGCGGGTGGGGGAAGGCACGCCGGGAGCCTGGCACTACGAACCGCCGGAAGCCTGAGCACTCCGCCACCGGCCGTGTGCACCGCAACGGAGGGGCGCGTGGGTGGGGCCTGAGGTGTGGGGTGGAGAGCGGCACGTCGCGAGCCTGGGCACTGCACCACCATTACTTGCACCACAACAGGTGGGGCGCTGGCGTCAGGCGCGCGGTGGAGGGCGGCGCGCCGGGAGCCTTCGCTGCTGCACCACGGCTTCGTGAGGTGTGACGGAGGGGCGCTGGGAGCCACGGGTGCCAGGTGCGGGGTGGAGGGCGGTGCGTCAGGAGCCTTTGCACTGCACCACGGCTGCGCGCGCCGCAAGGCAGAGGCGCGTGAGTGCCACAGGCGTCCGGTGCCACGCGTGGAGGGCGGCACGCCACAAACCGGGGCACTGCACCACCGGGCGCGAGTGGTGCAGCGGAGGGGCACGTGGGTGCCACGGGCGTCAGGTCATGGGTGAAAACAGGCACGCCAGGATCATTCGCCAGCTCTTTCTGGGGCACCGTCGCGGCTCGCCGATGTCCTGTGGCCCCTGTGGTGCTCAAGCGCTGTTTGCACTCCCTGTGACTTGGGCAGCCTTGGTGGCTCGTTTGAACAGGAGCCCGCGCTGGACCCCTCTGCTGTACACGGTTCGCGTGCTGGGCATGCGCAACGGTGCCTCGTAGCCGCGCCTGCCCACCCACCCTGTGCCCTGGCTGCCCTGCTGCGTGCACGCAGGGTACAAGGGTGAGCGGGAGCTCTGCTGCCAAGGGCAGAAGCCCTGTGGGCCGCACTTTGGAGTCGGAACGGGGAGGCGCTGCTCGCGGCGGCCGTCTCCTGCGCGCCGTCGCACGTCAGAGTTGGTGGGCCGGACACCCAGCGCGCTGGAGACCAAACACGGCTGCATCACGCTGCCCACTCTGCGCGCAGGGACCATGCTGTTCAAGCCGCTGCCGCCCGCCGCGTCCGTCTCGTGAGCGCCGCCCGCCGCCCTGGGTAGGCGCGAACGGATGGGTGGAAGGGCTGCAGTTGTGGCGGGGGACGGGCGGCAGACGCAGCCGCACGGGCGTTGCGGCATGCATGGCCGCGGCGCTGGCGTGGTTTGAGTGGGCATGAGCGCCAGGCGCCTGGCCCGTCTCGTACGCTCCGCCCTCGTGTGCATCCGAGTCTAGGGCAACAACTACTAGCAGTCAGTTGCTGGACCTGCGGACGGATGAATGGAATAGCGGCGGAAGACATGCCCGCGGCGCGGCATTTGCCCGGGCGTTGCGGCATGCATGGCAGCCGTGCTGGCGTGGTTGAGGGGGCCTGAGCGTCCCTCCAATTCGGCACACCAGGCCGCGTCGCGCAGAGAGCCGCCTGCCTGCACTCAAACTTGCTTGCGAACGCTCCGTGGCTTGCTGATTTGGACGCATTGGACAGGCACAACAAACTCCTCCTGCCTTGGGTCGCCTTGACGGTCTGGGTCCTTTTCGATGCCGTGTACATGACTCCCGGCTTCAGGCACTTCTTCTTTGACTTGTGTTCCTGCAGGCTGATGCTTTTCCGTTCTCCCCTGCGCTGCCGACGATGCTGTTGTACATGCCGCGCGCCGTCGCCCGGCATGCCCCTCCGCCGCTGTGCCACAGGCCCCACTTCAAGGACCTCTCTCTGCAGCTGTGACTGCATGCGCACTGCGTACTGTGCACTCTAGCTCGTTCGCTCCTTGGTGTTGGTCGTCGTCGTGGGTGCAAGCCCCACCGCCCGCGCCGCACCCCGCGGAACAGTCACGAGGACAAGCACAAGCACCCTCGCACGAACACTCAAGGAGAGCGCACACACAGCCTGCGACGCTGCTCCTCTCTTTCCACGCCTGCTTCTGAAGCGAGCAGCTCTCGGTCAGCGATGACGCGCGCTCGTCGCGGAGCGCTGAGGGTCGTGGCGCTGGTCGCGGCGCTGTCGCTCGCGACGGCGGCGGTGCTGGTGCGCGCGAGCGAGGAGCTGGAGCAGCCGCGCTTCGACGTGCTCGACGACCTGGGCAACCACGTCGAGCTGCGCAGGTGACAGGCTTGGGTGTGTGGGGGGGCAAAGGCGCCACGCACTCGTTCGCGCGCAGCGCCGCGCTCCTCCTCACGCAGCCGTGGCTCACACAGAGGGCAGCGGGGCGAGCGTGGGGCAGTGTGCCAGAGCTCTGGACAGGCCACGCGCGCGCGTGTGCGCTCCTGCAGCCACACGCCAGGCGCGGAGGCCCTGCAGAGTAGGGCAGGGCCGGCAGCACACGCCCACAGCTGTGCAGCCTGCTGAGATCAAAGCACCATGTTCAGCCGCACGCTGCGCGTGGGGCAGCGGGGCGCGGCTCCATCGCATGTTCTGTGCAGCTCACGGCAGCGCGACGACGCCGCGCTGCGTGGTGGGTGCAGGTACCGGCCGGCCACGTGGGTGGCGACGGACGTGGACGAGACGAGCCTTGAGAAGGCACAGCTGGTGGGCTTCCAGGTGAGAGCGGCGGCGCGCGTGAGGGCGGCCAACGTGTTGGATGGAACGGCGTGTAAGGGAGCAGCCGTTGGTGGTGCGTACCTTGCCGCCGAGACAGGTGGGCAAGCTGATCAATCGCCACCAGCGGGGAGATCCGTGCCTGCCGGACTTCTGAGCAGGGAGGTGCACACGTCACGTGGTGGCGTGCCTATACCCACCTGCCTCGACGCCAGTGGCCGCAGCGTGAGGGTGGGCGGGCCGCGCACGAGACGCAACCACCCCGCCGCTGCCGTCCTGCCCTCAACGCGCGCGTGCAGAGGCTGTTTGCCTACATCAGCGGCAACAACGAGCTGGAGCGCAAGATCGAGATGACCAAGGTGCGGCGACGGCGCACTTTTGCATGGCGGCGGCTGTTCTCTCGCGGTTACCTGCTTCAGCATCCCCAGGATGCTCCCTCTCAACTGCGTGCACGCAGCCCGTGGTGGTGACGGTGCGCACCGACGCCGAGGGCGACTTCCGCAACTTCACCGTCGCCTTCTTCCTCCCCAGCGAGTGAGTGTGCTGTGCCTCGAGCAGCGCCACGATGGTTGAGGCAGCAGCCCCGCACCAGGTCTCAAGATAACAACTTCGTCAACATCATGCTGCGGCGCAGGTTCCAGCCCTCGCGGCGCAAGGGCGAGATCAAGGTCACCGCCGCCGCTGGCCCGGAGGACGCCGCCGCCGCAAAGGGCGGCTCGGTCCGCCGCCGCCGCGAGGAGGACGAGGGCGTGGAGCCGCCGGCGCCGCGCGACGACCGCGTGCGCATCGTCAAGCAGGGGGAGGTGCGCCGGGTCAGCTCTCGTCTCGTCGCGAGATGGCGTCGCTCGAATCGCGCGAGTCGCGCAATTGATTGACTGCTCGTCGCTGCTCACGCAGACGGAGCTGTACAGCCTGCCGTTCGGCTCGTACGCGCTGGGCTTCCGCGTCAAGCGCCTCTCGAGCGACTTTTTCGACTGGCTGGTGCGTTTGGGGGTGGGGGGCGCGGCGAGCGGGACTGCAGGCCCAAGCGGCGCATGCAGGTCGCGAGCGCGCCCGCCGATCGCATCGTTCTCGCAGGAGCGCGGGGGGCGCCGCGACTTTGAGGACCGGCTCTTCCAGGTGAGAGCTCCGCCATCGTGGGGCGCACCGCACTGCACCTGCTGGCCTGATGGCCTCTCAAAGTGCGCGCGCCGCTCCTCTGCCGCAGGTGGCGGTGTACGACCCGCCGTACCAGGTGCTGGACCGCCGCAACGAGATCTGGGCGCTGCGCCAGCGCTGACAGCGTGCTGACGGCGCGTGGACTTGGGCGGCCCACGGGCTTGGCTGTGCTGGAGGATGCCTGTGTGCCGCACGCGTCAGGAGTTGCCCGCCCCGCCACATTCGTTGCAATGGCCTGCTTTAGGAAACCGTTGCACACACAGAAGATGCGCAGAAGATGAAGGCGAAAAGATGACGCAGCACTGAGTCTCAAGAGCATGCCAGGCGCACAGCATGCCAAGGCGAGAGGCGTTCGTTCGCTAAGCGGCAAGCGGCTGATGCGGTGCCTCTGACGATCAGGAGGAGCTCTGGGTGGTGGCCTGGGCGCGCATGATTCGTTCAAGCGACCGACAAGGACCATCAAGCCGCCGGGCAGACAAAGCTGCTGGCGGCGGCGCACTGCCGGGTGGTGGGGTTGAAGCGCCGGCTTGACGTGCAGTTCTCCACCTGGAACCTGGAGGCGCTGACGCAGTAGAGGTAGGTGGCGCACGCGCGCTCGCAGGGGTTGGCCACGCGGCTGCCGGGCGCCTGCGCGCAGGCCTGCTGCTGCTGCGTGTTGCCGCAGGGCGCCGGCGGGGGCGGCGCCGCAGGGCGCACGCAGCGGATGCCCTCTTGGCAACAGGCGGCCGTGGCGTTGAACAGCGTGCCGCCGGGGCACTGCCGCACCTGCGGACGTGCAGGCAGATGGGGTCACGCTTGCGCTGCGTTGTCCTCTTGGACCTGACAGCGGGGCGCAAACGTGTTCTCCTCCTCACCTGCGCCGCCTCGCCCGGCCCGTCGCACGAGGCGTACGAGGCGCACGTGTCGTCGCAAGGGTTGGGCACGTCCCCGGCGTCCGTGCACAGGCCCGCCAGCCCGCCGCACGCCGCGCCCGGCGGCGGGGACGGCGCGGGCGGGGGCGTCAGCTTGTCCTGCAGCTCGGGCACTGGCGACCACATGCTCTCGGGCAGGCCGGCGTAGCGCGAGAATGAGGAGGGCGAGGCGCCGCCGGACGACGAGCAGGCGCCGGGCCGGTCGCGGTCGTCGATCACCACGTCGAGGCGCGTTGCACTGAGCGGGCGCTGTACCTGCTGAGCCCAAGATGCGGCGCGCGTGCGGCGCGTCCCATGCTTGGCAGAAGCGCCTCACCTACCTGCTTGGCAGAAGCGCCTCAAGAGGTGCACCGTGGCGGCACAGCAGCCGGCTCATCGCTCAGCAACGCCTCCGAGCATGGGCGGCATGACGGCGCGGCCCGATAGGCCCACTGGCAAACTGGCAAATCGCACGGGCGCCTCCCAGTGGCAGGCCTGTCAGCGTCTGAGCCTCTGAGTCTCAGGCGTGCTGGCCAACCGCTGAGGCGTGCCGGGGCATGCCAAACCACAGAGCTGAGGCAGCATCGTGCCGCATAGCACAGCGCAGAGCGTGCAAATTTGGTCCTGGCGTGGGACGCCACTGCCTCTGTGGGGGCCGCCGGCGGCCGCCGCATCACGCAGCGCTTCGTTGGGACGGGGGCACTGCCAGCGCTCCTTTTGGCCCCCATTGCGTGCCTGTGGGGTGGCCCCAGTGCCTCCTGCATCGTCCACGCCTCCTGCGTGCTCCTTTCTGCGCGCTTCCATCATGGTGGGCCGGGAAAGGCGGGCTTGGCCCCAGACGCGCGATGAAGAACACGCACAAACAACCCGCGCAAATGGAAAGCCGCCGCCGCAGCCAGCAGAGCGGCGGCGTGACCGCCGCGCCCCTGGTCTCGGCCGCGCCAGACCCCTCCTCCGCTGCGTCGGTGAGGAGCACCCACACGGCAGGAGCTCCACCGTGCGGCAGCCCTCCCCTGCTGGGCAGCAAGCGCGACGACGCATCATGATGCGCTGCCCTCGCACTGCAGGGCCCACTGGCGATGGACGCCCTGGCGCACGGCGAAGGCGCAGCACCCCTGGTGCCAGCAACAGACTCTGGCGCGCAGGGCGTGGAGGCCAGGTACCGCGCGCTCCGCCGCGTCGCCGTGGCGCTGCAGCACAAGCTCGGGGACAAGGTCGACCGCAACGTGGCGCAGGAGCGGTGAGAGGAACTCGCCCGATCGTCGTCCTGGGGCGAGCGAGCCTTGACCGACGACAGGCTCCCAGTGCACCCAACACACACCTGCAGGGAGCTAGAGGTGCTGCGCCGGCTGCTCGTGGAGAAGGACATTGAGATCTCCAGGCTCCAGCGGGAGCCGCAGGCGTCCCAGCCCCTGCAAGGCACCACCACCGCCTCCGAAGCGGCGCCAGGTGCGCCAGCAGGTGCTATCAACGTGCAGAGCAAGCGTGCACAGAGAGAGGCAATCAGAGCGCAATCAGCGCAGCGCGTGCAATGCTGCATCCCCACCCGCAGGGGACCCAGCGGCCGCCGCCGCCGCCTCGCTCTCGCACCTGCTCACGGTGGCCGACCGGCGCCTGCGCGCCTCCCGCTCCGCCGCCACGCTGCCTCTGAGGAGCACCACCGCGACCGGCAAGCCAGACGCTCAGCACGGCGCCAGCAGGCGCGCGCCCTCGGGCGCCTCTCAGCAGCCCAGCAGCCGGCGCCAGCAGCTGCAGCAGCAGCAACCTTCTTTGGACGGCCGCCGCGCCACCGACGAGAGCGGCGGCGCGGCCACCTCGGCGCGGGCCAGCAGGCGGTCGCTCCGCAAGTCCACCTCGCTCGCGCTGCAGCAGCAGGCGGCCCCCGGGGCGGAGCAGCAGCAGCAGCGGCAGGACGGCGCGGCAGTGGTGACGGCGGCGCAGCGACTGCGCCAGAGCTTCAGCCTCGCGCCACCTGGCGTCAGCCAGGCCGCCACCACCACCACCAGGCAACGCAGCCAGACCCCAGAGTCGACCTGGCACCAACCGCCTGTAAACACCCACCACCACCACAGGCGCGCCACCGGGACGCCGCCGGGGCAGAGCCCAGGCGCCGGCGAGGGCGGCGCCGGCAGCAGCAGCACGCCTGACGCGCGCCGCACCACCACCAGCGAGGCCGGCGCCCTCCTTCCGCAGCGCCGCCCCACGCACCAGGGGCACAGCCACGGCCCCTCCCCCGCCAGCACCACCCACCCCTCCCCCCGCCCCACCGCCTCGGCCGCCGCCGTGCCCCTTCCCGCACAGCAGGCGCAAGGGCACCACCACCACGCCGCGGCGGCGCCACCACGCGCCGCCGCCCCTCTGGCCGGCACCGCCTCTGCTTTCGTCGGCAGCGGGGGCGCCGCCACCAGGCGCGGCCTCGCCGCCCACGCCGCACCTGTTCCGCTGCTGCCCAGCACCACCTCGCTCAAGCAGCGCCTGCGCTCGCTCTTCACCTTCAAGCCGCCGGCGCCGCCAGCGCCGCCGCCGCCGCGCCCCGCCATCCCCGAGCACGAGTCCGTCTACCACCACCACCCTGCTGACGCGGCGCCGCCGCCGCTGCTCCAGCCCGCCGCCACCTCCCCTGCCCTTCCGCTGCTCACCCCCGACGGCGCCGTCTTGGGGCCGCTGCACCGCAACATGCAGCGCCTGCAGCAGGGCGGCGCAGGAGGAAAGGGCGCCGCGCCCGCCGCCGCCGCCGCAGCGCTTTCGGGCGCTGGGGGCGACGACCCCTCCTCGCAGGACGCCACGCCGCGCGTCACGCAGGACGGCGGCGCCGCGCCGCGCGGCGCCGCGCAGGCGCACGGCGGCGGCCGGCGGCGGCGGCCCGCCAGCGCCACCGAGGAGGAGGAGGAGGAGGGCGTGGAGCAGGAGGATGGCGGCGGCCGCCTGAGCAGCAACGCAGCGGCGGCAGCGGCGGCGCACCACGCGGCGCCTCCGCAGCCGCAGCGGGTGGCGGTGCTGGTGCCGCGCCCGGCGCCGCAGGCCAGGCGCTGGCAGGAGCTGCACCAGCTGCTCTTCCACGAGCCCATGCCTGAGGACGAGCTGGCCGGCACGCTCAAGTGCCACGTGGTCGCGGCGCCTTCGGTTGTGGCGGCAGCGGCGGCGATGGCGGGGCCCACTGCGGCCGCCGCGGAGGTCGCCGCCGCAGCCACTAGCAAGGCGACGGTGCCGCAGGAGCAACGCGCCAGCGCGGGGCGCGTGGTGCTGCCGCTGGCCGTGCCCACCTACCGGCGCCAGCCCTCCGCCGGCGGCGCCGCTGCCACGCTCGCAGCAGCGGAGGCGGCTGCGCCCCCGGCGGCGGAGGAGGCAGTGGACGCTGGGGAGGCGACGGCCCGCGGGCGGGTGGCCGAGGCGGCGGCGGCAGCCGTGTACGGCAGCCCCGGTGGCGGCAGCGGCGGCGCGCGGGTGCAGGACTCGCAGGCGCTGCTGGCGCTGGCAGAGGCGATCCTGGCGGGCGGCGACGGCGCCACCATCGTGACGCGCGGCTCGCCGCTGCGGGCCGAAGGGGAGGGGCAGCGTGTCGGCAAGGGCAGCCCGGGGCAGCCGCAGGACGTGCTCAAGGTGCGCACGACTGATTGCCTGGGGGGGAGGGGAGGAGGCAGACCAGGCTGCAGGTTCAGTTGCCGCGTCTCATGGATTGCATTCCTGCTGTTGGCGGGGAGGGGTCAAGAGGCAGGCAGCAGGTGGGAGGGTCAGGCGCCACGTCCCATGTATTGCGCCGCAACTGCTCGCCGGGGGGAGCGGGGCAAGAAGCAGACCAGACAGCAGGCGGGAGGCAGGGTCGACGCCACACCCCATCCATCGCGCCGCAGCTGCTCGCCGTGCAAGGGGAGGGGCATGCGGCAGACCACACGCAGGGTCAAACGCCACGTCCCTCCTCGCACCGCATCTGCTCGCCGCGCCAGAGAGGGGCGGTGAAGAGGCAGACCGGCAGCAGGGCTTGTACTAGGGTCAAACGCCACGTCCCATACATTGCATTCCAGCTGCCCGCCGCGCCAGGGGAGGGGCGTGCCGCAGACCAGACGCAGGCAGCGCAGGGTCAAACGCCACGTCCCATGCATCAGGCCACAAAGCTGCCTGCCGCGCCAGGAGCAGGGTCAAACGCCACGTCCCTCCTCGCACCGCATCTGCTCGCCGCGCCAGAGA
>VFQP010005570.1_pt1 | contig 10886 bp, 8 predicted proteins | sample 3512351 | NCBI WGS metagenome assembly VFQP01 (sample SAMN10412372, study PRJNA504923) | tailings metagenome | isolation source: Relicate 1 Philex TSF1 revegetated site | place: Philippines: Tuba, Benguet | collected 2017-08-29
TGATCATGCCCTTGTAGCGTTCCAGCATGGCCGGAACCTGTTCGCTTTGATCCGGATGGATCAGCAAAACGATTTCATAGTGACGCATGGACTCTCCTTGAGGATGGGCTGTGAGGGTTCACAGCGGGTTCAGCCACCCGCCGCGTCCTGGAAGCGGTGTGGCAAGGGGAAAACCCAGCATTATAGCGAATTGCGCGGTCTGGCCCAGGCCGCGGCGGGCAGACCGGCTCAGCGGTCGTTCAGGGCGTCGCCCAGCGGGCGGTATTTCTCGGGGCCCACCGCCTCGCGAATGCGGGGGGCGAGTTCGAGCAGCTGGTCGTAGTTGCCGGCGGCCTCGACGGCCAGATTCAGGCGAAACCCCCTCAGGCCCAGGCCGGCCGTCAGCTTGGTCGCAATGGGATAGGCCTCCTGGTAGCGCTGTGCCGGAGGGCGGGCGTTGTGTTCGCGGCTGGCGGCGTCCTTGGCCACGGCGGCGGCCTGCTCGGCTTCGTTCAGGCGCGGCGCGGCGTCGGCAATGAGGCCGAGCGCAAACAGGTGGTCGATGTCTTCCCGCGAGCCGCCGATGGCGGCCGAGGCGGCCACCAGTTCGTCCAGCGAGCGCCGGCCATCAATGAGGATGAACACCGAACGCTGTCGCGGTGTCAGCGACACCGAACGGTCTTTCAGGACTTGAAGCCCGACTTCGGTTTTCACAATGCTCATGGGTTCCCTCGGTTTGGCGCCATTCAGGTTCTTCAGCCCGATGCCGCTGGATGGCTCAAACGCCCTGGTTGGATGGAACGAGCTTTACATGGTCCAGACGGTATTTGAATTGGGGTTGTCCAGAAAAAAGCCCGCGCAAGGCGGGCAGTGTGAAGAAATTCGCACCCGGATGCAACCGGGTGCGGTCAAAGGCCAACGTCAGTCGCGGGCGTAGATGTCCACATCCTTGGTTTCACGGATGAAGATCATGCCGATGATGAAGGTGCCGGCGGCAACGATCACCGGGTACCAGAGGCCGTAGAAGATGTCCCCGGTCGCGGCCACCATGGCGAATGCCGTGGTGGGCAGCAGGCCACCGAACCAGCCGTTGCCGATGTGGTACGGCAGGCTCATGGACGTGTAGCGGATGCGGGTCGGGAACAGCTCCACGAGCATGGCGGCGATCGGGCCGTAGACCATGGTCACCAGGATCACCAGGAACACCAGGATGGCCAGGACCATGCCCTTGTTCATCTTGGCGGGATCCGCGGCAACGGTCAGGTTGGCGGCCTTGGCGGTGTCGGTCAACTGCTTGCGGAAGTCCGCGATGGCCTTGGCACTGTCAGGCGCAAAGGCATCGCGCTTTTCGTTCAGCGTGCCGACCGGCGACGTCAGCACCTTGTCGCCCAGGGTGATGGTCGCCGGTGCACCGGGCGTGCCCTGCACGCTCGTGTACGGGATGTACTGTTGCGTCAGTGCACGCTTGGCGATGTCGCAGGAGGTGCGGAAATCGATGTCGCGCGCGATCGGGCTGCCCTGGAACGAGCATTCCTTGAGATCGGCGGTCACCGTGACCTTGGTCGCCTGTTGTGCCGCCACCAGCGCCGGATTGGCGTAGTTCAGCAGCATCGGGAAGACCGTGAAGTAGGTCAACGCGGCGATCAGGCAACCACCCATGATGATGGGCTTGCGGCCAATCTTGTCGGACAGCGAACCGAACACGATGAAGAACGGCGTGCCGATCAGCAGCGAAGCCGCGATCAACAGGTTGGCCGTCGTCGCATCGACCTTGGCGATCGTGGTCAGGAAGAACAGCGCGTAGAACTGCCCGGTGTACCAGACCACGGCTTGACCGGCGGTCAGGCCCAGCAGCGCCAGGATCACGACCTTGAGGTTCTTCCATTGGCCGAAGGATTCGGTCAGCGGGGACTTGGACGTCTTGCCCTCGGACTTCATCTTCTGGAAGGCCGGCGACTCGTTCAGGCTCAAGCGGATCCAGACCGAGATGCCCAGCAGCACGATGGACAGCAGGAACGGCAGGCGCCAGCCCCACTCGGCGAACTCCTTGTCACCCATCGCGGTGCGGATACCCAGGATCACCAGCAGCGACAGGAACAGGCCCAGCGTTGCGGTGGTCTGAATCCACGCCGTGTAGGCGCCCCGCTTGCCGTGCGGCGCATGCTCGGCCACGTAGGTCGCGGCACCGCCGTACTCACCGCCCAGCGCCAGGCCTTGCAGCATGCGCAGGATGATCAGGATGACGGGAGCGGCCAGGCCGATCGATGCGTAGGTGGGCAGCAGACCGACGATGAACGTCGACGCGCCCATGATCAGGATCGTCACCAGAAAGGTGTACTTCCGACCGATCATGTCGCCCAGGCGGCCGAAGAAGATCGCACCGAACGGACGCACCAGGAAGCCGGCGGCAAAGGCCAGCAACGCAAAGATGTAGGCGGATGTTGGGTCGAGACCGGAGAAGAACTGGCGGGCGATGATCGCTGCCAGCGACCCGTACAGGTAGAAGTCGTACCACTCGAAAACGGTTCCCAGAGAGGAGGCAAAAATCACCTTCCTCTCTTCCTTGGTCATCGGTGCATTGGCACCGGCCGTTGAAGTTGCCATGATGTCGAGGTCTCCTAAGTTGATGGCTGACGCGAGATGCCGGCGTAGTGTTTGAATGCCATCTGACAAGAAACTGACAGGCTCCTCCCGCGGCCTCAGGGAGTGTCGAAAATCAGTGCAAACCCCTAAGCGCCGCTTGCTTTGCGGCGCTGCAACATGCTGATCACCGCGATCACGGCAAAGCCCAGAGGGACGCCGAACACGCCCGCCGAGACGGGCTGGATGCCGAACCACAGGTCCTGGCCCATGCCCATGTTCCAGAAAGCGCGCACGGCCGGCGCATTGATCACCATGTAGAACACCGTCACGCCCAGGCCCAGCAGCATGCCGGCCACCGCGGCGGCACCCGTCGTGCGGGACCAGAAAATGCCCATGACCATCGCCGGCACCAGGGCCGAAGCGGCAAGCGAGAACGACGACGCCACCAGGGGCAGGATCTCGGCCGGCTTGAGGGCGGCCACGAAGGCCGCCACGGTGGCCACGCTCAGCAGCGCCACCTTGGAGAGGATCACGCGCTGTTCAGACGTGACAACGCGCTGGACCTCGTGGCAGTAGGTGTCGCGCACCAGCGAATTGCTGATCGTGAGCAACAGGCCATCGGCCGTGGAGAGCGCGGCGGCCAGGCCACCGGCGGCCACCAGGCCCGACACCACGTAGGGCATGCCGCCCAGTTCGGGCGTGGCGAGCATGATCACATCGGCCCCGAGCCGCAGCTCACCGAACTGCAGGATGCCGTCGCCGTTGATGTCGCTCACGGAGATCAGGGAGCCATCGAGCCGTGACCACTGCGCGATCCAGGCCGGCAAGGCGTCGAAACTGCTGCCCACCACGTTCTGCATCACCTCGTACTTGACCAGCGTGGCCAGCGCAGGCGCACTCAGGTAGAGCAGCGCAATGAAGAACAGCGACCACGCCACGGAGGATCGCGCTGCCGCCACCGAAGGCGTGGTGTAGAAGCGCGTGAGCAGGTGCGGCAGGCCCGCCGTGCCCACCATGAGGCAGAACATGAGCGCCAGGAAGTTCGCACGAGACGACTGGAATTCCTGTTGCTCGACCGGCGTCCCCTCCGGATCACCGACATATGCCTGGCTGTGGGGTGGCAAGCCCCCCAGCGGTCGCGACCGCTCCTGGCTCTCCTGCATGGCCCGGGTCCACCGCTCCCGTGCAGTGGGCACATCCTTGGGCAAGGCAGCGAGCTCGCGTGAGGCTTCGATCACCAGCTGGATGTCGGCATTCTGCGCATTGAGCTCGTGCACGCGTTCCTGCGCGGCCGCGCGCTTGCGTTTGAGCGAACCCTCCACGTCCTGCAGCCATGATTCGTATTCGCTGGCGCGGCGCTGGAACTCCGCCTGCACCTGTTTCTCGGCCGGGGAGTCCATCAGTTCCCGCTCCAGTTGCGCGATCTTCTCGATCTGCGCGCCATACACCAGCGGTGCCATGGGGTTGCCGAGCTGCTTGTAGGCGAGCCAGGAGACCGGGATGAGGAAGGCCAGCAGGAGGATGACGTACTGGGCGACCTGCGTCCAGGTGATGGCGCGCATGCCACCCAGGAACGAGCACAGCACCACACCACCCAGACCGAGCATGACGCCGATCTCGAACTGCACGCCGGTCAGCCGCGAGGCGACCAGCCCGATGCCATAGATCTGCGCCACGACATAGGTGAACGAACACAGCACCGCGGAGAACGCCGCGATGCGTCGCGGCCAGCGGCCGCCGAAACGCAGCATGAAGTAGTCGGGCACGGTGTACAGGTTGAGCTTGCGCAGGTGCGGCGCAATGAGCAGCCCCACCAGGCAGAACCCGCCGGTCCAGCCGAGCACGAAGGCCAGGCCGCCGGCCTGCACATCGGTGCCACCGAAACCCTGCAGGTACAGGCCGCCCGCCAGGCTGATGAACGAGGCCGCGCTCATCCAGTCGGCGGCGGCGGCCATGCCGTTGTAGACCGGCGGGATGCGCCGCCCGGCCACGTAATATTCCTCGGGATCGGCGGTGCGCCCGTAGATGCCGATGCCGCCGTACATCATCACCGTGGAAAACAGCAGGATGGGGCCCAGCCAGCGACGGGACACGCCGCTCTGCTCGGCCCAGGCCATCAGCAGCAGGAACAGGATCAGGGCAACGACGTAGAACGCCAGGATGCGGTGCAGCCGGCGTTTGTAGGCCGCATAGGCCAGGCTGTCAGCCACCGCCACGCTCCGCCTGCTCGCGTTCGTCGCGCGCCTCCATGCGGTTCATGATCCAGGCATAGAACGCCACGATGACGATGAACACCAGCACCCCGCCCTGGGCGGCGATCCAGAAGTGCAGCGGCCAGCCCATCACGGTAAAGCTCAGATCGCGCGCAAAGAAGCACACGCCGAAAGACACCAGGACCATCACCACCAGCAGCACGGCCTTCAGGGCCAGTGCGCGGCGGTCGTGGATCTCTTTCGCTGAGGATGGGAACATGGCGGGATCATCGCATTCCCGAGGCGGGCACCGCCTCGGTGTTTGTCAGGACGGCCCGGACCCCGCACATGTCCAGGCTCGGTTCAACCTTGCGCGAGCAGCTGCCAGGTGTCGACCACCGAGTCGGGGTTGAGCGAGATCGAACTGATGCCTTCGTCGCGCAGCCACTGCGCGAAATCGGGGTGGTCGCTCGGGCCCTGGCCGCAGATGCCCACGTACTTGCCTTCGGCCTTGCAGGCGCCGATGGCCAGGGTGAGCAGCGCCTTGACGGCCGGGTCGCGCTCGTCGAAATCGTGCGCGAGCAGTTCCAGGCCGGAATCCCGGTCCAGGCCCAGCGTGAGCTGGGTCAGGTCGTTGGATCCGATGGAGAAGCCATCGAAGAACTTCAGGAACTCCTTGGCCAGCACCGCGTTGCTGGGAATCTCGCACATCATGATGACCTTGAGGTCGTTCTCGCCGCGCTTCAGGCCCTTGTCGGCCAGCAGCTGCGTGACGCGCTCGGCCTGGGCCAGCGTGCGCACGAAGGGCACCATCACCTGCACGTTGGTCAGGCCCATGTCCTCGCGCACGCGCTTGAGCGCCTCGCATTCCATGGCGAAGGCCTCGCGGAACTCTTCGCTGACGTAGCGCGCCGCGCCCCGGAAGCCCAGCATGGGGTTCTCTTCCTCGGGCTCGTAGCGCGAGCCGCCCACCAGCTTGCGGTACTCGTTGCTCTTGAAGTCCGACAGGCGAACGATCACCGGCTTGGGCCAGAAGGCCGCGGCGATGGTGGCCACGCCCTCGGCGACCTTGTCCACGTAGAACGCACGGGGCGAGGCGTGGCCGCGCGCCACCGACTCCACCGCCTTCTTCAGGTCCGCGTCGATCTGCGGGTAGTCGAGGATGGCCTTGGGGTGCACGCCGATGTTGTTGTTGATGATGAACTCGAGCCGCGCCAGGCCCACGCCGCCGTTCGGAATCTGCGCGAAGTCGAAGGCGAGCTGGGGGTTGCCCACGTTCATCATGATCTTCACGTCCATGTCGGGCATCTCGCCGCGCTGCACTTCGGTGATCTCGGTCTCGAGCAGGCCGTCGTAGATGTTGCCGGTGTCGCCCTCGGCGCAGCTCACCGTCACCAGGGTGCCGTCCTTCAGAAGCTCGGTGGCGTCGCCGCAACCGACCACGGCGGGAATGCCGAGTTCGCGTGCGATGATGGCCGCATGGCAGGTGCGCCCGCCCCGGTTGGTGACGATGGCACTCGCCCGCTTCATCACCGGCTCCCAGTTGGGGTCCGTCATGTCGGTCACCAGCACGTCGCCGGGCTGCACCTTGTCCATCTCGCTGATGTTGTGCACCAGGCGCACCGGGCCGGTGCCCACCTTCTGGCCGATCGCGCGGCCCGAGGCCAGCACGGAGCCCTTGCCCTTGAGCTTGTAGCGGACCTCGGTCTTGCCGGCGCTCTGGCTCTTCACCGTTTCAGGACGGGCCTGCAGGATGTAGATCTGGCCGTCGGTGCCGTCCCTGCCCCACTCGATGTCCATCGGGCGGCCGTAGTGCTGTTCGATCACCAGCGCGTACTTCGCCAGCTGTTCGACGTCCGCGTCGCTCAGGCTGTAGCGGTTGCGCTGCTCCACGGGAACGTCCACGGTCTTCACCAACTTGCCGCTGGCGGCCTTTTCCTCGGGCGTGCTGAACACCATCTGGATCAGCTTGGAGCCGAGATTGCGGCGGATCAGCGCGCGCTTGCCCACCTTGAGCATGGGCTTGTGCACATAGAACTCATCCGGGTTCACAGCGCCCTGCACCACCGTCTCGCCCAGGCCGTAGCTGGAGGTGATGAAAACCACGTCCTCGAAACCGCTTTCCGTGTCGATGGTGAACATCACGCCGGCCGCGCCGGTGTCCGAGCGCACCATGCGCTGCACGCCGGCCGAGAGCGCCACGTCGGCGTGGGCGAAGCCCTTGTGCACGCGGTAGCTGATCGCGCGGTCGTTGTAGAGGGAGGCGAACACCTCCTTCATCTTGTGCAGCACCTCGTCGATGCCCACCACGTTGAGGAAGGTCTCCTGCTGGCCGGCGAAGGAGGCATCGGGCAGGTCTTCGGCGGTGGCCGAGGAGCGCACCGCGAACGAGGCCTTGTCGTTGCCCTCGCAGAGCGTGTTGAACGCGCCGCGGATGGCCTGCTCCAGGTCGGCCGGAAACGGCTGGTTCTCCACCATGGCGCGGATCTCGGCGCCGGCCGAAGCCAGGGCGCGCACGTCCTCGGTGTCCAGCGCGTTCAGCCGCGCGTTGATGCGCTCGGCCAGCCCGTCGTGCTTCAGGAATTCGCGGAAAGCGTGCGCCGTGGTCGCGAAGCCCGTGGGCACTTTCACGCCGGTGGGCAATTGCGAAATCATCTCGCCGAGGCTGGCGTTCTTGCCGCCGACCGACTCGACGTCGCTCATCCGCAGCTTCTCGAAAGGCACGACCAGGGCGGTCGCCTCGAACAGGTTGGACATGGAAAAACTCCTAAGGTTGAAAAACCGGGGTTCCATGCACCAGCGTGTGACCTGTGGTTGTGTTGTGGGTCGGCCACCGGGCAAGGCAGAAAAGACGCCGTGGCGGCCACCGGATAATGCCCGCCACGCAATGGATGCAGATTGTAAGGACGGCGACCATGCCCCTCAGAACGGTTTTCTTCGTGTCGGACGGCACCGGCATCACCGCCGAGACCTTCGGCAATGCCATCCTGGCCCAGTTCGAGGCCGACATGCGCCGCGTGCGCCTGCCCTTCCTGGACAGCGTGGACAAGGCCCACCAGGCGGTGCGCCAGATCAACCACGCCGCCGAGGTCGAGGGCAAGCGCCCGCTGGTGTTCACCACCGTGGTCAACAGCGAGGTGCTGGGTGTGTTCCAGCAGCACTGCCGCGGCAAGCTGCTCGACATGTTCTCCACCTTCGTGCAGCCGCTCGAAGAAGAGCTGGGCATCAAGAGCAACCACCGCGTGGGCCGCTTCTCGGACGCCTCCAAGAGCAAGGCCTACCACGACCGCATCGAGGCCATCAACTTCTCGCTCGCGCACGACGACGGCCAGAGCAACAAGGACCTGGAATCGTCCGACGTGATCCTGGTGGGCGTGAGCCGCAGCGGCAAGACGCCGACCTCGCTCTACCTGGCCATGCAGTACGGCCTCAAGGCGTCGAACTACCCGCTCATTCCCGAAGACTTCGAGCGCCGCAAACTGCCGCCCGCGCTCATGCCCCACCGCAAAAAGCTGTTCGGCCTCACCATCGCGCCCGAGCGCCTGAGCGAGATCCGCAACGAGCGCCGGCCCAACTCGCGTTACGCGGCCCTGGAGAACTGCCGCATGGAGGTGGCCGAGGCCGAGGCCATGATGCGCCGTGAGGGCATCCGCTGGCTCTCCACCACCACCAAGTCGATCGAAGAGATCGCCACCACCATCCTGCAGGAAGTGCGGCCCGAGCGGCTCGAGTACTGATCGCGCGCGGCGCCCTTCAGCGCGTCTTCAGATTCGGGTCAGATCCGCGTCAGCGCCGGGTCAGGGGGCTGTCAGTGCGGCGCCAGACACTGCGCGCCTCTGGCACTTCCCAAGGAGACAAGCGTGGACCCCGAACTGGCGCAACGCATCGCCGCACACCCGGCCTACCAACAACTCAAGCGCTCGCGATCGGCCTTCGGCTGGTGGCTCACGCTCGCGATGATGCTCGTGTACTACGGCTTCATCGTGCTGGTCGCTTTCGACAAGCCCTTTCTCGCGCAGCGCCTGGGCGAAGGCGTGATGACGCTGGGCATTCCGCTCGGTTTCGGCGTCATCGTGTTCACCGTGGTGATCACCGCGGTCTACGTGCGCCGCGCCAACCGCGAGTTCGACGAACTCGCGCAGCAGCTCAAGAAGGCGGTGCAGGCATGAAGGCGCGCCACCTCCCCCTTGCCGCCCTGCTCGGCGCGGCCTCGGCCGCGGCCTGGGCCGCGGGCGCCGACCTCGGCCAGGCCGAGAAGCAGGCCACCAACTGGACCGCGATCGTGATGTTCGCGGCCTTTGTGATCGCCACGCTCTTCATCACCAAGTGGGCCGCCGGGCGCACGCGCAACGCGGCCGACTTCTACACGGCGGGCGGCGGCATCACGGGCTTCCAGAACGGCCTGGCGATCGCGGGCGACTACATGAGCGCCGCGTCTTTCCTGGGCATCAGCGCGGCCGTGATGGCCAGCGGCTTCGACGGCCTCATCTACTCGATCGGCTTCCTCGTGGGCTGGCCCGTCATCACCTTCCTGATGGCCGAGCGGCTGCGCAACCTGGGCCGCTTCACCTTCGCCGACGTGGCCGCGTTCCGCTTCGACCAGGCGCCGATCCGCATCTTCGCGGCCAGCGGCACGCTGGTGGTGGTGGCCTTCTACCTGATCGCGCAGATGGTGGGCGCGGGCCAGCTGATCAAGCTGCTGTTCGGGCTCGAGTACTGGATCGCGGTGGTGATCGTGGGCGCGCTCATGATGGTCTACGTGCTGTTCGGCGGCATGACCGCCACCACCTGGGTGCAGATCATCAAGGCCTGCCTGCTGCTGGGCGGCGCCTCGTTCATGGCGTTCATGGTGCTGTGGCACTTCGGCTTCAATCCCGAAGCCATGTTCGCCGAGGCCGTGCGCATCAAGGCCAGCCTGGTCACGGGCAAGACCGCCGAGGAAGCCTCGGCCATCGGCCAGTCCATCATGGGCCCGGGCAACTTCGTGAAAGACCCGATCAGCGCGATCAGCTTCGGCATGGCGCTGATGTTCGGCACCGCGGGCCTGCCGCACATCCTCATGCGCTTCTTCACCGTGCCGAGCGCCCGCGAAGCGCGCAAGAGCGTGATGTGGGCCACCGGCTGGATCGGCTACTTCTACCTGCTGACCTTCATCATCGGCTTCGGCGCCATCACCTTCGTGCTCACCAACCCGCAGTTCCTCGACGCCAAGGGCGCGCTGCTGGGCGGCGGGAACATGGCCGCGGTGCACCTGGCCAATGCGGTGGGCGGCAACGTGTTCCTGGGCTTCATCTCGGCCGTGGCCTTCGCGACCATCCTCGCGGTGGTGGCCGGCCTCACGCTCTCGGGCGCCTCGGCCGTGTCGCACGACCTCTACGCCACCGTGATCAAGCAGGGCAAGGCCAGCGGCCATGCCGAACTGCGCGTGAGCAAGATCACCACCATCGTGCTGGGCGTGGTGGCCGTGGTGCTGGGCATCGCCTTCGAGAAGCAGAACATCGCCTTCATGGTGTCGCTGGCCTTCGCCATCGCGGCCTCGGCGAACTTCCCGGTGCTGTTCATGAGCGTGCTCTGGAAGGGCTGCACCACGCGCGGCGCGGTGATCGGCGGCTTCCTGGGCCTGGTCTCGTCGGTGGCGCTCACCATCGTGTCGCCCTCGGTGTGGGAAGCCACGCTGGGCAACCCCAAGGGCTCGGCGCTGTTCCCCTACACCTCGCCCGCGCTGTTCTCCATGACCATCGGTTTCGTGGGCATCTGGTTGTTCTCGGTGCTCGACCGCAGCCAGCGCGCGCGCACCGATCGCGCGGGCTTCCTCGCGCAGCAGGTGCGCTCGGAAACCGGCATCGGCGCGGCCGCCGCGTCGGCGCACTGAGCCGCGCACGCACAAAAAAAGCCGGGCAGTGCCCGGCTTTTTTCATGGGTACCGCCCGGCTCAGGCCGTGGCGGCTTCGGCCACCGGCTGGCGGATCAGGTGATCGAAGGCGCTGAGTGCGGCGGTGGAGCCCGCGCCCGCGGCGATCACGATCTGCTTGTACGGCACCGTGGTGCAGTCGCCCGCGGCGAACACGCCCGGCACGTTGGTGTGGCCTTTGGCGTCGATCACGATCTCGCCGAAGCGGCTGAGCTCCACCG
>VFQP010005571.1_pt1 | contig 10885 bp, 7 predicted proteins | sample 3512351 | NCBI WGS metagenome assembly VFQP01 (sample SAMN10412372, study PRJNA504923) | tailings metagenome | isolation source: Relicate 1 Philex TSF1 revegetated site | place: Philippines: Tuba, Benguet | collected 2017-08-29
GGCGGGACGGAGGAGGAGGAGGGAGGGCAGCGGGCGCCGCTGCCTCCATGTGCATGAGGCGGTTTGCTTGACCTTGTTGGTGGTGCGCTTGCTGGGCCCTCCCTCGCTCGACAGGTGCTTCGGGAGGCGGACCTGCCCATCAAGATGGCGGCGTTTGGGCACTGCTTCCGCACCGCGGCGGGCGCCGCCGGCGCTGCGGGCAAGGGCCTCTACCGCGTGCACCAGTTCTCCAAGGTGTGTGGCGGGCGGGCGGGGGCCTCTACGCATGCACAGTTCTCCAAGGTTTGTTTGTACATGCCCCGCACCTGATCAAATGCCCCCAGCATGCGATGTGCCCGTGTGCGTGCCTCCCTGCCCCGGGCGCTAGCGTCGCGTGCTGCTTGAGGGTTCGCGGCGTCTTGACCCGCGTGGCACGTGCGCTGCGTGGCGTGTGCGCTGCTGCTTCTTCGCAGGTGGAGATGTTTGTGCTGAGCACGCCTCAGCAGAGCGAGGCGCTGCACGAGGAGCTGAGGCAGATTGAGACGGAGCTCTTCACCGAGCTGGGGCTCCACTTCAAGGTGCGCCCACACCCCACCTCCCACCTCGCGCCCTCTCCCCACGCCGCCCTTCCCCGCGGCTGCGCCCCACCTCCAACCTCGCGCCCTCTCCCCACCCCGCCCCTCCCCGCGCCTGCACCCCCCCGCCCCCCTCCCACTCCTCCCACGCCGGCGCCAGCGTGCCGGGAACGCGCGAACGCGCGCCGCTGACACACGAAGGCTGTCCGGAGAGCTGCTGCACCGTACGCGCGTGCGCCGCACTGCCGCCGTTCGGCGCCTCAGGTGCTGGACATGCCGAGCGGCGACCTCGGCGCGCCGGCGTACCGCAAGTACGACGTGGAGGCCTGGATGCCCGGGCTCAAGCGCTACGGCGAGATCTCCTCGGCCTCCAACTGCACCGACTACCAGAGCCGCCGCCTCAACATCCGGTACAGGTGCGGCCACGCTCGTGAGCGCCAGGGACCTGGCCTGACGTGCGTTGAGCAGTGTCGGTGTCAGAATCCCTGCCGGCATGCCCGCGGTCCCTCCCGGTGGTGCACATGTGCAGGCCCGCGGAGCAGCCGGGCTCGGCGAGCGCCGAGCCCGCCGCCGCCGCCGGCGGCAAGCCCGGCGGCAAGGGCGGCAAGAAGGGGCAGTCCAAGGAGGCGGGCGGCCGGCTCGAGTTTGTGCACACGCTCAACGCCACGGCCTGCGCCGTGCCGCGCATGATCGTGGCCATCCTGGAGAACTTCCAGCAGGAGGACGGATCGGTGGTGGTGCCAGAGCCGCTGCGGCCGTACCTGGGCGGCATGGCAGTCATCGCCGCGCCCACCAAGCACTAGTGCTAGCGCAGCAGCCGTGGGCGCATGCGCGACGCCGAGCGTTGCAACTGGTTCACGCGCCTCTTTGCACCAAGTTCACGGGACGTGCGCAACCTCCGCAAGCAACCTCGAGCACAAAACGCGGCATCATGAATCGCTGGCCCTCTTCTTCACACCGCTCTCCACACAGTGCAGGCCAGTGTGCTCGTCACAGCTCACGCGAGACTCCTCCTGCGTCCACAAGCACACTAGACCGCCGCCTTGCTGCCATTGCCGCCGTTGCTGCTTGCTCCCACCCCCTCAACGGCCCGCGCTTCGTCCCACGGCGATGGCAACGGAGGCGCCGCGACCCCCGCCCCTCCTCCGCCCCCGCCCCCAGAGGCCCCCCCCACCGACCGCCCCCCCCCCGCCACCGCCGCCGAGCTGCCCCGAGGCGTCGTCCACGGGTCGGGCGGCGTCGCCGCCTCCACTCCAGCCCCGCCGCTCTCCTCCCGCCGCCCCTCGCCGCCCAACGTCTGCCCCTGCTGCTGCACGCTCTGCCCTGCTGCGTCGTACCGCTGCTGCTGCTGCTGCTGCTGCTCCACGAGTGGTGCTGCTGCCAAGTAAGAGAACCGCGGCCCATCGCCGCCCCCCAACCCGCCCAGCTGCTGCACCGCCGGCGGCGACGGCCAACGCACCGCCGCCGCCGCCGCTGCCCCCGGCGCCGCCGCCCGCCGCGCCGCCGCCCCCGCCTGCATCACTGGCGGCGGCATCGGCGGCGGCGGCGGCATGGGCGGCGGCGGCGGCGGCTGCCGCTGCCACAGGATCGCGCCCCCTCCGCCGCCGCCGCCGTTGAACGGAGCCTGCTGCTGTTGATCGTACTGCGGAGGCAACGCCTGATCCCCGCCGCCCTGCTGCCACTGCTGCTGCGGCGGCGACAACGGCCCCGAGGCCGCGCCCGCCTCGGGGCCGTTGTCGAGCAGCTGCTGTCTGCTGATCATGCCGCGCTTTGAGGTCGGCGAAACCGACCGCCCCGCGCCCAGCGCCACCGCGCGGCTGCCCACCGGCGTCCCCGTCCCCGCCAGCGTGCTCCCGCCCGGCGTCCGCCCGCCCTCGCTGCCCGCCGCCGCCCCCTCACTGCCCGCCGCAGCAGCCGCAGCCGTCACCGCAGCGGGCGGCGCGCCCGCCGCAGGGGCGCTGCCGTTTGCAGAGGCGCCGGCGGCGTCCGCCGTAGGCGTGCTGCTGCTGGCGCTGCCGCTGCCGCTGGCGGCCGCGGCGGCCTGCTCCGGTGCCGCTGCGCCAGCGCTGACGTCAGTAGTGGTGCTGGTGGTGGTGGTGCTGCTGCTGCTAGTGCTGGTGCCTTCGTCGGTGAGCAACGCGACGGCCAGCACGACGGCGCTGACGGCGGCGATGCCGGCCGCCGCCTGCAGCCGGCTGTCGCCCTCGAGCAGGCCCGCCGCCGCGCCGCCCAGCCCCTCCAGCAACTCTGTGGAGAGAAAAGCACACACGTGCAACAGGAACGTCACTCCAGCCCAAAAGCACACACTGCGCCAAGTCCTCCGCACCCCCCCCCTCCCTCCCAAAAGCCCCCGGGGCCACGCGTCCTGCCGCACCTGTGGCGCCGCCCACCACCTCGTCCACTCCCGGCACGCCCTCTGGCAACGCCGGCACCTCTGGCAGGGACGGCAGCGTGGGCAGCGACGGCAGCTGCACAGAGGACAGCAGGTCGGGCGGCGGGGACGGCAAAAAGTCCGGCAGCCACGCCGGCCTCGCCCCCGCTGCTGCTGCTGCTGCTGCTGGTGACGACGACGACGGCGGCGGCGTGTCTGCCGCGGCGCCCCCCCCTTGCTGCGGTGTGCTGGGGGCGGAGGGGGAGGGCGGCGGGCGGAAGCCAAAGCGCTGCAGCTCCTGCAGGAGCGTGAGCGTGGGGTCCTGGTCGGGTTCAGCGCCGTCGGTGAGGGAGGAGGGGCCGGCTGGTGAGGGCTCCCGCTCGCCGCTGTCCGCCTCCAGCGCCCGCTGACGCTGCTGCTGTAATGCGTCGGGCGAGGGGGCAGCGAGTGCAGGAGGAGGAGGAGGAGGAGGAGGAGCAGGGGTGGTGGCGTCGCCGCGTGGCCGCTGCGGCGCGTCTGGCGCCTGCGCCGCTGTCTGCTGCTGCTGCTGCGGCGGCGGCGGCGTTTCGCTGATGCCACCGCGGGGGAGTGAGGGGAACGGGAGGCCGGCTGGGCCGCGCGCGGCGCCAGGGCTGGGGGCGCGGAGCGGCAGGGACGGGCCGGCCCTGCCGCCGAATGGGAAGGGCAGCTGCTGCGGCTGCGTGTCCTGCTGCTGCGGCGGCTGTGGTGGTGGCCCCGGTGCAGGTTGCACTGGCTTGGTGGCGGCGTCGCCGGGGCGGTCAGAGGACGTGGCGGAGAGCAGCTCGGCCGCTGTGCTCTTGCGCTGCAGCATCACGTCCTGGAAGAGGTCAGCCAGCTCCTCATCCGAAAGCTCGGCCAGCCTGTGGGCGGTGGGGCGGCGGCCGGGGCGCGGGCGTGTGCTTGCGGCGCTCGCAACAAGGTGACTGGCACGAGCATGCTGTCATCGTGTGTGATGAGCACTGCTGTGAGTTGACGTGCGCGCAAGAAGCGTGGCGTGGCGTGCCGCCGCTCACCCGGCCTTGAACTGCTTGACCAGCAGGTTCTCCACGTTGCGCCGCTCAATGCGCACGTAGCTGGTCTGTTGCTGCTGCCTGCGCACGCTCGGACGCAGCGCAGCCTTGGGTGAGCACAGACTCACCACCTCTGCGGGCGTCCGCGTGTGCGCCCCTCACTCACGAGGACGAGGTGGCCGCGTGCGCGGGCGCGGCAGGAAGAGCGAGCGACGCCGCGACGCTGCCTGTGCAGATCAATTGCGCGCACGCTGCGAGCACCGCCGGCCAAGAAGCTGCTGCTGACGCACGCGCGGGCGGCGCGCCTGCGCCATCGGGTGCAGCGTGCGCGCCACCGCGATGCCTTGGTGCTGCTGCTGCCGCTCCCGACGTCGTGGCTGCGCCGTCGCGCGCCTGGGCGCCTCTCAGCGATGGCGCTGCTGCTGCGGGAGCAGCCCGGCTGCACGCCGGCGCTCCAGCAGCGCCAACTCCTCCTCTCCGCGTCAACATGCTGTTGTACAGTCAGGCATGGGCAGCATCAATCATCAAAGCAGGGGGGCAGCGCCACGCGTGCGCCGCCACCGTTACCCTTAGGGCAAGGCGCGCGTCGGGCCGTGCTCAAGCTCAGTAGTAGGGCTGCTGCTGGTAGACCCCACCAGCGGCCGGGGGCTGGGCCTGCAGCAGCACCGCCTGCCCCGGAGGGATGGCGCCCGTCGGCGTGAGCTGCTGCTGTGGCGGCAGCGGCGCGTACCCGCCAACCCGCTGCTGCTGCTGCTGCTGCGGGTAGCCGCCGGACGGCGGCGGCACCACACTGCCGATGGAGGCGGTGGTGGCCAGCTGCGGCCCCGGCACAGCGCTCAGCCCCGTGGCCGCCGTGAGCGGGTACCCAGGCGTCCCCAGGGGCACGGCCTGCAGCACCGCGGGCGGCGCCGCCTGGCCGACGGGCAGGCCCGCCTGCAGGCCCGGCGCGCGACCATTGTACGCGCTGTACGCCGACGCCGGTGGCTGCGCCAGCCCGGGGTAGGCCTGCGGCGGGAACCCCGCCGCCGCCCCTGGGATGCCGGCGCCGGGGTACGCGCCGCCGGCCGCCAGCTGCTGCTGCTGCTGCTGCTGCTGCTGCTGCAGCTGCGCGGCTTGCTGCTGCTGCTGCTGTTGCGAGCGGGCTTGCAGGTGCGCCTGCTGCCCCGACGTGGCCACCACCTGGCCGGGCTGCTGCCCCGGCAGGATCACGACGGGCGGCTTGTCCGAGCCCGGCTGCGGCTGCACACACGCATCAGCAAGGCGCCGCGCGCACTGCTTTGGGGCCGTTGGCATCTCTGCCTGCCAGATATGGACATCCGTCAGATGCTGGCTCAGCACACTACTGCAGCACCGCTGCGTGCACAGAGGCACGCCGCCGCTTGCTTGCACCCGGGCGCTGACCTGCACGACGTAGATGGGGCGCTCCTGCGCGTACAGCGGCGTGCCGGTGGGGTTGGCCATGTACTTGGCTGGGCGGTTGGCCGCCTGCAGGTAGTTGGTGTGCGGCGGGATCTCGTACGGGTTGACGGCCGGCTTGATGGGCGGCGCAAACATGGCTGGGTCGTGCACGCGCGGGCGGCGGATGTCCTCGGGGTGAAGCTTTGCGGGGTTGGTCGCGCCGCTCAGGTCAGCCACCTGCCAGCGTGCGCGGTGTGGCAAGAGGCAGCAGCAGGGTGAGCCACGCGGCACCAGGGACTTGTGGACGTTGTCCTCGCTCGTGCAGAGCCCGCCGCTGCAGCAGGCCCAGCGTTGCCTGCCCTGCAGTGGCAGCGTGCCTGGCCCTGGCGACGCTGGACAGAGGCTGCCAGGCGTGGCACCTGATGACTCACCCGGACCCAGAGGTGGCTGAGTGCGAGCCTGGCCCACAGGTGGCACACAATGACGACGATGCCGAGGACCGCCGTGGGCAGGATGAGCCTGAAGACCAGGTTGAGCGCGCTCATGTGGTCGTCCTCCTTGTCCTTGGCAATGGGCACCTGTGGGCGGTGGGGAAAGGCAAGTGCGTGGGGAAGCGCAGGGGTCCTACCCGCGCAGCGGCAGCCGGCGCACGCGACCCAGCCTCCTTTCTCCGCACTCCACAGGAGGGTCCCCTGCGCCCATGGGATGTCGCGCGGTGCACGCGACCCAGCCCAGGAACTCCTCGCCCTGGTGGACGCGCTCACGATGTAGAGCAGGCAGAGGGAGACGCAGGTGCCGCAAAAGACGCTGGTCGTCTGGTAGCCCACCCGTAGCACGTCCTCGTGCTGGTTGTACATCCAGGGCACCAGCTCTTGGACGTGAGCGAGCAGCAGCGGGTACGTGATGGCCAGCGACAGCTGCGGGCAGAAGCGTTGGAGTGGGGCTCGGCGTGTGGTTGATGCGTCCGCCTGCGACACGTACAGGGGCGCTCCACCTGCCGCGCCCTTGCACGTACCACGCTGACGCCGGCAAGCACAGACAGCGCGATGAAGTTGTAGTACTTGACGATCGTGTCCTTGGCATCGTCGTCCGCGTACGAGATGCCACAGAGGATGGGGTACATGACGACCTGCCCCACCTGCGAAGGTGCAGCGAGCGGAGGTGCAGCGAGCGGTGAGCGTTGAGAAGCAACGAGTTGCCTTCATGCGCAGGCTGCTGAGCTCCTGCTGCTGGTTCCCTTCTCTCCTGCTCGTGGCTGCAGCTGCTACGGCCGCGAGCCGGTCAAGGCGGTCAACGCCGCCGCGAAGCTCACCTCCAGGACGTAGGGGAACACCTGCGAGGCGCAAAGAGGAAGCGCGTGCGTGCGTGAGTGGAGGCTCGCGCGATGGAACCGGAGACGAGCCCGCCATTTTGACGCAGACCTTGCGTTGGCGCGCGATGAATCCCAGCACTCCGAAGATGACGATGTGGCCGCCCGCGATCGCACTCGCGATGAGGAACCCGAGCTTCGGATGGGTGTCCTGGAGGCCTGCGGCGTGTGTGGGGCGCGGATGCAGCAGCGTGCGGCAGTCAAACACGGTGACCAGAACGCCGAGCACAAGAGCGTCTCGCACCCACCTGTGGCGACGAAATATGGCACCAGCACCGTGATGAGGAGCCACGGCCCCAGCGCGTTCTCCATCGTGGGCGGGAGGGCGGTGATGGACGCGCCGGCGATGGAGCAGAGACAGGAGAGCGCGATGGGCTGTGGTGGAGCCAAGCTGATGCAGGTGCTCGTGCTCGTGATGCCTGGTCTTCGAGCTCCGAGCGCCCGAGCGTTTTCGGCGTTTCCAGGGCGCACGGAAGCTGGCAAGACGCGCGTTCTTGCTCGTGTGTGTGGCGCAGCAGCCGCGATGGCTGCGAACGGGCAGCTGCAGCGAGCGGCGTGGCGATGGCTGGCGGCCAGAGTGCAGCAGCAGCTCGCCTCTGCGCACGAGTGAGCGCACCCTCGATGGTCCATCGCGTGCGCGCGCGCGCCACTGGGAAGCGATTGTGCGCAGCGCTCGCCACGTTGCAGAGAAAGCTGCACAGCGCGACGCTGGTGCTCGCTCCTGCGGACTCGCTCTGCGCAGGGGGAGCCCACAGCTGGTGCTGGGCGCTGCGACGCAGCTCAGGAGCATGAGCTCACTGCCAGAGCACACGGTGCGCCTCCGCTGCGCCGCTGCCAGTGCGCGGAGCAGCGGCGGAGAGCGCGCACGGGGGGATCGCTGTGCGCTACCTGCTCGCCCCGCCCATCGCGAGCCCGAGCGCAGGTGCTGGGCATGCCGGCGCTGTCGCCGACCATGTCTCAAGGCAACCTGGCCAAGTGGCACGTTAAGGTCGGCGACAAGGTGTCTGCGGGCACCGTGCTCGCCGATGTGGAGACCGACAAGGCCACCATGGCCTTTGAGAACCAGGACGACGGCGTCGTGGCCAAGCTGCTGGTCCCCGACGGCGCGCAGAACGTCGTCGTGGGCGCGCCCGTGCTCGTGCTGGTGGAGGACGCCGCCAGCGTCGCGGCCTTCGCAAACTTCGCGCCCGGGAAAGCCGCAGCCCCCGCAGCAGCGCCCTCAGCAGCAGCACCCGCAGCGCCAGCACCAGCAGCGGCCTCCAGCGCCAAGCCAGCCAGCTCCTACCCGGCGCACCAGGTACTCGCCGGCACTCGCACCCGCTCGCACCTCGACCCAAAGGTCACGAAGAGAGGCCACGAAGAGAGGAGGAACACCACCACGCCTCCTCTACGCCAACCGCAGGTGCTGGGCATGCCCTCGCTCTCGCCCACCATGGAGCGCGGCAACATCGTCGCGTGGAAGGTGAGCGAGCCCGGCACACGCCGCCACGGCGCACCCAGCAGTCGCGGTTTGGTCCCGGCAAGCCCAGCAGCAGCCCTCCCTGAGGCCCCGTGGCTCACACAACAACGACAGGTCAAGGAGGGCGACGCCATCAAGCCCGGCGACGTGCTCGCCGACATCGAGACCGACAAGGCCACGCTAGGGTTTGAGAACCAGGACGAGGGCTTTGTGGCCAAGCTGCTGGTGCCCGGCGGCGCCTCCAACGTCGCCATCAACACGCCAGTGCTCGTCATCGTCGAGGACCCGGCGCTCATCCCGCAGTTCAAGGACTACGGCGCCGCGGCGGCGGCGCCCGCGGCAGCGCCCGCCGCAGCCGCACCCGCGCCGGCGGCGGCGGCGGCAGCGCCGGCGCGGCCGGGCGTGCAGGCGAACCACCGGATAGGGCCTGCGGCGCGCATGCTGCTGGAGGAGGCGGGGCTCACGGCGGCGGACGTGGCGCCCACGGGGCCCAACAACATCGTCACCAAGGGCGACGTGCTGGCGGCGATCGCGGCGGGCATCAAGCCAGGGGGCAGCCGGGCGGTGGCGGTGGCGGCGCAGCCGGCGGCGCCAGCGGCGCCGGCCGCGGCCGCCAAGCCAGCGGCAACGCCGGCGACCGCGGCGGCGGGGGCGAAGGCAAAGGCGCCCAACTACACAGACACACCCACCACGCAGGTGCGTGTGTGCGTGCATGCGGGGGGAAGGAGGAAGCTGCTGGTCTCTGCACGCTTGCGGGAATGTGCCTGTGCGGGAATGCGCCTGCTGCAAAAACCACCGCCGCCAGCTTATCATCGCGTGGCCTGTGCTCTTTGCCTGCGCCCTTGTGGTGCAGATCCGGCGAGTCATCGCGCAGCGGCTACTCGAGTCCAAGGTGAGCGAGCGCGCTGCCTTCGCTCTGCGTGTGGGGCAGCGGCAGTCCGCGATAGGCCAACTCGCCGGCGCGTGCCGCTCAGCCCCCGCTCCGGCGAGCGGGCGGCGCGCCGCGACGTGCCGCGCCGCAGCGGCGCAGCGCTGGCGATGTTGTCGAAGCGCAGACGAAGACGTCAGCTCAACAGTGGTGGTGGTGGTGGTGGTGCGTCACGGTGGTGGCAGGTGACCATCCCGGCGCTGTACGGCGCGGTGGACGTGGAGCTGGACGCGCTGGGCGCGCTGCGCAAGGAGCTGGCGGCGCAGGGCGTCAAGCTGTCGGTCAATGACTTTGTGCTCAAGGCCGTGGCCGAGGCGCTCAAAGAGGTGTGCGCGTGCCAGGGGGTTAAAGCGATCGGACGGAGGGGTGGGCTGGTGAGGGCGGGCAGCAGAGTGGGCTGTTCGTCGCGCTTGGAAGGTCGGGGGCCCACGTGTTGCTGTTGCAATTGGTGGGAACTCAGGCCCCAGCTGCGAGCGGGGTGAGCAGCACGGTGGGACCGGGCTGTGCTTGCCTGCTGTGCGGTTCCTCCAGGTTCCGGGCGCCAACAGCCTGTGGGACAGCAAGAAGCAGGAGGCGGTGCCGGCGCCCTCGATCGACATCAGCGTGGCGGTGGCCACCGAGCGGGGGCTCATCACGCCAATCGTCAAGAACGCCGACAAGAAGACCGTCGCGCAGGTGCGCTGCTTGCATCGTGCGCGCGCGCCGAGGGGACGAGGGGGGCGCCTGCCCTCGCCAGCGTACGCAGTCACGCCGCGGTCAGGTCGCGGAAGGCAGGCGTCGCGCGGGTGCCCCGCGCGCGGCGGGTGCCCTGCCCTCCCTGGCCTCGCCGCGCCGCGCCGCGCGGCCGCGGGCCACTCCGCCCGCCCGCAAGGCCGCCATTTGCCTGCTTGCGCTCGGGAGCCGACGAGCAGCGCGGCGCTGGCGCCACGCGCGCGCCGCCCCGCGGCCGCGTCCCTGGCCTGCAGATCAGCAAGGACGTCAAGGAGCTGGCGTCCAAGGCCAAGGCCAACAAGCTCAAGCCCGAGGAGTTCCAGGGCGGCTCCTTCACCGTCTCCAACCTGGGCATGTTCGGCGTCTCGCACTTTTCAGCAATCATCAACCCGCCCCAGGTGCGGCCCACAGTTGGCCCTACGAGGGGGGCATGCTTGGGCACGCCGTGACCATGCAGGACTCGCGTGTCCATCCCTAAGGCCGCTGCGGGGCACTCTCCTCTCACGAGTCTCTGGCCTCGCATCCCACCCTGGTCCCGTTCCCCGGCGGCCCGGTCCCTGCACTGCGGCCCGGTTGTCGCTCCGTCGCGCTCGGCCGCTGCGGGGCGCATGCGGCCCGTGCCACGGCGCCGGGCCGCCGGGCAACGGCACCAAGAGCAGACACAAGGCCAGAGATCCGCGCGGGGAGAGCGCGCCGCGCGCGTGTCTGTTCGCGTCCACCAGGCCGTGCGCAATGGGGTCGAAGCGCCTGGCGCCTGCCCGCCGTCCTCGCTGGTCCTTGTGCCGCCGCAGGGCGCCATCCTGGCGGTGGGCGGCGCGCAGCAGCGCGTGCGGCTGGTGGGGGGCAAGCCGCAGGCGTACAGCGTCATGACCGTCACGCTGTCGGCCGACCACCGCATGTACGACGGCGACCTGCTGCCCCAGGTGAGGAAGGCGTTCAGGCAGGGCGGTCAGGGCGCTGCTGCCCCAGGTGAGGAAGGCGTTCAGGCAGGGCGGGCGGCGCGGTGCTGCCCCAGGGTCAGGGAGCAGGGCAACAAGGAGCAAGCGCGCATGGTAGAGGTGCTC
>VFQP010005573.1_pt1 | contig 10882 bp, 8 predicted proteins | sample 3512351 | NCBI WGS metagenome assembly VFQP01 (sample SAMN10412372, study PRJNA504923) | tailings metagenome | isolation source: Relicate 1 Philex TSF1 revegetated site | place: Philippines: Tuba, Benguet | collected 2017-08-29
CCATGGCATCTTCGAGGCGGAACTTGGCGAAGGTCTGGAAGCCGAGCAGGCGCGCCCGCTCGGCACGAAGCGCGAGGATCTCGGTCGCGACCGCGCGATTGTCATGCTCGCCACCGCCTTCGCCGCGCTTGATCCAGGCTGCAAAAGCAATCTCGCGCAGATCACGTCGCGTCGAGAACTGCAGGAAGCTCTCGATGCTCGAGCGCGCGAGCGTGATCACATGCTTGCCCGCATGACCGAGGTCGTTGCCGGCGCGCTTGGCGGCCGCGCGCACGAAATCGGGAAGACCTGCGAGATCGGCTTCGGTTTCCAGCACAAGTTTGTATGCCTGCTCATCGGCGAGCACGTTCTGGCCGAATGTCGTGCCGAGCGTTGCGAGCCGTGCGTTGATCTCGGCCATGCGCTTTTTGGCCTGCTCGTCGAGGCGCGCGCCGGCTCGCACGAGGCTCGTGTGCGTGCGTTCGAGCACGCGGCGCTGCTCGTCATCGAGCTTCAGGCGCTTGTTGCGCGAGGAAATGGAATCGACGCGGGCGAAAAAGCGCGGATCGAGTGCGATCGCGGTGTGATGCTGCGACAGGATCGGCGCGATGTCGCGCTCGATGGCCTGCAGTTCGGGGTTCGTATCGGCGCTCGTCAGATTGTAGAACACGCGCAGCACGCGCGTGAGGAGCGCGCCCGCCTTCTCCATGGCTGCAACCGTATTGGCGAAGTTCGGCGCCGCCGTATTGGCGAAAATCTTCTCGACCTCGGCCTTGTGGGTCTCGATGGCCTTGTCGATGGCTGGGCGGAAGTGCGCCGGCTTGATCTTCTCGAACGGCGGCAGCTCGAACGGCGTCTTCCATTTTGGAAGCAGCGGATTGCGCGCCGTGCTTGCGCCGCTGGCTTTCGCCTTTTGATCGCTCATGCGGGTTTGCCTTCTGTGTTCTGGTCCCTGAGGCCGGCGACCAGATAGCGGTTCAAGCGCTCGGTGAAGCGCGCGGGATCGCTCGGAAGCTCACCTTCGACGATGCGGGCTTGATCGAGCAGCAGATGCGCCAAGTCATCGACCACGATCTGGTCAGTAGCGAGGCGCGCGCGATCTATGGCTGCGATCAGCGGATGGCCGGGATTGATCTCCAGGATCGGTTTCACATTGATGCCGCGCTGCTGGCGCTGGAGCATACGCTCGAGCGTCCGATCAGGCCCGTGCGCGGTCGCGACGAGGCAGGCCGGCGAGCTGACGAGACGCTGCGAGACTTTCACGTCATCGACCTCGTCGCCGAGAGCCGCTTTCAGCGACGAAATGAGATCGCCCACATCCTTCGGCGTATCGGATTTCTGCTTTGCAGCCTCTTCTTTCAGCGGAACGGCCGAAAGATCGACATCGCCCTGCGAGAGCGATTTCATGGCCTTGTCTGCAAACTTGGGCATGGCCGTCGTCCAAAAGGCATCGACCGGATCGGCGAGCAGCAGCACCTCGACGCCGCGCTCTCGTGCCGCTTCGAGCTGCGGGCTCGATTTCAGGCGATCAAGGCTTTCGCCGACGAGATAGTAGATCTCCGACTGTCCTTCGCGCATGGCCGCGACGTATTCGCTGAGCGAGCGCCAGCCGTCACCCGCCGTCGAGCGGAAGCGCGCGAGCTTCAGGAGTTGATCGCGGCGCTCGAAGTCCTCGTAGATGCCCTCTTTGAGCACCTGCCCGAAGGTCTCCCAGATCTGCGTAAACTTCTCCGGCTCCTTGTTCGCGAATGTCTCCAGCTCACCGATGACCTTGGTCGTCACGGCGCGGCGGATCTGAGCCACGGCTGGATTGTTCTGCAGCATCTCGCGGCTGATATTGAGCGGCACATCCTCGGAATCGATCACGCCGCGCACGAAACGCAGATAGCCTGGCAGCAGCGCGGCATCCTCGGTGATGAACACGCGCTTGACGTAGAGCTTCACGCGCCCTTTGCGCTCGACATCGAACAGATCGAAGGGCCGCTGTGTCGGCACGAACAGGAGCGCCGCATAGGACTGGCGACCCTCGGCCTTGTAGTGAACCGTCAGCGCCGGCTGATCGAGCTGGCCGGAAATATTGCGATAAACCTCGGTGTACTCTTCCGGCTTCACCTCGCTGCGCGAACGCTGCCAGAGCGCGCTTGCGGAATTGAGCTGCTTGATCGCGCCGTCCGCGCCGATGATCTCGATGGGGAAGAGAATGTGATCGGAATAGGTTTTGACGATCCGCTCGATCTCGTAGTCATCGAGGAAAGTGCGGCTGTCCTCCTTCAGATGCAGCTTGATGCGCGTGCCGCGCGGAACCTTCGCTGCGTCGGTCTCGGGTGCCGGCGCAATCGTGAAGCCGCTCGCGCCGTCGGATGTCCAGAGCCACGCGGCGTCCTCACCAGCTTTGCGGCTCACGACCTCGATGTGATCTGCAACCATGAAGGCTGCGTAGAAGCCGACGCCGAACTGGCCAATGAGGGCCGAGCCCTCACCCTCCTTGCCGAGCCGCTCGAGAAAGGCGCGGGTGCCAGAGCGCGCGATCGTGCCGAGGTTCTCGGCAAGCTCCGTGTCGTTCATGCCGATGCCGTTATCGGTAATGACGAGCCGGCCGGCTTCCTTGTCGGTTTCGATGCGGATGGCGAGCCGCGCGTCGTCGCCCATCAGCTCAGGGCGTGCGATCGCCTCATAGCGGAGCTTGTCGCAGGCGTCCGATGCGTTCGAGATCAGCTCGCGGAGAAAGACGTCCTTTTCGGTGTAGACCGAGTGCACCATGAGGTGCAGCAGGCGCGATACCTCGGCCTGGAAGGGGCGCGGTGTCGCGGGCGACGGGCCGTCGGTGCTCATCGCAGCAATTCTCCTGTTTTCCTCAACATTGGGCTGCCTCTGATAAAGCGCGGATCGGTAGCCATTCAAGCCCCGCGGTCGTCCGTTGCCGGAGGGCCTGGGCTGCAAAGCGGGTTTGCCGACGGGGCTCGACACGTTAGGGTGGCGGCCGTTTTCAGCCCCCCATTGAGCCTCGCGAGGTCCGCCATGCCCTTCGATCCCGCCGCTGCCGCCCGATTTATCGCCGAGGCCCACCGTACGCGGGCGCCCTTCCGCAACCTGCCCGAGGACATTGCGCCGAAGACGATCGACGAGGCCTATGCGGCGCAGGAAGCACTGCGGACCTTGTGGACACCGCTCTATGGAGAGGTCGGCGGGCTCAAGATCGCGACGACCACCAAGGTCATGCAGGCCCTCATGGGTATCGATCATCCTTGCGGCGGGGTGATTTATTCAAAGCGCATTCACCAGTCGCCCGCGACCATCAAGCTTGCCGAGCATATGCACGTCGTCATGGAATGCGAGCTCGCCGTCCGCGTCGGCAAGACCTTCGAGCCGCGCGCCACGCCCTACACGCGCGAAGAAGTGCGCGCCGCCGTTGCCGAAGTCATGCCGGCCTTCGAGCTGATCGAAGACCGCAATGCCGACTACAAATCCTCGAAGGCGACCTCACTCATCTGCGACAACGCGTGGAATGCCGGCATCGTGCTCGGCGCGCCGGTGAAGGTGCCGGCGAGCCTCGATCTCAACGGCCTCGCGGGAAATCTGACGACGGGCACGACCAAGCACAGCGGCAAGACCGACGATCCCATGGGCGCGCTCGCATGGATCGCGAACCTCGCAGCTTCGCGCGGCAAACCACTCGCGGCCGGTCAGGTCGTGATCACCGGCAGCCTCATCCCGACGTTGCCGATCGCGGTCGGCGAGACCTTCAACTTCGAGATCGAAGGGATTCGTAGCGTGCGGGCCACCGGCGCGTAATCCAAGAAAATCAAAACAGCAGGATGATCAGCTAGTGTGATGATCGAGAAATTCGCCAGATCTCGCGGCTTGGGTGCGAGCGAATTTATCGATCTGAATCACACTAGAAACATTACGATTCCAGTGTCCCTTTTGATTCCGAAGTTCGCTCGGGACACAGGCATCGAGGTTAGGCGAACTTCGGAATCGGGACACTAGAGATATGCAGCACGGAACCGCCAAAGACCTCACCAGGCGCGAGACCTTCGAGCTTTTCACGCCGGTCACGGTCCGCTTCTGCGACACGGACAAGCTCGGGCACGTCAACAACGTCTCGATCGCCTCGTATATCGAGGCCGGGCGCTGCGAGCTCTACTACAAGCTCATGCAGGATGCCGGCACAGACGCGAAGATCGACTTCGTTCTGGCGCGGGCGGCGATCGATTTCCGTCGCGAGATATTTTACCCCGGCACGGTCGAGGTGGGCTCGCGCTACATCAAGCTCGGCAACCGGTCGATCACGACGGGCTATGGCGTTTTCGTCGGTGACACGTGCGTCGCGACGGCTGAATGCGTCAACGTTTTTTTCGACATGTCGACGCGCAAGTCCGTGGCGCCTGATGGCAAGCTGCGCGAACTGCTGGAAGCTGCTGTCGCGCGCTAGGGCGCGGAGTCTGCGCACAGATTGATAACAGGTCGCCCTCTGCGAGCTTGGCGCCGCGCTCGAGCCATGTTTCTCTCGCATCGAGAGTGCATATGCGATTCGTGCGCCGCTGGCGGAGCGACTGCTCTTTGCGCGGCCGCGGCTCGGCGACATTGCGGCCGAGTGGCCGCTTAGAGGGGCACCCGCATGGCCGTACGCTGGCCCTGGCGCCGCAAGAGCGAAGGCTTCGAGTGGCACAAGTACGTCAAGACGACCATTGCCGTCCGGCGTGTGCAGCGCCGTGAGCGGGCGGAGGAGATCAAGCGCTCAGTGGAGGACGGCGCCGTTCGTGCCGCCGAAGAAGCAGCGCGGCTAGGGCGACAGGGCGCACAGGCGGCAGGAGATGGTGCGCGGCGTGCATCGGCAGCTTCCAAGCGGGGCGCGAAACTTGGGCTCGCGGCTTCGGGGCGAGGGATCAAACGCGCATTGGCCGCCTCGGCATCCGGCTCGCGCCAGTTTCTTGCCGCTTCCGGACGCGGCATTCGACGCGTTTCGGCGGCGTCGGCCGTGGGCATTCGGCGCGCGTCCGCGGCCTCGGCCAGCGGCATTCGGAAGGCATCGGCTGCTTCCGCGCGTGGCATTGGGCGGGCGTCGTCGGCCTCGGCACAAGGCGTATGGGTCGGCAGCAGGCAGGCGGGATCGGGTCTGCGCGCCGCTGGCAATTGGCTCGGCCGTGCGGGCATTGGCAGCGCGGCATGGACCGGCGGCACCCTCGCGGCCGTCAGCCGCGTCGCTGGCGGGGGCCTCGCTGTCGCGAGCCGCCCGCTTCTCGATTTTCTCGGCCGGCCGGGCGTTTCGGGGCCGCTGTTGCTGGCTGGTAGCGTTGCGCTGATCTCAGGTTTGGCGCGTCCACTCCTGACTGGAGGTGTCGATCGCGAGGGCGTGCTGATCATGGCCATCGGCTGCGTCTGCCTGATCGCTGGCCTGACACCCCGTCTGCGCTATGGCTTCGGTGCGGTGATTCTCGAAAGTCTTGCCGCCCCCTTTCGGCGCATTCCCCCGCGGATCGGGCACATATTGGCCGGCGGAGGCGCCATCGCCGCCGCCGTAGTGGCGACCGTCTGGCTCTGGCCGGCGAGCCTGACACCGTCAGCCCCGAGCATCAGCCTACCCACGATGTCGCTGTCGAGCTTCGTGCCCTTCAAGGCTTCCGAGCCGCCGATCGTCGGTCGCGCATTTGCCGCGAACGGCGACACGCTGCGCATTGCCCAGCAAACCATCCGTCTCGATGGCGTCGAGGCGCCCGAGCGCGATCAGACCTGCGCACGCTCGGAAAATCGCCTCTGGCGTTGCGGAGAAGCTGCGCATACGGCGCTGACGCGTCTCGTCGCGGGGCGCCAGGTACGCTGCGAGCCGAGCGGAAAGACCCCTGACGGCGCGGTGCGCGCCACCTGCACGGCGGGGAGCACGGACCTCGCCAGTACTCTGATCGAGGGTGGCCACATCCTCGCCGAGAGCGGCATGATGGCCCGCTACCGTAGTTCGCAAGCGAAGGCCCAGCAGGCCAAAGTGGGCCTCTGGAGCGGCTCCAGCACGCCCGAGCGGCCGGCCGAGTGGCGCCAGCGCGTGTGGAACGAGGCCCGGGCCAAGGCCCCGCAAGGTTGCCCGATCAAGGGCAAGGTCGCGGGCCGGCGCGGCGACACCGTCAAGACCTACCACCTGCCCTGGTCGCCGACCTATGTGCGGCTAAGGGTCGTCTCGGCGCGCGGCGAACGCTGGTTCTGTAGTGAGGACGAGGCCAAGGCGGCGGGCTTCGCGAGGGCCGAGATCGACGGATAAGCGCCCCCGCATCCGTCTTCCCTGGCGCGCGTTTCGGAGTTCCCATGTCTGACACCAGTCCAGCAGCGCTCAAGAAGTCCAAAAAGCGCTCGACCCGACGGTTGGTGAGGCAGATGCTCAAAGTGCTGCTCTTCCTGTTCTTCATTCCGCTGGTGAGCCATGCCGCCTGGTGGGTATGGAACAACACCGCCTGGAACTGGCGCGACGCGAACTGGGCGCCTTCCGGCATCCTGAAGCCGGCGGCGGCCGATCCCGAGCCCGCGGTTTATCTACTGGCCGGGCGAACCGGCGGATGGAAAGGCATTTTTGCTCATCACACCTGGGTGGTGACGAAGGCTGCCGGCGCCCCTCGCTACACGCGATACGACGTCGTCGGATGGGGCCGCCCCGTGCGGACCGACCACCTCGCGCCGGACAGCCATTGGTACAGCAACGCGCCGTCCATCGTGGCGTCTCTCAAGGGGCCAGCGGCGGTCGAAGCCATCGCGTCGATCGAGCGGGCCGTCGCGGCCTACCCCTTCTCGGACGCTGGCAGCTACAAGGCGTGGCCAGGCCCGAACTCAAATACCTTCATCGCCTACCTCGCCCGCGAGGTCCCGGCGCTGGCCTCGGGCCTGCTCCCGACCGCGATTGGTAAGGACTTCACCGAGGCTCCGTTGTATTTTGGGCTGACGCCGAGCCGTACGGGCGTGCAGTTTCTCGCCAAGGGGCTGATCGGCTTTACCGTCGGCTGGGTCGAGGGGGTGGAGATCGTGTTCATGGGCACGGTCGCGGGCATCGATGTGCGCCGTCCGGCCCTCAAGCTCCCCGGCTGGGGCCGCATCGGCATCCCCTGAGCGAACAGAAATGCCCATAAACGGCCCGTTTCTTTAATTTTGCGCCCCCGCGACAAAAACGTTGACCAAGGGTGTTGACCTTGCAAATCGACGTGTATATTTTGCGCCCACTCTCACGGTAGGTCGTAGGGCGCTATCGGGCGGGGCTTTGCAGGCACACAAGCCGACATCGGCGATCGTGAGCTGCCTGCGGATAAGCCACCGGCTCATTGCTAGCAGCCCCTAAACACTATCGTTCTCAAGCAGAGGACAATTTCGGACCAAGATCGACGTGCCGCTTGCCGGAACGTCTGATCCTCTGGTGTTGCGAGCTGAGGGCCCCGGAAAGGGCAACTCGGCTCGTCAGGTTTGGCGCATCCGGTCCTTCGGGATCTTGGATGCTGGGATGACGGACGAGGCGCGATGCCGACTATTCAGCAGCTGATCCGCAAGCCGCGGGTAAAGCCCCGGGAACGTAACAAGGTCCCGGCCATGGAGGCCTGCCCGCAGAAGCGCGGCGTCTGCACGCGCGTCTATACGACGACGCCGAAGAAGCCGAACTCGGCGCTCCGCAAGGTGGCCAAGATCCGCCTCACGAACGGCTTCGAGGTCATCGGCTACATTCCTGGCGAGGGTCACAACCTCCAGGAGCACTCCGTGGTCATGATCCGTGGCGGCCGCGTGAAGGATCTGCCGGGCGTGCGCTATCACATCATCCGCGGCGTGCTCGACACGCAGGGCGTGGCGAACCGCAAACAGCGTCGTTCGAAGTACGGCGCCAAGCGGCCGAAGTAAGTATCGAAGGACAACCGGGCGCCGCCCTATGTGGAGCGGCGCTCTCGTATTTGGAAGACTGGCCCCGAGCGGGCGGCACACGAGACCAGAAGGAACGAGCGCATGTCGCGTCGCCATCGTGCCGAGAAGCGGGAAATCAACCCGGACCCGAAGTTTGGGGATCTGGTTGTCTCCAAGTTCATGAACTCGATCATGGTCGAGGGCAAGAAGTCGACCGCCGAGCGCATTGTTTATGGCGCTTTCGACCGGATGCAGCAGCGCGCCAAGGCGGATGCGCTGCCGATGTTCCACCAGGCGCTCGAGAACGTGATGCCGTCGGTCGAGGTCCGCTCACGCCGCGTTGGCGGTGCGACGTACCAGGTCCCGGTCGAGGTTCGCAACGAGCGCCGTCAGGCGCTGGCGATCCGCTGGCTGATCACGGCTGCGCGCGCTCGCAATGAGAATACGATGGAAGAGCGGTTGTCGGCTGAGCTTTTGGATGCCGCCAACAACCGCGGCACGGCGGTGAAGAAGCGCGAAGACACGCACAAGATGGCGGAAGCCAACCGCGCCTTCTCGCACTACCGCTGGTAACCGGACGACGACGAGGCAACGGATATGGCCCGCGAATACGCGATCGAGGACTACCGCAACTTCGGCATCATGGCTCACATTGATGCTGGGAAGACGACGACGACCGAGCGGATCCTTTTCTACACTGGCAAGAGCCACAAGATCGGTGAAGTCCACGACGGCGCCGCGACCATGGATTTCATGGTCCAGGAGCAGGAGAAGGGCATCACGATCCAGTCCGCGGCCACGACCACGTTCTGGAACGGCAAGCGCCTGAACATCATCGACACGCCAGGCCATGTCGACTTCACGATCGAAGTCGAGCGTTCGCTGCGCGTGCTCGACGGCGCCGTGTGCGTGCTCGACGGCAACCAGGGCGTGGAGCCGCAGACCGAGACCGTCTGGCGTCAGGGCGACAAGTACGGCGTGCCGCGGATCATCTTCGCCAACAAGATGGATAAGACGGGCGCCGACTTCTACATGTGCCTCGAGGACATTGGCGAGAAGCTCGGCGCGCGCGCCGTGCCGCTGCAGATCCCGATCGGTGCCGAGAGCAGCTTCAAGGGCGTCGTCGATCTCCTCAGGATGAAGGCGATCATCTGGGAAGGCGACGACAAGGGCGCCAAGTTCGCCGAGACGGACATTCCCGCTGATCTCGTCGACAAGGCCAACGAATTCCGCGCCGCCATGATCGAGGCCGCGGTCGAGATGGACGACGATGCGCTCGCCGCCTACTTCGACGGCAAAGAGCCCGACATCGACACGCTGAAGAAGTGCATTCGCAAGGCCACGATCACCCGCGCCTTCTATCCGATGATGTGCGGCTCGGCGTTCAAGAACAAGGGCGTCCAGACGCTGCTCGACGCGGTGGTGGACTTCCTGCCGTCGCCCGTCGATCGTGGTGCTATGTCGGGCATAGACGTCAAGTCCGGTGAGACGGTCGAGCGCAAGCCGCTCGACAGCGAGCCGCTCTCTCTGCTCGCCTTCAAGATCATGGACGACCCGTACGGCGTCCTGACGTTCGCGCGCATCTACTCGGGCAAGCTCGAGAGCGGCATGCACGTGATCAACACCTCGCGTGACAAGCGCGAGCGCGTTGGCCGCATCCTGCTCATGCACGCCAACAACCGCGAGGAGATCAAGGAGGCTTATGCAGGCGACATCGTCGCTCTGCTCGGCCTCAAGGATACCCGCACGGGTGAGACGCTTTCGGATCCGAACAACCGCGTCATTCTCGAGAAGATGGAGTTCCCCGAGCCCGTCATCGAGATGAAGGTCGAGCCGAAGTCGAAGGCTGACCAGGAGAAGATGGGCGTCGCGCTTGCCAAGATGGCGACCGAGGATCCCTCGTTCCGGGTCAACTCCGATCCCGAGAGCGGCGAGATCATCATCAAGGGCATGGGCGAGCTTCATCTCGAGATTAAGGTCGACATCCTGCGCCGCACGCACAGCGTCGAAGTGGCGACGGGCGCGCCGCAGGTTGCCTACCGCGAGACGCTCGCGCGTGCGACCGATATCGACTACACGCACAAGAAGCAGTCTGGTGGCTCGGGTCAGTTTGCCCGCGTCAAGATGCGTCTTGAGCCGCAGGAGCCGGGTACGGGCAACGAATTCGACTCGGAGATCGTCGGCGGCACCGTGCCGAAGGAATACATCCCCGGTGTCGAAAAGGGCGTCGAGAGCATCTGGGCGAGCGGTGTGCTCATCGGCTTCCCGCTGGTCGACACCAAGGTGACGCTGTTCGACGGTGCCTTCCACGAGGTGGACAGCTCCGCGATCGCCTTCGAAATCGCATCGCGTCAGGCGATGCGCGAGGGTTGCCAGAAGGCGGGCATCAAGCTCCTGGAGCCGATCATGGACGTCGAGGTGGTGACACCTGGCGACTTCGTCGGCGGCGTGATCGGCGACATCAACAGCCGGCGCGGCCAGATCCGCAATCAGGAGATGCGCGGCAACGCGACCGTCATTCGGGCCAACGTGCCGCTGGCCAACATGTTCGGTTACGTGAGCCAGCTGCGCTCGATGAGCCAGGGACGCGCATCCTACACGATGCAGTTCGCTCACTACGCCGAGGTACCGCGCAACGTCGCCGAGGAGGTGAAGGCCAAGTACGCCTGATCCCCCACGGAAAGATCATCACGACTTTAGAGTTCCAAGAGGACGCCGAGCGTCCAGACGCATGAGGAGAGCCTGAGATGGGCAAGGAGAAATTCGATCGCAATAAGCCGCATTGCAACGTCGGCACGATTGGTCACGTTGACCACGGCAAGACGACGCTGACGGCTGCATTGACGAAGGTCTCGGCCGACAAGGGTTGGACGAAGACGGCCATCGCCTATGACGAGGTTGCCAAGGCCTCGGAGAGCCAGGGCCGCCGCGACCCGACGAAGATCCTCACGATCGCGACGAGCCACGTCGAGTACGCGACCGAGAACCGCCACTACGCGCACGTCGACTGCCCCGGCCACGCCGACTACGTGAAGAACAT
>VFQP010005575.1_pt1 | contig 10881 bp, 7 predicted proteins | sample 3512351 | NCBI WGS metagenome assembly VFQP01 (sample SAMN10412372, study PRJNA504923) | tailings metagenome | isolation source: Relicate 1 Philex TSF1 revegetated site | place: Philippines: Tuba, Benguet | collected 2017-08-29
GACGCGCGGCGCGGGTGACATGATGCATGTGCCTTGATGTGCATGGCATCACCATGCACACCAATCAGGGCAGCGGGACCGTAAAGGAGGAGGCACATTGATCACCTTGTGCCGCGGCGCCACGGCGGCGGATGCATCGTGCGCCCCCAAACGCTAGGTGGCCAAGCACAGCTAGGGGGCAGCTAGACAACTCAATGAGCGCTTGCTTGAGCGCAAGGGCCCTGGGAGGTGAGCGCCGGGTGATCTCCGTGGTCCCTGCTCCACCTGGTTGCCCCGGCCCGACTGGCACTTTTCCGCACGGCGACGGCGCATCGCGGTCGCACAGCACCCAGACGCCTTGTGTGCAAGTCCCGCGGGTCGAGCAGTTCTGCCGCAGGTACGGCAGCCCTCATGCAGGTCTTGCGAAGTACAGCGCGCGTACTCCACCTCCTCGCGTCGCGCTGGCCTCCTGGAACGGAGAGAGCAGTGCAGGACTACCGCTTGCAGTCACCCAGGCCTTCGTGACGAGGCGCCGACGCCCCCAGCCTGGCAGCGAGCGAATCGGTCGGACAGCCACACGGCGCGAGAGCCGCCGGCTGCGAGGGAAAACAACGCTAATGAGGAGCAGACCAGCCGGACACAGCTCGTCGACAGCCTCGCGGCGATGAGGCGCTGAGCTCTCCGGTGCGTGAAGAGGGGACGCGTTTGGGGAGTCAACATGAGCGTGACCACGCGCGGCAGCGCCGCGCTCGGGCGCCGCGAGACTTGCAATGGCCCACCTGCAGAATCTTTGGGCGCGGTGGACCGCGAGCGCGGGATGCACGACAGGTTTTTTGCCCGGCTCTCAACCCGACGCCGCACACGACTCATCTGCGCGCGCGCGAACGCAGGGGCTCGAATGAGCCAGGAGCAGGAGGAGCCGCTGCGCTCAATGGAGCACAGCGGCGGCCTCGCAGCTGCGGCGGGAATCCCCCCGCGCACCTCGCGAAGGGCCAGCCGGTCGCCTGGCCAGAGGTGCCTGCTGCCGCACGCGGGGGCGCCCCAGCCAGCGCCAGACGAGGAACCGCCGCAGGGATGGCCAGCAGCACCACCCTTGGTCCTCGGGAGAAGAAGGAGACACAGCGGCGCGGCCGAGGAGGAGGAGGCGGAGGAGGAGGAGGGGCAAGCGGGCCAGCCGAGCGGCGTCGGGTGCGCCGGTCCAGAGCCGTCCCCCACGGTGCAGCGACGCATCGGCAGCAGCTCCACCCGTCCACCACAGGCGATAGCGTGCTTCACGCTGTGGCCGCCACCTCTCCCTTTGGCCGCCCCCTGCCCTCCGGACGCCGCACCGCTGCCCCCGACGACGCCCACCTCCAATGGCAGCCAGCAGCCGCAGCACCACCAGCCCCTCCTTCAGGGCCAAGCCGAGCCCGCGCTGCTGCCAGCCGCCGACGCGTCGGACAGCGGCATGGCACCGTTCCCGCCCGCCATCCAGGACCTCCTGGCGGCCAGCGCAGACGCCCTGGACCAGTCGCTCTTTTCCAGCCCGCCGCAGCAGCAGCAGCAGCGCCAGGCGGCCGCCCTGCAGCCGCCGCAGGAGGAGGATCCCTCCTCCCAGGCTCTTCAAGGGGAGGCGTCGCAGCTGTGTGAAGAGGAGCTGCGGCTCAGAGGCCTCAGCGCCAACGACGCCAAGGCCGCCGAGCCGCCGCCCGCGCCGCCGCCCGCGAGCGCCTCCCCGCGGCCCCGCCCCCTCACGCTGGGCAGGGCAGAGGGCAGCCCGCGCGGCCAGGCGTCAGGAGGCGCGCCGCCGTCGGCGGGCGGCAGCGGCAAGCCCAGGCAGCACTCGCCCGGCGCCAGCAGCGAGAGCAGCAGCGGCGTGGCGTCGGTGGGCACTCCGCAGGCGCTGGCGCCGCACCCGCCCTCTTCGCTGCGCCACGCCCATGCCGCCGGCAACGCCCCCTCCCAGGCAGAGTCGCGGCAGGGCGACCGTGAGGCCTCGGCCAAGCCGTCAGAGGACAGCGGCGAGGCAACAAGGCTGTCGCGCAGCAACACGCCGGCATCGCCGCTGGGCGGCGACAAGCCGCCGCCCGCCCTCAAGACGCCCGAGCGCCGGCGAGTGCACAGGAGCACGTCCAGGGCCACCTTTGTCCTGCCGCCCTCGCAGCAGGAGCATCAGGAGCAGGAGGGCGTTGCGGCGCCCAGCGCGGCCGCGCAGCCCAACGGGTCGTCGGGCGGCGCGTCGTCACCCTTTGCCGCGCACGCCACCGCCACCCTCCCGGCGGCCTTGCACGCCGGCGACGGGTCATGCGAGGGGCCACCTGGGCGCCTGAGCGCCGCTGGCAGCAGCGGTGCCACGTCGTCCGGCCACCTAGCGCCGCTGTCCCTTCACCCCTCGCTGGGCGGCACCCTCAAGCACCAGGGCAGCAAGATCATGGACGCGGCGGCCAGCCTCATGCGGCGCATGAGCAGCGGCTTCAGCCTGGCATCGCGGCACGGCAGCTCGGCCAACGCGCACGCGGCGGGCCAGGCGCACGCCGCCGCCATGGAGCAGGCGCTGGGCGGGGCCAGCGGCTCGCCGTCGCGCTACGTCAGCAGCAACGGCTCGCACGACGCCGGCGAGCTCTCACGCCAGACCAGCCTGGTGCGACAGCCCTCCTTCATGACCGGCGGGCGCAAGAGCGCGGGCGGGCCCCGGGGCGTGTCCCTCAGGGACCGCATGCTCATGGTGCAGGAGCGCGTCACCCAGCAGCGCCTGGCGCAGCAGGAGGCGGACTTTTTCTACGAGGGGAACGCCAGCCGGCACAGCCGGCAGGCGAGCTTCACGCGGCAGGCCAGCAGCGAGAACATGGCGCTGGGCAGCGGCAAGCTCAAGACGCGGCGCTCGCACTCGCCCACCATTGGCGAGATGCGGCCCGGTGCCGCCCTGGTGCCACACTCGCCGATCGCGCTGCAGCAGCTTTCTTCACCCCCCGCGTCACCGTTCCAGGAGCAGCAAGGGCAACGCTCGCCGCCGCAGCAGCAGCAGCAGCGTCACGAGCCGCCTGCGCTGTCGCACGGCGTCGGCAGCGGGATCATGCAGCAGCTGTCGGGGCTGTTCAACCGCAGCGCCTCAAGGGCGACCCGGGAGTCCAAGCCAGACGCCGCGGCCGCAACGCTCCCGCCCTCCCCTCAGCCGCCGCCGCAGCCGCCGCCGCCGCCGCAGCAGCAGCAGCAGCAGCAGCAGCAGCAGCACACTGCAGCGGCGGACGGCGAGCCCCACCCACCGCAGCCGCTGTCGCTCCCTCATCAGACGAGCGGGAGCGGCCGTCGGAGGTCGCAGGATGCCGGCATGGGCAGGCAGCAGTCGGGCCCTCGGCCCCCACCGCACGCTCGGGGCACCGCTGGCGCTCTGCCGCAAGGCGCCACCGCCCGGCAGCGCCGTGCCTCGCTGCTCGGTTTCGCGCCCGGTGGCGGCGTTGGAGGAGCAGCAGGGCCGTGGCCCTCGACCGACGGCGTGCAAGCGGGACCTGGGCCCAACGGCGGCGACGGCTTGCAGCTGCGAAGCAGCTCCTCCAAGCAGCACCGCTCAGGCTCCGTGGCCAGCTTCTTCACCGGCGACTTTGGCGGCCTGTTCGGCACGGCGAGCGGGCACGGTCACAGCCCGACGGCGGCTGAGGCCTCGTCGAGGCACCCCAACGGCGCCGGTTCGCACGTGCCGCCGGCGCACGCGTCGACGGTCGGCACGCTGGGGCACTCGACGTCGGTGTTTGCCTCGCAGCCGAGCGGCACATCGATGGGCGGCAAGAGCCGCCGGAGCTCGGTGCTGCACGTGCTGGGCAGCCTGGTGTCGGGCGGCCTGTCGGCGCAGCCGTCGCCGGCCGAGCTGGGCCTCCGCGAGGACGTCTACTTCACCTCGCTCCACGACTTTGTGCCCATCGACTTCATGTACAAGCGCACGCGGCAAGTGCGCATGTTCTTCGCCTGCTCCAAGGTCACCGGCCACCACTACATCCTCAAGCGCTTTGACCGAGGTGCGCTCGCCCGTGCCGCGCCATCAACAGCCTGGGCCAGCACGGCTGGGCCCTCCGCCCAGAGGGCGTGGGAGCGAGGGCGACCCCCAGTGGCCTCACGCGCGCGCCTGGTGCCTGGTGCGCCCTGCGTGCACCCGCAGACGAGATGGACCTGGGCGATGAGCGGCGGCTGCGGTCGGCGCTGGAGATCGCCGAGGACCTGGCGCACGAGCACCTGCTCACCATCATGGGCGTGTGGGACCAGGGCGACGCCATTTACGTAGTGGAGGAGTACGCCACCAACGGCGACCTGCTCGCCGACAGCCTGAGCCACCCCGAAAAGTGCGCAGTTCTTCTGGTGCACTAGTGTACCCTGAGAGAGCGAGGGACTCCTTGGCTCCTGGCCCGCACGCATCGTCGCCCCTCCTCAGGTCCTGCTGCCGCTCGCTCTGCCGCGTCGGTCCACGTGCAGGTACACGGAGCGCTTCATGGCGCTCAAGGTGGTCAAGCCGCTGCTGTCGGTGCTCTCGTACCTGCACGCGCAAAACATCGTGCACAGGTGAGTCGCCCCGAGAGCCTGCGAGCCGGCATGCTCGTCTGCACACCTGTGCCCTCGGGCGCGCCGGGCGCACGTGCACACAGCGTGTGGGCCGCCTGTCCTCCCGTGTGCAGGGGCGTGCACCCAGAGAACCTGCTGTTTGCCGCCAACGACCAGCTGCGCGTGGGCAGCTACGCCTCCATGCTCAACCTCGCCGTGGACGACGCGGTGGACAAGGGCTCCTTCCTCGACTACATGGCCCCCGAGGTCATCTCGCTCAAGGTGAGCGCAGGGCCCAATCGCAACTTGGCACGTGGGACACGCCAGCTCGCTCGCTCGCTCGCTCGTCCCCAAAGGAGCGAGGCGTCATTCCTCTGCACACGCTCCACTGCCACCGCAGACGGAGGAGGAGATGCTCAGGATGGCGGCGGAGGGCTCGGCGCACCGAGGGCGGCGCAACAACCTGGCCCGCGCTGGCACGTCGACCATCTCCGACAACCCGCAGCAAAAAGACTCGTCCGTGCACCGTGCACCCAGGGCGAGGGGCGGGGGCCTTTCCCCACAGCACTCGCCACAGCTGGGCAACTCGGCGGCGCAGCACGGCCACATAGTGGAGAGCGCCGGGCCCGCAGCGGAAGGCCAAGAGGCGCCTGGCGACGGCTCCCAGCCACGCACGGCGGCGCAGCTGCAGCCCTCGCCAGGACGCGAGGGCGAGGCGCCGCGCCCGCGCAACGGCGGCAGCGCCGTCGCTCCGTCCTGGGCCGGCGGCATCATCCCGGGCCTGGACGGCGAGGCCGGCGGGCGCCTGCTGGCGGCGCTGGCCAACACCTTTTTGCCCAGGCAGGACGCCGGGAGCGCGGACACCCTCGTCTCTGTCAGCGGCGCACCGCCGGGCACGGGCCCGGGGCCCTCTCCTCCCTCGCGGCAGCACACGAGCGGCAGCGACACCCCGCCTCTGGACCGGCAGACCACCAGCCGCACGTGGGTGACGGGCACGGGCACCTCGCACCACACCAGCCGCACCTCGCAGCAGCTGGAGCTGCCCATGGGCAACAACCCCTGGGAGTGGCAGGAGACGTACGGCGACAAGGTGGACGTCTGGCAGGTGCGCCGGGGCCCCCTGCTTGCCAGCGGCTTGGACTGGAGGGGGAAAGGAGGGGCTTGCGTGCGTGGCCAATTTGCAACAAGCGCTCGATTCCTGCTCCGACGGCGCCGCGTGTGCGCGCAGGTGGGGTGCCTGGTGCACGAAATCATGTGTGGGTGCCTGCCGTTTGAGGCGGAGGACCCGCTGCTGGCGGCTGCACTCATCCTGTGGGCCGACATCTCCGTCTTCCCCGACCACCTGTCGCCCGAGTGCGTCTCCTTCATCCAGGTGAGCGCTTGGCGCGTGCGTCGTGCCCCAGCAGCAATCCGCATCGGGGGCGGGGGAGGGACGCTGCACCTTGGCGCAGGCGGGTGGACCATGCACATTGACCGTTCACGCACGCGCTCCTCGCTTGCGGTGGCCCCCCTCCCTTGCGCGCAGATGTGCCTGACCAAGGACCCGTCCTCGCGGCCCAGCGTGGAGGAGCTGCTCAGCCACGAGTGGATCACGCGGCACGAGGCGGGCGAGGTGCTGCTCAGCATCGCCGAGATCAAGCGCCGCCAGGAGGAGACAGAAGCCAACGCGCGCGCTGCGGGCGACGCCGCGCGGAGGCAGGCGGGCCTGCTGGCGCAGGCGTGGGGCAACATCCAGGCGGCGACGGGGTGGCTGGCCAACTCACGGCTGGCAGTGCTGCGCGCGCTGGGCCTGCACACGGGCGAGGTGGTGCCCAATGACGGCTGGAGGCTGCTGGGCAACGCGCAGGCACGCCCGCAGGCCGTGTACAACGTGCTCATGGCGCGGCCGCCCAGAGGGTCGCGGGTGCGTGCCATCAGCGCCGCCTTGGGCAGCCCGGCGGCGACGAGGTAGGAGAGAGGGTTTCAACTTGCGTGGCGCAGGCGTGCGACAAGCGCCAGGAGCACTGCTTGCTGTGGGCAGGTCCCTTCCTTCCTTGCGCTTTCGGGCGGCGAAACAGCAGTGCTGCGCCGGTTCTGGGCGAGGACTGTGCATCAATCAAAGTGTGGCTCACAGCATCGCACCAGCACATGGCACTGCGCGTGGAAACGCCGCTGGCTCATCCTTGTGCGCATCTGTGCACCTCGATTCGTGGAGCCAACGGGGATTTCGTTCGTGCTGCCTCAAGGCGGCGAGTGCACGAGAGAGAGGGCAGAGAGGGCATTGCCTGCGGGGCCTGCCGTGTGCCGCGAGGATCCATCGAATGCCGTCGTTCAAGGACTGCACAGAGTGGTCCCAACGCCAAGCCCTGGCATCCCATCCTGCCACAGACACTGCCGCGCTGCCCCCCCCTCCCCCTTCTCGGCTCCCTACGCATTGCTGCAAACCTTGCCGACTCGCGCGACCCGGGCGCAGCGTTGACCGCGTTGACCGCCACCGCATCCTTCTGGAGAGAGGAAAAAACGCGGCACACAGGGCAACACTGAGCCTCCTCGTCTCCTAAGTGCTGCTCTTCCAGCGCGGCTCAGCGCCTGCTGTTTCCTGCATGCGCCGCGGCACGCCCTCGCGAGAACGGCATGCCCCTCCGCGAAGGACGTATCGGCAGCGTCAAAGCCATGGAGCCGTCACCCCTGTGTTGAACAGCGACGTCCTCGCGCTGCAGTCGCGCTGAGGCCCTGTGCGCCAAGGGGAAGGGGCCGCGCGGAGTCGCCCTCACAGCCAGCGCCCTTGAAAGATGATGGGCCTACAGAGCGTCGGCAACAACAAGGTCCAGCCCATCACCTCTGCAGGTGCGTCGCGCGCGCTCGCGTGGCCAGGGGTGCGCTGTGCGCCTCTTGCCGTATTTGGTCGGGGGGAGGAACACGACCTCGGAGAAGGGGAGCAAGGGCCGCGCGCTGCGCGTTCGTGACCGCAGATAGCTTCTTCGGCAAGCCGGAGCTGCAGCAGCAGGTGATCGAGCAGCACCAGCAGACCAAATGCGCGGCCGGCGTGTTGGCCCTTCGCGTGCCCGACCCGCCCGCGTACGCGCCTCCGTCCATCTGCGCCATCTCCAAAGACGGAAAGATTGCCGCCGTGGGAGGCAAGGACGTCGAGCTCTTCCTGTGGAGCACCGAGACGGGCGAGCTGCTCAGCACCCTGCGGGGGCACGAGACGGCCTGGACAGGCAGCAACGACAACACCTTCTTCGTAACTCTGCAGGAGGACAGCAAGGTATGTAGCGGGCGCCCAGGGCGAGGAGGGCCGGGTGGGAGGGGGGGGAAGGGCGGCGCGATGATGGCGCTTGACCGGGTGATGCGGCGCACGGCCGCAAAGCCCCCTCGAGCCCTCGCGCCACGCCAAACGCAGGTGTTCATCTGGGACCAGCAAGCGCTGCGCCAGCGCCAGCTCCTGGGCCACCCGGACGAGCCGCTGACAAGCTGCTCCATCTCGCTGGACGACCAGTACGTGGTGGTGGGAGGCGCGCGCGGCACCGTCTACTCGTGGGACAGCGAGAGGTGAGAGGGCCTGCACCCCGGTGCCCTGCCTTGCGTTGCCCCTGCAGCAAAGCAGGGGGAGGCCCGCCCTCCCGTCGCAGTGCGCCCTGCCCTCCGCGGGCGACGACCGCGCGACCTAACCACACCTGGGTGTGCCTGTGGGGCGCCTGATGATGATGACGTGCGCGCACACGCAGCGGCGTCGAGTACCGCCAGTATGACGACGGGCACGCCGGCCCCGTGTCCACCGTCATGTGCTACCCCATGCCCGACGGCACGCACGTCATCATATCGTGCGGCGCCGCCGACCACACCGTGGTGGTGTGGGACCTCGAGGCGGCCAGCAAGCGCTCGGCCGTGCTCATCGACGAGCTCGAGCACGCCAAGAACGTGCGCTACCACATCAGCAAGGACGGCACGCAGGTGCGCGTGTGCGGGTGTGCGGGGGGCACTTGAGGGGTACGCGGGCGGCGCGCTTGTGGAGGAGAGGAGGCCCTGCTTCCAAGCGTCAGCGGCGAGGCATGTTGGGTGTGGCGCGCTCTGCACCACCTTGGCCGCAGGTGGTTGCGTGGTGCACGGACAGCGTGCCGTTCCCCAACCTGATTTTCGTCGACGCGCTGACGGGCGCCAAGAACAGCACGTACTGCCACGAGGGGCTGGTGCGTCACGCCACCTTCAGCAAGGACGCCGCCAAGATCATTTCGTGCGGCAGCGACGGCAAGATTGTGCTGTGGGACACGGCCACGCTCGAGCCGCAAATCACCATCACCGGCCACGTTGGCAACGTGCTGTGCTGCGGCATCAACGAGGAGGGCAGCCGCATCGTCAGCAGCGGCGAGGACTGCACCGTCCGCATGTGGAGCACCGAGGACGGCATGCAGCTGATGCAGATGCAGGCGCAGGACGAGCCCGTCAAGTTCTGCGGCTTTGCCAAGAGCAGCAGCAGCAACAAGATCCTCAGCTGCGACGTCTCGGGCCGCGTCTACGTCTGGAACGTCATCTCCGAGGTGCTGGCGTCGCTCATCCGCCGCTTCGCCGACACCATCAGCACCGTGTCCATGAGCAGCGACAACCGGCTGCTGGCCGCCGGCGCCAACAACGGGCGCGTCATGCTGTGGGACGCCGAGCAGCGCGAGAACATCTGGGAGTACTCGCACCACACGGGGCGCGTCGAGTGCGTGGCCTTCAACGCGCTGCGCGACCTGCTGGCCAGCGCCGGCGCCGACGGGCGCGTCGCCGTCATCGCCGTCGACAGCGGCAAGCAAGTCAACGCCTTCAACGGCACTGACGAGCCCATGATGAGCATCGCCTTTTCGCCCGACGACGAGAAGCTGGCCGGCGTCTCGGCCGACGGCAAGCTGCTCATCTTTGAGGTCTCGTCGCAGGGTGAGTGAGCCGGCGGCGGGGTGGGGTGGGGGGGCGGTTGTTGAGCTTTGCCCGCCACGCCCACGGGTCCACCTGACCAATTACGCCGGGCCCTGCTGCGTGCCCCCCTCACCGCGCATGCGCAGACCGCTCGCCGACGCACGTGCTGTCGAGCAACCTGGGCGCGCGCGTCACGTCCTTCACGTGGTCGCCCAACTCCAAGCTCATCGTCGGGTGCGGCACGGACGGCTGCGCCATGGTGTGGAACGCCACGACGGGCGCCATCTTCACGGTGCTCGAGGGCACCACGGCCGCCACCTGCTGCACGTTTGACGTGATTGGCAAGCTGCTGGCCGTGGGCAACGTGCTGGGACGCACGCTGCTGTACAACCTCGAGACCAGCGAGCAGCTGTGCGAGCTCAAGGGCAACGCCAGCGCCGTGGTTGACGTGGTGTTCAATCAGGACACGACGCGCATCACCACCATCTGCTCGCGGCAAGCCATCATCTGGGACGCCGCCACCACGCAAAAGGTGCGGGGACAAGCTGCGTGCCGCCGCGGTCGTCGGACACATTGTCCGCGCGCCACGCGCGCGACCCATCGCAAACACCTCGTGCTGCGATTTTCCACGCGTGGCCGCAGATCCGCGTGTTCGACTTTGTGTGCGACAAGAACAGCGACTTCCAGACGCCGCCGCACACGCTGCGGTCGTGCCTGGCGCACTCGGGCACCATCATGTTTGACCACGAGAGCGAGGGCGCCGTGTTCGACATGGTGCCCATCGAGGACCCGCTGCTGCGCTCCTTCTACCTCTCGGACACGCGCATGATCACCTGCGGCGTCAACAGCTACAAGTGCGTGCGACCCCCTGTCGTCGCTTGGTCTCCGCACGCAGCGCACGCAGCGCGCCCTGCGCTCCTCTGTGTGCACGAGCCCGACCAAACGCTCAACGCGCTCGGTGACGCGTGTCCTGTGCTTCTGCCGGCCTGTGGCCGCAGGCGCGTGATGGTTTGGTCGGCGGCGTCCAACTCTGCGCCGGACAAGTTCCACACGACGCACGACGCCATCACCAGCTGCCACTTTTCGCTGGACGACCGGCTGGTGGCCATGGGCACGCAGGACGGGCAGATCGTCGTGTACGACGTGCTGCACCACGAGACGATCGAGGTGATCAACGCGCACCAGAACGGGCCATGCCGCTGCGTGCGGTTGAGCTTCGACAACAGCCAGATCCTGTCGTGCGGCGCCGACGCCAAGGTCATCCTATGGGGCTGTCGCGCGCGTCAGGCCATCCGCATCTTCACCGGCCACTTCGTCAGCATCGGCTCGTGCGACATCAGCTTCAACGACTCGCGCGTGGTCAGCGGCGACAACCACGGCATGATCAGCGTGTGGGAGAAGGAGACGGGCAACGCCGTGCAGACCATGCCGCTGGCGCACCACAAGGCCGTGCTCAGCGTCTCGATCAACGCCGACGGCTCCACCGTGGCCAGCGTGGGCGCCGACGACAAGGTGGCCATC
>VFQP010005576.1_pt1 | contig 10881 bp, 8 predicted proteins | sample 3512351 | NCBI WGS metagenome assembly VFQP01 (sample SAMN10412372, study PRJNA504923) | tailings metagenome | isolation source: Relicate 1 Philex TSF1 revegetated site | place: Philippines: Tuba, Benguet | collected 2017-08-29
GCCGGTCAGATCGCTCGCAGCAGTAAAACTTCCCGCCTCCACTACCCGGCAGAAAATGTCCCAGTCTCCCCAGTCCGCGGCTTCATCAGGTCTCTTGTGCAACATGGTCCTACGCGGCGCCCAGGGCCGCCTGAAATTCAACAGTTCCGGGCAGTCATCGCCGCCCGGCCTGCGATGAATAGTACGAAACCACGCGCATTTCCGAAGACCGATCAATAGAAGATTCTGGCCAGATTGTTTGGCATTCGCGCCAGCCCGTGGCAAGCGGGTGCATGGCAGATCGGGGCCACTATTTCCTGGCCGCTGCTGCAAATACTTTGGCCTGAAATCCACCCATTCGCGTCGCCGCGCGGGTGGCCGATTCACTACCATCGTGCGCACTGACACATCGCCATGACAAGCGTTCCATGAAGTCGAAGTCTGCCGCGGTTGTTTGTTCCAAGACGTCTTAATAGAAGCAGGAGGAGTTTTTGATGAAGAAGGTTCTGGCGGTGTTTGCCGCGTCCGTGGCGGCCAATGCCGTATATGCCCAGTCCGCCGTTACGCTGTACGGCCTTGCGGACGCCGGCATCGAATACCTCAACCATGCAGGGCGCAATGGCAATGGTCTGGTACGCATATCCTCGGGCAACCAGTCCGGCTCGCGCTGGGGCCTGCGTGGCGTGGAAGATCTGGGCAATGGGATGAAAGCCGTGCTGCAACTGGAAAGCGGCTTCGATATCGACACCGGCAATTCCGGACAAAGCGGTCGGCTGTTTGGTCGCGATGCGTACGTGGGACTGGAGAGTCGCTATGGCGTGATGCGCCTTGGACGGCAGCAGACCTCCATGCGCGAGTTCGGAGCCACCTATGATCCAACGGTTATCGCGGACAAGTACGGCATGCTTGCGATGGCACCTGAATTCGGTGCGCGCGCCGACAACGCCATCAAATACCTTGCCACGTTCGGTGGGTTGAGCGCACAAGCCTTCTACTCGTTCCAGTCGAACGGTGCCGAGGTAGCTGGCAGCAACGTGTTTGGCCGCGAGTTCGGCGCCTTCGTCAACTACGCGGCCGGCCCATATGCGGTGGGTATCGCCTATGACGACATCCATGTCGGCACCCCGGCGAATCAGGCTCCCGTGATACGCCGCGCATCCATTGGTGGCACCTATTCGGTGGGACCCGCCAAGGTGTTCGCAGGCTATCGGCTCGCCAAGGCCTACGACGGTGCACGGATACCGGGGGCGCAGGCAGCCGATGCGGGATCCAACTTCTACTGGCTTGGCGTCGTCTACAAACTGACCCCCGCGTTCTCGCTGCTTGGCACTGCCTACTACCAGGATTTCCGCAAGACGGGTTCCGACCCGTGGCAGTTCGTGGTGACCGGGGACTATGCGCTCTCGAAACGTACGGATCTATATGCCTCGCTGTCGTACGCACTCAACAAGGAAAACTCGCAGCTTGGCGTCAATGGTTTCAACAGCGGCAGCGGGTCCACTGCTGTGTACAACGTCCAGCCCGGCAAGGACCAGATCGGCGCGGTAATGGGCATTCGCCACCGCTTCTGAGTTCTCTGCGGTTGCTCCAGCAAGGTCGACACGCGGCGAGGGTTTCTTCTCCCCTGCTGCCTTGGCGTGGTGGCATTGCTCACCACGCCTTTTCTTGCTCTCGCCCCATTTGCACGTCTTTGCACGTCTTTGCGCGCTTGCGCATGGCGAAACGATCCCACAGAATCGAGCCACACGTTCTCAATCTTCGAGAGAATCGAATGAACCTGTTCGAATCGATGTCCCTTCTTGTCGCAGTGGTCGATTCGGGCAGCCTCTCCGCGGCGGCGCGTCGTCTTGGTGTACCGCTGCCTACAGTCAGCCGCAAGATCGCGGACCTTGAGACCCACCTCAAGACCCGGCTGCTGCATCGCACAACACGCACCCTTTCGCTGACGGAAGCCGGCATCACCTATGTAGCGGCCTGCCGGCGCATTCTCGAAGAGGTCGGCGAAGCCGAGCGGACGGCGATCGGCGAACACGTGTCACCGAAGGGCGAACTTGTGGTGACCGCGCCGGCAAACTTCGGACGCCTGCACGTGGTACCGGTAGTTGCGGGATTTCTTGCCCAGTACCCGGAGATCAACATCAACCTCGTGCTCACCGATCGCGTGGTACATCTGATGGAAGAGCATGCCGATGTGGCGGTGCGCATTGGCGAACTCCCCGATAGCACGCTGATCGCCACGCGAGTCGGCGCCGTGCGTCGGGTGGTGTGTGGCAGCCCCGTCTATCTTGCGGCACATGGCGTCCCGGCTACGCCGGCTGACCTCGCAGCCCATCAGTGCATTACCTTCGAGGTCCTGGCGTCGATGCGCGCCTGGGTCTTCGGCACCGGCAAGTCCGAGGTGTCGATACCGGTACGGTCCAGGCTTGCCGTCAATACGGCCGAGGCCGCCATTGCAGCGGCGATGCTGGGCATGGGCTTGATCCGGGTACTGTCGTACCAGGTAACTGACGCGGTGCGCCAGAACAGCCTTGCCATTGTGCTCGAGGACTACGAATCCACGCCGTTGCCGGTCAGTCTTGTGCACAAGGGGCAGGCTCCCCTGCCCCTGAAGTTACGGGCATTCCTCGACTTCGCCACGCCCGAGCTGAGGGCGCGCACGGCGCCATCGCTGGCCGGCGCCGCGGGCGCATGACCGAGCAAGGATACGTAACTTGCCGGCTAGAACATGTCCGCAGCAGGCTGGCTCGGCGCTCCACTCCCAACCGTGAGCGCCCCCGGTCGTGAGGGGATAAACGGTCCTGTGATCATGTTCGCGTAGCTTTGGCCCGGCCCTACCATCGGGAACACGTCGGCATTCACGTCCACCATCACTTCAAGAAACGCAGGGCCGTCAAACTCGATAAAGGCCTTCAATGCCGGCTCGAGGCCGTCCACGTCCTCCACACGACGTGCAAACTCGAAACCATCGGCACGCGCGGCCATGATGAAGTCCTTGCGATGCAGGGCCTTGTCGCTCACACAAAGCCGGCCATCATAGAACAGCCGTTGCCATTGGCGGATCATGCCGTCACCGCGATTATTGAGCAGCAGCACCTTGACGGGCACACCGTAGGTAGTCGCCGTTTCCAGTTCACCGAGGTTCATGCGGATACTGCCGTCGCCATCGACATCGATCACGAGCGCATCCGGCCGCGCCATCTGCGCGCCAATTGCCGCTGGCAATCCGAAGCCCATCGTTCCCATGCTGCCCGATGTCAGGAAGCTGCGTGGCTCGCCAAACGGGAAGTACTGCGCCGCCCACATCTGGTGCTGGCCAACGCCGGTGCTGATGATTGCGCGCCCGCCGGTGAGCTCGCCGAGCATTTCCACCACGAACTGTGGCTGAATCGCGCGGCTGGTCCGGTCATAGTTCATGCGATAGGCGCGCTTCAGGTCGGCTACATGCCCGAGCCACGGCTGATGTGAATGCGTGGTGGGTCCCTCTTCCATCAGCGAAAGCAGCGCTTGCCTGGCGTCGCCAACATGACACCAGTCTGCGCGCTTGACCTTGTTGATCTCCGCGGCGTCAATATCGATATGTGCGACGTGACGCGCGCCCGGCGCAAAGGCGTCCGGACGCCCACCAGCGACACGATCATCGAACCGCGCACCAACGGCAATCAGGAAATCACAGTCCTCGACCGCATAGTTTGCGCAAGCTGCACCGTGCATACCGAGCATGCCAAGGTAGAGCGGATGCCTTGCCGGCATGGCGCCGAGCCCCATGAGCGTGGTAACCACCGGAATTTCATAGCGCTCGCTGAACTGCCGCAGTGCCTCGGTTGCCCCCGCCGCGATGATCCCGCCACCGACATACAGCAGCGGCCGATGGCTCTTTCGCAGCAGCTCGAACAGCTTTGCGCGCTTCCTGCCCTCGAGCCGGTCGCCTTGCGCCACGCGCCGCAGACGTTCCGAGTAGCCCCGGAACTGCAGTGTGCCATGGCCGTGGTATTGACCCATCCAGTTCTGCACGTCCTTCGGCACGTCAACGACAACCGGTCCAGGACGCCCGCTACGCGCAACTTCGAACGCGGTACGCAGCGTGTGTTCGAGCTTTGCGGGATCCGTGACGAGGAACACCTGTTTGGCGCACGCCGACATGATGTTGAAGACCGGCGCCTCCTGGAATGCATCGCTGCCGATTGCCGCACGCGGCACCTGGCCACAGATCAGGACCACGGGCACGGAATCACCGTTGCAATCGGCGATGGGCGTCACCGCATTCGTGGCGCCCGGACCCGACGTGACCATGAACACACCCACCTTGCCGCTGGCGCGTGCATAGCCTGCCGCCATGAATCCGGCCGCCTGTTCGTTGGCGGGCACGACCAGTCGGATCTGGTGCTCGGGGTTCGCTTCGTGCATGGCGTTGAAGCGAAACACCGCGTCATATGTGGGCAGGATCGCACCGCCGCTGTAGCCGAAGACGGTGTCGACGCCCTGCTCGGACAGTACGCGCAGGATGATATCGGCGCCCGACATCTGCTCGATGGGAGGCGCTGGAGGCAAGGCTGCAGTCAATGCGGTCAATGCGCCTGATGCACCTGATGCGGTTTCTGGATTTCGGGTCACGTGCCTGAAAGAACTGTGAGGGTGGGGACAGCTCATTCTGGCAACGATCAACACTACGCGCTGGCTCAAGCGCTTCAGTTTCTGGCCAAAGACAGGCGAATCCGGGCCATGTGTGCGATGAGGACCGCCGTGGTCAGCTTCACCATTTTCAAGCCCGACGAAAAAGACTAGTTCACGCAACGGTGGGCTAACAACGCCATAGCGGCAGCCTGGCAAGAATCTCGTACAACTTGGCCCGATTTCGACGCGCGTCGACCGCAAGAAATACTTTCAGTCTCGTACATTGAACACACCAATGTCTGGGCTGTACATCCAACCTATCGAAGGAGTCGACCATGTTCGCTGCAATGCTTGAAGTCAATCCCATCCCGGAGCAGTTCGATACCTATCTTGGCATGGCCAAGATGCTGAGGCCCGAGCTCGAACAGATCGACGGGTTCATCGACAACAACCGCTATGCCAGTCTGACGCGCGATGGATGGCTGCTCTCGCTGTCGAGCTGGCACGACGAGAAGGCGCTGGTGCGGTGGCGTACCACGACGAAGCCTCACAGGGTCCGACAAGCCGCTCGGGAGCGGGTGTTCTCCGACTACCGGCTGCGTATCGGCGAAACGCTTGCCGATTCATCCCTGTCCGCCGATCAGTTGCTGCCTCAGCAGCGCCTGGACGCCACCGAAGTGGGCGCGGGCAAGGCGGTGATGTTGCTAGATGCCAGTCGCTCGCCCGACTGGCTCCACGGTGCAAGCGCGCAAGCAGTGGCCAAATCCGTCGGTCTTGATACCGAGGCATCCGGACTGGTGGCATGGGATGCGTTCAAGGCGCTGTTGTCCCCCGAGGAAGTGATCGTCGTAGCAACGTGGCGCGACGAAGCAGCGGCGAGGTCGTTCGAGAAGCAGGCAAGGCTGCCGACCGACGTACGGCTGCGCATCATCCGCGTGGTGCGCGAGTACGGCATGTTTGATCGTCGCGAAGCACCCCAGTACTTCGCAGACGCGGCGCGGAATGAGCAACGCTCATAGAGTTGGAATGAGGCTCCCATGAATACCGCGTTCCCCATCACGGCAGAGGCCATGCCATCGGTCGACAAGCAACCCGGCCCACTGCCTTCCTCTCTTGCGCAGCCGATGTCCGCTCCTGCCGCTCCCGCCGCTCCTGTCGCATTCTCGGCGCGGCTGGCCACGGGGCTGGTCGGCGTGCTGCTTGCGTCGTTGCTGGCCATCCTGAACGAGCAAGTCACCGCCCTGGCCTTGACCGATGTGCAAGGCGTGCTCTCGATCGGCCGCGACGACGGCACGTGGATCACCACGCTCTTCGAGGCCGCGAACGTCGCCACGATGATCTTTGCCCCCTGGTTTGGCATTACCTTCACGCTGAAGCGCTTCACGATCGGCGCGGTACTCGCCACGATGGTGCTGGGGATGCTGTGCCCGTTCGCGCCAAACCTGCATGTGCTCTACGTGCTCCGGGTTTTTCAGGGAGTCACCGGTGGCTGCCTGCCGCCCATGCTGATCATCGTGGCGCTGCGCTACCTGCCGCCCAAGGTCAAGCTTTACGGGCTGGCCGGCTATGCGATGACCGCCACATTCGGTCCCGCCCTCGGTACGCCGCTCGCCGCGTTGTGGACCGAGTACGTGGGCTGGCGGATGGTCTTCTGGCAGATCGTGCCGCTTGGCGCGCTCAGCTGCGCCGCGGTTCGTTGGGGGCTTCCCGATGATCCGCCGCGACTTGAGCGGTTCGGCGCATTCAACTGGACGGGATTCCTGACCGGATTCCCTGCGGTGGCCATGCTCGTCATCGGCCTGCTGCAGGGCGACCGCCTTGACTGGCTCGCCTCGCATTTCATCAGGGTGATGTTTGGTGGCGGCGCCGCTCTGCTTGTGGTGTTCCTTGTCAATGAATGGTTTCACCCACTGCCGTTCTTCAAGCTCCAGCTGCTTGCCCGCAGGAATTTTGCCCATGGACTCATGACGCTGGCTGGGGCCGTGATCCTGCTCGTCGGCGTGGCCGCCATCCCGGGCCAGCATCTCGCGCGACTCCACGCATACCGCCCGCTGCAAACCGCCCCGCTATCGCTGCTGGTGGCGCTCCCGTTGCTGGTTACGTTGCCGTTGACTGCCGCCATCCTGAACACTCGGCGGGTCGACTCGCGGTGGGTGATGACGATGGGACTGTGCCTGATGATCGCCACGTGTTTTCTGGGCAGCTTCGTCACCACCGAATGGATCCGCGACAACTTCTTCTGGCTGCAATCGCTGCAGATCGTGGCCCAGCCGATGGTGATTCTGGCAATCCTGATGGGAGTCACCACCGGCCTGCCACCGACCGAGGGGCCGTTTGCATCGGCCATGTTCAACTCCCTCAAGACGTTCTCCGCTGCTGTGGCCACGGCGCTGCTCGAAGGTCTTGGCACCGGCCGCGAACGCTTTCACTCGAACATGCTTGTTGACCAGCTTGGCAACCATGCAGCGACGGCCGGTCGCGGCGTCGACACGGCGCATAGCCTCGGCCAGCTTGCGCACCGAATCCACGAGCAAGCACTGGTGCTGACCTCCGCGGATCTCTACCGCGTGATGGCCTGCATTGCCGTTGCGCTCCTGGTTCTTGTGCCGATATTGCCTGTTCGCATCTATCCGCCCTGGAGCACCACGCCACCCTCGACGCCACCTTCGACGAATTAACGAGTACCCATCATGCCTTCCGCTTCCAATCCTACCAATCCTACCAATCCTTCTCGTCCTTCTTCCCTCCCGCTCAAGAACATCCGGATCGCCGCGGTTATCGTCGCAGTTGGCGTCGTCATCTGGGCCTGCACCGGCCTGATGTTCCGTTCCAGCAGCGAATCCACCAACGATGCCTACGTCACCGCGGACTTCACGCTGGTCGCCCCGCGCATTGCCGGGCAGATATCCGAGGTGCTGGTCGATGACAACCAGGCGGTCAAGGCCGGCCAACCGTTGCTGCGCATCGATGACCGCGACTTCCGGGCCGCGCTGCGTAGCGCGGAGGCTGATGTGGTGGCCGCCAAGGCCATGGTGGCAAACTACGACGCGGAGATTGCCCGCCATCCGTCGCTGGTGCTGCAGGAGAAAGCGAGGCTTCAGTCCGACGAGGCATCGATCGCATTTGCGCGTGCCAACGCGGCGCGTTATCAGAGCCTTTCCGAAGCCGGCGCAGGCGCAGCCCAGGAGCAGCAACGCGCCGCCAGCGTGCTTGCCGAGCAGCTGGCGCTGCAGGCCAATCATCGCGCGGCGCTGAGTGCGGCAGAGCAGAGCCTTGACGTGCTGCGCACGCAGCGTGACAAGGCAGCGGGCGCTCAGGCTCGTGCGGAAGCGGCATTGGAACAGGCAACACTCAACCTGTCATATACAGAGATCCATGCGCCAGTCGACGGCAAGGTTGGCAGGCGCTCAGCACGCGTCGGCGCCTACGTGACGGCAGGTGCGCCCATGCTGGCAATCGTTCCGGTGTCCGATGCCTATGTGGTTGCCAATTTCCAGGAAGACCAGATCACCCACATGCGGCCGGGACAAAGTGCGCGTATCAGGGTGGACAGCCTGCCTGGCGTCGAGATCCAGGGACACATCGACAGCCTGGCGCCGGCCACCGGCGTGAGCTTCGCACCAATCGCCCCTGACAATGCGACCGGCAACTTCACCAAGATCGTTCAACGCGTGCCGGTCAAGATCACCATCGACCATGGGCAAAAGGTTGCAGCCGGGCTCAGTGTGGGTCTGTCCGTCGTTGCGGATGTCGACGTCGGCGGGCATGACGCTACGAGCGCCCAGGGAGGTACCAAATCATGAACACCGACGAATTTTCATTCCGTGCCTCCGCGCTGGCGATCCTGGCCTCGCTTGCCATGGCCGGTTGTGCAGTCGGACCTGACTTCACCCGGCCCACGCCAGCCAGCGCTGATGTATTCCAGCGGCTCCAGACCGCGCAAGCGCCAAGCCGCGCAATAGCTGCCGAATTCAACACCGACTGGTGGACGTTGCTCAATGACCCACTGCTGAACGAGCTCGAGAGCCGGCTGGTGGATGCAAACCTGGACGTGGCGTCAGCGTCGGCGCGTCTGCAGCAGAGTCGCGCGACACAGCAGGTTGTTGGTGCCCAACAGCTTCCGAAGCTGGATGCTGCAGCCTCCTATAACCGCGAGCGCGGCAGTCCCAACGGCATCCTGTCACTGCTCGGCGTGGCGCCAAACAGCGCCCAGACGCAATCGGCATCGGGCAGCTCGCCGGTGGGCGTGGCGCCGATGCCCGGTTCGAGCGGCTCACCGCCTTTTAACGTCTACCAGTTCGGATTCGACGCCTCATGGGAACTCGATCTCTGGGGTCGTGTGCGCCGTAGCGTCGAGGCCGCGGGCGCGCTGACGGATGCATCTGTCGAAGACCGTAATGCGGTACTGCTGTCCGTCCGTGCCGAGCTGGCCCGAAACTATGTGGAATTGCGCGATATCCAGTCGCTACTCGAGATCGCGAAGCAGAATCTTGATATCGCCCGCGACACTGCAAAGCTCACGCAGGTACGCGCGCGCGAAGGCGCGACCACCGACCTCGACGTCGCCAATGCAGCGGCCCAGGTAGCGTCGATCGAAAGCCTGATCCCGACACTGGAGGCCCGCCACGAATCCACCATCAATGCCATCGGGCTGCTGCTGGCCCAGGAACCTGGAGCACTGCGCCAGCAACTCGGCGAGCCACGCGAGATGCCGGCGCTTCCCGCGCAGGTGCCCGTCGGCCTGCCGTCGGAGATCGTGCAGCGCCGACCCGATATCCGGCGGGCCGAAGCACAACTGCACGCGGCCACGGCCTCGATCGGCATGGCGAAGGCCGATTTCTATCCACGTATCACGCTGAACGGCAGCGCCGGATTCCAGAGCCTGCAGCTTTCCAGCCTTGCCGACTGGGCCTCGCGGCAGTTCGTCATCGGTCCGTCGATTTCATTGCCGATCTTCGAAGGCGGACGCCTCAGGGGCACGCTGCACCTGCGCGAAGCCCAGCAACAGGAAGCTGCCATCGCTTACCGGCACACGGTTCTCAAAGCCTGGCGCGAGGTCGATGATGCGCTGGTGGCCTATGATGCCGAGCAGCGCCGACGCGACAAGCTCGTGACGGTGGTCAGCGAGAACCAGCGTGCGCTGACGATTGCACAGCGGCGCTACAAGGCTGGCGCCGTCGACTATCTAGACGTGCTGAACACCCAGCGGCAGCTCCTGCAGGCACAGCGCAACCTCGAGGAAAGCCGTGCAGCTGCGGCGACAAACCTGATCGTCCTCTGCAAGGTCCTGGGCGGAGGCTGGCAGTCGACTTACGCCGCCACTACCACTGCCGGTTAAGCTGGCAAGCCGGGCCATCCGGTCCCGGCTCCCACCGTCAAGCGGCACCTTCGATCGACATGAGCGAAGGTGCCGCATTTCATTCCTGCACTGCTACTGCGATGTCGCGTCCTGCCGCAGCTTCGTGCGATGCGCTATCGCTGATGGTGCGCTTATCGGCATGGTCTGCCCCCCATTGCCGCAGCGCATCCAGCACGACTTGCAGCTTTCTGCCCTTCTGCGTCAGAACATAGTCGCTCCAGTCGGCGCGCTCCGCGCACACCTGCGATGCCAGTACGCCATGCTCGATCAGCAAGCGCAGTCGCGCGGCAAGGATGTTCGGGCCGATACCGATATGCCGTTGAAACTGGCCAAACCGGGTCGTTCCCGCCAGCGCTTCGCGCACGATCAACAGCGTCCATGTATCGCCCACGACGTCGAGCGTCCCGGCTATCAGGTGCAGGTCACCCTGCAGGCTGGCACGTTCCGCTCGTATCGGCATCGCCGAGGCAGTTGCACTCATTGTGGCAAACGTTTCGTTGCTTCGCATGATGTGAATCCAGATGATCAACTGCAAACCCTGGGGGTTGATCGGCCCGGGGTGCAAAGACAATCGGCGCCCTGCAAGGCGCCGATTGTGTAGCTCTTGGGAGTTATGGCAGCTCAGGCCAATGCTTCCTCAACCGCTGCGCGCAGGAAGTTCTCTTGCCGCTCCGCATGCATCCACGCATAGCCAGGCGCCGTCGATGCTGTTGCTTCAGGTCCGATGTAGCGCAGCATGTTCGGAACCTTGACGATATCCAGCAGCCGCTCCATCACGAAACTCCACCCGCCCTGGTTCTTCGACTCTTCCTGGCACCAAACGACGTGCCTGAGATGCGGATAGCGTGCGATCTCCTCGGCGATACGCGCCTGCGGAAACGGGTATAACTGTTCTACGCGCAGCAACGCGATATTGTGCTTGCCAGCCTTGC
>VFQP010005577.1_pt1 | contig 10880 bp, 6 predicted proteins | sample 3512351 | NCBI WGS metagenome assembly VFQP01 (sample SAMN10412372, study PRJNA504923) | tailings metagenome | isolation source: Relicate 1 Philex TSF1 revegetated site | place: Philippines: Tuba, Benguet | collected 2017-08-29
AAGGAAAAGAAAAGTTGGTTGAATGAAACCAAAGGAGTTAATAATGATAGAATAATAAGGAAGAAAACAAGTCGTTTAGATAAAGGTTCATTCATAAGTCTATGGTTTTAAGGTATTTGAAGGTATTTTTTAAAACACAGAAATAGGGTAATCGAAAAGTGATTACCCTATTCAAATTAAGAAACATATTCGGTGTTTTTGTAATAGAATAGATTTATTTTGAAGGTTGTACCCGTGATTCTTTTTGTTGTAAAAGCAAAGCCTTAATATCGGCTAATTCACTTTTGAGGCTAGCCATTTGTTGTTCATTTTTTTCAAGGCTAGCCAAGCGTTTTTTGAGTATATCATTTTCTGTTTGTAAATCCTTCGTTCGCTTCTCTAAAGCTTGAATAGCGATTAGATTAATCCCATCGAAGTCGGCCGAGCCAATACTGGTATTATCACCAATTGTACCGTATTTATCTTTTCCAAATGCAGCAAAAAACTCCTGAGCCATAGGGCCATAATGTCGATTTTTCTCAGGATTTTGTCCTTTATAATTCCAACTTCCTACTTTTAGAAGAGCGATTTTTCTTAGCACATATTCTCCGTCAGTATAAACAAATTTTTCTTTACGTGTACTATCCGAAATAATCGACCAGCTATTAGCCCCTGCATTTAGCATAACACCTATGCTATTAAAAGAATCGGTAAACAGCCTATAGCCCCCCCTAAATCTAGCAGAAAAGCTATTGTTTGTATTGGCGTATAGCCTAGAGCTATTGTTGTATGAGTCACCAATCACAAAACCTCCTTCTTTGTTATTACCGTCGACATTGCTACCCATAACCGTGCTGTAGTCGCCCGAAGCAGAAGAATAAAAACCCGAAGCAAAAGATGCAGTACTTGAAGCAAAGGTATTGCTACCCATCGCCGTACTATAAGCCCCTATTGCCAAGGTAAAACCTCCCGATGCAAAAGCTCCAGTATTAGTGGCGGCCGAATTGTAACCCATAGCAATACTATACGCCCCACTAGCCCGAGCGTACCCCCCTAAAGCCATACTACTAAAACCCGAAGAGGTACTGTAATAACCCGCTGCGAGTGAAGCCGTACTGGTGGCTGTTGTCGATGACCCCATTGCGGTGGTATAATAACCTCCCGCCTGAGTAGAAGAGCCAAAGGCTGTACTTGCCGAGCCTGAAGCCAGCGTGGTACTTCCAAATGCGGTACTAGCAAAACCAGAGGCTATTGTTTCAGAACCCACTGCAATACTATAATTACCAACAGCTTGCGTATATCCTCCAAAGGAAGTGGAATATTGGCCTAAAGCTATTGTGTATGCTCCAAGAGCAGTACTAGAATAACCAATAGCTTTAGTATAATAGCCAGCCGCAAAGGTGGCTGTACTGGTAGCGGTAGTATTATAACCCAATGCCGTACTATACATACCTGTAGCGGAGGTATTATAGCCCAATGCAGTACTCGACATACCTGTAGCTTGACTTAAGTACCCTGTTGCCAATGCTGTTAGACCTGTAGATGTGGTATTGTAACCCAATGCCGTACTATACTCACCAGTGGCTCGTGTAGAGTACCCAGCAGCTAATGCGGCTGTATTTGTAGCAGCAGTGTTATAACCTAAAGCTGTGCTATAGTTACCAGTGGCTTGTGTAGAGTATCCTGCGGCTAATGCGGCTGTACTTGTGGCAGCAGTGTTATAACCTAAAGCTGTGCTATAGTTACCAAGGGCACGAGCTAAATGTCCTGCCGCAAAAGCAGTAGTACTACTAGCAGTAGAGTTGTTACCCATTGCAACAGAATAATTGCCTAAAGCAGTATTGCTGGGCGAAAAAATAGAAGTTCCGTTAGTTAACCAAGGCTGGCTACCTCCTAGGTTTACCCATGTAGTGCCATTATAATACCAATGAGTATTGGTGGTGGTATTATAAACCCAAAGTCCTGCAGCAGGAGAGGTAATGCTGGTATGGTCGGCAACCTTAGGGACAAGAAAGCCTTTGGCATTGGAAGTGGTGGAGGCTTTGACTTCCAGCATAGCAGAGGCATGTGGAACAGAACCATCATTATTGATACTAACTTGGGCATGGATTGATAAACTCAAAAAAATGAGTAATACCAAAAGTAAAGGTTTATTCATGAGATTGGGCAAGATGTAAATGTGAAAAATTTAAAAACAATAAAACAATATTGAGTTGGATACTCCTTATATCCTAATCATACTTATTTTACGGTTCATAATACTTATTATTCGGTAAGGTGTTATTCGCTAATTAATTGATTATTAATTCTATGTAGGATAATTGTTTCCTTTGAGCTATTGTAGTAGTTAGTTAGGAATAGTATAATGCCGAATAATAAAAATTACTTATTTTATTAGAAAATAAGTAAGAATTATGGCTATATAATTAAAATAAATTATTGAGTATTGCAGTGTTAAACTAAGTGAGTTGTAGCCTCTATTTGATGGAGGTGTTTTATACTATATGCTAAACTTGTAATACCATGGAAAAACCATTAACTGATGGCGTTGTTGTAAATAGAAAAACAAAACAATTGATTTTACCTCAAGATGTAATTTGGATGGAAGGGGCTATTAACTATACTTATATGTATCTCAAAAATGGGAAACGCCTTTTGCTATGCCAAACGCTTAAATCATTAACCAGTCAGTTTGCTGAATATGGATTTGTACGAGTGCATCGGAAGGTGCTACTCAACAGAAGTTATATCAAAGAGTTTAATCGTTGTAGCTTGAGTTTTATTTTAACCAACGGGCAAGAGATTGAGGTTTCTCGAAGACGCTTATTGTATTTGAAGTATAATGAAGGACTGGAGTAAGTACTAAAGAGCTATTGCTCTTTAGGGGTAGAGCTATACAAGAGTTCAGTAAGAGTGCCAAATTGTAAGTGCAAAGGTTTAATAACTGATTATTAAAATAGAAAGTATTGCCTAAATTTGCACTCTTACCTATAATAAACTACTTGTATGATGAACTGAGTATTACCGCTTTAAAAAACTACCGTCCCATCCATCCTCCATCTACAACCAAGGTTGTTCCATGAACATAGGCTGCTGCTTCTGAAGCCAAAAATACGGTAGCTCCTTTAAAATCGTCGGTATTTCCCCAACGACCTGCAGGTATTCTGCTCAGAATAGATTGGCTTCTCTCGGGGTCATTACGGAGGGCATCGGTGTTGTCGGTAGCAATATACCCAGGCACAATAGCATTTACATTGATACCCTTTCCTGCCCATTCGTTGGCCAAAGCCTTGGTAAGGCTACCAATAGCCCCTTTACTAGCGGCATAGCTAGGTACATTGATACCCCCTTGAAATGTTAGTAATGATGCTGTAAAAATTATTTTCCCCGAACCACGTTCTAGCATCAATTTTCCCAACTCACGGCTCAATACAAATTGTGAATTAAGGTTTACCTCCATAATTTCATCCCAGTATTCGTCGGGATGTTCGGCGGCGGGTTTTCTTAAAATAGTACCCGCATTATTGACCAAAATATCGACTACTGGAAAATCAGTCTTTACTTGTTCTATGAAAGCGTACAACGAAGTTCGGTTGCTAAAATCGGCTTGATAAGCCTTGAACCCTTTGCCGAGTGCTACAATTTCTTTTTCTATTTCGCTACCTTCTAGCTCTAAGCTGGCCGATACTCCAATAATATCTGCACCCGCTTCGGCTAAAGCAATAGCCATAGCCTTACCAATTCCTTTTTTACAACCTGTAACTAATGCCGTTTTGCCTGACAAATCAAATAATTGAAGTGTTTTCATAAATCTTTAAATAGTTATATTTTAATGTTACCTTGAAGATATGCTTCCATAAGTAAACCCCTACCAAATATGAAGTATTTTACTTGATAATTGAATTTGAAAGATATTTTAGGAAGAAGCAAGTTTTGTGACCTCATTCTTTTTGAAAATATTTTGCAAACGCTTGCGGTAACGATTGAGGTATTTTGCAGGAAATAATAACATTAACAACAATCGTCAAAAGTAAAAAAATACGTTTTGAGCAGATTATCGGGAAAGTACTATTTAACAAAAAAGCCATCCGAAGATGGCCATAGGTGTAATACTATTTTGAGTACCAATTATATTATGAATGGAATAACCCGAACGTAAAAGCGAACTACCTTCGATTACCCCATTCATAGACGTTGACAATCGTTATTTCAAGATAACAACTCCCGATGCAGGAAGCTCGACAGTATTATTTTTTAAGCTTTTTTGTTGAGGTGTTTGCGAAAAAATAAGAGTTTTGAATTTTCGCTCATTGGCTGGTAGCTCGATACTTTTGGCCGTGTTGGTCAAATTATGAATTACCAATACATCGCCAGATTTATGGGTACGAATAAACCCTAAAACACCTTCAGTTTTGATAGTACTTTCTTTGAGATTTGGTCTAATGACTTGACTCAAAGCAGGTTGTTTTTTTCGGAACGCAATAAGATTTTTGTAAACATGATAAATAGAATTCGGGTCTTTTTGCTGTTCGCTGAGTGGTTTAATGGTAGCATCGGTACTAAATGTGGGTTTCATCCAAGCAGTACGACTTTTGTCGTTTTCTTTGGTATTCCAGATAAAAGGTTCACGAAGGTTTTCATCTGGTTTTTGGCCCAACATACCAATTTCTTCACCATAATAAATGTATGGTTGTCCTGGTAGTGTTAGTAAAAGCTGTGCTGCTACTTTCATTTTGTTGATGTCGCCATTGACAACACTTCCAATACGAGTTTGGTCATGATTGTCGATAATTGTTGCGTCGATAAAGTCTGGATTTTGGCTTCCAAAAGCTTTATAGTCGGCAAGAATTTTTTGTATAAGGTTGTCGTCTTTCTGATTATTGACTATTTTTTGAATAGCAAAACCTTCATCCATGTGGAAATTGGCGGGTAATCCTTTAAAATACGGTGCTACCTTATCGGCAGATGTCCATACCTCACCCACAATATACACATCGGGCTTGATAGCGGTCATTTTTTGACGGAACTCTTGCCAAAAAGCATGACATTTTTCAGCTTCCCAATCTGGGTAAATATGTTTGGCTGCATCCAAACGGAAACCGTCGACACCCACTTCTTTTAGCCAAAACTTAGCAATATCATAAATTTCCTTTCTCAGTTTTGGGTTGTCGTAGTTGAGGTCGGGCATACCTCCCCAAAACAACGCATAATATTTTTCAGAATCACCCTGATTGGCAAAGTGCCAAGGGTTGATTTCCCACGAATCGCCTGTTTTTTCACGAGTAGCAATACCCATTGAGTCGATTTTTTGTGGTGAAAGCCATACATAATAATCACGATAAGGATTATCTTTTCCTTTTTTAGCTTCCAAAAACCAAGGGTGTTTGTCACTAGTATGATTGATTACAAAGTCTTTGATGATTCTGATATTACGTTTGTGAGCTTCAGCGATCAATCTTTTGTAGTCGGCCATAGTACCAAAATCGGGGTCTATTTCCTTGTAGTCTACCACATCGTATTTGTGGTAAGACGGCGACTTGTTCACGGGTGTAAGCCAAAGGGCATCTACTCCTAAAGACTTGAGGTAGTCTAATTTGGCTGTAATTCCATTAATATCGCCGATGCCATCGCCATTGGAGTCGGCAAAAGAACGTACAAAAATCTCGTAACAGACCTCTGGCGTTTTCTTTTGGGCTTGTACATTGATAAAAGACAATGTAAAAACAAGTAAGAGGAGTTTTTTCATGACGTAAGATATTGAAAATTAATGTATCCCGAATTTACTTGTAGTTCTACAAGCAAGTTCGGGATAAGAAATTTATCAAGTGAATTAAAAGTTATCGTCCCATTGTTTTGAATTTTAGCTAGAGGACAAGTTGCAATATTGATACAGGAGCGTTTTAAGCTTACAAACAGACAAATTGATTTGCCAGTTTGTAAGCTTAAACAGCATTAATATCTTATGGTTTTACGGTTTCTATAGCGTATTTCAAATTTTTGAAATCAACCGTAATGTTATAATTACCAGCAGCTACAGTAATATCGTCGCCACCAATAGCAAGTGTACCAGCACGACCACCGTAGTTGATACCCCAGTCGTTATTTTGACGAATTTTAATAGCACCATCTTTTAAAGAAGTGGTGGCTTTCCAAGTATCTGTAGTTGGGTCGTAAATTAAAGGCGTATCTGGGCCATTCCAACCGTTGGGAGCAGCACTTCCTACTATTCCCCAAGAGAATTTTTCAATTGTATAAGTTAATGACGCAGCATTGAAAGTCACTTTGTAAGTACCAGCTGTTACGACAATATTACTTCCACCAGCTTCCAATGTACCATTTGCACCATCATCGCCATAGTTAAGATCCCATTTGTTGTCTTTACGGATTTTGATTTCGCCATTGGCTAAGGTTACATAAGCTACAAAAATATCGGCTTTATCGGTTTTGTAGAAAGGCATATCTGGGCCATTCCAGCCATTGGTTGTAGCACTACCTACCAATCCCCAAGGCGAACTCAAATCAAGTTTGTCTAAATAAGGAGTAGCTTTGAACGACATAGTAGAAGACGTAAAGGCTGTCGTAGATGTATTATCGCCAAGGTTAGCCTTTACACGTACATCCAAGTCGCTAGCTGAACCAGCGGCTAAGCCCAAACTAAGTAAAATAGCATTAAGTTCGGCTACTTTAAAGGTTTTGGTCAAAAGCGTATTGGTCAATACCGAAACAGGTGTAATAAAATTACCGCCTTTTTTATCTAGTAAAATAGAATATGAAGCTGGAGCGTCGAAACCATAGTTGGGTTTGGCCCACGAAATGGTTAGGGCATCTTTATCTGCATTTTCTTTGGTCAAAACAAGAGTACTTGCCGATAGCTGAACTACAGGAGCAGAGCCAGAGGCATTGAGAATAGCTTTTTCTTCTTCTTTTTCACAAGAAGTGAGTACAAAGAATGACGCTAGTACAAGTAAATATGTATGAAATATCTTTTTCATTTTCAAATCATTTTTCGGTTGAAAATTCTACTAATTTATGGCTATAAACGTAGCTTTTAGGCTATTCAATAGAACCTCCTAAAAGCTACAATAGATATTAGTAGTTGGCATTTTGTTTAAGATTTGGGTTAGCCGTAAGGTCGGTAGATGGAATAGGGAATATTTTCAAATAATCACCTACAGCACGACCGTCTTTTATGCCACCCTTCCAAGGCCAAACATAATTAGCCGAAGTGAATTTGTTATAGCGAATGAGGTCGGTACGGCGTGTGCCTTCCCAGAATAACTCACGGGCACGTTCGTCCAAAATAAAGTCGGTAGTCAGTTGCGATGCTGTAATATTACCTGTTGTACTGCCATACGAGCGAGTACGAAGGGCATTTACGTACTGTAAAGCCAAAGCACGGTCGCCAGCTCCACGAGTAGCCGCTTCTGCATAAATCAAATAAGCGTCGGCCAAACGGAACATTGGGAAGTCTGTATCTGGATGAACAATGTCAGAGCCTTGTGAGCCAGTCGATGTAATATTTTTGAATTTACTGACAGCATAGCCATTCGAGAACTGTGTCAAATCTTCGATTTCAAGCTTTTGTCCATCGGTATAAAACATGGCACGAGTATCTGTTTTGCCACTTGGGTCGGCAAAAAGGTTAATCAAAGCTTTGGTTGTACGCAAACCACCCCAGCCGCCATCGATACCAAAGGCAGAAGCCGACATCGAGCCTCCAACGGCAGCATGAATAAGGAAAGTCATACCCCCCCATGTTTTGGTATGAATACCGTCGAATGCAACAGGGAAAATGATTTCTTTAGACTTGTTATTATCAGCTTTGAAGATATTATCATATTTGGTTTCTAGTGAATACCCCGCATCTATCACTTTTTTGGCATAAGTAGCAGCGTCGGCGTATTTGTTACCAACACCATTGGCTTCGGCATTGAGGTATAGTTTGGCCAAAAGCATCCATGCTGCGGCTTTATCGGCACGAGCATACTCATTTTGGCGGGCATCTACCAACTCAGGTTCGATAGCCTTTAGTTCTGTTTCGATATATGCAAACAAAGCACTGGCGTTGGTTTGCTTAGGCAACGTAGAGCCAATAGCGTCGTTTTCGGTAACAAAAGGAACATTTCCACCAAATAAATCAAGAGCGTGCCAGTAGCTTAAAGCACGCAAAAAACGAGCTTCGTTACGCAAATGCTTGGTTTCGGTTAGGGCTGCTCCTGTAATACCACGGCTGCTTAGTTTGGCATCGCTAGCTTCACGAATATACTCGTTACAAGCGGCAATCTGATAGAAAATACGGTTGTAAAGGCCACGTACAAAAGGGTTGTTTGACGACCACTGCATGGTATTCATTTCGGGCAAACCTGCATCGCCCCAAGCAATCACAGCCTCGTCGGTTGGAAGCTCCTGCAATGACCAATATTGACGTAAATAGCTAGAAAAACCTTCGTCGATACCGCCTAAATCAGGTTTTCCAGCTGGGCCTTCTTGACCAGTTAGAGCTAAGCCTGCATATAATTTGGCGGCGGCCTGCTTGTAAGCTGTAGGGCTATTATAAACCGTAGCAGAAGTAACTTCAATAAAAGGTGTTCTGTCTAAGTCGCTTACACAAGAGCTTGTCCATAAGCCGACAGCTAAACCTCCTAGAATTGCTATGTTTTTAAAATATCTTGTTTTCATCTGAAATTCAGTAATTAAATGTTGATTGATTCGCTTTGAAAGGAAGCATAAACAACTTTTCAAAAACTCGTAACCATGAAATGTTTATCCGTTAATCCAGTATCTGAAGTAAGTAATAAAAGTAAATGAGTTAGCTATAAAGTAAATTCAAGAAAATACAAATGTTTGAGTGTATCATCCTGATTAGCAACCCTTAATCACTAACTCACTCCTTAGAAACCGATATTCAAGCCTAATGAATAGGTACGTGGCACAGGATAAACGTTGTTGTCGATACCACCAGAAACTTCTGGGTTTAGACCTGAGTATTTTGTTACAGTAAATACATTTTGGGCTGTAGCATTCAAACGCATGTTGATTTTGTTACCCATTACATTTTTGAAAGTATAACCCAACGTGATATTTTCCATTCTCAAAAATGAAGCATTCTCAATATAGTAATCAGAGAATAATTGTGATTTGGCAAATTGCGTTTCGTAAACATTAGGATTGATATTGGCAACGTATCCGTTTGAGCCAGAGAAGTTGATATATGCACCATTCGACGACTTGATGTTGTTGTACACATAATTGCCAATGTTGCTTCTCAGTACAAAACCTAAGCTCCAATTGTCGTATGACATCTGCGAGTTGAAGCCCAAAAATACTTTTGGTGCGGGCGATTTGTAGCGATATTGGTCGTCTACATTTGAAACACCATCGGCTTTGTTGTCAACATAAACACCTTCAACGGGCTTGCCATTGGCATCATACACTTGTTTTAATACGTAAAACGAATAAGCAGGATAGCCCACCGAGTGGATTTGAACGGTACTACCTACACCACCCGAAATACCACCAACTAATACACCTTGGTAAGTTGGGTCGCTATTGTTGGTCAATTTCGTGATTTTGTTTTCGTTATAAGTAGCGTTAAAGGCTACATTCCAATCAAATTTGTCGGTATGAATAGGGTTGTAGTTCAACATTAATTCAACCCCTTGGTTTTCCATTGAACCAACGTTGGTCAACAACTGGTTGGTAAGGTTTGTACCTACAGCTACAGGAATTACATTCAAAAGATTGGTTGTATTTTTGAAGTAATAGTCGATACTACCCGATAATCTGGCTTTTTTGAAAGCAAAATCAATACCTGCATTGGTAGTGGCTGTTTGTTCCCATTTAATATTGGCATCATATCCTTCAGCACGAAGCGTAGTATAGAAAGTGTTACCTAATTGGTATTGGGCGTTGTCTAAACTGGCAGTGTAACGAGGCAAATAAGCGAAGTTTTGACCAATATCTTGTTGACCAGTAATACCATAACCAGCACGGATCTTTAATTCTGAAATAGTATTAGAGTTTTTCAAGAAATCCATCTCGTTGAGTTTCCAAGCCAATGCTGCTGATGGGAATGTCCCCCAACGATTGTCTTTGCTAAAGCGTGACGAACCATCTTGACGAACTGTAACCGTTAACAAATACTTTTGGTCGAAAGTATAATTCAAACGGCCAAAAAACGAAACCAAAGTATTTTGCGTTTTGTATGGGCTGTCAGTCAGTACAGTTGAGCCTTCGGCATTAGTTCTGAGGTTGGTTGATTCGGTCAAGAAATCTTGGTATTCATAACCAGCCATTACATCTACACGACTTTTGAGGGCTGTGAGGTCTTTGGCATAGTTCAAATAGAAGTCGAATAACTTGTTGGTTTTGTTTTGTGTATATACCGTTTTTTCGCCAGCAGTACTATAATTTACAGCTGCAAAAGCAGGTACTAATTTTGTTCCATCGCTTTTACTAATATCATAACCTACGTTCATATTGGCACGAAGTTCTGGTAAGAAATGGAACTTGTAGTCCAATTGAATATTACCAATACTGCGTTGAACAGTACTTTTATCGCTAGTAAGGTTCAGCAAACCAAGAGGGTTGCGAGGCGCAATCGTATTGGGTTTGCCATCGGCATTGAGCCATTCCCAATAGCCACCATAATTATTATTTCCTGAATATACTGGCTGAGTTGGGTCAAAGGCCAATGCCGCTCCAATAGCACCTGTATTCGCAAAAGTATTATCGACACTCGACCCTTTCAAGTTTACATCAACTTTTAAGTGATTGTTCAAGAAAGTTGGGCTAACACCAATAGATGCCGAAGTACGCCCCATGTTAGAGGTTTTTAGAATACCATTTTGGTCAGTATAGCCTCCCGAAACACGGAAAAGTACATTTTGCAAAGAACCTGT
>VFQP010005578.1_pt1 | contig 10877 bp, 10 predicted proteins | sample 3512351 | NCBI WGS metagenome assembly VFQP01 (sample SAMN10412372, study PRJNA504923) | tailings metagenome | isolation source: Relicate 1 Philex TSF1 revegetated site | place: Philippines: Tuba, Benguet | collected 2017-08-29
GGATGCATCCAAGCCAAGTGTTGGCTAACCTTGTCGACGCCTCATCGCCAGCTTCCCGCAGCACCATCGCCCTTTACCGGCAACACCTCGACGTCCTTTGGCAGCAGTCGTTCCAACGAGCATCGGCCCGATGCCTCATCCCAATAGATTGGAAAGTACATGTTGGGCCGGTCTTCTCTGCGATCTGGACCTCCACGCTTTCGCAGGTCACGCAAGGCGTACTTGCCACCCTTCTCGTCGGTGTACTTGAACGCTGCCCGTTGCTCCTCGGTGAGCGGCAAACCATTAGAAACAAATGACGGACCTGCGTAGATAACAACGTATTCATGGGTCGTAGCAACATGCTTTTTGTCGTTGCGACCCTTCATGTTGTTTACGACGGCTACCGTAGCGACGAAGCTCTCCTCGCCAAAAACCTCATTTGCCACGAGCCTGAGGTTGGTCAGCTCCCTGTCGTCTATTGAAATGAACACCACCCCTTCGCGCTTCAACAGCGCCTTGGCGAGCTTCAATCTCGGAAGCATCATATTCAACCAATCGGTGTGGAAGCGTCCATTGGTCTCCGTGTTGCTACTCAACCGCTGGCCGCCCTCCCGTTGACCGGTCAGCTCCAGATAGTTCTGAATGCTGTCCTGGAAGTTATCCGGGTACACGAAGTCCTTGCCCGTGTTGTACGGCGGGTCGATGTAGATCAGCTTGACCTTGCCGGCATAGCTTTTCTGAAGCAATTTCAGCACTTCGAGGTTGTCGCCTTCGATCATCAGGTTCTGGGTGCTGTCCCAGTCCACGCTCTCTGCGGGGTAGGGACGCAGCGTGCCGGCGCTGGGCGTCAGGGCCAGTTGGCGCGCCCGACGCTTGCCATGCCAGTTCAGGCCGTACTTCTCATCCACATCGGTGACCGTGGCATCGCCCACCAAGGCCTTCAACACGTCCAGATTTATGGCAGTGCCTTTGGGGCCCTCGGTGACGAGTTCGGGGAACAAGGCCCTTAGCTGAGCGATGTTGCCGGCCACCAAGTCCGCGGACTGGGCCTCGGCTGCGTTGGCTTCGATCTTCTGCATATTCGTGTTCGTCATCGGAGTGTCTGTTCTTCTTGGGTCACTGGAGCTGCGCGCGTAGCTCGGTCAGCTCGGTCTGCAGCCGCTGCAGGGCCAAGTTCTGTTCAACGCGCTTGGCGATCTGAGTCTCCTTGCCAGCCAGGGCCCGCAAGCGGGCAGCCTCATCCTCCAGGCGCTGGTGCTCAAGCAGCGCAACCCGCCGCATGGCGGCCTGGTCGGGCGTGGGGTCCCTGCTGAAGGACCCCGTCACCCGCGCCACCTGGGCAGCCAGCAAGGTGTCCATCCAGCCTTGGTAGAGTGTCATCAGGTTGTGCTGAGGCTGACGCTCTAGCGCCAGAGCGTCCAGCAGCCCTTCCGGTGCTGGTACCTCGTCGCTGACCTGCAGGCTTACAACCTCGCCGTCCAAGACCACCCGGCCTGCTTCGTTCTGGGATGCACGCTTGTGCGAGAGGCTAACGACCACCGCGTCCGGCCCGCTGACGATCAGCAGCACCGGATAGGGCACGGCTCGATGCACGAGCTCGGCCAGGCGCTGAAGCTGCGCGGGCTGGGAGTGAGTCGAACGCATCGCCACACGCAGCACTGCCAACTCCAGGTACTCGCGCGCGTCGTCCCGCCAGCTTGGGATGGCAGCGGTGGCAGGCTTGATGGTGGCCAGCCAGTAGGCCTCTTCAACGCCGTCCGTGAGCAGGCGGCGGTCTGTGGCTGTCGCACCGCCATGGTCCGCCAGCATCTTCTTGGGCACGCGCTGGTCCACCCTACAGCTTGCCGGTAGGTTCAGGGACGTCAAGATGGCGTCGTGTAGGGCGCGTACGGCGTTGCTCAAGCCGCGCCTCCTTGGGTTTGTGCGTTGCCAGGCAGGATGACCATAAAGGCCAGTACCTCGAAATCGTTCGCGCCAGCGAACTCGCCTTTCATGGCGTGGGTGCCACCGGGCAAGAACAAGCTGGCCACGGCGCGCTCCTCGGCTTTGCCCACGACCGAGGCGATGGCTGCAGCCAGCAGCTTCTGCGCATGACGCATGTCCTCGCCATGGCGGGTTTGCCGGTCGAACCGGGCGCAAGCGCCGTCGTCCGGCAGCTCGCGGCCGAGTGCCACGCGCTTGAGCCGATCCATGATGCGCTTGGCCTGCGGGTAAGGCAGCAGGACGACGCCGTCGTCTCCGACATGTACTAGATAGATAGGCGCCAGCGGGTAGTCCGAAGCCGCCCCCTTGGTCGACGCAGCGCCCTCGGCCCTCAGGCAGAAGACGATCCCTGCCGGGATGTCGGCGTCGATGGTCGAAGTGACGGCGTAGGTGCCTAGGGGCGCCTCTTCGAGCACGCCCGGGTGCTCCTTGAGGAACTGGGCCAAGTCAATACGGAAGTCCGTGAGCGTCAGGTCGGTGATGGAGACGCCGCTGGACAGGTCTTCGATGTCGATGACCGTGTCCTGCAGCTTCAGCAGCTGCTTGCGCCGGTACTCGAGGTCATTCATCGGGTTGCCTGACTGCTGTTCGATCAGGTTCTCTTCGCCGGTGGCCGACACATCCAGCAGCACCATGCGGCCGCTGACGCGCTGCTCCAGGCCGATGTACTCCTCCAGCTCCATGTTGGGCCAGAAGTTGACGAGCTGGACGCTCTGGTTCGGCGATCCGATGCGGTCCACGCGCCCGAAGCGCTGGATGATGCGCACCGGGTTCCAGTGGATGTCGTAGTTGATGAGCCAGTCGCAGTCCTGCAGGTTCTGGCCTTCTGAGATGCAGTCCGTCGCAATCAGCAGGTCGATTTCGCCTTCTTCGGCCAGTTCGGCCGGGCGCTCCTTGGAGCGGGGCGCGAAGGCGGAAAGCACGCTGCTCATGCTCTTGCGCAGGCCTGGCAGTGTGGACTGGATGCCGGCTGAGCCAGTCACCAAGGCGGAGTCGAGACCCAGTTTTTCCTTGGCCCACGGTGCCAACTGGGCATAGAGGTACCGCGCCGTGTCAGAGAACGCAGTGAAGACGATGACCTTGCGGTTGGCCCGGCCGTTCACCTGGTTAATGGGCTCGCGGCATTTGCGCTCGATCACCTCTCGCAGTTTGCCCAGCTTGGCATCGCGCGCTGCGTCTACCTGTTGAGCGGCCTTGAGCAGGTTGTCAAGCCGGTTCCGGTCTTCGATGAGGTCCTGCTTCCAGCGGTGCAGGTCCACGTCGCTGAGCAGCACCTTGACCTTGCGGCCAACCAGCAGTTGCTCGAAGGCCGGATCGTCGATGTCGACATCAGCGATGTCCAGCTCTTCGACCTCACTGGTCTCGGTGGCGTGGTCGTCGATGCGCGCCAGGGTGGCTTCCACGTCCTTGAGCTGGCGCTGGATGGTCAGCGCGAACGACGACACCGCGCTCTCCATGCGCTTGAGCACGTTCACGCGCAGCAGATGGATCAGGCTCTCTTCTCGGTCGGCTTGCCGGAAGACGCTCTCGCCGCCACGGATTTCGGTGCTGTACTTGGCGTCATAGGCCTCCGCCTTGTGGGGCAGGACGTAGCGCATGGGCGCATAGCAAGCCAGATTCAGGCGCCGAATCTCGTTGTTGATGTCGCGAATGGCCCGAAATTGCCCGGCTGTGTCGACATCGGCCTTGATGTTGATGGGCGGACGGCGCTCCGGGAAGCGCCCCGTTTCCTCAGTGCCGTAGTAGCGCTCGACGTGGCGGCGTGAGCGGGCGATGGTCAGGTGGTCCAGCAGGGTGAAGTAGTCAAAGCCCAGCATCTCGACCAGACGGCCGGGGTTGCGCTCCTCTTCGGGCAAGTCCAGCCAGCGGTTGAACTGAATCTGCGCTTTGCGTGTGGTCTGCTCGATGCTGTCGATGCCATGATCTTGCAACGCCGTGTCATCGCCTTCGGTGGCGAAGGCGATCTGATTGCGCAGGTCGGACAACCGGTTGTTGACCGGGGTGGCTGAGAGCATCAGCACTCGGGTCTTGACCCCCTCGCGGATGATCTTGCGCATCAGCCGGTGGTAGCGAGTTTCGGAGCCTTGCTTGGGGGACTTCTTGTTGCGGAAGTTGTGCGACTCGTCGATCACGACCAGGTCGTAGTTGCCCCAGTTCACATGGGCCAAGTCGATGTCGCCGGACTGGCCGCCATCACGCGAGAGGTCGGTGTGGTTCAGGACGTCGTAGTTGAGACGGTCGGCGGCGAGGACGTTGCGGCGGTCATTGGCTTTGTAGAGTGTCCAGTTATCGCGCAGGCGCTTGGGTGCCAGCACCAGCACGCGGTCGTTGCGAAGCTCGTGGTACTTGATGATGGCCAGGGCTTCGAAGGTTTTTCCCAGGCCCACGGAGTCGGCGATGATGCAGCCGCCGAAGCGGGCCAGCTTGTCGATAGCGCCCACAACGCCATCGCGCTGGAACTTGAAGAGCTTCTTCCAGATGACGGTGTTGCGGATGCCGGTGGCCGCCTTGACGATGCGATCCTCGTCCAGGGCCTCATCACGGTTGCCCAGCAGGTGGTGCAGGATCAGCGCATACACCTCGAACGGCGCACGATGCGCCGCCATGCTTTTGAGGCTGTCGATGAGGCTCTGCGCACCATCTGACTGGTGCCGCAGCGCGTCCCACTGTTGGTCAAACCAGCGCGCCAACGTGCGAGCCTCCTCGGGCGACTCTGATGCCTGGATCAGGTTCAAGGGGTTCCCAGGTGCCAGGCCCAACCCTTCGGAGCTGAGAGAAAACGAGCCTAGAACCACCTGTGCCGGCTCATCGCTGGTACCCGCCAGGACAGCGGCACCTTGAGGAACTCGGCCATGGGCGCGACGCACCTCGGCCTTTTGCGCCAGCCACTGCGCGCACTGGCTGGCCAACCATCGAGCCTGCAGGCGATTGCGCTGGGCGCGGTCGCCCTCGCCGCCAAGAAGCTCCAGCGGGCTGTTCTCGGCAGGGAGGACGAGTTGCACCTGCCCCAGCCCACTCAAGGCCTCGCGAAGCTCGGCGAAAGCATGTAGCGAGAACGAAGGCGTGACACAGCCCAGCCGGCTACCAGACACCAAGTGCGGCAGCAGCAGGTCGATCACACGGTCGGAGCCGCTGTTTTTCACCAGCTTCATGAACCCTCCTTCTTTCCGCCGGCCTGGCGACGCTCTGCCTCATGCTCGGGCTGGCCCGCACCCGCTTGAGCGTCGATCCAACGGTCGATGTCCGTGCGCTTGAAGCGCCAGGTCGTCCCGACCTTGAACCCGGGGAGCGTCCGATCCACGGCCAGGCGGTAGACGGTGCGCTGGTTCACGCGGAGGTAGTCGGCGACTTCCCTCACGGTCATGACGCTGTCGGTCACGGTGTTCATGGCAATAAGGCGGGGTTGCGGTCGAAAAAGCCAGTGTAAGGGAGTACAAGCGGGATCAATGCCGCAGTCCGCATATGGCTGCCGAACCATCATGAACTCGGTATACCCAAGTCGCCGGGATGCGGCCTTTCCGGCCTGCATTCTTCGCCGGGCCAGATTGCTCACACTCAGCCATGTCGCACCTACCAAAAGGTCCTGTCAGATTGCATCGACCCTGCGCCAGTCCTGACCGTGCTGGTTTGTCGAACGACCGGTGGCGCCCGCGCAGCAAAACGTTCTTTGTCACGTAGGCACGAACGGATACGATTGCCCATGGCTCAAAAGTGTGCGGAACTAGCGGGCCGAGGAAGCTCTTTTCATTCGCCAATTTTCCATCATGCAGCCGACAAAAATCACTAAACGCATCAAAGCAAAGGCCTTGGAATTGCTAGAGCAACATCCCGAAGGGCTGCGCTATTCAGAGTTGCACGCCAAGATTCTCGATGCCGACAGCACCTTCAAACCGAACACCATCAATGGGTGCATCTGGAATCTTGATGCCGTATACCCTAAGGAGGTCTACAAGCCATCCAAAGGGCTTTTTCGCTTATTAAAAAATAAGCCTATGGATGCGGAGATTCAGATTCCAGCTCCTTCATTAGCTACGTCAACCGACAAAATCAAGGAGGAGGACTTTTATGCGCCATTTGCCGATTGGCTAAAGAACGAAATTGAAGACGTAACCCAAGCCATCCCATTGGGGGGAAATAAATTTAAGGATAAATGGGGTACGCCCGACGTTATCGGCAAAAGAGAGTCAATGCGTAGCGACATCATTAAGGGTCCGACGGAGATCGTTTCGGCGGAAATCAAGACCGAAGCCCTTCAGCTCGTTACTGCATTTGGCCAAGCATGCGCATACAAAATCTTCAGCCACCGAGTTTATCTTGTTGTACCCCGGCAAGCTCATAAAGAAGAAATCTCTCGACTTGATGCGCTGTGTCAAATATTTGGGATCGGCTTGGTTACATTTAATGCTCATGATCCCGGGACTCCAGATTTTCGTATTCATGTGCGACCAACAAAGCATGAGCCTGATCTGTTTTACACGAACAAGAATATGGCGCTCATCGAGAAGGAGCTATTTCCCTAACCCAGGGGTGCGGTGATAAAAATAAGCGCTAGAGAGAAAAGGTATTAACGGCAAGTCAATTGAGACCATGATTCAAGATAAAACCATCGCAGGCACAAAACAGGACCAAGATATTCATCAAAAGGCCATCGCTGCTCTCGCGCATTACTACAAGCACCGGGATTACACAGCACTCACTAAAATCATTCAACAAATGCCAAACTCAAATCGTCGAGTGGCATTGCTGAAATGGATTCAAGAGTTCAGCGTCCTTCGCTGGGATAGCAGTAAAAACTCACTCTTTTATCAAAAATCACCAGAGACTCAAGATATAGTCGCTGCAGAATCGACACCATTCTGGGAGTTCAAGATAAAGCAGGAGCAGCGAAGGCACATTTCGGGGAATAGGTTTGATTCGGATTCATTTTTCCAGAATGTGATTGACGACATCAATAAAAATATAGATGAGATTTCAATCGAAAAAATCGAGGCAACGATCAGCTCTCTTCAAGGAATTATAAAAATCAAAAATAAAAGACTCTCTCAAGTCACCGGGAAGTCGGGTCAGTTGCCCCGTTAAATTGAAGCTGCTCGGATCAGGGAAACAGCGTTGCAACCATCGCACTAACGCCGCGGCCAAAAAATGCGCCCAGTATCTGCTTGACGAAAAAATCAGGGCTGTTCTGCAAAGTATTGAACGCAAGGGCCCGCTTTATGCTTTATGTCTCCGCTCCGATAAGGTCACTGCAGTGAACTCCGGTGAGCGGCGTGGTCCACCTGTTTTGCTGGTCATTCATTGATGACGCGGTCAGGATGAACTCAGATGGACATAGGTTTTGGTCTTGCCCAACTGTGTCCGGCTCACTCCGGAAGTGCCACCTAAGTACATGAGTCCCCCTGCAGCATGCGCAGGGAGCGCAGAGACGGCTGCAACCTGCGTATGCTCACATGGACGTCCCCGACTCGATGGCTGCAAGTCGTTTGGCGTTCTGGTGGCGCAATTGATCGTTCGCAGCCCCAGTGGCTATCCGCCGCTTGGGCTTGACATTGATAGGGCGCACACTGCGCATGTCAGCCTTCGGGATGCGCAGGCGGTGGTCGAGCCATGCGTAAAACACATCCGGATGCCAGAAGACCCTGTTGCCGATACAGGCCGGCGTGGGCATGCCCTCATCCTCAATCCAGTTTTCGATGGTGCGGGTGGTTACGCCGAAGATGTCGGCGACATCCTCTTTGGCAAGGGGGGTGAACGGAGCGTGATGGTCCATCTTGGCTGACGATGAGTTGCTGATTCACCGTATAGGTCGATCCCTGCGGCATGATCCCGCCAATGCCCGCACCCGTTGCGAAATCTCGGCTCTTTCAGTGCCGGTTTCCGAACCTGCATCGAGCGCCAATCCGACAAGGGCGGTCCTGGGGCCACGCACCACGGAGCCGGTGCCCACACTGGTTCGACATGCGCATTCGTGAAGTCTCGCGAATCCGGGCGAAAACTGCAGGCCAAGAGGGCTAAGTCATTGATTTGTCTAAACACTATACTGTCGGAGGAGCACCCAAACCCGCACGGCCCGTGCATGTTGGTTGTGGAGTCTTCTGGCTGATGCGCCTTTGAACACCGAATTCCTGAAACCTCGCCTGGTCGGCAAACGATTCGACGCACACTCGATACCCGTGGAGGTCCTGAAGGACTGGGCGGCGTTCGAGGGTCTTATCGTGGAAGTCGCGCGGTGGCTGTATTTGGAGCAGTTTCCCCGCCGCAAGCGTACGCCCAGGGGGTTCACGCAGAATTTCGCCCTTCACCTGACGCAGGTGGAGTCCGGCAGTGCCGTTCCGGTACTGGAGCGACCGCTGCCTCAGGGCAGCTTGGTCCATGATGCATGCTCAGAGTGGTTCGACAAGGCCAGAGATCGCGTCCTGGACACAATCGACGCAGCCTCAAAAGGCCAGTCCGTCGATGACCTGCTGCCGAAGCCGCTACTGGCTTACTTTGACCAGTTCGGCCGCTTCCTTCGGGAAGACGAACGGGTCGAATTTACGCGGGCGACCGCTGCGAACGATGTTGTCGTCTACGACAACCGGGTGCGCAAGACCCTCGTGCTGAAGTCCGCCGCTGTGTACCGAACGGAAGAATCCGTTCGCGGGTCTATGTCTGAACTGAACCTGGAGAACAAGACCTTCACGCTCAAGCTCATCAGCGGTGAGAAGGTGATTGGCCACTTCAGTGACGAGCTGCGGGACGCGGCGCATAGCGCTCTCGGCGCCTACGGCGAGTCCTTGGTGATGGTGGAAGGCGCCATGGTCCGAGACCAGTCTGACAATCGGAAGCGCATCGAGCAGGTGACGCGCATTGAGCCGCTGGACCCCCTCGACGTTCCAGCACGGCTTGAGAGCCTTGCGCTGCTCCGCGATGGCTGGATGGACGGGCAAAGCTTGCGTCCGGTGCCGTCCGGGCTCGCCTGGCTGTCTAAGGCTTGGGCGGAGGCCTGGCCTGACGAGGTTGCGTTGCCCTTCGCCTACCCCACCCCGGAAGGCGGCGTGCAGTTCGAGTGGAGCACTGCTCAGGCATCGTTGACCGCTGAACTTGACTTGAACACCCACGTGGCTGAAGTGCTGGTGTCACGCACGTCCGATGGGGAGGTCGTCGAAGAGACCACATTGCATCTCGATTTGGCAGACCGGTGGGAGGCCCTGGTTGGCCTAGTTCGGCGATACAGCGAAGCGCAAAACGGCACAGCATGACGAACGAACAACACCTTTTGCACCGCCAAGTGAACCCGTCGTGGGTGCAAGAGGGGCGGGTGAGCAGCCAAGCCTTCAATCCAACGCCTAAGGATTTGGGTTTGCTTTCGGTGTACGACGGTGCCCTGATGACGCCGGAAGCTAGCTTTCACCACTACACGACGACCCTGGGACTCAAGGCGGTCGGCACTGTGTCGGTGAGCGAGAACGATGTAGGTGGCGTCGGTCTGAGCTGGCGTCCGGACCCCGAGCCCTTTCCCGAGCACGCTGTCATCGACTACACGGCACTAGGCTCGGCCAGCAAGGTGAAGGCCAAGGCACAGGCCTTGGCAGAGCGTGCCCGGGCGCGCGGCTGGACGTACGGGCAGCCCTGAAAGGGAAACGCTGTGTGCCCATCTGTAGTGGCAGGTTAGCGCTTCGCCGCCCAGGGCGATCCTGCGGCCACGCCCCACGGAGCCGGCGACCACACAAGCACGACATGCGCATCAGGCGACGTGCCTGGTTGTCGTTCGCAATGGTCGCCGCCGCGGCTGCGATTGCGAGCCTCAACCTGTCCTTCAGCGCAGCGATCTGCGGCCCCTCAACAGCGCGATGTCGGCGCGAATCCAGTGGGTAAACAGTGGCTACGGTACCTTCGTGAAGGCACACGAACCCGAGCGAAGACGGCACGCCAAGAGCGCTAAGTCATTGATTCAATTAGACGCTATACTGGTGGAGGAACACCTAAATAGCCGCACATCAGGCTGCCAGCACGTTCGGGACGTAGAGGCCGGAGGTTCGAATCCTCTCACCCCGACCAGCATTCCTTCAAAAGCCCCGTTCCACGGGGCTTTTCTGTTTCCGGCCTTGCACGGCCAGTGCAGCGGCTCAGTACGTCTTGTACGGCAGGAACTTGCCCGACAGCACCACGTTGACGCGGTCGCCCTTGGGGTCGGGCTGGCGCTCGATGTCCATGGAGAAATCGATGGCGCTCATGATGCCGTCGCCGAACTCCTCGTGGATCAGTTCCTTGATCGTGGTGCCGTAGACGTTGACGATTTCGTACCAGCGGTAGATCAGCGGATCGGTGGGCACCGAGCTGGGCAGCGAGCCCTTGTAGGGCACGACCTGCAGCCACTTCTGCTCTTCGGTGGTGAGGCCGAAGATCTTGCCCAGCACCTTGGCCTGAGCGGGTGTGGCCGTCATCTGGCCCAGGCAGAGCGCGGTGGTCCATTCCTTGGAGGTGCCGACCTTCTTGGCCACGTCGGCCCATTGGATGCCTTTGGACACTTTGGCGGCGATGATCTTTTCGGTGATGTCGTTGCGGTTCATGTTGGCTCCGTTGTGGTTCTCGATGGATGAAAAAGAGAGTCAGTGCGCGCCACCGGGCTTGGCGCGCGAGACCAGGAAATCGACGATGTGGTTGCGCAGTTCGTAATAGCCGTCCAGGTGGTGCAGCGCGGCGCGCTTGCGGTCGGCCGGCAGCGGGTTGTCCACCACCTCGGCGATGCCGCCGGGGACGTAGCCCTGCGGTGTTTCGGCGCCGTTGCTCATCAGCAGCACGCGGTCGGCCAGCAGGATGGCTTCGTCCACGTCGTGGGTGATCATGAACACCGTCTGTCCGGTGCTGCGCACGATCTCCATGAGTTCGTCCTGGATGGTGCCGCGCGTGAGCGCGTCCAGCGCGCCGAAGGG
>VFQP010005579.1_pt1 | contig 10876 bp, 16 predicted proteins | sample 3512351 | NCBI WGS metagenome assembly VFQP01 (sample SAMN10412372, study PRJNA504923) | tailings metagenome | isolation source: Relicate 1 Philex TSF1 revegetated site | place: Philippines: Tuba, Benguet | collected 2017-08-29
ACCTGCCCAGACTCGGTGCACTGGAAGCGCGGCGGCCCAGCGTGCGCGGCGTCCGCCTCGTCCTGTCTCCGCTCCTCCTCCTCCTCCTCCTCCTGCGGCTGCTGCTGCGTTGAGTCAGCGGTCCCACCAGGCAGGCCGCCTCCCGGCCCCGGCACCCGGACGCTCGCTCCGTCAGCAGCCGCGCCGCCGCCACTGGGCGCCTGCCCGCCCGCCGCCGCCCACAGGCCTCGGAGCCGCGCGAGGGCCGCCTGGGACGCCGAGTGATGCGCCCCCGCCCCCTGCAGGTGGCGCGGCGCAAGCAGGCAAGGCAAGACTTGTGGAGCGCGTGTGTGTGAGGCGTGCCGTGCACCCACAAGGAGCCCACCACGGAGGGCCCCGCACCTGCAGCTGCTGCGCGGTGGCAGCCGCCTCGGCCTGCGCGGCGGCCAGGCCGTCCTTGGTCCAGGGCAGGGGCAGGTCAAAGAGGTCGTAGAGCTCCTTCTTGACGCTCAGCATGGTTGAGGGCTCCACCAGGTGGCTGCCCCACCAGTCCGGCCTGCGGCCCAGTGCACGCACACGCACAACCAGGAGGCGGCCGTCACGGACGGGCTTGAGCATGCCAAGGGCAAGGATGCCGCCGCCTGCCGCCTGGAGCGTGTGAGGCGCAGGGGCAGTGCGTTGCGAGGAAGGGGGCCGGGGGGGCGCACCAAAAGAGGTTGCCGTGCTCGCGGTACTGCCGCAGGCGGAAGAGCGGGCGCAGGTCCGCCAGCGGGAGGTTGTCCGAGTCGAGCAGCAGCACGTGCGTGAAGGAGGTGGCAAACGCCAGCGCGTACGCCTTGGCGCGGAAGCTCATCTCCTCGGGCAGGCCCTGCGCAGTCTCGCGAGCAGCAGGCCGCCTCGCTGTGCGGTGGGGGGGCGCCACGCTGGAATCGCCGTGCCCGCTCGTGCCTGCACGTGGGGGCCCACCCTGGGGCAAGGCTGCCGCCCATTGGCCCTTCACTGCCGCCAGAGAGGACTCACCAGGCCCAGGGCGGCGAAGGGTTCGGGCAGCGCCACCTTGCTGCTGTCCACCAGGCGCACGCCGGGCAGCGACGCCACCGCCTTTTGCAGCGGCTCGGGCGGCGTCTCGGTGGGCCCGTGCCAGATGACCTCTACTGGCAGGGTGCAGCGCAGGTGCTCGCGAAGCACGCGCAGGTTGACGTACGTGCTGAGAAGCTGCCGCTGCTTGGCCACCACCAGGATGCCCACGCTGCTGTGGTTGAAGAGCTGCTGGTCCGCAGGCGCGTTGGCCCTGGCGCGCGCCGCGAACTGCTGCAGCATGCGGGAGAGCTGCGCCTGGCTGACGAGCGCCGGCCGCGCGTCGCGCAGCTCGCCGGGGACGTACGCCGGCCCGTCTGATTGCTGGTGCACCACCGTGGCTTGCATCCCTGGGAGCCCCGTCCACCACTGCGGGTCGTAGCCTGGAGGCCCGGCTGCTGCTTCTGCTGTGCCTCGGTCCCCGCCTTGGTGCAGAGGGTCGAGTGTCCAGGGGCCGCCGTCGCCCCTCCGCAGCAGCAGCACCAGCAGCGCGCCTAGCGCCGACCCGACGAGCACGACGCCCAGGCAGGACCGCAGCTGCGAGCGCGTGCTCGCGGCTCGAGTTGATGGGCTCGGCCTCAAGGCCACGGCTGGGTAGGCGCTGGCCCTCTGCTGCTTGCAGCGCTGCTCCACCATGCTGCTGAAGTAGCTCATTGGGCTGCTAGCCTCCTGGCCTCCTGGCGCTGCTGCTTACGGCCTGCTGACCGCCTCGTGCGGGCGCACGCAGCACACGACCATCACGCTCGCAGCATCAGCGGCCACGTCTCGGCGCTCTCTCATCTGCTTGCTGCCCCTCCTCTCAATTGTTGCTGTGCCCCTCAGAGAGCACCGGAATGTGCGACGGTGCGTGCCCCGCCGAGTTTGGACCATGCGCCACCACCACCAAAGAGGGCTCCGCGCGTTGCAGTGGCGCCCCCTCATCCAAACCTCAAAAGTCACGGTGATGCTGTCCGCGCGTCCTCGTCCCAGTCCAATCCCAGAGTCAATGTGCAGCAAGGTTGCCTCCGCTCCTCCGTGGCCACGAGTGCTCACGCCGCCACGAGCTGCTGCGCCGGCGCCTGCTCCTCCTCCTCCTTGGGCGGGTCCACCCACCGCCCGTGGTCCTTGATCAGCTGCACCAGCTGGTCGCACGCCGACTCCATGGGGATGGCGCGCTTGACCACCTCCTTGCCCACGTACCTGCAGAGCACGTCACCACCATCACCACCACTCAGGCACCGAGCTCCACCCACGCACCACACGACGATGTGCACCCTCCGCTCGTGCGCCATCCGCAGCCACGGGGCACTCACAGGTCGATCTTGCCGGGCGCGCCGCCCACGTAGCCAAAGTCGGCGTCGGCCATCTCTCCGGGCCCGTTGACGATGCAGCCCATGACGGCAATGGCCACACCGGGCAGGTGGCCCGTGCGCTGGCGGATCTGGTCCGTCACCTGCCGCGCAGCGCACGCACGTTGTGCCACTGCCGTCAACGCGCCACGCCCGCGGATGGTGCTGCACAAGCAGTCTGTGCGTGCTGAAGGCCGCAGGGCCGATGCGTGCGCCTCACCTCCTGCAGGTTGAAGAGCGTGCGGCCGCACGAGGGGCACGACACGTACTCGGTCTTGGTGTTGCGCATGCGGCTGCCCTGCAGCAGCCCAAAGCTGGTGGTGCGCAGGTAGTCCAGGTCCTCGTGAGGCGCGTCGATGCACACGCCGTCGCCCAGGCCGTCCACCAGCAGGCCGCCCACCATGCTGCCCGTGTTGATGACAATCTCGTCCCTGCCACACACGCCAAGCATGCAGCATCACACTGAACTTTGATCAACAAGCGGCTGCTGTGGCGGGGCGGCCGCGCCGCGCGTGACTCGCGGTGCGTCTGCCCCCCCCCCCGCAACCCCGGCCCGCCGAAACAAGGGCTGTGGGCGCACGCACCTGATGGCGCCGGCGTGGTAGCGCGCGTGGTGGACGACGGGCACGGTGATGTTGTTGCGCTGGATCACGTCAAACACGCGGCGCGAGGCGTGCAGGCGGCTGACGCCCTCCTTGACGCTCAGCAGCGCCACCACGGGCGAGATCTGCGCGGCGCGCATTTGCAAGCGCGAGCACGGCGTCACGCAAAGGGGGGCGCACGCTGCGGCGAGCGAGGTGACGGTGCAGAGAGCGCAAAGAGCGTCAGGCCGCGAAGCGCAGCAGGACGTGCGCACCTGCTTGAGGGCTGCCACCTCGGCGTCCGTCTCAGTGCCGTCCACAATGACGGCCACGCGCGTGCTGCCCTGCACCCACCACACAACGTGACGTGACAGGCAGCCCGTCGTCCGCAGGCGCCCTCCGAGCCGCGCACACCGGCCACACGTGCTGCTCCGCATCACCTCCCCGCTTCACCACCACGGCCACTGCACTGCAGCTGCGTCGCGCGCCGCACCTGGGGCAGGGCCAGCGCCTTGCCCGCCGCCGCCGCCTCCTTGAGCGAGAAGAGCGCCACGGCGCCGGGCACGGGCGCCTTGGCCAGCTCGGCGGCCGGCGCAATCACGTGCACCGTCACCTCCTGCGCACAAGTGCCGCCCAGAGCCCCCCACGCACCCCACGGCTCATGCGCACCCCGCAACACCTGCTCCACCCCCTCCTCACGACTCGTGTCTCGTGCTGCTGCTGACATGGCTGCTAGTGCTGCGAGGCGAGGGGAGGCAGGAGGAGGGGGAGGAGGGCCGCCGCACCTGGAGGCGCTTGATGGCGAGGCGCGCCGCCGCGTCGTCGGCCGCCGGCACCGTGTGCATGAGGATCGAGTCGGACGTGGCAATGTCCTTGAAGGGCATGCCCACCGACAGCTTGCAGCCCAGTTTCTTGAACGTCACCTGCGAGCCACACGCCATTCACACACACGCGCACACACGCACGCAAGCGCAGGGCTCACTCGACTGCCCGAGGGAAGAGGTTGCGGCGGAGCGACGACCGCAAAGGGAGGGGCCCTGCCCTCCTTGCACACGCCACCGCAACAGCCGGTGCCAGTGGGGCGGGCGCGGCCTCCTCACCTCGGCCTGGGTGGAGAGGTCCTTGGGGTCCACCACGCTGAAGACGGTGCCGTCGCGGTGCAGCACGCCGCGGTAGTCAAACTGCCCGTCGCCCTCCTGCGCGCCACGCGGCAGGCGCGCGCGTGCGGCCAGTGGAGTCAGGAGTCATGCACCACCCTTGGCGCCGTGGCGAGGCGAGCGCTGAGCCCTTGGGGGGGCGGTTGCGCGCGCGCGGCGGCGGGTGTCCTGCTGGCAGCGCGTACGTACCTGCTGGCAGGGCAGGTCGCCGACGCGGCGCTTGAACGAGTGCGTGTCGCGCGTGAGCTCCTCAAACTCGGGCACGCCCCAGCCGCTGGTCCACGCCTGCGCGCCCAGGTTGGCCAGGCGCCTGCACAAACGCACACACACGTTTGGTTGGGTGAGCGGGGGCCCACAAACCGTGAGTCTGCCAGCAGCCCCACCCTGCGGCGTGTGCACGCTGTAGCCGTCGCGCGCGTCACCCTCTTGCCCTCACCTGCAGGGGGCGATCTCGTACTCGGGGTCCTCGGTGAGGGACACGCGAATCGTGTCGCCGAGCCCGTCCAGCAGCAGCGCGCCAATGCCAATGGCGCTCTTCATGCGCCCGTCCTCGCCCTCGCCCGCCTCTGCGTGCGCACAAGCAGGGGCCGGAGCCGCCGCACGTGAGCACCAAACCGGTGCGCAGCAGAGTCGTGCTGGGCTGCGTCCCAAGCAGGAGGAGGGAGGGAGGAGGAGGGCAGCGCACCCGTGACGCCCAGGTGCAGGGGGTAGTCCCACGAGCGGTTGTACATCTCCTCGGCCAGCAGGCGGTACGCCTGCGGTTAGGCGCGCAGGGAGGGCGCGCCTCGCTCCGTGCCACCTGCCCCCGTTGCCCCGCTGCCCCAGTTGCCCAAGCTGCACGTGTGTGCGTCGACCGCCAGGCCCAATTGTTCTCCCGCATATGCACCTGCACCATGACGAGCGGGTTGGAGGCCTTCATGCTGAAGACAAAGTTGTGGTAGTCGTGCTTGCGGCAAATGTCGGCGAACTCAAACGCCGACTCCACCATGCCGCTGCGCGCGCGTACAGCAACACCACATGGCGTCGCCGCAGCGTCAGCCACCAGCCGCACCGCTTGGTGGTGGCTGTTCCATGCAGGCCCTGTGAGTGTGCCCCCTCGCTCCGCGCCCTGCACGGTCCCCTCCTCGCTCCGCGCGCACCGCGGCGTGTCGCCGTAGTAGCTGAGGATGCGCGCCGACAGCGAGCCGTGGTTGGTGCCGATGCGCATGGCGCGGTTGAGCTGCTTGCACTTGAGCACCAGCGGCGTGAACACCTGCAACGACGCCACGCGACCGCCACACGCACCCAGGGTCGGACCTGGTAGGGCGGGCATGTCAGGCCAAGGAAGCGCAGTGCTGCCAGGTGCTCAGCCCGCCCCTACCTCCTCAATGTGCGCGCGCTCCGCCGCGAACTCCTTTGGGTCGTCGTAGTTGATCTCCTCAAAGGTCTTGCGGCCGTCGGCAAAGTTGCCGGGGTTGATGCGCACCTGGTGGGAGCGCGTGCCCGAGCACCACCACCAAATGCGGCACGTCGGCACAGACGTCCCTCCAGGCCCCTGCTGCCGCTGCTGCCACTGCTGTGAGCAGATCCTGCTCTGCCGCTCCCCGCCCCAGGCGCACCTTCTCAAACGCCTCGGCCACCATCATGGCCACCGCCGGCTGGAAGTGGATGTCCGCCACCAGCGGCACGTCATACCTGCACGCATGGACGACCTCAAGAGCGAGGCCTCCTTGGACCACCTGTCGCGAGAGCGCTGCCGCCCGCGGCTCGTGCGCCCCCCCCCCCCACACAAAGGCGGCTGCCGGCCTCGCACCTGTCCTTGAACAGCTGCTCCCTGATGCGCATGCAGGCCTCCGCCTCCTTCTTGCCCTGGACAGTGATGCGCACAATGTCCGCGCCCACGTCCGCGCACTTCTTCACCTGCGCGACGCGCCAGGCGACGCGACATTGCCACGACGGCAGCCACGCGCAATTCAGTGTGCTGCTGCTCGCCCTGCCTGCCCGCGCGTGCTTGCTTGACGCGCGCCTTCGCTCTGTCGCGAAGGTGGGCAGCGGCCCCACGCCACGAACAGGCCCGAGCACCTGCAGAGCGAGAGCCTGCACTCACCTGGTCGACCGTGGCCTGCACGTTGCGCGTGTCGGTGGTCGTCATGGTCTGCAGGGCCACCCTGTGCTGCGACCCCACGTTCACCTTGCCAATCTGCGCAGCGGCGGCCCGGCCAACACCGACGAGGCACAGGCCAGAGTCAGGAGCCGCTGGCATCGCCGCTGATCCGCCCCGCCGCTCGCTGCGTGGGCGTTGGGTCCTCGCGCAGTCTGGACCCCCAAAAAGACGAGCGCCAGGCGCCCCCCTCGGCGAACGATCCGCCTGCGTGCCCAGCACGGACCGTGACAGTGCGCGTCGGCCTCCTCCGCGTCTGGTGGATCGACTCGCAGTACTTGGGCACCACCAGCTCAGGCGCAGTGGGCAGGATGAGCGTGGGCGACGAGGCCTGCGCCTGCGGTGCACAAGGCACGGCAACGCGCATCGAAAGCGACGTCCCGTGATGAGCCAGGCTTGAGCTCCTGTGCGGGTCCCCCTTCTTTTGCGCTCGCCACCTCGACCAAGCGAGCTCTCGCCCCGCGCTCGCCTGCACGGCGCGGCGCGTCGAAGCCATGCCCTGGGAGCCCTGCAGCAGCATCTGCGAAGCCATCGCGCGTGCCTTGCTGTGCTGCGGCAGTGAGCTGGTGCGTGCGCCGCATGGCGACTCCGGGCTTTGGCTGATCGCAGAGGAGCTCGAGGAGCACTGCGCTGTTGCCAGTGCCATCACAGCCATGAGAGGCAGGGCGCCCCTGTCCATACAGGTTGGGGGCCAGGGGGCAGCCTCACACGGATCGCGCGGCAACCCCCCGCCACGTGGGCGCAGCGCAAAAGCCGAATCTTGGGCAGGCACACATTGTGGGAAAGGCGAATTGAAGCAAATACAAGCCTGCTGTCCTGCTGTTGGGTGGGCCAGGTTGTCAGTTGGCCTCCTCGCCGAACTCTGACGTGAAGCGCTCAAACACCGTCAGGTCGTCCTTGCTCACGGTGGGCCGCGCTCTCAACAAGACCTGCACAGCCGCAGACAATGAGAGGAGACGGCCAGTGTGTGTGGAGCACCACCAACCCCCTGGTCCGCGCGGATCACGCCATCAAACGGCTCGCAGAGGCGGTGGGCCGCACCTTCTCAAAGTCCCGCATGGTGATCCGGGGCGGCACCACCTTGTCGGCCAGGTTGTTGTCGGCAAACCACTGCAGGCCCAGCTCCTGGGCCCCCGGGTCGCTGGGCGAGCACGGCTCGTACGAGCCTGCAGCTCAGGCGGGCGGCGCACACGGTCAGCGACACGCCTGCGTCGAGGTGTGCCCTGCCCTGCCGCCAGCCACCGCCCCAACAAGCAGGCCCACGTTCCTCACCGTCTGCGTTCTTGCGGAAGTGTGTCGCCTCCCTGAGCATGCGGATGGGCTGCATGAGCACGTCCTTGACCACCACGCTCACGTCGCTGCCGCTGAAGCCGTCGGTGCGCCGCCCCAGCTCCCGGTAGTCGTCCTCTGCGCCGCACAGCAAGCACGACACACAAGCGTGACACGCCCAGGGCTGTCATCAACGCGCCAGCGCCCTCTGTGCTGCCCCCGGGCCGCGGGTCTGCTGTGCAGCTCTGCCCAGCAAGCGCTGCGAGCCAAGCGACTCACCCACGAGGCTGTTGGGCGTGTCTCCCAGGTGGATCTTGAACATGTGCGCGCGCGCCGTGTCCTCTGGCAGTGGGATGTAGATGCGCTTGTCAAAGCGCCGCCGGATGGCCTGCAGTTGCGCACGCATCCTCGCGGTGCAGTGAGCTGGGGCCAGCATCGTGCCGCAACGTTGAGCCAGGGCGGCCCCCTGTCCCATCCCAACCCCTCACACACCGCACACCCAAAGGAGCGCACCTGGTCGAGGTTGTAGGGCAGGTTGGTGGCGGCCAGCACCAGCACGCGCGAGTTGTTGCTGCCCACGCCCTGCATCTCCACCATGAGCTGCGTCTTGATGCGCCGCGCCGCCTCGCTCTCGTTGTCGCCGCGCGCGCTGCACAGCGAGTCCACCTGCGCGCACGCACCACCCCCGGCAGGCCAGCACACAACCTTGCTGCTCTGCCCTGCCCTGCTCCCCCTGGTCAGTGTGGCCCCAGCTCGCCATGCCTCCCGCGTGCACGGGTGGAGCTGCGCACCTCGTCGATGAAGATGATGGAGGGCGAGTTCTCCCGGGCCAGGTTGAAGAGCTGGCTGACCAGCTTCTCGCTCTCGCCCAGCCACTTGGACACCAGGTCCTGTGAGCTGATGCTGAAAAAGGTGCTGTCCGCCTCTGTCGCCACCGCCTGCGCGCCAGGTGCGGTGCGCGCACGACCCTGGGCCCGTGTGGCCGCTGCCACCACGTACTCATCCACACACACAGCGCCCCCTCCTCCCCAAAGCACACACGCACCTTGGCCAGGTACGACTTGCCCGTTCCAGGCGGCCCGTACAAGAGGATGCCGCTCCACGGTTTCCGCTTGCCTGCGGGCACGGCACCGAGCACCCACCCAAGCGACCACTGTTGGAATGCTGCCAGCCCACCCTGCGCAGGCCCCTCCCAAGCTTGCAGCCCGCAGGCACTGCTGCCATTGTCACGCGCCTGTGAAGAACTGCGGGAACTTGACCGGCAGGATGACTGCCTCCTTGAGCGCCTCCTTGGCGCCCTCCAGGCCCGCCACGTCGTCCCACTGCGCGCAGGCCATGCAAGCACCCCACACGTGGTGAGCCGGCGGCCGTCACTCTCTCCACTCCCGTGCGGCGTGAGCCACGTGCGCGGAAGCTGGCCAGTGGCCCTGCCCGCTGGCAACGCCGCTCCGCACGCTCCACACCTTGACGTTGGGCTTCTCCGACAGGATGGCGCCTGTGAGCCCCGCCTTCATGCGCTCCTTCTCCTTGTCATCCTGTGATGGCCACGCGCACAGAGGCACCACGAGCGTGTCGCCGCCGCGCCCCCGCTGCATCTACAACTGGCAACCCCCACCACTGGCAGCCAGCAGCCGTCACTCACGTCCTCCTTGCCCCCCGCGCCCGGCTTGCGGACTTTCTGCGCCGCTGCGGCCCCATTGTCCGCCCCGTTGCTGTCTTGGCCCACGACGCCCTTGAGGTACTCTGCTCGCGTCAGGTACTCCTTGAACTGCGCGGCCACGAGGCACCGATCACGCACGCCGCGACGCGGCGGGTCGCGCGCGCGGAGCAGGCGCGAGCGGGGCTCTGGAGATCTGCCGCGAACCTGCCCCCGAGAACGGGCCCCCCCCCTCGGGATGCGCGCGGATACCTTGCCGGTGATGGCGTCGCGGGCCTTGGGGTTCTTCTCGTACTTGAGGTAGGTCTTAAAGTACTCTAGGCAGCCCAGGTAGGACTGGAGCGCCTTCTCATAATTGCCCGCCTCGTCCTCGGTCACCGCCTGCTTGGCCAGGTCGATGCCCTTGTCCTTGAACGTCACATACATGCCTCCCTGCTGCGCTGGGCCGCGAGCGGGGCCTCTGCTGGCCGGGCGGTGGGGGACCCCTTGAGCGAGCAAGCTCAGGGAATGGGCTCAGGGACCTGCTGCGCCGCGTCTCGCGTGTTGCAGGCAGAAGTGTTGGCTGGGTCCTCGCGCAGTGGCTTCTTGCACGCGTTGCTGCAACGACAAAACCCCAACATGGAGCAGCAGGAGCAGCAAGCCTACTCGGCCAGCTGCTGCTCGGGGTCCACGTTGTCGTGGTCCTCGACCTCGGCGCCCGTCTTCTGCGGCCCTGCCTGCTGCTTGCGGCGGATGCCGCTGACAATGTCGTCGATGCGCAGCAGCATCTGCGCGCTCTCCACCGCCGTCTTCATGGTCTGGGTCTGCGGGCCAGTTAAGAGCAGGGGGCAAGCGGGGGATCTGAGCTTCGGCTGGGGCCGCGTTGAGTTCAGGTGGGGGGCGCCACCGGCGGCGAACCGTTGCTCACCTTGACGGCCAGCGGCTCCCAGATGCCCAGCTTCTTCATGTCCGTCACGTCGCCAGTGTCCCCGTTGATGCCGAACGGGCACCCTGGCTGCTCGGCGTGCTGCGGGGCGGGACACGGGCAGCAGCGAGAGCGGCACACATCCAACGTCGCCCAAGATCGCTGCGCACGTATAGTCGTGTTTGCTGCCACTTCCACGCCCCTCGCCCCCGGATAAAGCGCGCCGCACCTGGGCGCGGAGCTTGGTGAGCGTGCGCACCACGTTGGCGCCGCAGTTCTGCGCCAGCGTGCGGGGGATCACCTCCATGGCCACACCCACCGCCTTGTAGGGGCCCGCCTCCACGCCCTCCTGCAAAAAGGCACGGGCATCCACCAGGCGCAGGCGTGAGGACACCGCTCATCGCAAAGGCACCGCAACCGACCCCTGGGGCACGCCCACCAGGGGCACGCACTCACCACGCGCGTGGCGGCGTCGGCCAGGCCTCTGCTGACGGCCATCTCGCAGGCGCCGCCGCCGGGCACCAGCCGGGGGTCGAGGCAAATGTTGCGCGCCACGCCCATGGCGTCCACCAGGTTGCGCTCCACCTGCCGAGCGCGCGTTTGGCGGGCCAGGCGCACACATGTGAGCGCACAACCTCAGCGGGCCAAGCGTCTGCCCACCACCAGGGTGAGGTGAGCCATCCGACGAGGTGCCAGCTCACCTCGTTGAGGATGTCCTTGCTGGCGCCGCGCAGCACGATGCTGCAGGCCTTGGGATCCTTGCAGTCCACCACAAAGGTGAAGT
>VFQP010005580.1_pt1 | contig 10875 bp, 12 predicted proteins | sample 3512351 | NCBI WGS metagenome assembly VFQP01 (sample SAMN10412372, study PRJNA504923) | tailings metagenome | isolation source: Relicate 1 Philex TSF1 revegetated site | place: Philippines: Tuba, Benguet | collected 2017-08-29
GCTCCTGCCTGCACAGCGGGCTGCGCGGCACTGCGATCCGTCAGAGAGCTTGCTGTGCATGTGAAGCGTGCATGCGCTCCTAGGCGCGCGTGCGCGCTTGGACGCCCGCCTCCCAGCCCACCGTTGGCGATTCTCAGCGCGGGAGCGCACGGCCGCGCGTGCATGGGTACGCAGTGCATGGAGAGCGCCCAAATCGTCATTGCAAGCCGCTGGCGCAGGCCTTGGTGCTGCTGACCCTCCACGTGCTCATGCGCGGCGGAGGTGGCGCAGGGCGGCGTGCAGATCGATGAACAGCGACCAAGCACAACGATAGTGGCAGCGAGCTCCACGCCATGGCCGCAAAGACGCCGTTTGGAGGAGGAGCCGGCGGCGCAGCACCAGCGACCGCGCAGCAGCCCAGCGAGCACCCGCACTTCCGCCCCCTCGGCCCCTCTCCGCAGCACCACAGCAGCCAGCACAGCGCAGCTGCAACAGGCCAGATGCCCCGCAAGCTCCTGGACCTGAACTTGGCGCCCTCCCTGCGCGACTGCTGGAGCTGCGACCCCGTCCCGCACGCGGGCGAGTCGGGCCTCCACCTCTCGATCGTCGTGCTCGGCGCCAGCGGCGACCTGGCCAAAAAGGTGCGCGCTCGATGGCTTGTGACGAAGCGAGAGCTCCTCTCGCGAGAGCGGGGCGCGCACGAACCTTGCTCGCACCCTTTTCTCGCCACGCGCGCCCCGCAGAAGACGTTCCCGGCGCTGTTCGCCCTGCACAGCAAGGGGTGAGCATTGCTTCTTGCAATCTCAGCGGAGCTGGGGTGGGGGTGGCGGGGCCGCACCGCTTCGGACCACGTGGCATCATCGCGCGCGGCGAAACCCGCACGGCCCGCAGGTTCCTGCCGGCCAGGCTGCAGATCATCGGCTACGCGCGGTCCGAGCTCACGGTGGCGCAGCTGCACGAGCGCCTGAGGCCGTTCCTCAAGGGCGACGCCAAGGCGGTCCAGAGCTTCCTCGATGTCATCACGTACACGCCCGGCGAGTACACGGGCAGCGCGGGCTACAGCGCCCTGCAGCAGCGCCTGGTCGACTGGGAGGCCGGCGGCGGCGCGCCCTCCGCGTCCAAGTGAGTGCTTCGTTAACGTCTGGTGCAGGGGAGGCGCGCTGCGAGAGGTGGAAGGACGGCAGCGACGGCAGCGGCTCAGGGACACGCGTGCCCGCAGGAGGCAGCTGGGGCGACTCTACTACCTGGCCCTGCCGCCGTCCGTCTACCCCGAGGTCTGACCTCAGCACGTTGTGGGGCCCTCGCTGTTGCTCAGCCACGGTTGGCCAGGGGGCGTCGAACGCACGCGCACGTGCACACCCGCGCGCAGGTGTGCGAGGGTCTCAAGCTGCACGCGGGCACGCTCTCGCCGGTGGCCGCCGCGTCGTCGTCCTGGGTGCGCATCATCGTGGAGAAGCCCTTTGGCAAGTGAGTAGGGGCACGCGTGCGCTCCGACCTCGGGCAACCTCGGGGGCGGGAGGAGAGACCGCCCGCGTCCACACGGTGGCAAGGCGCTGTGACCGCGTGTGCGCCGCCGTGCACGTGCTGCTTGCGGTGCAGGGACCTGGACAGCAGCGAGGCGCTGGCCGCGCAGATCGGCGCACATTGGGACGAGGCCAACCTGTGGCGCATCGACCACTACCTGGTGAGCGGGCCTGGTGGGGGTGTTGCTCGCTCACTCAGGCAGCGGCGCACTCGATGAGGGGGCGCTCCGCCAACGGTTGCGGCGTGTCCGTTTGCGCAGGGCAAGGAGCTGGTGCAGAACATGCTGGTGCTGCGCTTTGCCAACACGCTGTTTGGCGCCTGGTGGAACCGGCACTTCATCGCCAACGTGCAGGTCAGCCAGTGCGCCCTCTTGTGCGTGTGTCCAGGGGCTTCTGACCCTGCCGACGGCAGTCGCAATCCCCTCCGCCGACCGCTCTGAGCGGTGCCGCGCCAGCTGGGCGGGCGGGCCCTTGCCGTCGCACAACGCTGAGCCGCGCACGCGATTCTGCGTGTGCCTGCCCGCCAAGCGTCCACCTGCCGGCCCGCTTTGTGTGGTTCGCCGCCGCAGATTACGTTCAAGGAGCCGTGGGGCACCGACGGGCGCGGCGGGTGAGGCGCTGTGACACGCCGCCGCTTTTTTCCAGGGCGCCACAGCACCGTTTGATCGCTCGCCATGCTTCCTCATGTCCTCTGCGAGCGAGCTACTCAGGTTCTTTGACTCGTTCGGCATCATCCGCGACGTCATCCAGAACCACCTCGTCCAGGTGTGTGCTGTGCGCGTGCTGTGTGGCGTCTCCTTTGGGCGCTTGGGTAGCTCCATCCTGCGCGCCCACCCACCCACCGCCGCGGCTCCCACTCGCCGCGCGCAGGTCTTTGCGCTGCTCACCATGGAGGCGCCCGTGTCGCTGCACCCCGACGACGTGCGCGACGAAAAGGTCAAGCTGCTGCGCTGCGTGCTGCCGGCGCGCGTGGAGGACTGCGTGCTGGGCCAGTACACGGCGGGTGAGGAGTTTGCGCGCTGCCACTGGTGCACTGTGCTGCCGCAAGCGCCTCTCTTGGGACGTCTCTGCACAGACTGCGCTCCGCTGCTGCCGCCTGCTGTGTGTGCGCCGCGTGCGCCCCCAGGCAACGGCCAGCCGGGCTACCTGGAGGACCCCACCGTGCCCAAGAACTCAAAGACGCCGACGTTCGCCGCCATCAAGCTGCACGTGCGCAACGAGCGGTGGGCCGGCGTGCCCTTCATCATCAAGGCGGGCAAGGCGCTCGACGACCGGCTCGTCATCGTGAGGGAGAGCAAGCGGTGGCGTCTGTCCTGCGACTGGGCGACTGAGGGCGCACGAACCAAGGGCCCTCGTCACGTGGTGAATCCCTTTCGCACTCCTTCGTGGCAGGTGCGCATGCAGCTCAAGACGCCGGCGGCCTCGCTGTTCGGCTCCCTGCACCACAGCCGCAACGAGCTCGTCATGCGCTTCCAGCCCGGTGCGCCCTAGCGCCCCGGTCCGCTGTGAGACACGGGTGGTGGCCCCGCCTGTCACGGCCCGCGCGGTGCTGCCCTGCCTCACCACGAGGGCCCCACGACGACGGCGCACGCAGGCGAGGCCATCTACGCCAAGCTCTTGGTCAAGAAGCCGGGGCTAGACATGGACTTGCTGGTGTCCGAGCTGGACCTGACGTACCCCGAACGGTGCGCTGTCTGGTACCATGCATGCCGCGCTCAGGCATGTGCCCGCCTGCACACCCCGCCCACTCGCCGCGTGTACACCCACACAAAAAGCAGGTTCGCCGGCACCGTCATCCCCGACGCGTACGAGCGGCTCATCCTGGACTGCATCCGAGGTGCGTCTGCGGGTTCAACGACGAGGGTGTTTTCTCCAGTCCACGGGCTCCTCACGCTGCCGAGCGTCTGGGGGCATTGCGCCCGTGAGCGTGCAGGCGACCAGCAGCACTTTGTGCGGCGCGACGAGCTGCGGGCGGCCTGGGCCATCTTCACGCCCCTGCTCCACGCCATCGACCAGGGCAAGGGACCCACGCTGCACCCCTACGTCGCCGGTGAGCTGCTGGCTCAGCGGCGCTGTGGTTTGCTTGCTGGCTCGCTGCCCGCCACCACTTCTATCCCCCGCCCACTGGTTGCTGCCGCGCCGCCACCCTTTTGGTGCTGCACTTGTGGGCCGAAGGGACACGTGGGCCGGCGGAGGCCGATCAGATGGTGGCAGACGCGGGCTACTCCAAGACCCAGGCAAGTTTACCCACCCAGTGTGCCGCCGCCTTGACTCCCATCTCCATTGCCTTCCCCATCGCCGCCTTGGTCAAGCGCCATGCCCTGTCCTGCTGGTGACGCAGGGCTACGAGTGGAAGCCCCAGCAGAACCGCGCCTCGGACGAGAGCCAGAGCAACAGCGCCGCCACCACGCCGCGCAGCACCCAGGGCGGCAAGCAGCCGCAGCCGGCGCTCTGATGGATCCACGGCGCTCCCTCCGCATCTGCATGCCGCTCTCCAGCGCATTGCTCGGCTTGTCGTTGTTGGTGTTGCCTGCCTCACTGACTCACAGAACTCAGAAGAATGAACCAAATGATGCTGCTGCGCTGCAAGCACGGGACCCGTCGTCAAAACATGTGCGCCTGGGGCGCGGTGCGCGGCGCCCGCGCCTCTCCTGCCAGCTGCTGCGGGGCCGTCATTGGAAACGCGCCGGCGTCGTGGGGAGGAGGTTGCTAGTCGTCGTCCACCCACTCCCTGCGCGTGTGTGTGCCACAGGGGCCCCACAGATCGATATCGTGTGTGTGGCTGGGGCTGACCGTGCACACCTGCCTCCCGCTCCACGCACCTGCGATCGGTCCATTTGGGCTTGCGCACCTTGGCGATTTCGTCCTGCGCCACGCAATTCGCCGCCACGCACCGACCTGCGTCGATCGCTGGGGCTCTGCGCTCGGCCACACGCTCCGCTCATCAGTCGATGGCGCTCATCACCCTGAGCAAGCTCTCCTCGCTGTGAGCAGGACTCACGTCGGACATGTACTCTCCGGTCTGCTCGAACGTCGCGCGGTTCATCGCCCGCAGCTCCTCCAGGCGCTCCTCGTCGCGCTCGGTCCGGTTGATGTACCAAAGCGGGGCGCCCAGGCCCGCCACTAGGCCCAGCACCACGCCGGCCACCGAGAGCTGCGTGTCGGGGTCGCTGAAGTCAAGCTCGATGGCGCGCGTGGCCACCACTGGCCGCTGCAGCTGGGGCCTGCACGGGTGGCTCCGCTGCTGCGAGCGCACGCCACGCCCTGACGCCCCCGGGCGCTGGGATTGGGAGGGCAACCTCTGTTGGAGCATCGTGGGTGCGCTGGCGCTGCCAAATTGACGCTTGACGCAGGTGCTGATGTTCTGCATGGGCTGCCGGGCCTGCGCTGTGGCGCAAGAACTTACGCGCAGAAAGCTTCCCTGAGCCTGCGCGCGCGGGCGGCCTGGAGGTGCGCACCGCCACGATGAACGAGCCGCTGAGCGCGTCGCTGTGGCTGCCCTACAGCAAGGTAGGGCCCGTGATGGTGCTCAGGCGTGCAGAGCAAGCACGACCGTTCTCCACCAGCAGCACCGATGGCGTCGATGCATCGGCGCACCGCTGCTGCTGTGGCGTGTGCTCGCAGTGGAAGCGGTACTTTGCTCGAGGGGGCTCGAGCGCGAACGCCGTGAGCATCGATCTGCGCGATGAGGCGGCCAGCATCAACGTGAGAGACGGTGCAGCTTGGTGGTGGCGGGGGCTGGCGGGCTGTGCTGCACGCTGGCGTTGGGGGGGGGGTGGCAGATCACGCGCGCCGCGTGCCGCTGTGCAGCAAAGCTGAGGCACAGCCAGCAGGCCAGGCGTGCCAGGGTGGCATTGGCGTCGCGCTTGGTGCAGCACGCCATGGAATGGGCAGGGAGGCCTGTGCGCCGAGCTGACCGGCCCGCGCTCGCCCCCCGTGGACACTGCAGGCGCCGGCGGAGAACCGCACGCACGAGCTGGGGCGCCTCGTGCACATCCACGCGCCCATCGTCAACGTCGTGCGCGTGTTCAGGGCCCTGATGCACAAGCTGGCCGCCCCTGGTGCGAGCGCTCAGAACCAAGGTAGCCCGCGCTCAGACACGCGAGCCAGGCGCAGACACCCCTCCTGTGGCCGTGCTTCCGCTCGCAGACCCTCTGGCCGACCTGTACGACCCCTGGCGCGAGGCGTGGCTGGTGCACTGCCAGGTGCGCCGCAGCGCGCCACTCTTGAGCGCGTCCCCCATCCTGAGGGGGCCACAGCACAAAGCAACGGGTTGAACACCCACCGCGCGCGTGCTCTGCACGCCCGCAGGACAGCACCAAGGGCCCCTTCACGGGCAAGGACCTGGGCCAGGCCAGCGCCGCCCTGGCCGCCAACCCGCACCAGCCCGTGCCGCTGCCCGGCGGCCTCACCGCCTCCCACGACACCAAGGTCAGCAGGCCGAACGCCCCGCACACGCGCCGGCAAGCCCCTTGCAAACCTCAGTGGCCCGTTGCTTTGCGTGCCCGCCCGCGCGTGATGCTGGCCCACGCGCCGTGGCATATCAGTGCCGTGCGTTGGCGGGCCCGCGGCGCGCGCGTGCCGCGCAAGTGAGCAAGGGTGCCCTGCCCTGCCCCTCCATGGCCGCAGGTGGTGCACAGCAAGGTGCGCGTGGTGCTGCCGCTGTGGCTGCTGGCCGCGCACTTCAACCTGCCCGGCACCGACCGCGCCACGCTGCCCGGCCCCGAGCCCGACGACCTCCAGCGCACCTCCTCCACCTCCTCCTCCTTCGGCGGGGTCAGCAGCAACAGCAACCACAACAACGCTACGCCGGCGGCGGCGGTGACAGCGGCGCGCGGCGTCAGCGGCGTCAGCGGCGGCGGCGGCAACCAGGTGGTGAACTCACCGGCCGTCGTGCTGGCGCACCGGCAGTCGAGCGGCGGCGGGCACATCGAGTCGGAGATCTGGAGCTCCATCCACAGCCTGCGCGACGCGCCCGACTATGGCCAGGTGTGCGCGTGCGGCGCACGAGGGACACTTGCACGCGCCGCGCGCGCGTCCCTGGGCGCGTGCTTTGCTGCTCCGCTCGCATCGCGCATGGGGCCACTACGGCGCCCACGCTCCTGCTCCTGCAGTCGTGGCGCTGCAATCTGAAGCGAGCGCGCGCCCTCCCTCGTGTGAGCGCAGATCGTGGCAACGGCCATGGAGATCGACGAGCCGGACGAGGGCGCGCTGGCGCACGTGCCCGACCTCATGGACTACAGCCTGTGGGACGGCGGCGCCGGGGCGCAGGGCGCCGGAGGGGCGGCGGCGGCGGCGGGCGTGCACGTGTGCTGCGTGGTGGACACGAGCTTCCTGTGCCACCCCACGGGCCAGCGGCTGCTGCGCGCCATGCAGGAGCACTTTTCGCCAAAGGTGCGGCGCGGCGGTGGCGCGAAACCCTGCAGCAGCAGCGGCGGCATGCCCGCGCCGGCATCCTGCCTGCCATCGTGCAGGCGGTGGCGCAGGCGGTTCCGAGGTGTTTCCCCGCGTGCCGTCGGCGGCGGCTCCAACGCAAAGGGGTGTGTGCGCTGCGCTGTGCTGCAGGCGCGGCGGGCGGGCGGCGGGGCGGCGGGCCAGGCGGCCTCAAGCTTTGCCGTCGTGGTGTCAGTCGTGGTGCCCAAGCTCGTGTTCCGAGAGCTGGACCACCTCAAGGATGCCAAGGGTGCGCCCGCAGTGCTTCTTTGCCCTTTGGCTGTGTGGGAGGGTGGGTGTTCCGAGAGCTGGACCGCCTCTAGGACGCCAAGGGTGCGCCGGCAGTGCTTCTTTGGCTTTGGCTGTGTGGGAGGGCGGGTGTTCCAGACCTGGACCGCCTCTAGGACGCCCCGGGTGTGTGCTGCCTTGCGGCGCAGAGGGCTGTGCACACGGGGTGGGTGTTGCTGCCGGGGCTTTTGCGCGCTGTCACCTGGACCACCGCCTGCCGTGTCCCTGCCTGGGCACTCTGGAGGCGTGGGCATGGGCACGGGGTCTGTGGCTGTGGCGGTGGCAGTGGCCGCAGCCCTTGAGCGGTTGGTGCCTGAGTGTGTGCGCGCGCATGAGCGCAGACCGCCCAGAGGTGGCGGGCTACGCGCGCGCCGCCTTCAACGTGCTGCTCGACGGCTTCCGCGCGCGCGACGGCTTCCTGGCGCTGCAGGTGCGCGCACGCGTACGCGTCTGTGTACGCGTGCGCACTTTGAGGCTGGGCGCGCGGCGGCGCGGCGCCGGCGTGGCTGTGCCCGCTGCTGCCGCTTGAGTGCTTGCCGTGCTTGCCGCGCCCGGCCGCAGACGCACAGCGAGTTCAGGGACGCGGCGCGCGCCACCGAGGGCGAGGTGAGCCTGGGCCATTTGTACGCATGCGCGCGTCAACGGCGCAGCGAGGGAGAGGCGGTGGAGCCCGCACGCTGCGCCGTCGGCGGGCCGAGGCTTTTGCGCTTCCGCGGCTGCCATGGGGAACTGAAAGCGTTTGGCCGCGTTCTGCATGCTCTCCAGCTGCGGCAGCGCGTGGCGCGACACCTTTGAGCTGCGCCACCTGCGCGTGCTGCGCAGGACTACGCGCCCACCGCCGACCAGAGCGTGGTGCAGTGCGCGCAGCACACGCTGGGCACGCTGCGCGCCGGGCGCAACAAGCAGCAGCAGCAGGCGCAGCAAGGCGGGGCGGCGGACGCCGCGGCCGACGGCGCGCAGCACGCGCAGCAGGACGGCGACGGCGTGGAGCGGCGCGTGGTGGTGCTCAGCAACGACAATGGCGTGTGCGTCATGGTGCGCGCCGTTGGGAGATGCCGGGGGCGCCTCTGCGCTGACACCTTGAATGCACCAAGCAGAGCAAGTGCCTTGGTCGGTCGCTCCGTCCCTCCCTCCCTCCACGCGCTTTGCAGGCCGAGGCGCAGCACATCTCCAGCGCACGCCACGCCGACCTGCCCTCGCCCTCCGATCCCCCGCAAGCCCTCGCCGACTTCCTCCAAGCCCTCGCCATGCGCTCCCGCAGCGACCCGCAGCCGCCGCACGCCGCCGCCAAGCCCGCCGCCCCCGGCCACGCCAACCACCACCCGCCTCCCCCGCCCTTCCGCCCCACCGTCGCCCCTGACACCGCCCCCGCGCGGCCCCACCTCTCCTCGGAGCCCCGCGACATCGACATGGCAGACGCCAGCCCCCGCCACCCGGCGCACGCCTCCGCCCCCGCCGCACCACCACTCGGCGCCGCTGCCCCCGCAGCAAGCCAGGGCGGCGCCGCAGCGGCAACGCGGCTGGATCCCGCCCCGTCGGGTAGCGGCGGCGGCGGCGGCGGCGGCGGCAACTTGTTCACGCTAGGGTCGTCCACGTCGCGCACGCTGAGCCAGGCGCTGAGCTACGATGACGCCGACGACGACTACGGCTATTCGGACCGCGGCGGCGGCCGGGCGGGTGGCGACCGCCGCGGCGGCGCCGGCGGGTACGGCGCTGTGCGGTACGGCGGCGGCGGCGGCGGCGGCGGCTTGCAGGGGCCGTCGTCGCAGCCGTTGGGTGGCGCGGGAGCGGCGGGCTGGCCTGGCGGGGCGATGGCAGGCGCGCAGCGGACGGCATCGCACCCGCAGCCGCAGCTGGTGCAGGCGCAGCCACGGGCGGCGGCTCAGGGCATGCTGCTGCAGGCGGGCGGGGCCCCGGTTCAGGTGCTGGCGCAGGGCCCGGGGCTGCCTGTCGGGCTCGGGCCGGGCGGTGCGGGCCAGGGCGCGAGGGGGCCACCGCCGCAGCTGCAGGGCGCGGCGGCGGGCGACGTGGGCGGCGGCGGGCTGACGGCGCAGCAGCTGCAGCTGCAGCAGCAGCTCCAGCAGCAGATGCTGAGCATGCTGCAGGCGCGGCAGCAGCAGCAGCAGCAGCAGCAGCAGCCGCCGCCGCAGAGGGGCGTGACGGTCACCACGGGTGCGGCGGCGTTTGGCGGCGGGGCGGCGGCGCCGCAGCTTCCAGGGCACGTGGCGCCGTCGCTGGGCGCTGGCGGCGTGCCGGTGGACGTGCAGCGGGTGCTTCAGACCATCCAGCAGCAGCAGCAGCAGCAGCAGCAGGCGGGCGGCGTCACGGCGCAGCCCACCATGGAGCACCTGAGCGCCGCCATGCACATTCTCAACGTGGTGGGCGGCGCGCCCAAGCCAGCGGCACCAGCAGCGGCAGGCGGCGGCGGGCAGGTCGCGGCAGGAGCGGGCGGCCTGGGCGGCGGCGGCGGCGGGAGCGGCAGCGCCGCGCCCGTGGCCGTCACCGCCGGCAGCAACGGCGTGAGCCAGCAGAGGCAGGAGGACGCCATGCAGCTGTTGGCGCTGCTGCGGACGGCGCAGGCGCAGCTGCGGCAGCCCGGCGGCGGCGCGGCGCAGCCGGCGACGGCGGCAGCAGCTGCGGCGGCAGCGGCACAGCAGCAGCAGCAGCAGCAGCAGCAGGCGCAGTTTTTGGCCGTGCTGCAGCAGCAGCAGCAGCAGGCGCAGCTGGAGTTGCTGGGCAAGGCTAGCTCGGTGCCTGCCGGCGGCGGAGCGGACGCGGCGCTGCCGGCGCTCCTGATGGCACAGCGTCAGCAGGCGGCGGCGGCGGCGGCGGCGGCGGCGGCGGCGGCGGCGCTGTCCTCGCAGCAAGGCGAGGGCCAGGCCGCGGAGGGCGGCGCGGCGGCGGCGGCGGCGCGTGCGGGGGGGCCAGTGACGCTGGCGTCGTGGCTGGGGCCGGGTAGCGCCGGCGCGTTTCCGGCGGCGGCGGCGGGCGGGGTGGTGGGGGCGGGCGGGCTGACGGCGGCGCAGCTGCAGCAGCTGCTCTCTGGTGCGCTGCAGCAGCAGCAGCAGCAGCAGCAGCAGCAGGGCGCTGCGCACCTTGGCGCGGGCCACGGCCACGGCGGCGGTGGCTTGAGCCGGGCGTCGGCCGGGCCGCAGGCGCCGGGCGGGGAGGATGAGTACGGGTGGCCGGGGCGTTGATAGGGCGGGGGCGTTGTACCTCAAGAGAGGCGGAGGAGGTCAGGTCAGGTTGCCAGAACTCATGCTCAACATGGATCCATCCTTGCTGGTGCTCCACGCACTGCCCAAAACGCGTTGCTGCGGAACTGTCTGCCCCCCTTTTCATCTGCTTTTCATCCTGTATGTGCGGGCCTGCGTCTGGCTTGGGTGGCGGCGGGCTGAGGAGACACAGAGAGGGAAGAGCGGTGGGAGAGCGGATGCATGCGAAACGAATCGCTGTTTGGCAACCTGTGCAAACAAGACTCCGCGCTGCATGCCCCAGAGCACCGTCCTCCTGTTCCGCTGCGCTGCAGTCGAGGTTGCGGGCAAAACGCATTGCAAGCAGTGTCCGCGAGAGGTGCGTCACGGACACGGGATCACGCAGCCCGCTTGCTCACGCCGCCTTTTGCTTGGCGGCGCCCTTGACGCCCCCGTCG
>VFQP010005581.1_pt1 | contig 10873 bp, 8 predicted proteins | sample 3512351 | NCBI WGS metagenome assembly VFQP01 (sample SAMN10412372, study PRJNA504923) | tailings metagenome | isolation source: Relicate 1 Philex TSF1 revegetated site | place: Philippines: Tuba, Benguet | collected 2017-08-29
TCCTGCGCTCGCTCATTTCGCCCGAGCGCGCCAACGGCACCGGCACGCAGCTCGGCGACCGCGCGGCTATAGATTTCGATGCCGGAATCGGTCTGGCGCGGAGGAAGAAAGAAGCCCGTGAAATGATCGGACGTCAGATTGAAGCTCAGGTGCTCGCTCGCCCACGGCGCGCCGAGCGATTCCACCATTTGCCGCAGCAGCGGAATCTGCGCGGCGTTGGCTCGCACACTGCCGCCCACGGGAGTGCCCACACTGTGGATGAGCTTCCGGGCGAGAAGCGACTCCAACTCTTCGCTAACTTCCGGCTTCAGGAGGTACGGTTCCTCCGCGCGCCCCGACTCCACCCAAACAGTCTGTGGCTCGATCTCCACGACTTGCACCAAATCCGGCCGGCGCCGGATCAATTCGTCCAGCGCCGAACTGTAAACAATACCAACGCCGAGCTCAGGGAGCACCTTAGGGAGTAGCTCAGAGAGTCCGGCGCCGCTCATACTAGAAGCGCTCCCCGCCTACATTGATCACTTCGATCTTCTCGTTGATCACAAGCGTGTTAATGACATCGGCAAACAGAATATCCGCTCCCGAAATGCAAGGATGCGGTCCAATGATGTCGATCACCTTGTCAATCGCTTTAAAGACCTTGTTGATGTCGTAGCGAACGCCTGACGAAGCCGCGACAGTCGTGTGACGCCTCGCTTCAAACGGGGACGGCGGCAGCGGCTGTGGGTTAAGCTCGGCGCTAACCGAACCAGCAGCGTCGAGCACGAAATTGCGCTCATTTTGGAAGAAGCAATCCGCGCCCGAGAAACACTTCGGGCAACCGAGCCTCTCCATCAAACCGCCAATGCTCTTCTTGAATGCGTCCGGACTGTACGCGACTTTCGCCGGTACGGTTACGCGAATGGGACCTTGCGAGCGCAGCTTAGGCGTCGCCAAGGCTTCAGACGTTCCTTGTTCTTTCATTGGATTAACCTCCGAACCGGTAGTGACGGTTCGACGAAATTCGTATCAGACCCCATGTTCAATTGCAATCGTCGGAGCTCGTGCAAGCTGCCACATCTGGCGGGCCCTGGCCCGAACATCCTGGCCTGAGTATCCTGTCCCGCCGCTCCCACCTTCATTGACCCATTGCGCTAGCCTCCAAACATGGGGCTGCTGATTGACGAATCTTTCCTTCCCGCCGTTCTGAACGCCCCCATCATGTCCGACGCTAAGTTCGTCGAATTCTGTTCGAAACATCCACAGCTGTTCATCGAATCCAACGCCGATGGCGAACTGATCCTTTCTCCCCTTCCCTACACGCTGACCAGCGCGCGCAACGCACAAATCCTGCACCAACTCACCGCCTGGGCGGAAACCGCAAACGGAATCGTCCTCGACCCTGCTTCTCTCTTCATCCTCCCCAACGGCGCACGCCGCTCCCCCGACGCTGCTTGGGTGAGCCAAGACAAAATCTCACAACTCAATCCGGAGACGCTCGACCGCTACTGGAAGCTATGCCCCGATTTCGTGATTGAGCTGAAATCCAAAACAGATCGAAATTCCACCCTTCGCGCCAAGATGCTGGAGTGGGTAGCTGAGGGTGTTGCCAATGGCGCTAAACTCGCTTGGCTCATCGATCCAGATACGGAAAGCGTAGAAATCTTCCGCCCCGCCCAAGATTCAGAACGGCTCGTCCAGCCGCAATCCATCACGGGCGAAGGCCCCGTAGACGGCTTCGTCCTCAACCTGACCCGCATCTGGCGTCCGCTCAACAGATGAGCTTCTCTTTCTAGGCCCTTACAAAACAACGCCGCCCCCGCAAAGCCCCGACCAACCTCCCGAATCTTTGTTCCAAGCCCGTAGTAGGTCGGAAAGCCACTCAGCTTCAAATGAAGCGAATCCGCCAAGCCTACAAACTCCAGCCCGACCACGCCGAACCCGCCGACGATTGGCGAAATGCTGAACCCTGGCAGGGCTGAGCCTTGCCCCAGTCGGCAACTCATCCGCGTGGCCGCTATGCCAGTGAGCCGCAGCGGATGCTCCTTTCCTGCATGGATGTAGACCCTGATCTGCTATTACAGAAGATGCCCATGGACGACGAGTCCCCGAGTCAGCAAACTTACGCCTCCCTCCTGGCGACGATCAAAGAACGAATACAGCGCGTCCAGGTGCGCGCAGCTCTTGCCGTCAACCGTGAGCTTGTGCTTCTTTACTGGGGGATCGGAAAGGAGATCCTTGCGCGCCAGAAAGCGGAAGGTTGGGGGACCAAGGTAATTGAGAGGCTCGCGAAAGACCTACGATCTGAATTTCCCCACATGAAGGGATTCTCCCGTACCAACCTCCTCTATATGCGTGCCTTTTCAGAGGCTTGGCCGGAGGAAGCAATTGTCCAGCGGGTTGCTGGACAATTGCCCTGGTTTCATAACTGCACACTTCTAGACAAATCGAAGGATCGAAAGGAGCGGCTTTGGTACGCTCAGGCCGCCATCGAGAATGGCTGGAGCCGGAATGTTCTTGTCATGCAGATGGAGGGAGGCCTCTATCGTCGCCAAGGCAAGGCATTGACGAATTTCAAAAGCACTTTGCCATCTCCTCAATCGGACTTGGCGCAGCAGGTCCTAAAGGATCCATACAACTTCGATTTCTTAACCCTATCCAAAGATGCTCAAGAGCGAGATATAGAGACCGGCCTAGTCTCGCATATACAGAAATTTCTCTTGGAGCTAGGCCTCGGCTTTGCGTTTGTTGGCCGGCAGTTTCCTCTTGAAGTTGCTGGCAAGGAATACAGAATCGATCTCCTCTTCTACCACTTGAAGCTTCGATGTTTTGTCGTCTTCGATCTCAAAGGCGGAGCCTTCAAGCCGGAGTACACGGGAAAGATGAACTTTTATCTTTCCGCCGTCGACGACCTGCTCCGGCATCCTGACGACAAGCCGAGCATCGGGCTCATTCTCTGCAAGGAGAAAGACGGAATCGTGGCCGAATACGCACTCCGCGATATGACGAAGCCTTTGGGCGTTGCCGAGTTCACGCACCTGGAGAAGCTACCGGCAGAGTTCCAAGGCACGCTCCCGACAATCGAAGAGATCGAGGCGGAGCTAGGTGCCATCCAGGTGCCCGAGAGCTGATCCAAAATCTGTGCGGCCTCCCGAATGCAGCTGACTTTGCGCACAATGTCGGACCCCTTGCCTGGATCGAAAACTTGCCCTTAAGCTAAAAACGTCCGTGTGATGCTGGCTAGAGAACTCCGCGCCATCGACGCAGTGTTCACGCCTATCGAAAATTTTCTAACCCCCGTCTTTATTGATCCAAACGCATCCCTCTGCCGTTTTCTCCCATCCGGCATGCCACCATTCCTCAGCGGTTCAAGCAGAAAAGGCTTAATCCCAAAAACCGCCATCCGGATCGGAGGCCACTTGCTCCCATCGATCGACCTTTTGTCGCCACTTCTGGCGCTCACCATCGCCACGCCACAAGTGTGTCTTCTCGCCACTCGCCATGCTTCTTCTAAGCCAAAGCAGCCTCGATGCGGAGCAGCAAATTCCAGGAACGAAGGTAATTTCAGGAACGAAGGTAACGGGCCCAGCAATCTGCCGCAGCCCATTACAAAAAATCCCGCAACAAAAAATAACGGAACGAACCTGAGAATCACTCAACTCCTTTCCTATCAACGCCCCTCGCCTCGGGTTAACCCAAGAAAAACCCAAGAAAACCCAGCCAACCCAAGCCTTTTCCGCAGTCTGTGCCGCCGCCCAACCCCCAGCCCCGCGTTAAAATTGTCGTCGCTCCCCATGGCCGACAAAGCCCCCTTCATCCATCTCCACACCCACACCGATTACTCCCTCCTCGACGGAGCCTGCGAAATCTCCCAGATGATGGAAGTCGTCGCCGAACAAAAAGCCCCCGCCATCGCCATGACGGACCACGGCAACCTCTTCGGCGGCGTCGAGTTCTACAACGCCGCCAAGGCCAACGGCGTCAACCCCATCATCGGCTGCGAACTCTACGTCACCCAGCAGCCCCGCTCCGTCAAAAACGCCGCCAATCGCTACAACCACCTCGTCCTCCTCTGCGAAAACCAGGAAGGCTACCGCAACCTCATCGAACTCGTCTCCACCGGCTACATCGACGGCTTCTACCAAAAGCCCCGCATCGATAAGGACCTCCTCGCCCGCCACTCCAAAGGCCTCATCTGCCTCTCCGCCTGCCTCCGCGGCGATGTCCAGGAAGCCCTCCTCAACGATAAATACGAAGACGCCCGCCGCCTCGCCCACGAATACTCCGACATGTTCGGCAAGGGCAACTTCTACCTCGAACTCCAGGACCACGGCCTCGAGCCCGACCGCAAAGTCATCCCCGCCCTCCACCGCCTCGCCCTCGACACCGGCCTCCCCCTCGTCGCCTCCAACGACGCCCACTACCTCCGCGCCTCGGACCCCCACGCTCACGAGGCCATGCTCTGCATCCAAACCGGTCGCACCCTCTCGGACCCGAACCACATGCGTTTCGACACCCCGGAGTTCTACCTCAAGACCCGCGCCGAAATGGAAAAGCTCTTCGGCGACTATCCCAAAGCTCTCGACGCCACCTGGGACATCGCCCAACGCTGCCAGCTCAAAATGGCCAAGGTCGACGACCCCTTCCCCGTCTTCCAAATCCCCGAAAAACAAACCGTCGACTCCTACTTCGAATGGGTCGCCCGCAACGGCTTCGAAAAACGCAAAGCGCGCCTGGAAATCCTCGCCGCCCAGGGCTTCCTCCGCTACCCGCTCGAAGTCTACGAAGAGCGCCTCACCCGCGAAATCCGCATCATCCAGCAGATGAAGTTCCCCGGCTACTTCCTCATCGTCTGGGACTTCATCCGCTACGCCAAGGAAGCCGGCATCCCCGTCGGCCCCGGCCGCGGTTCCGCCGCCGGTTCTCTCGTCGCTTACGCGATGGACATCACCGACATCGACCCGCTCCAATACGACCTTCTCTTTGAGCGCTTCCTCAACCCTGAACGCATCTCGATGCCTGACATCGACATCGACTTCTGTACCCGCGGCCGCGGCGAAGTCATCAAGTACGTCACCGAAAAATATGGCCGCGAACAAGTCGCCCAGATCATCACCTTCGGCACCTTGGGCGCAAGAGCGGCCATCAAGGACGTCGGCCGCGTCCTCGACATGGGATTCGCCGAAGTCGACAAGCTGACCAAACTCGTTCCCTCGCAGCCCCTCAACATCAAGCTCAAACAAGCCTTCGAAATGGAGCCCGCCTTCAACGAACTGGCGGCCAAGGACTCCAAGGTCAAGGAGCTCCTCGACATCGCCCAGCGCCTCGAAGGCATGTCGCGCAACGCTAGCATCCACGCCGCCGGCGTCGTCATTTCGCCCCGTCCGTTGAAGGAACTCGTCCCGCTCTACCGCACCAACAAGGACGAAATCGTCACGCAGTACGACATGGTGGGCCTCGAAAAACTCGGCCTGCTCAAGATGGACTTCCTCGGGCTCACCACCCTCACCATCATCTCGGACACCCTCGCCCTCATCAAGAAACACCGCGGCGAAACCCTCCGCATCGAGGAAATCCCCCTCACCGACAAAGCCGCCTTCCAGATCTTCTGCGACGGCCAAACCTCCGGCATCTTCCAGTTCGAATCCGACGGCATGCGGGACATTCTTATCCGCTACGCGCCGGACCGTCTCGAAGACCTCATCGCGTTGAACGCCCTCTATCGCCCCGGCCCGATGGACATGATCGACGACTTCATCGACCGCAAGCACGGCCGCAAGGAAGTCACCTATGAGCTGCCCGAAATGAAGCAGCTCCTCGAAGAAACCTACGGCGTCATGGTCTACCAGGAGCAGGTCATGCAGATGGCCAACGTCCTCGCCGGCTACTCCCTCGGCGACGCAGACCTCCTCCGCCGCGCCATGGGCAAAAAGAAAGTTGAAGAAATGGCCGCTCAGCGCCAGCGCTTCCTTGAAGGCGCCGCCAAGCGCGGCTTGCCGCTCAAGAAGGTTGAAAAGGTCTTCGACCACATGGAGAAGTTCGCCGGCTACGGCTTCAACAAGAGCCACTCCGCCGCCTACGCTTACCTCGCCTACGTCACCGCCTATCTCAAGGCTAACTACAAGGTCGAGTTCATGAGCGCCTTGCTCACCTCGGAAACCGGCAACACCGCCAAGGTCGTTCGCTATATCAATGAGTGCCGCGACCGTCAGATCCAGGTCCTGCCGCCCTCCATCAACCACTCGGACTTGAACTTCACGCCCTCGGCCGACGCCATCCGCTTCGGTCTCGGCGCCATTAAGAACGTCGGCGCCGGCGCCGTCGAAGCCATCATCAAGACCCGCGCCGAAAAAGGTAAGTTCACTTCGATCTTCCAGTTCTGCGAAACCGTCGACATGTCGGCCGTCAACCGCCGCGTCATCGAATCGCTGATCAAGTCCGGCGCCATGGACGAACTGAAGGGCACCCGCTCCCAAAAAATGGCTGCTCTCGATTCGGCCATCGAAACGGGCCTCCGCGCCGCGCGCGACCGCAACTCCGGCCAAACCGGCCTCTTCGGCGACCTCTTTGGCGGCGGCGACGACAAGCAAGAGGAAGCCCCGCTGCCCAACGTCCCTGATTGGGAATCGGCCCAGAAGCTCCAAGGCGAGAAGGAAATGATCGGTTTCTACGTCACCGGTCATCCTCTCGACCAGTTCCGCGACAAAATCGCCGACCTCTCCACCCACAACACCAGCACCCTCGAGGGCTTGGAAAAAGGCGCCGAAATCAAGATCTGCGGAATGATCACCGCCATCCAACGCAAGCGCAACCAGAAAGGCGAACTCTGGAGCGCCATGCAATTCGAAGACCTCCACGGCAACTGCGACGCCATGGTTTTCGCCTCCAAATTCAAGGCCCTGGAACCAATCCTGAAAGAGGACCTGGCCGTGCTCGCCATCGCCAAGATCCTCGTCGACGAAGGGGCGCCGCCCCGCCTCAGCATCCAGGACATCATTCCACTTGAGAACGCGCGCGTCAAATTGCCGTCCATGGTGCAGATCAAAGTTCGCTTCCTCGAAAAAGAAGATGTGCGCGCCGAAGCCCTCAAAGCTCTCGTCGCCCGCAAGCCCGGCCCGGCTAGTGTTCGCCTCGTCCTCGAACGATCCAAGGACTTTTCGCTAACATTAGACTTGGCGTCCAAGGTTCGTGCCGACAAAGAGTTCCAACAGGAACTCACAAAGCTCTTCGGAGCGAATGCTTTCGAAACCTCGGGCGAGGCCTAACCATGTCCTCCTCTGACATCAGCCAGCGTATACACGCGCTGCACCCAGACAGCGCTCCGCCAGAGCCTGTCCTCGCCCCCGATCCCTCGTATGCGCGAGTCCAACTGGCACGGCATCCCAAGCGTCCCCACGCGCAAGACTACTTCGACCGTATCTTTACGGACTACACCGAGATCCACGGCGACCGCGCCTTTGGCGACGACAAAGCCATCACCGGCGGTTACGCCTTCCTCGACGGCAAGCCCGTCATGGTCATCGGCCAACAAAAGGGCCGCGACACCAAAGCCAAGCTCGCCCGCAACTTCGGCATGCCGAAGCCCGAAGGCTACCGCAAGGCCATGCGCCTGATGAAGCTGGCCGACAAGTTCCACCGGCCCATCGTCTGCCTCATCGATACTCCCGGCGCTTACCCCGGCATCGACTCCGAAGAACGTGGCGTCGCCGAAGCGATCGCCTACAACCTCCGCGAGATGGCCCGCCTCTCGGTGCCCATCCTCGCCATCGTCATCGGCGAAGGCGGCTCCGGTGGCGCCCTCGGCATGGGAGTCGCCAATCGCGTGCTCATGTTGGAAAACGCCTATTACAGCGTCATCTCCCCGGAAAGCTGCGCCGCCATCATCTGGCGCGACGCCGGCAAAGCCGAACTCGCCGCTGCCGCATTGAAATTAACCGCGCCGGATCTCTTAAGCCGCGGCATCATCGACGCCGTCGTCCCGGAACCCCCGGGCGGCGCACAGGAAGACATGGACGTCGCCGCCCAGCTCTTGGGCGATGCGATCCGCCAGCACCTCGCGGAGCTCGGCGCCATGAGCCCTCCCGAAATCGTCGAGCAACGCTACCAAAAATTCCGCAACATAGCGCCCTTCTTTACGGAGTAGAGGATGAACAAGAAGTTCGCTCTCATCATTGCCTTCGCCGCCGTGGGCTTCATCGGCGCTTTGATCTACAACACCATGTCCTACAGCCAGCACCGCGTCGAGGTCTGTATGGAATTTGAAGGCCGCACCGATTGCCGCACCGCCTTAGGCAGCACCAAAGAGCTCGCCCTCCGCACCGCCATCGACAACGCCTGCGCCCTGATCGCCAGCGGCATGACGCAATCCATCGCCTGCACCAACACGCCCCCCAAAAGCGTGAAGTGGCTGGACAAGTAGAGGTCTGATAACTTATGAGCATGATCGACCAAGAACTGCTCCGCCGTGATGCCCTGAAGCTGGGCGCCGGTCTGGTAACCATCGCTGGCACGAGTCTCGGCCAAACCGATTGGAAACCGGCGGTTCTCGATCCCCATCAACTTTCCACCGTCGAAGTCTTGGAAGAGTTAATCATTCCGACGACGGATACGCCGGGCGCCAAGACCGCGCTCGTGCATCGCTACATCGATCTATTTCTCGATGCCGGCGCCGACGCCGACCGCAAGGCCTTTCTTGATGGCCTGAATTGGCTCGACGGCTATTCGCTCAAGAAGCACGAACAGCCTTTCGTCAAATTGACGGAGGCCCAACAGACTGCGATCCTGACCACGCTCGACCGCCAAACCGAAGTCGGCGTCGACGAAGGAACGCGCTTTTTCCGCCAGGCCAAAATGATGGTCTCGCGGATCTACTACAACACGAAAATTGGTTATGACGAGCTGAACAAAGGCGGCCGCGTCCCAGCCTCCTACGGATGCAAAGCCTAGAAGCCGCCGCTCAATACCTCTACTCCCTCGGCAACGAAACGAAGAACATCAAGCTGGGTTTGGAGCGCATCAGAACTCTTCTGAGCGCTCTCGGGAACCCCGAGCGCAAGCTGCCCTGTGTCCACGTCGCTGGCACCAACGGCAAAGGTAGCGTCAGCGCGATGATCGAGCGAGGTCTTCGCGAGGCGGGCTTCAAGACCGGTCTCTTCACGAGCCCGCACTTGATCAGCCCCGTCGAGCGCATCCAAGTGAACGGTGAGCCGATCAGCGAGCCCGATTTTTTGGCCACTTTACAGGCTGTCGAAGATGCGAGTGACCCCGAAGATCACCCGACCTACTTTGAGATGGTCACGGCCATGGCTTTCTGGCACTTTGCCAAAGTCGGCGTCGAAAGGCTGGTTCTAGAAGTCGGCTTAGGTGGCCGGCTCGATGCGACCAACGTGGTGGACCCGCTCTTGAGCGTCATCACGCCCATCGATCTCGACCACCAGCAATACCTGGGCAATACATTGCTCGAGATCGCTCGCGAGAAAGCGGGCATCATCAAGCCCGGCCGGCCTGTAGTCTTGGCCCCGCAGCATCCCGAAACGATGCCAGCCTTCCAAGGCGACATCGAGCACGTCTCAGCTTGGAGCGTGACCGACTTGGTGCTTCGGCCCGACGGCTGTAGCTATACGGCGACCCGCGGCTCGCAGACACTCCACATCGAGTGTCCGCTTCCAGGCGGGCATCAAGTGATGAACAGCCTGACGGCGGCAACAGCGCTATTGAAGTTAGGCGTCGCGCCGGAAGCGGGCATCGCCAAGACGAAATGGCCGGGACGCCTGGAGATCGTCAGCCGGGAGCCGCTCATCTACTTGGATGGCGCACACAATCCAGCCGCGGCGGCGCGGCTTAAGGAGTTCATTGAGACCCATTTCCGGGGCCGGCCCGTTTGGCTGGTTTTTGGCGTAATGCGCGATAAGGATGTCAGTGGAATCACAAGTCAGTTGTTCCCGCTCGCCGAAAAGGTCATCCTGACTCGCGCCCAGCAGGATCGGTCCTTGGAGCCGGAGAAGATCGCGGATGGCGCTATCGTCACGCAGTCGGTACCGGAAGCGCTGGACTTGTTACGGACCGCGCCCAAGGACGCTGTGATATTCATCACGGGCTCGTTGTTCGTGGTGGGCGAGGCCCGCCCCCACCTACAATAGAGAAAGCAACAGTGAAAGCCTCCTAATGCTGGCCCGTCTTAGAGCTCTGCTTTTTATTGACCCATTGATCATCATTTGTACGATCCTCTATGGGTCCGTCAACCTCGTTGTCTCTCTTTTTGAGACCACCGGCCGCAGGCAAGTGGCCATCGCCCGCGCCTGGGCGAGGATGTTGTTGCGGGTCTCGTTCATCCGCTTGAAGATTGAAGGCTTAGAGAAGATCGACCCGAATGGTAGCTATGTCTTCGTAGCGAATCACTTGAGCTACATGGACACGCCAGTGATCTTGGCGTCGATTCCGGTGCAGTTCCGCTTCATGGCCAAGAAGGGGCTTTTTAGCATTCCCTTCCTTGGCTACCACTTGAGCCGCGCCGGACACATCCCGGTGCCGCGGGACAATCCACGCGAGGCGATCAAGGCCATGGCCGAAGCGGGCCGCATCATCCGCGAGCATCAGATTAGCGTGCTGATCTTCCCTGAAGGTGGCCGCAGCCCGCAGGCAAAGCTGCAGAACTTCAAGGAAGGCGCTTTCTACATTGCCCTCAACGCCCAGGTGCCTGTAGTGCCGGTGGCATTGATTGGTTCGGAGAAGATTCTGCCATTTGGCTCGGGCACGGTGAGCCCCGGCCATGTGACTTTGCGCATTGGCGACCCGGTGCCTACCGCGGGCATGGGCCCGAAGGATCGCAACGCGCTAACAGAACAGTTGTATTCGAATGTTTACGACCTGCTCCGGGACACGGATTTGGTCGACC
>VFQP010005582.1_pt1 | contig 10872 bp, 4 predicted proteins | sample 3512351 | NCBI WGS metagenome assembly VFQP01 (sample SAMN10412372, study PRJNA504923) | tailings metagenome | isolation source: Relicate 1 Philex TSF1 revegetated site | place: Philippines: Tuba, Benguet | collected 2017-08-29
CCGGAAACCGTGGGTAGTAGAAAGACCGCATCGGATTCGGGTGGGTAGGTTTAGCAGGCCTCCTCCGATGCGGTCCGCCCTCGGTTACTCTTGGGGCTTGCTCCGGAACGCCCATCGCAATCGCAATAACGTTTCCCGCCATCTTGCCAGGGAAGGCCCGCGTCCTATTTTTGTCCTTCTCCCAGCCGCTCTTGCACTATCGGTATTCCGAAGCATGAGGATCGAATTGTAAAGAACTTGTCAAGTCACAACAGTAGTAGATACTGCTGGGCCCAACTCCGTTTCGTGATTCCTTGGAATTGATTTGCAATCCAATTGCCAAATGAAGGATTGCTCAGGGGGAGGGTGGAGACAAAAAAATCCCCTCTGTAGCAACTTTCAACCGGGTGAGTGAGCGGCATTGAAAAATTCCGATCCCGACTCCCGCAAGCACGCAAGCCTTTCGGATGCGCTCGCTTCCCCGACTGTCAATTGCAACAGAGGGCAGGTTTTTTAGAGGTACTCCATCAATTCGCCTACCAAGATAGCAAATCTTTTGCCAACTGCGCACAAAATAATTATGTTGATTCGAAAGGACTTCTCTATGGGGTTCATCAATGCCTGAGGGAGGCTGGACACAGTTACGGGCAAGTTGGACACACCGTTTCTCCGTGAGTCTCTCCTTGGGGCAGAGCGAGGAATAACGCACGGTGGGCGAGATCCAGCGGTAGCGCCAAAGTCTGCGGGTGCAGAGCGCCAATCGGTCTTTGCGGAGGAGGCTTTGGGCGAGGGCGCGGTTGTCACTAGCCTCCATGGGCCAGTACTTTCCATGCATTTCGCCTTTACGCAAAGGGAGGTTTACGGCTGGGTCCTCGTTAATTTGTTTGCTCAGCCCGGAGATGACGAAGTCGGAAGCCGGTTTGCTGAAGTCAACCAAGACTTCCGTAAGCCAAACAATGCCGCTGGAGACTATTACTTCATTCCTGGATTTAGCCGCAGAGATTGGGCCAATGAGAGGAGCTTGTCAGTTAAGGAGTGTCCTTCGGTCCCGTTGTCCATCACCTCAACCTTAAGCACAAATGCCTCCCGCCTTGGAGACGGGAGGCATTTGAAGGAAGTAAAGAAAAAACTATCAGCACCCGTCGAGGGTGTTGACAGGTCATCTCGGATTAGAAGAAATACTTCAGACCGAATTGGATGTTGCGAGGGTTCTGGACTTGACCGCCCACCTGGCCGATGGTGCCGACGCTGGTGAGGTTGAAGCCCGGAGGGGCCCAGGAGACGTGGTTGAGCGCGTTGAAGAATTCCGAGCGGAATTCGAGGGTTTGGCGCTCGGTGATGCGGAAGCGCTTACCGATGGCAAAGTCCAGGTTAAAGAAGCTCGGTCCGTATTCGGAGCCGATGCCGCCGTTGCCGAAGAGACCTTGGCCGGGGTTGCCGTAGGCGCAGGAGCCGTTATCGACGCCGGGCGTCAAGCAGAAGAAGGCTTGGCGTTGGGCGAGATCGGTGGGTAACCCAAAGTAGTTGTCCACGTTGCGGGCGCTTTCGTTAATGGTCAGCGCACGGTAGCGATTGGCTCGAACGTTGCCACGGACCGCTTGGCTGGTGCTGTCCTGGGCGCGAACCGTGATCGGCAGGCCGGAGCGAGCCGCCATATTGAAGTTCAGACCCCAGCCGCCGAGGATGGCGTCGGCGAACTTGTTGCCGTTGAAGTTGAACTTCTGGTTGTTGCCGAAGGGCAGTTGATACAAGCCGCCGATGGTGAAGTTGTGGCGGATGTCGAAGAAGGAGCGCCCGCGGTTGGAGCGGCGGTCGTAGGCGTTTTGCCAGTAGGCGCCTTCGCCTTGGGTGTTGCCGGACCCGTAGTAGCCGAGGTTATCGGTGAGGGTCTTGCCCAGGGTGTAGGCGGCGATGAAGTCGAGGCCGGAGGCCATGCGTCGGCGGCCGGTGACTTGGAGCGAATGGTAGTCCATGGTGCCCGAGGATTCCGTGCGCGCGATGTTGCCGAGGTTCGGCAATGAGTTGCGCAGCGGGCGGCGGTCATTGATGTTAGCCCAGGTGGAGAAGGCGCCAGTGCCGGGCAGCGGCTGGTTGGCTTCGACGGGGGCGACCAAATGCGTACCCTTTTGCGCGACGTAGCCGGCCGAGAACGAGGTGGCGTTATCGAGCTGGTATTCGAGCGTGAGATTGTACTGTGAGGTGGTCTGGGGGCGCAGGTTCAAATCCCAGGCACGGCCTTGGAGTTGGGGCGCGGTGACGCCGGGAGGACGCGGACCGTCGAGGGTGACATTGGCGGTGACGACGTCCGAGAAGCCATTGCGGATGGTGCTGGGCGTGCGGGTGTCATAGGTGATGTCGGATTCGACGAAGAAGGGAGGATTCAGGGGCAGGCGGAGGTTGGCGCCGGTGCCTTCCATGAAGCTCTGGTAGGCGTAGCCGCCGCGGACGACAAGCTTATTGCCAAACATGCCAGGCGTCCAGGCGAAGCCGATGCGGGGCATGAATTGCTTGTTGTAGCCGTTGTAGAGAGCGCGGCCGAATTCGCCGCCGGGCTTGACGAGACGGCCGGCGAAGGTGTCGACGTTGACCTGGCGGTCGGCGACTTCATAAATCGGTTGCAGGTATTCCCAGCGGAGGCCGATGTTCAGGGTGAAGTTCTGGGCGACCTTGTAGTCGTCTTGCACGAACAAGGCGGAGCGCCAGGAGCGGTGGCCCCAAGCGCCGGTGAGAGCGCCGCGACCCTTGGAGGCGAGGGCGTCCAGGAGGAAGTCGGCGAAGTCGAGGCCGGAGTAGGTGCCGTTGTAGCGGAAGACGCCCAGCACGCCGTTGTTACCGGAGTAATAGCGGTTCTGCTGGTAGCGCATGAATTGGCCACCCATCTTGAGAAGGTGTTTGCCCTTCTGCCAGGTGAGGTTGTCGTAGTAGATGAACTTGTTGTCGTAGGTGGTGGACAGTGTGCCGAGGGCGCCGAGGCCGGTGAGGCCGCCGCCGATGGCGATGCTGCTCAAGCCCGCGATGGCTTGACCGCCGGGGATACCGAGCTTCTGGTTGCCGTCGAGGCCGAGTTGGCCGGACCAGTCGACGGTGCGGTCGATGATGCCGATGCGCGAATAGGCGGCGCGAGCTTCATTGACGATGGTCGGAGTAATGGTGCGGTTCCAGTTGAGGACGAAGGACTGAGTGGGGCCATCTTGGCCACTGGTCATGGAAGTGGGGAGCGCCGCAGCGCTGCCGAACGATTCATACTGGCCACGCGAATAGCGACCGGAGACTTGGTCCTTGTCGCTGGGGCGCCAATCGATCTTGACGTCGCCTTGATCGTTATTGGTCGTACTGCGGGTGCTGGAACCGTAGTTATTGGTGACGCCTAGGGCGCCGACGCCGGCCTGGTTCGGAAGGGGATAGAGCGAATTATTGGCAAACAGGGCGCGCGCTACAGGATTGAAGCGGGACTGCGGGATCTGCTTGTTGGGGAACTGCTGGCCATTAGTGGGGTCGACGATGTTGTTGGGGAAAGCACTCAAGTCGCCGTTGCGCCAAGCCAGGGGCGCGACGGAGGCGTTGGCGGGGCCGCCGCTACGGGTGCGGGTACCTTCGTAGTCGACGAAGAAGAAGAGCTTGTCCTTCTTGATGGGGCCGCCGAGGGTGCCACCGAAGATGTTCTGCCGGAGGTCGGAGCGGCGCGAAGTAGCGGCGCTTCGGTTGCGGAAGAAGCCGTTGGCGTCGAGCACGTTATTGCGCAGGAATTCGAAAACGTTGCCGCGGAACTGATTGGTGCCGCTCTTCAAGTTCATGACGACGGCGGCGCCGCCGGCATTGCCGAATTCGCCGGCCGCGTTGCCGGTGATGACCTTGACTTCTTCGAGGGCGTCGACGTTCGGCGAGTAGCCGACGCGATTGTCGATGGAATCGTTGACGTCCACGCCGTCGAGCATGAAGTTGTTGGTCTGCTCGCGATTGCCGTTCACGTAGGGGCGCGCGCCGAAGCGGCTGTTCATGCCTTCAGGATTGGGGCTAACCGCGCCAGGGATGAGCAGGGTGAGGGCGACGAAGTTGCGGCTCTTGAGCGGGATCGAGGTGAGCTTTTCACTGGTCAGACTGGCGCCGGTTTGCGTCGATTCCGTTTGCAGGATGGGCGCGACGCCAGTGACTTCGACGGACTGCGTGACGTCGCCGATTTCCATTTTGACGTCGATGCGGGCGATCTGATTGACCTCGATGCGGAAGGGCCCGAGGGTGGCCTTCTTGAAGCCGGCTAGTTCGGCCGCGAGGCGGTATTCGCCGATCGGCAAAAAGAGGATGTTGTAAATGCCGGCGTCGTTGGTTTGCGCCGTGTAGTTAATGTTAGTGCCGGTGTTGGTGGCCGTCACCTTAGCATTGGGGAGAACCGAGCCCGAAGGATCGGTGAGCGTTCCGGTAAAGGTACCCGTGATGGTTTGCGCGGAAGCGGTCTGAAATAGGGAAGTGAGAGCGAGGAGGCTAAAGGTTAATAAACCTTTGCTTTTAATACTCATAAGACTCCTTTCTTTGAGAGAAGTATAGGCCTTCTTTTTGAACATGACAATCTTGTTTCTGAAGCGGCATTGTGCCTTGGATGTTAAAAGATTGTAGGGCTTCATTTGTACGGAACGCCTCATGCTCTGCGGGAAGAAGAGACTCCTCGGTTTTCGTTTCGCAATTGGCAATTACAGGTCTTGATTCAGTAGTTTGATCGGCTGGCGGCGGCACGGGAATCAGCCACTGTTTGACTCCAGAGCATTCCTGCTAGACGGGAATACAAGCACGGACTTGCTGCCCAGTACAAAGTCCTTCGCCCACGACATCAACAACAGCCAGGAGGACGATTTGAACTTTGAATCGTCGCCCGGCACGCGCTTTCCATTGCCGGAGCAGTTGGCTCGACGTACTTGGCGCTAAACGATAGGGGGGATTTTTCGGGCTCAGCTTGCGACCAAGTGGAGAGTATTCAATTTGCATACCCGGTGGTTGTGTTCAAGAAATGACGTCGGAGTAAACCAAAAAGCCTCCCGCTTGGGTGGGCGGGAGGCTCTTGGTACCCGGGAAGGGTAGCTAGGATTGGTTTCGGATTAGAAGTAGTACTTCACGCCGAATTGCATGTTTCTCGGGCCTACGCCGTCGCGCAGACCGGAGATCTGCCCGAAGTTGTTGGCGCCGAAGGCGGTGGCGGGGTCGCCGAACATCGGCGTGTTGGTGAAGTTGGTGCCTTCGAGCCGGAGCTCCAGGCGGTGGCCTTCACGAACGAAGATGCTCTTGAGCAATGCCGCGTCCAGCGTCTTGATACCGGGGCCGCGGAAGCCCAGGGTGCGTGGAGCGCTACCTGGGGTGTCGATGAGCGGTTGTGAGAATGCCGCATTGTTGAAGTAGCCGTTGATGCGGTTTTGAATGGGACCAGAAGTGCTGGGGTCGCCAATCAAGTTCGGGCGCTGCGTGCCGTCCCAGATGTTGCCGCCGTTTTGGGTGACGTGCAATGGCATACCGCTTTGCATGAGGAACATGCCGCTAATATCCCAGCCGCCGGCGACCCAATCGAGGACTTTGTTCATGTTGGAACCGAATTTCCGCTTCTTGCCGAAGGGCAACTCGTAGGAGCCGGTCAGGACGACGCGGTTGGCGATGTCGTGCGCCGAGAGCGCGCGTTCGCCGCGGAGATCCCAAATGTTCTGGATGTTCGTGGCGCCACCGAGCCAGGCGACGTTGCCGGAGGTGTGGGAGACGTTATCGATCATCTTCGACCAAGTGTAGTGGCCGAGGAAGGTCAGACCTTGGCTGTAGCGCTTCTCCCACTTCACTTGGAGTGCGTGGTAGTTAGAGTCGCCACGGGCGGGTTCCGCCTGGCCCACGCTGGTGCCAGCGAAGTGCGGCATCGGGCGGAGCAAGCGTTGGAGTTCCACGGTCGATTGGGAGTAAACCGAACGGGAGTCGTTGATCTGACCGAAGAAGGGATTCGTCACGCGCGCCTGCAACGCATTCCGGCCCAGGCCCCAATAGGTGGGGTGGAGGGGCGAAAGCGTGGTGATCGGCATGAAGAGGTGGGTTCCACGGCTACCGGTATAGTTCAATTCGAGTACGGACTGCATGGGCAATTCGCGTTGGATGGAGAAGTTCCAAGAGTGGTACTCGGGGTTGCGGTTGTAGTCGCGAACGATGGTGCCCGCGCCGAAGCCAAGGAGGGTGCGGTCGCCTTCGCTGGAGCCTGGCGGACGGAGTACGCCATTCGGGAAGGGGTTGGCGAGTTGCGTGTTCAAGGTGGCGTTACCGTCGAGAGACCAGATGGCCGGAGAGTCGATGGTGAAGCCAGTTCCCGGGCGGCCGAAAACGGTGGCGCGGGAGAGCGTGTAGAAGAGACCATATCCCGAGCGGATCGAGGTCTTCGAGTTGGGCGCCCAAGCGAAACCGATGCGGGGTTGCCAGTTGTTCATGTCCGCGTCGAAGGGGGAACGATTGTTGTCGTCGACGAACTTGATGACGCCGCGAGTATCGTAGCCGGGAGCGCGGATGGCCGATTGGGCATCGAGATCCCAGTAGCTGTAACGATTCTGGGTTTCCCAACGCGGTACGTCGAAGTCATAGCGAACGCCGATGTTGACCGTAAAATTACGGGCAATCTTCCAGTCGTCCTGGAAGTAGAAGCCCCAATAGGCGGAACGGGAAAAGGCCTTGGGCTCGATGTGGTAATTGCTACCAGTGGTCCAGCCGAGGAGCATGGACGCCAAGCCGTTGCCTTGATTGGCGGGGCAAGTATTGCGGTCCGCGCAAGTAGCGTTGCGGGCGAAGGAGAAGCCACCCGAAGGGAAGCCCGGTTGGAGGTAGTCGAGACGATTGTAGCGACGCTCGCCACCGACCTTAATGTTGTGACCCCCAATGATTTTAGTCATTGAACCAGACCAGTGGTGGACGCCTTCCTGGCGGTCCATGATCCAGTAGCCTTCTGTGCCCCACTCGCGGAAGCCTTCGGGGCGGAAGCGAGGGAAGACCAGATTCGTGGCATTGTCCTTAATGTTCGAGGCGAAGCCGAGGCTGGTGGGATCGAAGGTGTCGAAGAAGGGGTTACGACCGAAGTCCGAATAGGTGTAACCGTAGCGGAAGGTGAAGACAGTGCTCGGGCCAACGGTGCGAGTATAATCAGCCACCATTGACTGTGTACGAGTCGAATTGTTGCCGCCCGTAAAGTAGGACGGGTTGCCGTCACCGAAAAGATTCGGATTTATCCCATCGCTGCGTACGAGGCTGTAGCGGCCACTCAAGCGGTTGGAATCGTTGAAGTTGTGGTCGCCCTTGATGGTGGTTTGGTCGTTGGTGCTGGTATTGACGCCTTGGGCAAACCAGTTGTTGGTGTCCGTGAAGGCAGCGCCAGGCTGATTGCCTTGGGGTAAGAAGGATAGGGCCTTCAGCGCGACAGGATTCAGACGACTGGCGGGAAGTACATTGCCCGGGATCGGGGCGCGAACGATAGCGCCCGCGGCATTTGTCGAAGTCGCAAACGGATCATATAGCTGCATCAATGCGCCGCCGGACGTAAAGGTCCGGGAGAAGTCCCCGGTTCGTTGGAGGGCCGTGGGGACAGTGGCGAGTTGGCTGGTCGGGGATTCTTCCCAGGTGCGTTCGTAGGCGCCGAAGAAGAAGGTCTTGTTCTTGATCACCGGGCCGCCGAGGACGCCGCCCAATTGATCGCGGTGGTAGGCGGGGCGGGCGTTGCCAGCGCGGTTGGCGAACCAGCTATTGGCGTTCAGCGCAGCGTCGCGCATGAAGTAGTAGCCGGTGCCGTGGAACTGGTTGGTGCCGGAGCGAGTGATCATGTTGACGACCGCGCCTCCGGTTTGACCGTATTCCGCAGAGAAGAAGTTCGTCTGCATCTTGAATTCCTGGACCACGTCCACGGAGGGAGAGAACTTCAAGTCCGTGACGCCGGAGTTTTGTTCGACGGTGGCGACAGTTGCGCCGTCGACGAGGACGTCGGATGTGGAGTTGCGGGAGCCGTTGGCGACGAAGTTCGTATTCGTGTTGCCACGGCGGCCGCCCGAGCCAACTACGCCTGGAGTCAGGTAGACGAGGCTCAGCGAGTTACGCGCCAAGTTGGGGAGTTTCAAGATCGTTTGGTTGTCGATGACTTGGCCCAGATTGGAAATCGTGGTGTTGAGCAACGAGGCCGAACCTGCGACTTCAATCGTGGTGTTGACGTCGCCGACTTGCAGGCGGGCGTCAACCGATGCCTGTTGTTGCACCGCTACGGTGAACCTGCCGCTCGAGAACTTCTTGAAGCCCGAGGCCTCAACGGTTAGGACATAGCTGCCCGGGGGAAGCGCGGTGATTACGTAGCGGCCGGAGCCATCGGCTTCGCCGCGGAAGGTGGTGCCGCGATCGGCGTCGGTGACCAAGATTTTGGCTGCGGGAACGGCCGCGCCGGTATCGTCAGTGATCGTGCCACGGACGCTCGCCGTAAAGGATTGCGCATAAGCGCTTAGTGTCAACAGGGTCGCAAAGGCGAGAGAGAGGACCCGTCGACTCAGACTGGTAAAGCTCAAGTAAACCTCCTGGTTTCACGTTAACTTTCCGTTAACGTCTCCGGCATTATATATCAGCGCGGGCTGCGAATTGGGTGGGGTGGAGCGCATGACATACTGAGGGTTCATGCGACGTTTTGCCGCTTGTTTTTTTCTCTTGGTGTGCGCTTTGGACGCGCAGGAAGCTTATCGCGCGTACACGGATGCACCCCGTTTACTACTGCGGCCGCAAAGGCTCCGGCTTTTGAAGCGGGAGCGCGAACGGCAATCGATCCGCTTTCAGCAGTTCGACGCTTACATCTCGAACGATCAGTACGTGCCGGAGAACGGTTTTGCGTATTCGCTGGCGGGCAAGGTTTATGAGAACAAGGAGCATTGTGTTGCGGCAGCCAATTGGTTGTTGAAGCCGAAAAACGGCGACTTGCGGCAGCGGGCGTTATCGCTCGATTGGTGCGGGGAGATGCTGCCGGCGGCGACGGTGGCCGCGCTGCGCAAAAGCGTGGAGTCGGAAACGCCGGCGCCGGCGACGATTGCGTCATTGCGGGATCGTGTTTTCGCGGCGCTCGCTTTCACCGACTTCAAGCCCGATTGGAGCGAGAAAGTCGCCAAGGAAAGCGTGGAGCATTGGAAGAAGGTCATCGCGCCCCGGATTGCGAGCGGGCAGGCGGTGGCGAAGAAAGAACTGTATCCGCTGCTCGAATTGATCCACGCCGTGCGGGACAACTTCGATATCGATCTGCGGACGGACGCACCGCAATATTTCCTTGATTTGCCTCTGGTGCAAATGCTCAGCTATTATCCGGCGGCGTATCCGGGCAAGGATAACGAGTTTCGCGTGTCCTTCTTCGCCAACGACGGCGACCCGGACCTGGGTCTAGCCGTAATGGAGCGGGCCGCGGAGTTGGCTCTGGTTTCCTACGACAATAACGCCGAGCTTTCGCAACCTTTGCAGGGGTGGCTCCTGCAGGACCGTTTCCTGATGCGCGGGCCGGAGGGCATTCCTTATGAGTTCCTGTGGGCGAATCCCTATCAGCCGGGCTTGACCTACCATCACTTGCCGAATTCCTTTCACGACAAAGCGAACGGGCGATTGTTGCTGCGGGGAGGGTGGGAGGAAGAAGCGCGGTACATGTGCTACTTCGACGGCAAGCTGCAGCTCTTTGAAGAGGGGGTGCGCAAAATGGTGAAGCTGAGCTCGAGCGCGGAGCCGGTGGAAATCGGCGAGGCGACGCTGATCGTGGGGACGAAGGAGATGTTGAAGCCGCTACAGTTCGTGCTGCGGGGCGACCCGAGGGAGAGTTGGTATGTGGTGGGTCTCAAGGCGAATACGGTTTACGACATTGAAGTGGACGACAACGAACTGCGGGAGTCGAAGACGGACGCGGGTGGGATCTTGTCGCTGGACTTTCAGAAGGAAGCTGCGGGAGTGGGGGTCCGGCTGCGGGAGAGTTCGTATGCAAAGGGGGCAAGTGAATGAGGATTTTGATCGGGCTGGGGCTAGTGGTTGGTTTGGCAGCGCAGACGGGGCCTTGCCGTTTGCCGGCCCGCGGGGAGACGACTCGACCGACGCGGGTTGACTATGTGAATAAAGATGTGGCGACGGACTTCTATGCGCTGGCGCTCAGTTGGAGCCCGGGGTTTTGCGAACCGGACCGGAAGGGGCGGGCGGTGCGTTGGCAGTGCGAGGAGAATGCTTTTGGGTATGTGGTGCATGGGTTGTGGCCGCAGTCCGCAAAGGCGCGGCGGAGCGATGATCATCCGCGGAACTGTAAGGCGCCGGAGATTCTGGCTCCGGAGGTGACCAAGCCCTATCTGTGTATGATTCCCGGTGCGCAGTTGGCGCAGGATGAATGGGTGAAGCACGGCAGTTGCGCTTGGCCGGATGCGAAGAGTTACTTTGCGCAGATTGAAAGGCTTTATGGGGCGTTGAAGATGGCGGATCCGCCTACGGGAAGAACAACGTCGGGCAAGGTGAGAAAGGCTTTCGCCGATGCGAATGCCGCGAGGGGTTTACGGGCGGAGCATGTGCAGGTGCGCGTTCGTTCCAAGAATCAGTTCAGTGAGCTGCTGGTTTGTTACGACAAACGGTTTCAGTTTCGCGCATGTGAAGGACCAGGAACTCCGGACGGCATTGAGGTTTTCGTGGCGCCGAGACGGCGTTAGGGCCTCCAGCGTCGATGCCGAACCCTGTGCTAATCTTCTAGAAGGCAGCCGCAAGGCTGCCATAAATTTGTCGTTTAACGTTTGCCAGAAGGGGGTGATTTGAAGATGGCTGAGATCGTACTGCAAGAAGGCGAAACTCTAGAAGCGGCACTGCGCCGTTTCAAGCGTAAAGTCCAGCAGGAAGACATCATCAAGGAAATCAAGAAGC
>VFQP010005583.1_pt1 | contig 10871 bp, 8 predicted proteins | sample 3512351 | NCBI WGS metagenome assembly VFQP01 (sample SAMN10412372, study PRJNA504923) | tailings metagenome | isolation source: Relicate 1 Philex TSF1 revegetated site | place: Philippines: Tuba, Benguet | collected 2017-08-29
CAAAAGGCCCGCAAGCAGCTGCAGCAGCAGCAACAGCAGCAGCAGCAGGCGGCGCGCCTCGAGGCGTCGGCGTCGCCGGCCCCCGCGCCGCCCGCCACCGACGACGGGCCCGCCGTGGCGGCGGCGTAGGAGCTTCCCCCGCCCGCTTCCGACTGGCCTGCCACGGGCAGCGTCTCCTTCGCTGAGCGCGTTTGATCATTTGCTCCTCTGACTCGCTGCTGCCCATCGTGCCACTGCGCGTGTATAAGTGAGAGCTTACGGCTTATCCCCTTACCGACGACAACTGTAGGAGATTGCGCCTTCTTTGGCTCCGTGTGGTTTGCTGCCTCGCCCCCTTTGCTAGTGGCTTAGAGTGGTGTTTGAGAGTCTTGTCGCGAGAGCCGCATGCATCCCAGCGATTGCAACGACCCAGAGCGTTGGTGAGGTGCGAGGTGGTGGTTCAAGGGACGTGCGAGCGTGGCCAGGGCAAACAACCTCTCAGCCTCCTTTCCGCCTGCTCTTCCTGCGGCCGCCCGCCCCGTCGTCGTCGCCGTCGCCGCCCGGCGCACCCGCCAGCACGGCGCGCACGTATCCCGCCGCCGACACGTGCCCCGTGGTGCGGTCGCGGATCACCAGGCGCGCGCCCTCGCACAGCCACTCGGGCCGGTGCTCAAACCTGCAGCGGCGGCAGCAGCGCCGAGAGCGACATCACAACGACGCAACGAGAGCGCCTCACACAACGCAAAGCAAAACATGCCCAGGGTCCGCATGGTGTGGCTCAGGCGTGAGGGACGTGTCTGTGCACACCCGTGCCTTTTCTTGCATGCCTTTGCGCTGCGAGACATCTAGTACGCGCGGGGGAGCTGGGCTCCGGCCCCGCCGCGGCGTCCAAACAGGTGCGACTCCCACACACACAGGGCGAGGCGCACCGGAAGGTGGCGACGACGATGCACCCCACGTCGCCGTCGCCCTGGCCGCTCCCGTCCTCTGACGCTCCGCCCGGCGCCAAGCCCTCGCCCACGCCGCCCTGCGGAGCGTCCTCCTCTGCGCTGCCGCCGCCTCCCGCCGGCGCCGGCGGCCACGGCCGCAGCGGCGCGTGGAGCAGCGCCGCCGCGCCCGTCATGCTGGGCGTCACGCGCACGGCCAGCGGCGGCGGGCTAGGGCTCGCGCTAGGGTTGTTGCTGGCGTGGTGTGGCGGCGGCGCCGGCGCGGGCGACGTCCTCCCGTCCGCGTGCACCTCCCGCAGGCTCACCAGCCGCGCCTGCTGCCGCACATGTGCGCAGTGCACCACCGAAGTGTACTGCCCCACGCGCACACGCGGCGGCGGCTTCTGCTGCTGCTGCTGCTGCTGCTGCTGCAGCGCGTCGTCGTCGCGCGTCGTGGCCGCTGGTTCCCCCGCGCCTCCAACTCCAACTGGCTGCTGCGCGTGCTGCCGCTCCTCCTCCGCCTCCACCAGCCCTGCGTCCAGGCCGCCGCCGGCAGACGCCCGTGCAAAGACCGACGAGCCCAGGCGCCACATGGGCGTGGTGGGAGCGCTGCCCGCCACCATGCGCCACGCTCCGCCCGCCGGTCCTCCTCCTCCTCCCCCTCCCACGCCGCCGCCGCCGCTGCTCCGCCGGCCCCGCCCCCGCCCCCGCCCCCGCCCCCGCCCCTGCTCCTCCTCCGCCCCGCTCGTCGTCGCCGACGTCGTGGCGCCGCCGCGTCCGCCGCCGCCGCCGCCTCCGTTGGCGGGCCCGTAGCGCGGCGACGCGCCGCCGCCGTCCTCCAGCTGCGAATCCTCTGTGTCCAGCAACGCCCCGCTGATCCCGCTCGACCCCGCCGGAGCCAACAAACCTCCCTTCCCCTCCTCCTCCTCCCCCTCGTCGCGCGCCTTCGTCGCCCTGCCCTCCGCGCCGCCCGTCGCGTCGCTGTTCGCGCCGTCTTCAACGGGCGGCCAGGCACCCGACAGCAGGCCCCTGGGCGGCCAGTGGCCCCCCAGCAGCACCAGCGCCGCCTCAAACGCCCAAGCCGTCCGCGGCGCAGCAGCCGCCGCCGCCGCCGCCGCGTCGCCGCCGCCGCCGGCCCCCAGGCCCACCAGCACCGCGCCCCGGTGCCTGTCCACCGACGACGACAGCGCGCCCGGCGCCGCCGCCCCGCCCGCCGACGCCGACAGAGGCAGCCCGTTCTGGAAGGCGGGCTCGGCGCTGCCCGCCGCCGCGCCACCCGTCACCACGGCCGTGGCCAGGCGGCAGGCCTCCAAAGCCTCACGCGACTCGTCGGCCACGCGGGGGTCGGCCGGCTGCGCGGCCGGCGCCTGGTTGCGCCATATGCTCCGCCGAGCGGGCGGCGGCGCCGGCACCGCCGCCGCCGCCGCGCTGCCGCCGTTCCCCTCCTTCTCGTCGTCGTCGTCGCCGCCAAAGAGCCCGTCCAGGCCCAGAGCGTCGTCAGCAGCGCCGTCCCCGCCGCCTCCACCGCCGCCGTCGTCGCCGTCGTCGCGGAAGAGGTCTAACAGGTCGTCGTCCGCCGCGCCTGGGAGGGGGCCCGCCGAGCGCCCAACCGCCACCGCCGTCGCCGCCCCAGACGCCAAGGTCCCCGCGGCCGCCGCCGCGGCGCGCGCGGCGGCCGCCACTGGCCCTAAAGGCGCCGCGTCTGCCGGCGCCGGCGCCGGCGCCGGCGCGTGGCCTGGCCTGGCGTGCGGCCCGGCAGCGCCGCCGTTCGCGTGCGCGGGGCGCAGCGCCAGCGCCGCCGCCTGGCCCACGCGCACGAGCATGACTGGGATGTAGGCGCGCTGGATGCCGGCCACCTCCACCTCGGAGAAGGCGCCGGCGTGCTGCGGGCCCAGCAGCAGCCGCTGGCCCAGCCGCACCGAGCCAGAGACCACCATGCCAGACACCACCGTGCCCACGCCCGGCACCTCGTAGGTGGTGTAGACCTGCGAGCATGCGAGGAAAACGCCCATGCAAGTCGCCGCAAGGTCGCGACCGTTGCACGCGCGCGGGCAAAGCAAACGGCGGCGCGTGCAAGTCGCCGTCGCAGTGGTGGATGCACGTGCACGGGGCTGCGCGGTCGGCGTTCCGTTGAGCACAAAAGCCGGACGGCAGCACGTGGGAGCAGAGTGAAGAAGGCGGGGCACTGGATGCGGTTGGGAGCGGGGCTCCAGCTCCTCCGCGCTGCGGCGTCCCCAAGCAGGTGAACAGCGACGCACCTGGAAGTGCGTGTGCGCGTGCGCCGCCGCAGCGGAGGGCGCGCCGTTGTGGAGCGCGTCGTCGCCGTTGGGTGCGTGGGCGCCGTTGCCGTCCAGCTGCGGAGGAGGAGGGGGTGGCTGCTGCGGCGGCGGCGGGGGTTGCTGTTGCTGGGTGCGGGTGGATTGCTGCCGCCGGGCCCTGAGCAGCTCCCCGCTGAGCAGCCGGGACAGCTCGGGGAGGCTGGCGCTGGCCGCTGACACCGCAGCAGGAGGCGGCGCCGCCCTCCCGCCCCCCCGCACCTCACCGGCCTCCTCCTCCTCCTCCTCCTCCTCGCTCGCGCCCGCCAGCCAGCCGCTGGCGGGCGCCGTGCCGCCCGCCGCCGGCGCCGCGCCCCCCGCGGCCGCGGCCGCGGGCGGCTGCGGCGGCGAGGTGATGCCGGCTGTGGCCAGGCCGGCGGCAAAGAGGTAGCTGTTGGGCGAGAGGTGGCTCAGCAGGGCGTGAAGCACGTCCAGCCCTTGGCCCGTCACGGCGCTAACAGGCACGACGGGGCACAGGTACGACGCGGCCGCCGGTGGGGCCAGGCCTGGCAGCGCCACGCCGGGCGTTGACGAGGCGCCTGGCTGGGTGAGCGTGGCGGAAGCGGCGAGGGAGGGCGGTGGGGCCGCGGGGTGGGTGGGGCCCGAGGCGGCGAGGTGGATGGCTTGACGGCTGAGGTGGGCGGCTGCGGCGGCGGCGGCCTGGGCGTCGCGAAGCACGGGGATGGCCTCCTCCAGGGGCGGGGGGCCGGTGGTGGGGGCGGTGGGCGGGGCGGTGGCGGGCCAGGAGAGGGAGACGAGCGCTCGCACGTCTTGCACCAGCGCGGCCAGCGTGGCTTCGTCCACCAGGTCCACCTGCGGCAGGAAGGGCACGGCAGGCTTTGGCGAGACAGGTGAAAGGCAGCGGCGCTGCGACGTGGCAGACGCCCTCTTGCGGTGCGTGGCATGCGCGCATGCGCCAGGTAATTTGCTGCACAATGAGCAAAGCTGCGCCCACCACCACCACGTCGGGGGCAAGGTGGGGTGCGCCGCTGGCTAAGGTGAGCGTGCAGGCGCACCTTGGTGACGACGACCAGGACGGGGATCTGCAGCGCCACGGCCACGGCCAGGTGCTCGCGGCTCATGCGCCCCAGCCCGCCCACGGCGCTGCAGCACAGCATGCAGTAGTCTGGCAGCAGCGCCGTCAGGCCGTACCTGAGCGCAGGAGCGAGCGCGCGCGCGGGCACACACGTGCGTTGAGGCGCGAAACGCGGCATAGGTGAGAGACTGGCAGGGCGTTGCTGCAAGGCGTTGGTGTCACGGCCCGGTGGTGCTGTGTGCGCCGGCAGCGGTGCCGTTAGGCGCTGCCTCGCCGCGTGAGCGTCTGGCACTCACAGCGTGGTCTTGAGGCAGCGCTCGTGCCCGCCCATGTCGATGAAGGTGAGCACCTTGCTCGCCGCCTGGCACACCTCCATCACCGTCGGCACTGCGCGAGCAAGTCGTGCGCACGCACGCACAGCCGCCGTCACTGCCAACACCGCTCACCTTCCTGGCGCTGCGAGCGCGAGCGCCAACAACAAAACGCCCTCTCTCACGCCAGCGAGTCCTTGCTCTCCTCCGACGCGGTGGAAAAGAGCAAGAAGAAAAGAAAAAGAAAAGGCAAGAGGCGCACCGGAGCTGCCCTGGTAGTTGAGCACGCGACCCTGCGCGTCGTAGCCCAGCAGCTGCTGGCTGAGGCTGCTGGTGCGCCCGCTCTCAATCTCGTGCTTGTGCCGCAGCACCGCCACGCGCGCCGAGCCGTGCCCCGAGTCGAGCACGGCGGTGCCCTCGCGCCCCTGCGTCAGCACCGCCACCAGCGTGGACTTGCCCGCGTCCACGCTGCCGGCCACTGCGCGGGCAGCAGGGCAGGGAGGGCGGCGCGCACGCAACCGTCTCAGCGCGCGGGCAGGGCGCTCGCTTCGCGGGCGTGCACGCTGCCGGCTGCTGCGGGCGCTCGGCGGAGGCTGCACGCAACCGTCTCAGAGCGCGGGCGGCGGTTGCTTCGGCGGCGGCGACGTGGGGCCGTGCGGCAATCATGGGAATCGCTGCGGCTCAACGGAGGGTGGAGTGTGGGAGGGTAGGTGGCTGCGGGGGCGCACGCACCGGCCACGCGGAGGTCGGTGTACGGGACCTCGACGGCCGTGCCCTTCTGCACCCGCAGCAGCGCGCAGCGCCGGCCGTGCGCGCCGGGGAACAGCCGCACCTGCAGTGAGAGCGAGGGCAGGCGAGGGCAGGCGAGGGCAGGGGCGCATGCCACAATTGTGGGCGGCAGCGTGTGCCCCATGTGGCTGGCGTGGGTCTGCTGTGGGAACGGCCGCAGCAGCAGAGCGCGCGCCAGGCAGGGGGGGGCCCGCAGAGACGTGCCTTTCTTCCTGGACCCTGCCTTGCGCTCCACGAGAGGCTGCCCCAGGGTGCCTGACCGCCGGCAAAGCATGGAAATCTCCTCCTCCCCCGTGAGCTGCCCCCCGCAGCAAGCCGGCCCGACGCTTCCACACGCGCAGCAACCCGCCTGGCGGCTCACCAGGCCTGCGTGCGCCCTGAGGGTCTTGGCCATGTGGTGCAGCGTGGCGATGGAGCCCTCCAGCTCGGGCGGGTTGAGGCCCTTGGGGTACCCGTCGTCCTCCACACCTGCACAGCATGGCACGGCGTAGCACGGCACGCCTTGTGCGGCGTCGCTAGCCGCTCGCGACCGTCGATGCAGCGGGCGGGCGCTTGCTACGCATCTGCGTGCGGCCGCCTGTGGAGCGGTGCTCCGCACATGCTGCACTCGCAACTATGGCTCTGCAACGTATGGCTCACCGATGTAGTAGAAACACTGGCCAGCGCCCTCGGTGAGTCGGAACTTCATCTGCGTGATCTGCGTGAATGGCCCAGCCGCCATGCGTGTGCACGGAAGACCAAACGCGCATCAGCAGGGTCAGCCTGCATTCCCGACGAGCGCAGAGTCTGCTCCCCAGGCCCTGGCCGTGCGGCAGACTGCGGCCCGCACACACGTGCGCCTTGCCCTATGAAAGCAGCGTCTGCTGCCCCGGAGAGTCGCCCCCAGCCGGCCATGACCACCCACCAGCTGCTGCAGGCGGATGGGGTGCGGGTTGTTGATCTTGTACTTGTACTCGATGGCGCCGTCCTCGTCCTCGGGCTCGAGCCACAGCAACGACGTATCCACCGGCTCCATCCTCATCTTGAGCTGCATCCCATGGACATTGCGACGCCACCACGCTGTGTGCCAACCGCGCTGCTGCTGCGGTCCGGCCGGTGATGAGGGCCAGGGTCCGCAACCCCGCGCGGGGGGCGCACGCCACAGGCAAAGGCCCTCCCGCCGCCGTGCGCGCGCGCACCTGCTGGGCGATGACGTCCGCCCTGGCTGCGCGGCTGGTCCGCTGCGCGGGCGGGCAGGCCTTCTCGTCGCGCCGGCGCATCACCAGGTGCGCGTCAGCGGGCAGGCCCTGCTCGCGCAGCTTGCGCCTGCCCGGCGCCACCGCCGCCGCAGTGTCGGGACCGCCACCGGCCGCGCCTCCCTTTCGCCGCTGCTCCCGAGTGTTGCTGCTGCCGCTGCTGCCCGCTGCGCCCGTGGCACCTGGCGCCATGTCGGCCCGCCTGCGCAGCGCCCAGCGGTCAGCGCCCGAGCCCACCATTGGCGCCCACACGCTCTCCCCGCACCACGAGCAATTGCGCAGCTGCCTGTCTGATTCTCTGCTTCTGATGCTTGCTTTTCGACCCAGCGTGGCCGCGATTTGGGCGCAAAAAAGCGCCTCCCCGCTCTGCGCTGCGACAGGACCGATGCGCACCGCTGCGTCTTGAGCGTCTCCCGGTCCACCACAGGCGGCATCGTGGCGATCCATTGCGCGGGAGCCCGCCTCCTGCCCAGCTCGTTCAGCAGGGACTCGTCCAGCCCGTCCATTGCAGGCCACCCGCCCCTACAGCTCTACCTCTAGCTGCTGCTGCCGTCTCCAGCACAGACATACACGCTCGCTCGCCGCTGCAACGAGCATGGCGAAAGCAAGCCCGTGCTGCGCCCTGGCGCGAAACCTCCGCTGCACGCTTGGAAGTGATCGGCAGCGGCAGGATGTTCCAGCTGAGCGCTGGGGGCCCTGGCGTGGCCTCTGGGCCTGCTGGCGCGCTCGGCAGGCCGAGCCTCCCGCACGCAGCGTTGCTGCACCGTCAGGGGAGCGCGTGCACGGCTTCAGCGTCTTCGTCGACGTGGAGCGCTGGCCGCCTGACACCATCGCTGCAGCAGCCGCAGCAATGGTGCAGCGCGCCGCACGAGCAGCGGCCAGCTGCGCTGACGCCCGCACAGCAGAGGCCTCTGGCTGGCGACGAGGAGCGCCCAGCGATGGGCCGCGCTGCGCGGCGAAGGTCAGCGGGCCACCCATCGTCGTGCCGTGCTTGTCTCCCGCGCTCCCATCTTTGGCAGGGGGCAGCCGAAGGAAGGTGCACCCCGCTCGCTCGGCCTTGGCGTGCTGCCTGCAGGCGCAGCAGAACGGCGTGCCGCGCGAGCAGCAGCGTGGAGCAGAAGGAGCAAGTCAGCCGTGCGCCGCAGGACAGCGGCAGCGCCGCCTCGCCGTCGGCGAACGTGAGTGTGCGAGCGCGCGCAAATGCGAGCCGCCGCAGGGCGCGCTGCCGTCGATCGGACAGCGCCAGCGCGGCAGATGACGGCCACACTGTGGCAGCAGGGCGTGGGCCTGCAGGGTGCTGCGCTGGGGGCGAGCAGGAGCGCAGGAGCATGAGCGTGACGCTCTCTTTCGCGGGCGCAGGGGCGGGCAACCCAGCCCGTCATCACGCCGGCCTCCTCCTCCTCATCAGCTGCGGCGCTGGACGACGCCGTGGCTTACGACGGCATCATCGCCGAGGTGCCCACCAAGCCGTCCAGCCTCTACGTGCGGGTGCGTGTTGGCAGCGAGCGAGCTCTCTCCCTGGGCGTGGCTCCGCCCGCACAATGGCATCCAGCCGGGCGCCCCAGATCACCGCAGTTGCGAAGGGGAGCAGGACGGCAGCAGCTCCGAGCAGTCATTGTCACGCGGGGCTGCGCCAGGTGCGGCGCAACGCATCGTGTGCCTGCCGCACCCCCATCCCCACCCCTGCCGTTCACAGGTGCGCAACATGGTCAAGCACTTCCAGACCAGCAAGGGCGTGTTCAAGGCGGTGGACGGCGTGGACGTCAACGTGGAGCCCAGCTCCATCGTGGCGCTGCTGGGCCCCTCGGGCTCGGGCAAGACCACGCTGCTGCGCCTGGTGGCCGGCCTCGAGTCGCCCACCGACGGCAAGATCCTCTTCGACGACTTTGACGCCACCAACGTGCCGGTGCAGGACAGGCAGATCGGAATGGTGTTCCAGAACTACGCGCTCTTCAACCACAAGACCGTGGCCGAGAACATCAGCTTCGGCCTCGAGGTGAGCAGGGAGGGCAGCGCAAGCAGGGAGGGCAGCGTGCGAGGACGGGCCCGGCGGGCCCAGTTTGCAGGTGGCAAAAACCGCGGCGGCGGCGGTCACGTCCCGAACGCACCTCTCCTCACGCGTGTTGCACACTGCTTCCCTGGTGCCTGCCCCTCCTTAGGTGCGCAAGCTCAAGATTGACCACGCGCAGCGCGTCAAGGACCTGCTGGAGCTGGTGCAGCTGGACGGGCTAGGCAACCGGTACCCACGCCAGCTCAGCGGGGGGCAGCGGCAGCGCGTGGCGCTCGCGCGCGCCCTCGCCAGCAACCCCAGGTGTGTGTTGCTCGCGCCTCCTCCTTTTCATCTGCATCGCTGGGCGGCAGGCCAACTGCGGGCGGGGATGTGACGCTGACGAGCGCTGCCGCCGGTGGCGTGTGGCGTGCTCAGGCTGCTGCTGCTGGACGAGCCGTTTGGCGCGCTGGACGCCGTGGTGCGCAAGTCGCTGCGCGCGGGCCTCAAGGAGATTGTGCGCTCGGTGGGCGTCACCACCATCATCGTCACGCACGACCAGGAGGAGGCCTTTGACCTGGCCGACAAGGTGAGCAGGCTGCCGTTGGGGGCCAGCTCGGTGCTCTTGGTCTGTCCGCTGTCGCTGGTCCGCCAGGCGCGCGGCGCCTTGTGTCATTGACGGTGTTGTTGTTTTCTCCTCTCCCGTCGTCTGCGCCAGGTGGTGATTTTCAACCGGGGGCGCGTGGAGCAGCAGGGCACGCCCAACGAGATCATCAAGACGCCGCGCACGCCCTTCATCATGAAGTTCGTGGGCGAGACCAACATGGTGCCCGCCACGGCGCAGGTGCGCGGCCCTCTGGGCGAGCAAGCCTGGCTGAGCCCGCCTGGGGCGCTGCGCGTTGCGTTTCCCTTGCGGGCGCTGCGAGCGTCACGCTAACGATGACCTCACTTTCGTGCTCGCCATTTGCGCGTGTGTGCAGGTGTTGCGCAAGGTGGGCTTCAGCACGACCAAGTCGCAGGCCATGTTCCGGCCGTCGGACATGCAGGTGTCCAAGCAGGTGTCGGACCAGGCGGCGCCCGCCCAGGTGGCCGAGAGGCACAACCTGGGCTGGACCATCAAGTACAACCTGCGCTTCGACGACGGAGTGGTGCGCGGTCACTGCGGGCTCGCGGGCTCTCTGTGTGGGCGCGCTGCGGTACACGTTGGGGCGGCGGCGCGACAACTTGGCTTGTGCTGCGCAATGTTGTTCGCCGCGTGCGCACCTCGCAGGAGGTGGAGTACCTGGTGTCGCGGGACCAGGACGAAAAGAGCTTCAACCTCGAGGTGGGCCAGCGCGTGTACGTGTCGCTACGGCCCGAGGTGGTCATGGGCTTTGAGCCAGCGGAGATCGACAGTGCGCCCATCCTCTAACACTGCTGCCTGGACCAGGGCCGATTGGGCCAGAAACAGGAGGGACCCTGGAGAGAGCGGGCGAGAGCGGGCGTCTGGACGATTCAACCGCTGCGCAGCGCGCCCCCCCCCCCTCTCCACAATGGGAAGGGTGGGGCCTCTGCCACGCACTGCGACACTCCTCATGCTGTGGGAATCCCGGTGCCGCGTGTCGTGTGTGCTTTTCTGCTCTTGCCTTCTTGCTTCTCTCCCGCGCGTGCCATCGTGACGGCTCCCCCCTCCCGTCCCTCAGGGACGCAATTTGTGCGCACGTGTACGCCTCCCAGCGCCTGCAAATCATCCTTTTCCGCACGCCAAGGCAAAGCCCGGACGCCCATGGACGACTCCAACAGCGGCGGCGCCTCGCTCGGCCTCCCCCTCTTCCCCTTATCTGTGCGAGGACAGCACTGCCTTTGCGGCATTGCTGAGTACAGGCGAGAGGAACCATGCAGCTCTTCGTGCGCACCAGTGAGTAGTACTGCGATCTTCGTCTTCGGGAGCCCGAGCTGGAGGGGAGCCGCACGGGAGCTCACCGCGCTCACGCCGACACCACCATTCTGTCTGCTCGCAGATCGCACCCATGTGGTGGAGGTGGAGGCTGGCTTCACGGTCGCGGACGTGAAGGCCATCATCGAGGCTCGCGAGGGTGAGCGCCGCCGCCACAGCAGCGGCGTCAAGGAGGTGCCGCAGGCCGTCCATGTGCCGCTTTTGCAGCGTGGGGAGGCAGCTGCGTCGGGCGGCGTCCTGCGCGAGTCGCCGCCATCCCGCCTCTGGTCGCGTGGGGCGGCGCGCGGCGCAGCGGCGCGCAGCGAGCAGCAGAAGCAGCCCTGGAGCCCAGGCGTAGAGCGCCAGGCGTGCAGGAGT
>VFQP010005584.1_pt1 | contig 10871 bp, 5 predicted proteins | sample 3512351 | NCBI WGS metagenome assembly VFQP01 (sample SAMN10412372, study PRJNA504923) | tailings metagenome | isolation source: Relicate 1 Philex TSF1 revegetated site | place: Philippines: Tuba, Benguet | collected 2017-08-29
TTGTCACCCGGATAAAGTGCCTGGAAAAGAAGCGTTGTTTGTTAAAACTCAAGAGGCCTATAATACCCTAAGCGATTCTGAAAAAAGGGAAGACTACGATAGAAAATGCTCCGGTTGGCCTAAGGCTCCGGAACTCGCGCTCTGACGCAAAACATAGATCACCATAAGGCTTTATTTTCTTAAGGCACTTGTATAAATTGCTCTTATGACATCAGGCTGATATTTTAAATTTTTGCGTCAGGACGCAAGTTCCGGAGCGCTAGGCCAACCTGGATGATGACTCTTGCTATCATCCAGGAATCGTTAGATTACAGTTTATGTTCTTCCGTCTCTTTCTCATGCTTACTTAAATACTTCATAAAAGGTGTTCCTCCTGTCCCAATTGCATGAGGATTAGCGGAAGAATCTTGGCTTTGTTTATGGATGTATTTTGATGCATACAATAAATGCGTCGAACGAAAACGCGTGATTAAATCAACACATTGGTTATAAACGGTTTTCAGTCTCTCGTCGTGACTTCTTGCTACAAAAGTACGTACAGGCTCTAGTTTTTCTAGATCATCTAAAAAAGCACGATGTTCAAATGGCATATAGTCGCGCATTTCTTGTAAATAAACTCGTAATTCGTCTTTTTGATGTGTAATACCTAATACATGGTCTAACGCAGGAATAATCGAGCTTTGTGCGCCTGTTTCTCCTCTGAATTGTTGCGGTTTATTATCAAAGCAATCTTCATAAATCAGCCCATCTGGTAAAGCTGGATTATTTTTCCAGGCATGAATGTATGGCCTGACTCGATGATAATAAATATAAGGATCACATCGCTCAGGCATTCTATCTAGTGTGGTACACATGGCTTCTAAGCTGTCTGCTATTTGTCTAAGATAAGAGAATACCTCATCAGATGATTTCTTTTGTGCGGCATCTAAAACTGGAAAAAGTGCTTGTAATGCAGTTTTAGCTTTTTCTTCGATGTCCACGTGAATCAAAATAAACCATTCTTCATCCATACCACCTAAAAAGTTTTGTAACAAAGCTATGTTACCTAAAACAATCGGTTCAGATGGATTGATTAAATACCAGTTATGTAAAGCGTAAGAAGCGTAAGATAAAACAGGCGGTCTTTTTAGTCGTTGTGCTACAGAACACCAGGCTTTTGCTATGTTTGCCGGTAACCTATTGGCAACGGGCTTTTCTCCCCAAACATAAGCATGACCGATGTATGACAGTATCATCATCGCGCGTTCATTTTGAGCGGATGTTTGTAGTAGCTCGAGTGGAAAGCTTGATGGTAATGCCTCGATTTCTTGTCGACACTGATGACTAACCAGTAACTTAGGTAGTTTTGCCGCAACGCTTTCCCAAGCGGCAAAATTTGATGGCAATGATTGAAGAGGGGGGGTAGACGGCAAAAAACCATGTGTTAATGAAATCATTGATTAACTCCTTTTAATTTTTCATTAAAAACCAACTTAAAAGCATCCAAGCTTGCTAAAATTTAAGAATACCTACAAGCCGTAGCAAAAGTTGCATGAGGCGTCTTGCAGCTTACATCACGACATTCCGCAAATATACTATTTTTGGATAGATATTGAGTCGAAGCCATGGTATCTAAATTATCCAAAAGAAATGGTTGTTCATCCTCAGCTTCAAGCGCTGTGGTTTGTTCGATAGGATAAGCTAAACCTTTCTCTACAACTTGTTTATTTTTTGGTATCTGCTGCGCACTTAGAATGTAACTTGATTCTTCTTCCTCTAAAGTTATTTCAGCCGCTTTTGGTAACCCCAGATGCTTATCAAGGGCATCCTCAAAAATTAATGATCGCTCTTCACTAAAAAAATGATCCCACCAGGCTGCAAGATAAATGATTGGATAGAATATTTGGCGTAAGACTCTTGTAGGTAGATCATCGGTGTGATCATGTCCACCTCCTTTTTCATGATATTCGTCATAAAGGGACTGAATATCATGACCATGATCATGTTTAAAACTGAAAAAATAATGCCAGTCTTCAAAAAACTCAGAAACGATACCAAACAAGGCTGATAAGAGTTCTGGTATACCAGGAAGTCTATCTGCCATCACACCAATACTGATTAAATGACCCAGAAATAATACGATACGTAAAGGAGTATAAGTCACAAATAGTATCATACTAAAAGGATTATATTTTTGTTGCCAAACCTTACTACTAGGAATAAACGTGTGGCCTTGATAACGCTTGATTGTCAAATAAGTAAAAAGATGCTGCCATTTAAAATTAATGCTATGGTTATTAAAATCAATGTGATCGAATGTATGATCTGGAAATACTGTCTCTTGCCATGTTTTTCCATTTTTTGAACCAACCATCCTATATTGATGGCCTGTTTTAATAAGAGTGGGTTTTTGTATCGTGGAAAAATCTATTTTTTCTTGAAAAAGATTATAGAGGTATGAGTCACTTGGGGTGATATCTATTAATGTTATTTCATGTAAATTCGTGTCTACTTTTGTATCAAAAGATTCATCAATTTCTTCAACACTTTCAAGCGTGTTTCCACTGTTAAAAATATATGAAGCAATACCTAATATGCTAACAGCAATAGCATTGACAGCAATAGGGATTTTTCGCATGAACTCAAAAGTGGGACGCGTATGCTTTATCACCGTCCACCACGTTCCGGCTGTGCAGATCGTCAGAGCAACGGCAAGTACCATTAAGCTTATCGTCATAATAAACATAAACCCAGATTTTAGTGTTAATCCTTTGCTCCAATCCTCTTTTAATTTTCTGTAGCGCTTTAAAATCAGATCGTCATTGATCATATCTGTCATTGCATTATAGGTTAGTAACCCAAATGCTATTCCGGCAACAAAAGCCATTGGTACTATAAATACAGGCCAGAAACTAAAAGATATCGCCGCCATAAATGGAAAGACACTAAAAGCTTCGACTAAGAGGTAAGAGGTGCCCAACATCATAAATAATGCAGAAAAACCACCAAAGATTTGCGCAATTCCGAATGTGTATTGACGCTTTTTAAGCTTTACTTTCCAATCTTCACGAAAGCTAACAATAATTTTTGATTCAATTTGATCCAATTGTTTGTTTTTACTTCCGTGAAGTATCTTTTTTAGTCGTTTTGTTTCTGTTTTTGTGAATAAAATGGTTTTATATGTTTTTTCGTTGGCAGACTTGATATGTATTGGAGCAATAAGCATTTTTAGCGTTGTAAACTCAGCCTCTGTGAGTGCTGAAAGCGCGAAACTGTTATTTAAAAACTCACTTAAGGATTGTATGTATTTAGGCTTACTTTCTTTGTCTGAATCTGAAGTCGTTGTCGTCTTTTGTTCTTCAAACAAGAGATCGATGAACGTTTGCTCCAATGTTTGTAGGCTTTTGCGCAGTTTCTTTTTATCATCATGATGATCAGCATGCGCATGCTTATTTTTTTGAGCAACAGATAAAATTTGTGCTTTAATCGCCTTGAGATTTTTTAAAGTGAAAACTTGTGGCGCATCAATTTCTGTTGGTTGGTTGTGTATTTTTTCTCCGTTTGGTGTTATTAATGAATAAAATATTTTTCCCTCTTGACGAGAAAGATGAATGGTTCTTTGATTAAGATTATCTTTCCACCAAGAGCTTGATATTTTTAATTCATAATGACTCAAGTTAGCTTGGTCATATCGATGATAAATCTGCATTAACCGAATGAGATCTTTAAAAAATGGTTGAGTTTTGTCAACTTCTATTTTTTTTAGCTCTGATAAAACTTTATTTAAGCAGACTAATACATCTTTTTCATCATACTGCACAAACTCATCTGGCGTGAGAATGCTTTCTTCGAGAGATAGAATTTGATTTTTGTTTTCTTCAGTAGATATATATTTTTCATAGTTTATTAAAAAAGCCGTATAATGTCTTTTTAAGGCAACACGAGGAGTCTTTTCAATACGTTGAAGCAGAGCCTCTAATGCTTCTTTTGTTTTTTTCTGAAAATGGAGTGACTGTTGTTCAAGTAAGGCTTTTTCTTCAATAATAGGTAACAACTCTCGTAAACATTCTGTCGCTAATTGCTCTTTGTAATAATTCGGATTAAAGAGTTTATCAAAAGCACCACGAATATTTTGTAGGTAGATCTCACCTTCATAAGCAATCGAAAGGACAAAAGCGACGATGGCTAGTGGCAGTATTGGTAGCAGCACGTACATACCACTGAAACTTAAAAAGCCAACAATTAAACTGGCGCCGATAGCGAGAACGAGAACCGAACGACGGCGGAGAAACTCCAGTATCATAATTCATTATCCAGGAGTACATCGAAATGTGCATTTTACATAACAATTTGACAATTATCAATATAGAAAGTGTTTATTTTGGCTATTTTAATAGTTCTTTCAATCCTGCTAAGTGAGATTTTGCTCTAGCAAGAGATTGCTCTGGCGTTGCAACTGAGCGTCCGTACCACTCTAGGTTGTCTTCGGGAAGTTCGTCTAAAAAGCGGCTTGGTGTGCATTGATGTAGTTCGCCACCACGTCTGCGTTGTTTGGCTAAACTCAGCGTTAATAACCGTTGCGCCCTTGTGATACCGACATAAGCCAACCGCCGCTCCTCTTCAATCTGATCTGCCTCAATACTGGCACGATGCGGAAGTAGCTCTTCCTCCATTCCACTTAAATATACAAAGGGAAACTCTAAGCCTTTGGAGGCATGTAAGGTCATTAACTGAACAGCTTCTTGATCAGAATGATTCGACTGATCCATAATATCAATAAGCATCAAAGTGTTTAAAATATCACTCAAGTCATGTTCTGGTTTTTTTTCTAATAAGCGCTCGACCCAAAGGATCAGATCCCAAACATTTTCCATACATTTTTGCGCTTTCATGGATGTATCGTGTAAATCGTACAAGTGTGTTTCATATCCCATGGTTTTAACCATTTCTTGCAACACGGGGATAATCGGCTCTTGTTGACGACGAACTCTCAATGCGTTAAACCAACCGAGGAAGTTTTCCATTGCTTGACGTGATTTGTCATGGATTTGTGATAAAAAAGCCAAATGGCCTGCGCAAACATATAAACTTTGTCCTTTTTGACGGGCATACTTGGATAATGTTTCAAGTGTTGTTGCCCCGATACCTCTTTTGGGGGTGTTGAAGACGCGTAAAAAAGCGGTATCGTCTTGTATGTTACACAGTAAACGCATGTATGCGAGCATGTCTTTGATTTCAGTACGAGCAAACCATGAGTCGCCGCCAGTAATCCGATAGGGAATACCCTGTAGACGAAGAACGTTTTCAAACAACCGTGCTTGGTGGTTTCCTCGATATAAAATCGCGTAATGATTGTAACTTTGGCCATGCCTGAGTCGATGACTTATTAAATCAGCGATCACCTGCTCTGCTTCGTCTTGTCCATCTTTACAGCACAGGACTCGAATCAAATCACCAGGCCCTAACTCGCTCCACAACCGCTTTTCATACAAGGAAGTGTTGTGTGTGATGAGTTGATTGGCTGCTTGTAATATTCGTCCTGTTGAGCGGTAGTTTTGTTCTAGTTTAATGCATTTTAAAGTAGGGAAATCTCTCGCTAAATGTGATAAATTTTCTGGCTTTGCACCGCGCCATGCGTAAATAGATTGAGAATCATCACCAACTGCGGTGAAAGCACCTTGTTCGCCTACTAATAAAGTGACTAATTGATACTGAGCTTGATTTGAATCTTGATATTCATCGATGAGCAAATGTCTGATTTTTTGTCGCCAACGAGCTAACACATCAGGGTGTTTTTGTAGCATCGTAACAGGTAGTCCAATGAGATCGTCGAAATCAACTGCATTATAGGTGCGTAACGTGTCTTGATATCGTTGAAAGAGGGATAATATTTCCAAGCTTTCTTCGCTCAACGAGTTTTTCGAAACGGCTTCGGGGGTGAGTAAAGCATTTTTCCAAATAAAAATTTGTTGCTGAATACGAAATAAATCCTCTCGATCCCTTTTTCGCGCTGGCGGTAAAAATGTTTGAATTAAGCCCAAACAATCCTCACTGTCCATGATTGAAAACCCTCTGTGAAGATCGCATAGCGTGGGTGTTTGTTTTAAAATATGCAAGCCTAAAGTATGGAACGTTGCAATTTTTAAACCACGACGTCGCTCCGCCGGAAGGATATGTTGAATCCGATGCTTCATTTCTTGCGCGGCTTTGTTGGTAAATGTTACCGCGTAAATGTGGGGTGCTGGATAATGTCGTTGCTCGATTAAATGTACAATTTTTTGAATAATAACGCGAGTTTTACCGCTACCGGCGCCTGCAAGGACAAGCAGGGGGCCATCGGTGTAGGTGACAGCTGCTTTTTGTTGAGCATTTAGCATTTAGATTTTTAATCGACTTAGGCGGAGGAGGCAGTATTTTAATTTAAATTGGCTGACTCTACGATAATTATTTTTTGTCTTTGACACGCGTAACCTTTGCGCATGGTTGACTGAAATTGGTTCCGGAATTGGTATAAATCTATCGCATTTCCTGGTTGGCGTGCTGATTTCTGCTTTGATTTTTGTCTCCAAAACACGAGTGTTTCGCCGCCAGTTATGGCGGCTGGTCATGTTGATTATGCCCGTTTTTGGCTCAGGCACGAGCGGTTTTTGCGGCTTTTATCTAAACGGTTTCTGGAACTCTGCCGTAATTGTCTTCATAACGAACAATGTCATCCTCACCCAAATATTCACCGCTTTGTACTTCGATCATGACCAAATCGAGAACACCTGTATTTTCCAAACGATGTTTGTGTCCCGCTGGAATATAAGTTGACTCATTGATGTGAACAAAAAATACTCTGTCACCATTCGTTACTTTTGCTATCCCGCTGACCACAATCCAGTGTTCGCTTCGATGATGATGCATTTGTAAACTCAGGCTTGCACCAGGTTTAACCACGATTCGTTTAATTTTAAAACTCGGCCCCTCTTCCAGAATCGTGTAACTTCCCCATGGGCGATGTACGGTTCGATGTATTTTATGAGCTTCGTGATTTTGTTTTTTTAGGGAGGTGTAAATGTGTTTTACATCTTGAGCACGAGATTTATTTGCGACCAATAAGGCATCAGGCGTGTCAACGATAAGCATATCTTCAAGTCCTACTGCTGCAATCAATCGCTCCGAACTTTGCACAAAACAGTTAGAAACATCGTGGAGACAGGCCTCACCATTGATTTGATTACCGTTTTCATCTGGCTCAATCAAATTACCTAATATTTCCCACGAGCCAACATCGGTCCAGCCAATCTGACAGGGAACCATGGCAATTTCTTGAGACTTTTCCATGACAGCATAGTCGATAGAGTTTTCTGGAATTTGAGCAAACTGTTCTTCCTCTAAAACTAACTTTGAACTTTGAGCTTCATTCATTTGATTTGCATGCTCAAAGCAGGATTTTGCTGCAGAAAAAATATCCTGAGCATGTTGGTTTAAAGCATTTAATATGTCACCGGCTGAAAAAACATACATGCCAGAATTCCAGAAAAATCGTTTTGAGGCAATATAAGTTTCTGCTACAGCTAAAGTTGGTTTTTCGACGAATTGTAAAACCTGGTTTCCTTCAGCTTCAATATATCCATAACCTGTATTCGGTTCGTTTGGTTGAATCCCAAAAGCCACCAATTTTCCTGTCATGGCTAATTCACACGCATCTAACACGGCTTGTTGAAAGCCTGCTTGATCAGTAATCAAATGATCTGCAGCCAAAATAAGCATAAGAGCCTGGTCACCGTGCTGGTGCTTAACATGCAATGCAGCCATCGCAATTGCAGCGGCAGTATTTCGGCCAAAAGGTTCAAGAATAAAAGAAGTCTTTATATTTGTTTGATTGATTTCGCGCAAATCGTCTTCAATTTTAAAAAAAAGTTCACGGTTGGTTACCGTTAATACCTCTGTCACAGCGGGTAGATATGCACCGCGTTCAAACGCTTTTTGCAATAAACTTTTGCCATCTGTAAGACGAATAAAAGGTTTGGGATGAAGCTCTCTGGAGACAGGCCACAATCTAGAGCCTGCTCCGCCACATAAAATTGTTGGGATAAGTTTCATGCTATTTTCTCATTATGATGAATGTTATGGGCTTTTTGGAATACACGCCAATATTCAGCGGCCATCTGATCGGTATTTGAAAATATGGTTGCGCGTGCTAGGCCCTTTTGAGTGAGCTGTTGCCTTGTTGGTTCATCCGTTGTGATAACGACTAACGCTTGAGCAACTTGCTCTGGAAGACGAGGATCAAAATAATAAGCTGCATCGCCGGCAATTTCTGGTAATGAGCAGATTGAGCTACAAGCAACAGGAATTTTTGCTGCCATGGCTTCAAGAATAGGTAAACCAAACCCTTCGTATAAGGAAGGAAAAATCATACCACAACTTTCTTGCATTAAAGCCCCTAATTCTGCATCGGTGAGATACTCAGTAAAAAGAACACGCTCACCTAACCCCATTTTTTCTGCTGCTTGCTGCAACCATCGTCGTCGGTCACTGCTTGACCCGGTGCAAACGAGCTTAATATAGGCTGGAAAGTCTACTCTGTGACAAGCCAGATTAAAAGCTGTGAGTAGAGTTTCGTGGTTTTTATGCAGCCAATAATTGGCAGGATAGATGACATATTGCTGGGAGATTAATCCTAATCGGTTGAAAATGGCTTTATCTTGTTCTTGCTCTAACATGCGTCCGGCAAGGCGAGAATGAATGGTGAAAACATGCTCTGGATTTAACGAACTATGTTTCAAGACGCTTTGGCGAGAGTATTCTGAGACAGCAGTTAAAAGAGTACTATGTTTACATGCATCTGCAAAAGTGTTTTCTCGATGCAATAGGTCCGACAGATCGAAAAACATGGGATAGGTTTTAAATTGCACATCATGAACGGTACAAACGGTGGGTATCTCTGATATACGATATGTTGGCGCCGTCAATGGGCAAAATAATAGATCCGGTTTGATATCTTGCAAGATATGATTTGCTGCACGACGTCTGGCGTTTGCTTGCAATCGATAGCCCAGCGCTCCCCATCTGCTCGGAATACGGGGAAGCCTTCGTAATAGGTATCCTACCGCTCGCGCAAAAAAAGATTTCTTACCCAGTGAGCGGTTGACAACATGACAGGAGATATTTTGTTGTTCAAATTGTTGCAGCTCTTCGTGAGCTGTTTCTTGAGCAAGTAGTATAAACTGTGTAGATGGTGCTAATTTTGCAAGAGAAGAAAGCAATTCAAATATAACCAATTTTGCACCCCCATTGTCACCGCCTGGTTTGATGGGTGTCATATCAATCAAAATTGTTTTTAATGAATCGTTCATGCTAAGTTGAGCGGATTGAATTAATTCGAAGGTTACGACCTTTGTTCCAAATGATCAAGCCTTATACGTTAAAAACTTAAAGTGTCTATTTTGAGCTTATGTTCTAATCCTGAAGCTTGAAACTGATGGACAAGCTGCTAGGCTTTCTAGTGGAAGATGAGCGTCAAACACCGTTCATGTCAAAAATATAAGATTATAATGAAATAGGAGCGCGCGTGATGCACAAATCGAATCCTCAACCTGGCACTCGAAATTTTTTAAGTTTTTTTTGTTGTCGTCGCGTAAGGATCGCTTCTAGTGACAAGTTATTGTCTCAAGACACAACCACTTCAGTTACTCAGCCAAAAAATGGGATTTTTCATCATTTGACACAAGAAAACGCTTCTACTTTTCAGGCATTGTTATCAGAAAAAAAATTGTCTGCACGAGAAAATCAGGCTCTATTCGATTATTTGGATACGCTATTAGGGAATCAAGCCTCTGTTGAGCTGTTTGAATCGGCGATAGATTTTATGTGCCGAACTCGCCAAATTCTCCATCTATCCAATAACTCTTTGGCCTTTCTGCACGAACTTTGCAAAAAAAACAAACAAAGCTATTCGAATTTAATGACGCTTATTGCAAAAAGAGCGCCTATTATTTTTCTAAAGCAGCATCATTTGGATGCTGTGATTGATATTTTTCTGGCGCAGCGAGAGTTGGCTCCAAATGCAGAAGAAATTGTTCGTCGTTTTTCTTCTGAAATTGATGTTCCTTTGGTGGTTTCGCTTATTCAGCAAAAATATTTTCCAGAAATCGTAACACAGTCAGTAGAGCAAAATCTTCTACATCATACCTTAAAACATGCGGCTGAAATTAAAGTGCGAGCGAAACACGTCATTGACAAGCTTAATTTATTGGATGTTTCTCGCCAGCCCTTTTTGCGAAGTCTAACCAAATTTGCTATTGAAGGTCATGACTTAAAACAAAGAAATTCGCTTGGCTATCCAACCGTTGAGTTAGCAACCGCTGCACAATTACAAGAGTGGTTATTTAATGCGTTAAGCTTAGATGAAGTATCTTCAGAAAACAAAGTCATTAGAGATTACATTCATTTAGTTTTACATAAAATTATTGTGTTAGGCACAACAATGATTTTTAGCCGTGAAAGCACGCTCGATCTCTCCGAGCTTTTTTATTGGGTTGAAAGTGCAGCTGAAGATGCAGGTATGAATACTTGTGATCCAACAAATCGAGCACTGATGCATAAGCTTGATTTGATTGCTTTGCTGACAGGTGTTTGTGATAAAACACCCAGCGCTTTATTTGATGTCGTTAGTAAGCAAGCAAGACATCCTGCCACAAATTCATTGGCTCGACTGAAAGCCTTCTATCCTGATTCTGTTTTGGCTTGTTTCATGAATGATGGTGCTCAATTTCAATCTTATTTTAGAGGCGCTTCTCTTGAAGTTAATCAACAGGCTTTTATGATGGGTTTGGTACCCCATTTGTGCATGCGGGCAGAGTTAGCTGCGGCTAAGATAAACGATCCTGCTGCTAAACCATTCG